>OHNQ01000999.1_pt1 | contig 13263 bp, 10 predicted proteins | sample 1569621 | NCBI WGS metagenome assembly OHNQ01 (sample SAMEA3879516, study PRJEB24766) | human gut metagenome | biome: human-associated habitat; feature: feces | place: USA | collected 1985/1987
AAAAATATTTGTCACAACTTTTACAGGAAAATAATTTTTAATGCGTCTGCCCTGTCTAGTGAACAGAACCGTTCACTGTAGTGAAACGATTGAGATCCTCTTTCAAAGATACGACATTATTAACTGAAAAACAAATAATTACACGGTTGTTTACATGTAAATAATAGATGAGGGCTGTGTAAAATAAGGTTGGCCAATGAGCGAAATGAATGGTTGGTATTTGACTATGAGAAATGATCCGGAATACTATGATAAATAGACAATTTTTGAGTAAAAATGAAAGACAAAGTATGAGAAATACCGGATTTAAAAACGTTTCTCATGGTGTACTATGCTGATTTTGTGTGTTTTATCTGAAACTTATGAGAATATGAGAATAAGAATTGCAAATCATTACTAGTGGACGTGCGTTTGGGAGGTGTCAAATTTGTTTATACGGGATATTAACCGTACATTTGTCTGTGGTAATAATCGCCCTACAAACACATGCAGGACAAATAAATTAATTAAGCAATGAGAATAACATTGGTAAGAGACGATGGCAAGGTGAACACTATGCGTACGTTAAGAATCGAACAGCTCGTAGAGCAAATGAAAGTGGAAACCAAAGCACAGTCTGTTTCAAAAATGAGAGAAGTCCTGCCTTTTATGCTTCCGGGTGATAAAAATGACTATGTGCAGAAAGTGCAGAAGGTGATACCTGCAGCGGCCTTTTTCCGCAAAGACGGAATAACGACCATGAGTGAATACAACGGAATTGTGATGATTCAGGTGAATAACTTATCCGGGAATATGGAAGCGGATGAAGTGAAAGAGCGGGTGAGGGAGCTGCCGCAAACTTATTTAGCTTTCACCGGTTCTTCCGGAAAGTCAGTGAAGATATGGGTCCGTTTTACTTATCCCAATGACCTTTTACCGGAAACCCGTGAACAGGCAGAGCTTTTTCATGCACACGCCTATCGGTTGGCTGTGAAATTCTATCAGCCCCAACTTCCTTTTGATATCGAACTGAAAGAACCTTCATTGGAACAATATTGTCGCTGGACTTTTGATCCGGATTTGTATTTTAATCCCGAAGCGATGCCTATTTATATGAAACAACCTGTGGCTATGCCGGGCGAAACCACTTATCGTGAACGGGTGCAAACGGAAACTTCACCATTGCAACGGCTTGCACCGGGGTATGAAAGATGTGATGCGCTTTCTGTTCTTTTTGAAGCAGCCTTCGCACGTGCACTGGATGAGGAGGATGGTTATCAACCGGAAGAAGGTGATAAACAGTCTTTGTTGATAAATCTGGCCGGGTATTGTTTTCGCGCCGGTATTCCTGAAGAAGATACGGTGCGATGGTGTCGGGCGCATTATCGTTTGCCAAAAGATGATACATTGGTTCGGGGGACTGTACGGAATGTATATCGGACTTCAGAGGGATTTGCGAGTAAGAGCAGCCTGTTGCCGGAACAATTATTTGTCATGCAGATGGATGAGTTTATGAAACGGCGTTATGATTTCCGTTTCAACCAACTAACGTCACAAGTGGAATGTCGCGAACGGAATAGCTTTAATTTTTATTTTCTTCCGGTGGATAAACGGTTGATGGCAAGCATTACAATGAATGCACAATATGAGGGGCTTAAACTTTGGGATAAAGATGTCGTGCGTTTCCTGAATTCGGATCATGTACCGGTTTATCAACCTATTGAAGAGTTTCTTTATGACCTTCCTCGTTGGAACGGTAAGGATTATATTGGCAATTTAGCCAAACGGGTTCCTTGTGACCATCCTTATTGGACTCAATTGTTTCGTCGTTGGTTTCTTAGTATGGTCGCACATTGGCGTGGGATGGGTAAGAATCATGCGAATAGCACTTCGCCTATATTGATAGGCCCGCAAGCTTATCGTAAGTCTACATTTTGCCGCTTGATCTTACCACCATGTTTACAGGCATATTATACGGACAGTATCGATTTCAGTCGGAAACGGGATGCTGAACTGTATTTGAATCGCTTTTTATTGATTAATATGGATGAGTTCGATCAGATTGGCATCAGTCAGCAGTCTTTTCTCAAGCATATTCTGCAAAAGCCTGTTGTCAATACGCGACGTCCGAATGCTTCGGCAGTGGAGGAACTCCGCCGGTACGCTTCTTTTATAGGCACAAGTAATCATAAGGATCTGTTGACGGATACTTCCGGCAGTCGCCGTTTTATCGGTGTCGAGGTGACGGGAGTGATAGATGTGGTCCGCCCTATTGATTATGAGCAGTTATATGCACAGGCAATGGCTGCATTGCGGAGTAATGAGCGCTATTGGTTTGATGAAAAAGAGGAGGCGATTATGACGGAGGCTAACCGGGAGTTTGAACAGTCGCCGGCGATTGAACAATTGTTTCAGGTATATTACCGGGCAGCGGAAGAGGAAGAAGAGGGAGAATGGTTGCTTGCTGCGGATATATTGCAGCGGATACAAAAGGCAAGTAAAATGAAATTCTCTGCCGGACAAGTTAATTATTTCGGACGTATATTGCAGAGGCTGAGAGTAAAGTCGTTTAGGAAAACACGTGGGGTTTATTATCATGTGATGCCTGTAGAGTAAGGATGATGATGAAATAATGTATAGTAGATGGCTTTTATTATTTTATAATAATTATCTTTGCGTAATAACGTGAGATGTATGAAGACTATGATAAGAAATCCTTTTATAACAAGCGGATATGTCTCTGCTGATTATTTTTGCGATCGCCGTTTTGAGAGCGAACAGTTGGTGCGCGAGGTGATGAATGGGAATAATTTGGCTCTTGTCTCTACCCGGCGAATGGGAAAAACAGGGCTGATCCGTCATTGCTTTCAGTTTCCTGAAATTAAACAGGGTTACTATACCTTTTTTATTGATATATATGATAGCCGTTCATTGCGTGATTTGGTCTTTGCACTTAGTAAGGAGATTTTGGAAGTACTGAAACCTATGGGGAAGAAAGCTTTGCATGGCTTTTGGGAATGTGTAAAATCTTTGCAGGCTAGTATCTCTTTTGATGTGAATGGTATGCCTTCTTTGAATCTGGGATTAGGAGATATACAAGCTCCGGCTACTACGCTTGATGAAATCTTCCGGTATTTAGAGCAAGCGGATAAGCCTTGTTTGATTGCTATTGATGAATTTCAGCAGATTACTGGATATGTGGAGAAAAATGTAGAGGCTACTCTCCGGACTTATGTGCAGCATTGTAATAATGCGCGTTTCATTTTTGCCGGGAGCCAGCGACATGTGATGGGGAATATGTTTTTGACGCCTTCCAGACCTTTTTATCAAAGTGTGTCAATGATGCATTTGGAAAGTATTCCTTTAGAAGAATATATTCGTTTTGCAAGTATGCATTTCAAACGTGCAGGCAAAGAAATAGAGGAAAGTGCTGTTACCACAGTTTATCAACAGTTTGAAGGAATCACATGGTATATACAAAAAGTATTGAATACACTTTATGATATGACCCCGGAGTACGGAGTTTGTAAAGTGGGAATGGTGTCAGGGGCTATTCGGCAGATTATTGATTCATTCAGATATACTTATTCGGAAATTCTTTTTCGTTTGCCGGAGAAACAAAAGGAACTGCTAATTGCTATCACTAAAGAAGGAAGGGCTAAAGCTCTCACTTCCGGCACTTTTATTAAAAAATACAAACTGGCTTCTGCTAGTTCAGTTCAGGCAGCACTAAAAGGGTTGCTGGAAAAGGATTTTGTGACTCAGGAAATGGGTATTTGTCAAATATATGATCGTTTCTTGGGTATTTGGCTGAAAGAGAATTATTAAGTCATATTTCATTTATTGAAGAGGGCTTTTCGATAAATCGCGTTAATAATTAATAGAAACTGCTGCCTGTTAATCTGTTTTATTGTATCTTTGCGGTCTTAACTTTTTTAATGGTAAATAATGAAGGAATTTCTACAACTAATGCGACGTTTTGTGTCGCCTTATAAGAAGTATATCGGCTGGGCTATTTTGCTGAATATTTTGTCTGCTGTATTCAATGTGTTCTCATTTACTTTTTTGATTCCTATCTTGAGTATTCTGTTTAAAACAGAAGGAGCAGATAAGGTGTACCATTTTATGGAATGGGGTAGTGGCGATTTAGCAGATGTTGCCAAGAATAACTTCTATTATTACATCTCTCAGATGATTGTGGATAATGGTCCCACTGTAGCTCTTATTTTCTTGGGACTATTCCTGATGGTGATGACATTGTTTAAAACCGGTTGTTACTTTGCTTCTTCAGCCGTGATGATTCCATTACGTACAGGAGTGGTACGTGATATTCGTATTATGGTGTATGCTAAGGTAATGCGTCTGCCGATGTCTTTCTTCTCGGAAGAAAGAAAGGGAGATATTATAGCTCGTATGAGTGGTGATGTGGGGGAAGTGGAAAATTCCATTACCAGTTCATTGGATATGTTGATGAAAAGCCCGATTCTGATTATTATATATTTTGTGACATTGGTTACGGTTAGTTGGCAGTTGACTCTTTTTACTATCATTGTATTACCGGGAATGGGTTGGTTGATGGGAGTCGTCGGAAGAAAACTGAAACGTCAATCACTGGAAGCACAGGCTAAGTGGAGTGATACGATGTCACAATTAGAAGAAACACTGGGAGGCTTGCGCATCATCAAGGCTTTTATTGCGGAAGATAAAATGATTAACCGCTTCACCAAATGTAGCAACGAGCTCCGGGATGCGACAAACAAGGTTGCTATTCGTCAGGCTATGGCGCATCCTATGAGTGAGCTCTTAGGAACAATCCTGATTGTAGCTGTATTGTGGTTTGGAGGTACATTGATTTTGGGACAGAATGCAACCATCGATGCTCCTACATTCATCTTCTATATGGTTATCTTATATAGTGTAATCAATCCATTGAAAGACTTTGCTAAAGCGGGATACAACATTCCGAAAGGGTTGGCTTCCATGGAACGTGTGGACAAAATCCTGAAGGCAGAGAATAAGATTAAGGAAATTCCGAATCCGAAACCGTTGAAAGGTTTGAATGATAGAATCGAATTTAAAGATATCTCTTTCAGCTATGATGGTAAGAGAGAGGTGTTGAAGCATGTAAACCTGACAGTTCCCAAAGGAAAAACAATCGCACTGGTTGGCCAATCGGGATCCGGTAAATCTACATTAGTCGATTTGTTGCCGCGTTACCACGATGTGCAGGAAGGTGATATTACCATTGACGGAACAAGTATTCGTGATGTACGTATTGCAGATTTGCGCAGTTTGATTGGTAATGTAAACCAGGAGGCTATTCTGTTTAATGATACATTCTTCAATAACATTGCTTTTGGTGTGGAGAATGCGACAATGGAACAAGTAGTAGAGGCGGCGAAGATTGCCAATGCGCATGATTTCATTATGGAGAAACCGGAAGGATATAATATGAATATCGGTGACCGTGGCGGAAAATTGTCCGGTGGTCAGCGTCAGCGTATCAGTATTGCGCGTGCTATTTTGAAGAATCCTCCGATTCTGATTCTTGATGAGGCTACTTCTGCTTTGGATACCGAATCAGAACGTCTTGTACAGGAAGCGTTGGAACGTTTGATGAAAACACGTACGACGATTGCTATTGCCCACCGTCTTTCTACGATTAAGAATGCAGATGAAATCTGTGTACTGTATGAGGGTGAGATTGTGGAACGTGGTAAGCATGAAGAACTCATTGAGTTAAACGGTTACTATAAACGTCTGCATGATATGCAGCAGTTGTAATTCTTGATATTGTAATGATATTATTAAGTTTTGATACAGAAGAATTTGATGTACCTCGTGAGCATGGTGTAGACTTTCCGTTGGATGAAGCAATGAAAGTGTCAGTCTATGGTACAAATCGGATACTGGACTGCCTGAAAAACAACGGGGTGAAAGCTACTTTCTTTTGTACAAGCAATTTTGCAGAAAATGCGCCGGAAGTGATGCGGCGCATTATGGACGAAGGACATGAAGTTGCTGCGCATGGATGTGACCATTGGCAGCCACAGGCTTCGGATGTCAGTCGTTCAAAAGAAATTCTGGAACGTCTTACCGGCAGGACGATACAAGGTTATCGCCAGCCGCGTATGTTCCCCGTATCAGATACGGAACTTGAACGGATGGGGTATGTATATAACTCCTCATTGAATCCCGCATTTATCCCCGGAAGATATATGCATTTGTCGGAGCCCCGTACCTGCTTTATGACGGGTAAGTTACTTCAAATCCCAGCTTCTGTAACTCCGTGGATTCGCTTCCCGCTATTCTGGTTGTCTTGTCATAATCTGCCGATGTGGCTGTATCAACTCCTGGTAAACCGGGTATTGAAGCATGACGGATATTTTGTGACTTATTTCCACCCGTGGGAATTCTACCCGTTGGGTGAACATCCTGAATTTAAGATGCCTTTTATTATCCGCAATCATTCCGGTAAAGGAATGGAGGAACGTCTGGATATGCTTATCCGCAAACTGAAAGAAAAAGGATATGCTTTTATGACTTACTCGGAATTTGCACAGATAAAACTGGCTGAACTAAATAAACCGGACGAAAAATGATAAAATTGGCTATTGTATCCCCCTGCTATAATGAGGAGGAAGTGTTGGAAGATTCGGCCGCCCGTTTGACAGCCTTGTTTGATGAGTTGGTGACGAAAGAAAAGATCAGTGCCGACAGCTTTGTGCTCTTTGTGAATGATGGCAGCAAAGATCGTACATGGAGCATCATTAAGAAACTGCACGGGACGAATCCTTATATAAAAGGAATGAATCTGGCACGGAACGTGGGACATCAGTATGCAATCATGGCCGGTATGATGACCGCTAAAGACTGGAGTGATGCCGTTATTACCATTGATGCCGATTTGCAGGATGATCTGAATGCGATTGAGGAGATGATCGATGCCTATATGCAAGGATATGATGTTGTATATGGAGTGAAAGTATCCCGTCAGGCAGACCCCGTGCTGAAACGTCTTTCTGCAACAGCCTTTTATAAATTACAGCACCGGATGGGAGTGGAGACTATCTACAATCATGCGGATTTTCGTTTTCTAAGCCGGAGAGTGCTGGAACAGTTGTCTCATTATCAGGAACGCAATGTCTATCTGCGTGGTATTATCCCGTTGCTGGGTTTCCCTTCTACTACGGTAGATGATGTGATTCGGGAACGGACAGCCGGAACTTCCAAATATACAGTGAGAAAGATGTTCAGTCTGGCTTTGGACGGGATAACCTCTTTCTCGGTAAAGCCCATTTACGGAATTGTTTATCTGGGAGGTATCTTTGTTTTTATCAGTATTTTGATTGGAATCTATGTTCTTTACGCATTGATTTCGGGTACTGCGGAACATGGCTGGGCCTCTTTGATGTTGTCTATCTGGTTTGTTGGCGGGGTTGTTTTATTATCCATAGGAGCTGTCGGACTGTATATTGGCAAGATTTATAAAGAGGTAAAACGTCGTCCGCTCTATAATGTGGAAGAAGTGTTGTACGATGATCAGAATAAGTAAGGCTATACTTGAGAAGCACCCGGATTGGCGGGATAAGTTCTGGCAGTTTGTTCGTTTTGGAGTTGTCGGCACTATATCTTCAGCCATTCATTACGGCGTATATTGCCTGGTCTTGTTGGTTGCGAATGCCAATATCTCCTTTACGGCTGGTTATGCTGTAGGATTTGTCTGCAACTACTTCCTGACTACTTTCTTCACCTTTCGTTCCAAACCATCCTCGCATAATGCGATCGGCTTTGGTTTTAGTCATCTGATTAATTACCTGCTTGAGATCGGCTTACTGAATCTCTTCCTCTGGATAGGGGCGGGTGAACTGCTTGCACCGATACTGGTAATGATTATCGTGGTGCCTATCAATTTCCTGATTCTTCATTTCGTTTATATCTATAAAGGGAGGAAATAACACTATTCAATCCCTTTCATTTAATTCATAAAAAGAAAAGGCTATTATGAAACGTTTTCTAAATCTTATTGTATATATACTTACCATACATGTTTCGGCTTTACTGATCGCAGGACTGTTTCGCCTGGTACTTTTTATCTCATCTTATCATCAGTTGACCTCTGAAGCCTTGTCGGATAAGACACTTCCGATGCTTGCTTTTGTGCATGGTGTCTGGTTTGACAATGTGATAGGCTGTTACATACTTCTGTTGCCTCTGGTAGTTGCGGTGGTATGTGGAGTTTGCAACTATTATGGGAAAGCGTTGTTCCGTTTCTTTACGATCTTTTTCAGTGTCTTTTATGGATTGGTTTATTTAATCAGTGCGTCGGACATTCCTTATTTTGCCTATTTCTTTAAACATATCAACTCTTCCATATTCGAATGGTTCGGTTATGCGGGAACTACCGCCGGAATGATATTGGGGGAAAGTGCCTATTATCTGTCCATCGGATTATTCCTTCTCTTTCTGGCCGGATTCGTAGTTTGGCTTATCTATCTGGCACGTTATTTCCATCATCGTAGCCTTACCATTTCCGCTCCGTTTCCTTATTGGAAGCGAGGAGGGGCGGTTCTGATCGGTGCTTGCTTAATCGGACTCTGCATCTTTGGAATCCGGGGGCGTACAGGCTATAACCCGATCAAAGTAAGTGCGGCATATTTCTGTCAGGATGCTTTTCTCAATCAACTGGGGGTAAGTCCTACTTTTAACCTGCTGACGAGTGTGATGGATGATATGAGGCCTGAAAATAAATACTTGCATCTGATGGATGAGCAGGAAGCCATCACCAAGGCGCAAGCTCTGCTCAACCGTCCGGGAGATGCGAATGTTTCCCCGTTGGCTGTTTACAGGCATGCTGCAAAAGCGGATAGCGTGCAACAACGCCGTCCTAATGTCGTCTTGATTATGATGGAGTCTATGTCCGCCAAGTTTATGAAGCATTTCGGGCAATCGGAGACTTTGACTCCTTTCCTGGATAGCCTGTATACCCGTTCTATCAGTTTCCGCAATTTCTATTCGGCAGGAATCCATACGAACCATGGTTTGTATGCCACCTTGTATTCTTTTCCGGCTATGATGAAACGGAACCTGATGAAAGGCTCTGTCATTCCCCGCTATTCGGGACTGCCTACCGTATTGAAAGAAAACGGCTATTACAACCTTTTCTTTATGACGCATGAAGGGCAGTATGATAATATGAACGCTTTCTTCCGGACGAACGGCTATGATGAAGTGTTTTCACAAGAAGACTATCCGGCTGATAAGGTTGTGAATAGCTTTGGAGTGCAGGATGATTTCTTGTATGACTATGCAATTCCGGTATTGAATCAGCGGGCTGCCACCGGACAACCGTTTTTTGCTACTTTACTGTCCATCAGTAATCATCCGCCGTATGTGATACCTCCTTTCTTCCATCCGAAAACAAGTGAACCGGAGATGCAGATCGTTGAGTATGCGGATTGGGCTTTGCGTCAGTTCTTTGAAGAGGCGCGTAAACAACCCTGGTTTGATAATACGATATTCGTATTGGAAGGAGATCATGGCAAACTGGTGGGAGACGCCGAATGTGAACTACCGGAATCTTATAATCATATTCCACTGATGATTTACTCCAACCGTATTCAGCCGGAAGAGAAAACTGCATTTGGCGGTCAGGTAGATATACAGCCAACGATATTAGGGTTGTTGAATATTGATTATTTACAGAATAATTTTGGGGTAGACTTGCTGAAGGAAGAACGTCCCTGTATGTTCTATACTGCTGACAATATGGTGGTGGGACGCAATGATACGTTACTCTATCTTTATAATTACGAGACTCAGCAGGAACTTACTTATGATATCGGTAACGGCAAATTGAATGCTGTTCCGATGGATGATAGCTTTTTGCCTTTGAAAGAATATAGTTTTTCCATGCTCCAATCGGCGGAGTTCCTTGTGAAGCATGGAAAAACGCTTAATTCTATACCTTTTACTCAACAATAGGAGTCGTTTCGGTATTTTCAGGCTGTTGCTTTTTAACGAACTTGTATATCTTGGCTATTTGCCGGAGTACTCGTTTAGGGGATTCATATACCTCCTCAAACTGATACCCTTCTTTCTCGAATTCGGGAAGATATTTCTCTGCATCATTCGTGCCGATTAACAAGAAACCTTCCGAAGGACGTTTCTCATAGAAGTTGTCGAGACGATTGTGCAGATAGAAATTGAGTTCGAAATAATGTACGGGGTCACCTGCTGCATGCAGACTTTCTTCAATGAATTCGTACATCGTTCCTTCGCTTTCCGGCGCAACCTTTTCTATTTCTGTAGCGATGAATTTGACCGACTTCGAATTTAATGCTGCCGGCTGATAAGCACCGTCCAATGCAAGGTATAATCCCATTGTAAGCACAACGAGAGCGTATAGGAAACGGTTGTTCAATGCATTTTTCCGTTGATAGAACCACCAGTAGATACCGAGAATGGTAGGAATGGCAATCAGGAATAAGGCCCCTGCTCCGCTGATATTCTGTATTGCACGCATGAAATTAATATTGTCCTGCGCGTGACGACCCTGGAAAATAGTTTCAGGGATGAGTCCGCATTTTAATACGATGAAGCAGGTGAACAGTAGCAGGCTGATTACTGCAAGAATACTTCCGTATACCTTGATGACTTTAGATTGCTTCTTGACCAGATAGAATAGATATTTGGCAAGGAAATAAGCAATGAAAGGATAGATCGGCATCAGATATACACTACGTTTGCTCTGCGGAATACAGTAGAAGACGAAGATTACAACGATACTGGTGAAAGAGAATAAATCCACCGGGTCCATATTCTTTATCCATGTGGTGAAGCGTTTCCACCAGGCTGCCGGTTGGATGCTGAATTTATGGTAAGTCAGGCTGAACAGGGAGAGCACGACTAACAGTGTCCAGGGAACGTATCCGGCAAATAGGGTCACAAAATTATAATGCCAGGGGTTCACGCATGAATTGTAACTCATGGTATTAGTCATACGACCGAAGTTTTCTTCCATAACTAATGCCAGGAACTCTTCTCCACCTTGTTGGTAAGCAGCGACATACCAGCAGAAAGGCAGGATGAGTGAAAGAATGGCCCAGGCGGAAAGTAACAAGAATGCTTTGAAGAAGTTGACACCCCGGAGTAACAAGAAGATGCCTACCACTAAACATGGAATGATAGTACCTACCGGTCCTTTAGTCAGTGTGCCGCAGCTCATCAGGAGAATGGCCAGCCAGGGAATACCTTTGAGTCCCTTCTCATACCATTTGTAGAGACAATACAGAGCGCTAACGGTGAGCGCTGTCAATACCATATCCACCCGGCAGTTTGCTCCGGCCCGGTGCAGCTCAAAATTAGTCAGGGTAATAAAGGCGGCCAACAACGCCAGTTCCACTCCTTTTCTTTTGGCAAAGAACAGAAAGCCGCAGAGGGTCATGGCGATCAGGGCGATGGCAGACGGCAAGCGGGAGGTCATTTCTGTGACTTGCCCTCCATTCACTGCTGCCGAAACAGCAGCAATGCTCCAGTGGAAGAAAGGCGGTTTGTAAGCCATTTCTCCTCCGTTGTTTCTGGGTAAAATCCAGTTTCCGCTATCCAGCATGGAGTAGGAGACAATAGATTCGCGAGGCTCCCCTTTGGTGTGGTACTCCGATAAACCGAGGAAAGGCAGGATAGTAACTACGCAAATGACTAGTAACAGCCAGAAAGCTTTGTTTGAAGTCAATGTTTTCATCTTTATCTTATATTGAAATTTATGTTCTTTTATTTTCTGCCGAAGTCGGCCGGAATTTCTCCCCATTCTTTCGTTTCCCATTTCAGAATACGGGTGGTATAGGTGTTTCCCTGCAACCATTTTTCTGCCCGTTCAATCAACAGAAAGAGTTCTTCTGTTTCCGGGGTTCGGGGGAGTTTGGTCTTGCACTTTTTCTGTCGCACCCAGCTGATGGCATTCGCGCTGTCACTGTAAATGGGCATATCGAAACCTTTCTTTTTCAGCAACGCCAAACCGTGTACGATGGCTAGAAACTCACCGATATTATTCGTGCCTTTCATCGGGCCGAAATGAAAAATCTCCTGACGGCTGGCAATGTGTACGCCGCGATATTCCATCGGTCCCGGATTACCGCTACAGGCTGCATCGACAGCCAGGCTATTGTCGATCACACAAGAAGGTAAAGTATCCGAAGAAGGTTTAGGACCTCCTGATTTAGCCTTTGCATTCTTGCCGATATAAGCATAGGGAGACATTGTCAACGCGCGTTCCGCTTCTTCGCGCGTATCAAATGATTTGTATTTGGCAGCTTCATATCCTTTGATTTGAAGTTGGCAGTCTGTCCAGGAAGTATAAACTCCGGGGGTGACACCTTCCCATACTACATAAAATTTCTGTTTAGCCATTTTTTCTGACGATAATTTTAGATAGTCAATGAATTGACGCTGCGAAGGTACAAATATATTCTCTAACTGAACAAGTTAGGGGGGCTACTTGTTATAAAAAAAAGAGAGTTTTAAGAATATAAAATAAGAAAGGAACTATTATGGAAAGATCTTTTAGTGAAGCTTTGAAACAACGTCGAACTTACTATTCAATTACTAATCAGTCACCTATATCCGATCAGGAGATCGAATGTATCGTTAATATGACCGTGCGCCACGTACCGTCGGCATTCAATTCGCAATCTACCCGTGTGGTACTTCTATTGGGAGAATCGCATAAGAAATTGTGGCAGATTGTGAAGGACGCATTAAAGAAGATTGTACCGGCTGAAGCGTTTGTCAAGACAGAGGAGAAGATAGATCATTCGTTTGCCTGTGGGTATGGCACTGTATTGTTTTTTGAGGATCAGAAGGTTGTGAAAGGGCTTCAGGAGGCTTTCCCGGCTTATCAGGAGAATTTCCCGGGATGGTCATTGCAGACTTCTGCCATGCACCAGTTAGCTATCTGGGTAATGCTCGAAGATGTAGGTTTCGGAGCATCGCTGCAACACTATAACCCGTTGATTGATGAAGAAGTGCGCCGTGCATGGGATTTGCCGGAACATTGGCATTTGATTGCGGAAATGCCGTTCGGACTTCCTCTCGGCAAACCGGGTGAAAAAGAATTCCAGCCGCTTGAAGAACGGGTGAGAATCTTTAAATAAATCGGGAATGAAGAATGAATAATGAAGAATTGGATGGCATAATGGCTAAAATTCTTTATTCTTCATTCTTCATTCTTCATTAAATGATTAATTTTGTGAGCAAAATTAATCATTTATGGTTCGTATCTTCCTT
>OHNQ01001017.1_pt1 | contig 13090 bp, 13 predicted proteins | sample 1569621 | NCBI WGS metagenome assembly OHNQ01 (sample SAMEA3879516, study PRJEB24766) | human gut metagenome | biome: human-associated habitat; feature: feces | place: USA | collected 1985/1987
TGCACAAATTTAACTTATTGTCTTTATTACATTTGCATATAACTATTTTATAAGACTTTCTCTTATAATTTTCTAATAAAATCTTTATTTCATAGAAACCTATTCTTCCACTTATTTATATTTCGTCAAACGTAAAAAATAGGGTACTAGAAGTTAATCTAGCACCCTAAATTTTTTATATTCACCTTATTGTGAAGTCAAAGTAATTAATGGATATATCCCAAATTCTACATTGCAAGGTCTGCTTGTAACAACTTTACCTTTTCCTCTACCAGAAAACTCTGGCAGTGTATAACAACTATAATAATTATTATAGTCATACGAAGCTAACCACATATCCGATGAAAAGTAGATGTCCTTATTTTCTGCACTATCCTTATTCATATAAAGGCTATAATGCGGAGAATTTAATGCGAAATATGGAAATTGTACGTCCATACCAGCGTTATCAAAAACACCTGAAATTATTCTATGCCCAAAAAGTTCAATCTCACTTGGCAAACGCATACTGAATGTTACAGGGGTATTTCCGTAGTTTGCTTTACTCCTACCACCTTGATTGGTAGAGGAAAAACTTTGTATTCTAGTGTCAATTTCGTATGGCAATGGTTCAGATAATGTTGCAACATGATACTTAAAAATGTTCTTAAAGTGTTCTTCATATACGGGCATTACCTTTGTTTGTAAAAATGTTTTTGAATATGCCGGCACATCATTAAGGCTAGTAGCAGGATCAATAATGTTTTCACCTATTGGAGACCCTGTGGCTAGGAATGTATATGTACGCTTAGCTTCGTCTGAAGGTTTAACAAAGTCAACACCAACGCAAATGAATGTCGTTTTATAGGTTACGGTTTTTGTAGTTTCCGCTCCATTTTTATAACATGGAACATTTTCTATTGTACCCTCTATATAAAATCTGTCTATTTTTTGATTATTTACCATTCTTGTCTTAACCCAATCAACAACATCACCTTTGTCGTATTTTGTCCATATGGCGTAATCTCCATCTTCGGTATTATTAAGACAAACTTGGTTTATTTTTCTCAATATATCACGTTGCATTGTACTTACTTTTTGCGTATTTGTGCTAACTTGAGTGTTTAAATCAGAAGATTGCTTTTCTAAAGATTCGATGCGATTTGTTAAATTTGTAGCCCCGTCTGTGATGCATTCGACCATATTTGCCAATGGAGTTAATTCATTAGTGGGTTTTGTAAATTTATTTACACTCATATTTCATCACCTTTATATTTTACTCCTTTATCTCAAATGCAAATCTGCTTAATAGATATTTCTTATTATTAAGCAGTATAGTTTGTGTAGGTACAGCGTAGTCACAATAAGTATTGTTATCTGATATACCCTGTATATGAGAAAGTATGTGATATACATTTGTAAAACCTTTGTTTTGACTGGTAGAAACTACAGGAGCAAGTGATGTTACTGATTTTTGCTGACAAAAATATCTATATGGTGCAGACAGTACAGACATGCCGTTGGTAAAAACAGCATATTTGTCAATATTATTAGTAGCACAACTTGTTGTCATACCTATTTCAGTTTCTCCTGTTTCATAGTTAGTTATTTCGCCAATTATTATATTTATACCAGGTCTACTAGCGGTATTACCGTCTATTCCAATAGCTACTAAATCACTTTGCTTATAAATAATCCATCTTCTTGGGTCTCCAATGTTAGGCGCAGTGCTCACACAAGGACAAGTCAATGCTTCTGTTCTTAGGTCACACCAACCAAAACTTCTACTTGTATCAGCAAACTGACCTCTTAAAAACAGCTCGTCTGTTACCCAAAGCTGAAAGGTAGCATCTTTGGTGTCAATACTTGCGTTATCACCCTCGTACACAACTTTCTTAAAATTATAAACTTCAATAAGCTTCCTGACTAATCCTCTAAGTCCGTCTGTTCCCTCGTATATTTTCATACTTGTTCCTCCTCTATTGTTGCTTTTCCTGTGATTGAAGAACTTATTGCGCCATAGGCTATCGTAAATGCCATTCCACTCGGCATAACCGATTTGCTGCTTTCTACCTGTGTTTTGAGTGAGGTCATTTCTTCAAATAATTTGCCGACCTCGTCACCCGATTCTATTTGATACAATTTAGATAAAGGTGAAAGGTCACCATTATTCTTGTCAAATGTATTTACACTCATTGTATCTCATCTCCTTGTTTTTTGTCTATTTTTAATTTTTTTTATAATTTTATAAAACACAAGGCTCGCAAACCACGCATCTACGCACTTTCCGAGACTGTATTTTTTAATCAAATGGGGATTTGATTACATTGTTTAATCTGCCATACAAATTGCTTTGCCACACAAATATTTCCTATCTGTGTCAACAATTTTCATATTATTGTATTGGAGCGGCGCCTTGATCATCATATACACGTCACTGAAAATAGCGCCGGTTGTGCTGTCTGTCACTGGAACAAGATACGCCTTTTTGATATTATCAATCCCAGCCGTGAACGTTGCTTCTTCTGATATGCCATTATCGGTAGCGACAATGTACGAATTATCATCAGCAACATAGATACAACCCTTTGTTGTCGTTCCGTCAAGTAGCGTGATTTCACCGATATAAAGGTTATAAAAATGCGGGTCTCTTGAATTACTTGCGCCCGAATAAGCACAAATACAAATACCCTTTGACGTTTTGCCGATTGAAAACATATAATATGGGTCTTGCAGGCTGATTGTCTTTGTACTGCTTGGCGTTACAATTTCAATTTTCACTCCGTAATTGTGCGGTACATAATTACTGATTTTTATATAGCTGCTTGCAGTAAAATAATATTTTCCGTATATTGCCCCTATATTAGCAATATTATAAACTTCCGAACCTGTCTCCCAAGTATAAGCTGATAAAATTGCATTATATACCGCTATAACTTTAGCAACATCATTCGAGCCTACCTGAACATTACTCATTAAAGTTGTGTGTTCAATCATTTCCGCGCGCCCCCCTTTAATCTTTCAACGCAAGTGCTTTTCCGCAAAGGAAAACACCCTGCCCGTCAACGTCCATAATGTTATATTGTAGCGGCGAATATCTCATGATAAAAATATCTCCGAAAATATCGCCTGTTGTTGTATTCACAACGGGAATTAAAACCGCTTTTCGATCTGCTGAAATAACAGAATTTTGTGCACTTTCTTCCACAATGCCGTTATCCGTTATAAAACTTAATGTGCCGTCGTCTGCTGTGTAGATAAATCCTTTTGATGTTGTACCGTCAAGCTTTGTAAACTCGCCAACATAAACGTTAAATGTTTTCACATTGGTAGGGCAATTGTTGCTTCCAGAAGAATATAGTCCCAACGCCAGTCCGTTTGATGTTTTACCGGCAAACAGTGAAGCATAGCTATATTCTCTGTTTCCCATTATTTCTTTTGTGCCGTTAGGAGTAACTAAAGAAAAAATCAAGCCATAACTTGTATAACTTTTGCTTCCATTCTGTGCGACGATCTGTAAATATGTTGTATCGGATATATAGAATTTACCCGTTTGCATTGCTTTTATTGCAACGTCGCCAGTGATTCCATATTTTTTCCAGTCATACATTGTTTGTATAGCCGTTAAATAACTTCTGACTTGGTTTACTCCGTCCAAAGTGTCGGCGGGACAATATTTATTTACCGCCATTACAGCTTCCGCAATTGCCATTATACTGTCACCTCCGTGTATTCTGTCGCCGTTCCAACAACGGGCGTTACTTCTGCACCATAAGCGGCGGCGTATGCCGTGCCGACAGATATGCTCGATTTACTTAATTTGCTAGAACTGTTTTCTAAATCATTGATCCGCTGAGTATTATATTCCACTTGTGCTTTCAATGAAGTCGTTACTTCAGACAAATTGTCTACATCGGTTGCTATTTTTTTTATTTCGTCCTCGTTAAACAGAATAGTTATTTCATCATCTGTAATATATACAATTGTACCGTCTTTTATGGTAGACTTATCGGTGGCTTCCCACTCGGCTCTAGTGCCTATCCACTTTTCGCTTTCAATCTTGTTGTCTAATGCGATGACAGATTTTTTAGCATTAGCCGCCATACCTCTAGCAATAATATCTGTAGCCATAAATCCACCTCCTTAATATGTGATCGTTCCCCAAATTTTGTTTACACCCTTGACATTTTTAACAGTTACACTATAGTAACCACTAACATCTCCTGCATAAACATTTTCTGTTGTAATTGTATCAACTGTTGAGAAGTCGCTCAGATCAACCATCATAAGCACTTCCTCTGCGCCATTCTGAGTCAGTTTTCCTACAACCTGAAAACTACCAGTTCCCGAAGCCTGTACTTTAAAATCAGCACCAATGCCAACTTTTAGCTCAAAAGCTTTTCCGTTTTCATACAGGTTTCCGTTTGTAGCACAATACGCCATAGTTCATCTTCCTTTCGTATAACTAAAATATAACAAGGGCGAAGCTGTGTTACCTCGCCCTTTAAAAACAAAAACAATTAGTATTACTTAATAGCGCTTGCAAGCTTCTTGATAAACTTCTCACCTGCAATACTATTCTGCTTATAACCCCACCTTTTCAGCAAAGCATTAACAGCCTTTTCAGTGCCGTCGCCAAAAATACCGTTCTCGGCAAGTGTGACGTTGTGAAGTTTTCTCGCCTTGGCTATGATGAGCATTTCTTTTAGAGCAAGAACACCACTGGTCTTATCACCCTTTTTATAGCCAGACTTTTCAAGTATCGGAAGTTCATTATTTTTTTGCTTTTTAAAACCATTAAGACCCTTTTTCTTTATAATTGCGGTAAAATCTTTATAGGCATAATTGCAATCACAGTTTCCATTTACACCTGAAACCGAGCCTTTACTTGTGTACTGCCACATACCATAGCTACCACCGTATGAAGGCTTTGACTTGTCAAATTCAGCAAGCCATACACAATATTTGTTTTTACAATCACTAGGAACTTTACTGTTAAGAAAAGCAGCATAGCTATAAAGCATTACATAATAATTTTTCTTTTCACAATAACCACAAAAAGCATTAATTATACTACCTATAGTAGAAGCCGACAAATTACACTGTGTACTATCTTCTATATCAAAAGCAATAGGCATTTCAAAAGTTTTACCCTTGATCGCCTCAAGAAACACCTTGGCTTCTAATTCGGCATCTGCTGATGTTAGAGCATATGAATACCAATAAGCACCAACTTTAAGCCCTGCTGATTTTGCCTTTTTGTAATTGGTTTCAAAACATTCGTCTTTCTGACCGATATATTTGCCGTAGCCTGCGTTTATCATAACAAAGTCATATCCTGCCTTTTTTACTTTGTTAAAATCTACATTAGTACCCTGCCAATGAGAAACATCTATACCTTTTATTGTTGTTGCCATATGTATACTTCCTTTCCAATTAATCTTCTTTTACGGGCAGTTTGTTCAATTCGTCTACACAGTTATGCACAAAACTATTGCCACCAATAGACGAATAGCTTTCGTATAGTCTTGCGAGATTTTCTTTTTCGTACAGTGAAATACTATTTTCTTTCATTCTTGAATTATAAATCGCTAAAATAGAATTTCTCAGCGTGGCCTGCAAAGCCAAACTTTGTTTTTGTAACTCATTTTCCATGCTTTGATTCTGTTCTACCTGTCTTTCCACTAATACTGTTAATTTATCTATTTTTTTATTTAGATTATCTTTGCCACTTGTTTTTGAAATCCATCCTACAAATCTATTCCTGATTGGTTTAACAATAATTGTTATCAGTGCCAAAATGGTTGTAATACTTCCACAGTAGGTAGCAATTTCCTTAACCGTGCTCATAATTACTCACCGCCATTCTTAACCTCGTCAATAAAATCTGTGAGTGATTTATAATTCATATCCTTAACAGCACTTTCAAGCAAGATAACAAGCTCTACATCGGAAATCTTAATGCCCTTTTCTTCAAGCAGGGCAAGCATGGTTTCTTTAGCTTTTTCAAGCTTTTCTGTGCCGTGAACGTCTTTATAAATCTGTTCTATGTACTTAACCGTTGTAGCCGCCACATCTTTCTTAATGCTGTCATTTGCGATTTTTGTATACTTCGATTTTACAAAACCGACAATAGCCGTCATAACCGCTGTTAAAATTACAGGCAAATACTCTGTAATCATCTGAGTAATAATCTCTTTCATAACTTTTCCTCCAATAATAAAAGAGGGTTGTTAGCCCTCTTTCTATTTAAGTATTATTTTTATATGTGTTTCATCAATACGTTTGATAACCCTATAACCACTATCTGACTTGGTTGCCACGCCATTCACACTAGCCGTACAATATCCGTTGATCTTGCACGTTCCGTCATCTTGAACTACTAACTGTCCTAACAAACCAACTTTGCTATACTCTTTTCGAGCCCCACGAGGAACATATTCAAGCGTATCGTTATAGTTTTCACTGACTATAGGATTATGTGACTCATCATAAATCAACCGTCCATAAACATCTGTTTTATATTTATCATGCCAATCTAATTCAGCAGAGTTACCAACAATAGATGGGTTGGCTGATATAACACCAAGGATATAGTCACCCTTATTTGCAAGTTTGATTTTATCACCGTCAAGCGTAACGAATAATCCAACTCTGTCTTGATTTTTAGTGTTACCGTCAAGCCATTCAAAATATTCGGCATAGTCAGCACCAATAGTTTTGTATGCACCGCCAGCATAAACATTGCCTGAAAAGTCCACTTGCATTGCAGAATTTTGAGCTAGAGAACCATCTTCTATATTATGACCGTTTCCTATATTAAATAGTATACTTGCATTTTCCGAGCTTTTATAAGTTGATTTTGCATTAATACCTATAACGGTTTGGTTATCTGCCGTGGCATGATTCCATGAACCTGCGACAAGACATCCATCATAATTAAGAACATCATTTTGATATCCAAACACGGCGTTATATTTTGCCATTTGGTCTTTAGTTTTGTCACCCTTAACAATATTCAATGTGCCAACTACAATACTATCAGCTACACCCTCTAGCATATTATTCATACCACTAACATATGTCTCACGAGAATTGGAAACAGTATTTGTTACACCACTACAATCAATCGCTATGCTATATTCAGACGTATTCCACATACCGCTGACGTGATTAGAAAGCCCACCAACGCTAGTATTATTAAAACCTGTTAAGGAATTTAAACTGCTATTTCCACGAGCATAGGGTATATTGTTAGTTTTCATTTCTGAAAAATCAATATAATTATTGCTGTCATAACTATATTCGTAGCAGTGGTTTGCTTGACCTTCAACATGGTTATAATCACCATGAGCAATATTTTCGAGATAAATAGTAATCTGTTTTGTTCCATCAGGGGTTATAGTATACCAATAAGAATTGCCATAATAATTAAACTTTTCTGAGATGTGTCTACTACCACCACTATCAACGTATTCAACAAATCGTCCTACGCTAGAATTTTGACTTCCTAGAGGTATAGGTTTGCCATTCCTAATAGCAATGTAACCAGCGTTTATACCGCCACCACGGAAATAGATCCACACACTGTCTCCCATGCTTAAAATCTCACCTGATTTATTCAGAAAAGATTTTTCAGCACCATTATACTCTAATAGCGAAACAATTGCTGTACAGTTTGTAGAGTCATAGCTTTTAACTGTTCCGTAGGTGTAACCAAGTGTTTTTTTGTTGTCTTGGCTTTCCTTAATTAGCTTATTCATTTTAGACATTCTACACACCGCCTTTACGAATAATCAGCTAAAACCATTTTGCAGTTACCCACATAATTAACATCATTCATTGTGAATTTTACAACAGTTCCGTCAGCAGGAAACACACTACTTTGCCCCATATAAACATAGAATATTCCGTCAGTTTTAGCAGCATACTGACCCTCAATTGTGCTGTTCAATGGTATATTAAAATCAACTTGTGGTACAAGGTTCGTACCGCCATTGTGCAAACTTTGACTAAACATATTATACAAACTTGCCATTTTACTTCCTTGATGTCCTGAATTTGAAGTAGGGGTAAAGAAACCTGTTATCTCAGTATCATCGGACAGCTTTCTCATCTTTGCAATAGCCCCACCTAATACATAGTCATTATCTCCACTTTTAAACAAAATCAACATTCCCCGACTTGTAGTATACAACATGACACTATCAAACTTGCTATAGGTAAAGCTGACATAATCAGCATATGGTGACGTTTGGGAAGAGTCATATTCACCACACCCAGCCCAATAACGTGACTTTGCAGGATCAAACATTATTCTAAAGTACGTTGTATTATCAATCCAAAATGTCAAAGTGTTATAATCGGTGGACTCACTGTCAGGATAATTTGTTTCAATTTTGCTCCAAGTCCACTTATCTTCAAAAAATGTTTTAAGGTCTGCAAACACGGTTTCTGATGAAGTTTGATTTGGTATGCAAGTATAAGTATTTATCATTAATTATCACCGTCCAATTCTGCGTTACCGCTTATTCCAATAGTTCCACGAGCGTTAGTGTTTGTTTCATTCATATCAACATAATTGATGTTATGTTCTATACAGTATTTTACAATAGGCAAACAATTTGCGTTTGTAGTATCTGTTATACCATTTCCATACGTGAAAATAGTTCCGACTTGTACATTATCAAGGGTACTAAAATCGGTCATAGTTAAATTATTATATTTCCCAGTTTCTGTGTTAAAAGAAGTATGGAGAATAATTTGACCTACGCTTTGACACTTGATTGAGTCGTTAGATAAAATACAACCATTTGGAATAGAAATGCTGTTTGCAAAAGCAACCTGAATGGCATTGCTCATGATTTCCGTTGTACCATTTGTTACCACAATATCTGACTTACTCATTGGAACACGGCAAAGTTTATTCCCTTGGTAGAGGTTATTATCAACGACTCTGAAAGTAGTATTAGAACTATCCACAGTAAACTTGTTTAATTTAGGACAATTATTAAACCCTGTAAAGCTAGTCAAAGAAGCTCCAATAGCAACCGTTGTTAATGCAGAGCAATTATTCACGCCCGATACAGACAAAGCCGTATTTGGAATATAAAATGTTGTAATAGCGTTATTGTTTAACCCACCAATCTCTTTTACTTTTCCGTCACTCATGAATGACAAACTTTTCAATTTAGGGCAGTTATTAAACCCATTTACCTTCTCACAAGAACTTTCAATTCTTAAAGTTATCAGATTGGTCATATCGTTACAACCCTCAACGTCAACCACATAGCCTGTAGTCGCTGAAGTTAATGATGCTAAATTATTCATACAGTTCTCAGGTATAACTTTTAAGCTTGTATTATTTGTCATTGGCAATTTTGTCATATTGGGCATATTGCAAAACGATCCGCTTTCAAGCGTAATACCATTGCTGTTGGTCACATTATCATAAATTACAACATTAATCGTATTACCACTATAGCCATTAAAAGCGTTTTTAGGTATTTTAGTAGTACAATTACCCGATTGAAAGTCTAAACTTAGATTTATGTTTGCTGATGTATTACTTGCAAAACCATCGGTGTCGTTAATATTAGTAGATCGCCCAATTTGTATAGTTTGAAGTCCAGATAAATCTCCATCAATACCTTTGCCCATAAGATAGAATCTTCCCTGCACTGTCGCAGGATAAATGACTAAACTTGTCGTCTCTTTGTTTACATACACTGCGCACTTGTTTGTAGTTGCCGCTTTGATGTTTAAGTTTCCAACAACATGACTTCCTTTTAATATCTCGTTTTGTTTTATTTCTTCGATACCTGTTTGCCCATCAACTGAAACCATTGGTACGAAATTCAAGGTGTAAGGTAGTTCCAAACCATTAACAAATGTGCTATTAGCAAGAAACGATTCAGGGTGTGAAATATCACAGTATGCTATAGGAAATGTAATCTTGGTAAGCTTTTTACAACCTGACAGCACGCCCTTACTGGTCGAAATGTTTGCAAGATTAGCAGGGAAAACAAAGTCTGTCATATTCTCAAATCTGTTTCCCATAGGTGAAGTGAGGTAGGTAGCTTTTACTTTGGAACAATCTATCTTTGTAGTTGTTTCTTTATCAAAAGCATTGTCAAAGTTAGTTAAATCATCACTTTCAGACACAATAGTTGTATCGTGTGTACCCAAAGAATAATTCTTTTTAAATGTTGAAATTGCGTTTGTATTACGTCTGGCTACTTCGTTATCATCATAACGTATCAAACAACGTGACGGTGACATAGATTGAAATTCTACCGTACTATCTGCCGACAATGTATTGGTAACTGTAACTTCATTTCCTGTTATCCATTGAGCTATCAGTGTTGCGTTATTATTTGGTACAGTGTACACGTCACCATAATTGTATTTATTGCCTTGACTATCCGTCCATGCGAACAATTTATTCTCGTTATACATATCCCCACCTTGTAAAACGATTTGTTTATTAGGAGCTTGGTTAATGCTCTTATAAGTGATAGTATTGCCGCCTTTGTCCTTGCCACCATTCGTGTCATAAGATATTGCCACTGCATCGCTTAAAGTTTCACAGTAAATCGAAATACAGTCCGTATCAAATGGTAACCATTGCAGATTAGTGGCTTCAATAGTCATCTCTCCATTGCTAAGAGGAATGGTTAATGATTGAATAAGAAAAAGTTGCTTTTTAAATTTGTAATATTCGTTTGTAAGTTCAATTGTGTTGTCAACGTCAAGGTGGGGAAGATTCGGATAATTAAAACTTACCGAAGTTCCCATACAGGTATTCTGTAACAGTATATACTCCGCCTGCATTCTACATTTTTCTTCACCACTATCCAGCGTTGTATCGCCAAGACTTATATAATAAGTACCGCCGTCCAATCCCTTATATCCTACCGAGGTTATACAAACTGGGGACTGTGGGTTTTCATTTTTTGCTGTATAGGAATATATCTCGCCGTTAGTGTTATCCGTAGTAACTGTCACAATGTTTACACCGTCATAATTATATTGAACATCAATGTCGGTTTCAGCTATATCGACTTCACCCAGATTACTTTGTGGCGATAGATGCCTATACCAAGAGGGAAGATTATAGTTAAATACCCTTTCCATTCTAAGCCTGCCGTTGACATCGTAATAAATGTTAGCACCATACATTTCAGCCAACTTATCGAATATTTCACCAAGGTACCCACCCTCGTCAACCACAATATCGTCATATAATTCTGCATCATAAAAGATTGGATCAATTAAAGGTTCAACGGGGTCAAGCGGAATGTTATTGCCTAAATCTAACATCAAAGTATCTCGAATAAGGTCGGCAATTTTTGTTCCTTTTTTAGAATTTGTAACACTAGCTTGATATTCTACCAAACACATTCTTGCATTTAATTCGCCATTTAGAAAACCATATTTATCAATACCTTCGATTGCTAATGCTTTGCCATGCGCTGTTGCCGATTTTGTAATGAATACGCCTTGTGGAAACCAATATATATCATTTGAAACAACTACGCCTATAAAAAGTTTAAACTTCCTATTGTACCAAAACCAACTGTCTACCTGGGGTAAATACTTCTCATCGCGGTCTATGATAGTAAAAGAGCAAGACCTGCGACAGCCTTGCTCCTTATTAATTGATATTGAACCAACCTCGGCAGAGGAAAGGTCGTTTGTAATTTGTCCAATCGCACCCTCATAGTGTGATAGAATTTCTACCTTGAATTTTAATTTACGCATTGGATTCTGTAATTCGGTCAAATACGCTTCATCTATTTTATTATAGTAATCCATCGTATCAACCTCCTTATCTTGTTATTATAACGTCATTTATATCTTCAACTTCAACCCAATTATATTTAATTGTAGTTAAGTCATATACCGAGCTTTCATCATACGATCTCGACGGATTGTCTGAAATATTCACAATCCATACATCACCCTTATCGGACTTTAGCATGAAATCATTTTTACCTGTAATGAATTTTGTCCAAGATTTAACGCTATCAATTGTATCAACTATTTCGTCCTCGGGGCATGCCAATGTTAAGTGGTTTGCCGTAAATTCGCCGCTTTCATAGTTTGTTACAGTTCGTGTAGTCTTAGGTTTTACGCCCGTGCCCGTATGAACAGTAAGTCCAATATTTGATATTATATCATTGTTGTTAATGCCCGCAATAAAATGCCAAGTCTCATTAATTGAATAGAGCTTTTTATTATAACAATCACCAGCGGTCTTTAACGAGTAAATCGACCATCCAATCCAATCAGTAGACACCTCTGGCGTAATATATGCCTCATAGTTTGCATAACAAATATAATAAATATATGATTGCTGATTGCCCACTGTTACATCAAAAAATGAATTGCCAGTAGCAGTTCCAATGAAAACATATTCGTCATCGTTGACATTTTGTCTAAAGATTTTTGCCACTCCGAGTGATTTTGAAGTTTTCCACGTCAGCATAGCTGTGTGATTATCAAAGATTTTAAAATCAAATTCTGAAACGATCCCGTCTATACTTTCAGCAGGGAAGTCTTTCTGTTGAGTATATCTGTACATTTTATCATCGAGAGTCATGATTTCACTTACAGCCCTAAAAGAACTTCCAAAGCAATTTGCATAAAATGAGTATTTGAGTTCAAAATCATATATCTCGTCGCTCTCGTCGATAAGTCGTTCATTGCCATTGTAAATAGTATATCGTGAACCTTTTATCAAATCACGAGCCGAATAATTAAGACCAGCTACACCCGTATCAATATCGTATGATACGATTAATGCACTTGTTCCATTGTAAACATGCCCCGTGTTTTCCGAGGGCGAGCTTTCAATCATTATATATTTACCCTCTATTTTATCAGCAATACCTGGCTCGATAGTTACATAGTTGTATGCCGACGTTTCAAGAATTTTGCCGTCATGAATAGCGCCAGTCGTTCCCATAAGTTGATAAAGGTAATACTTGTAATACTTTAGCCCGACATGGTTTGGATGTATATAACTTGTCTTACACTCAATTGGATTTGCTGTTTTAGAAGAGATTGATACAGTAAAATCGCACTGTGGATCTTCACGGCATTTAAC
>OHNQ01001023.1_pt1 | contig 13064 bp, 10 predicted proteins | sample 1569621 | NCBI WGS metagenome assembly OHNQ01 (sample SAMEA3879516, study PRJEB24766) | human gut metagenome | biome: human-associated habitat; feature: feces | place: USA | collected 1985/1987
CACTATGACCAGCGTCTCAAGGCGCTGGCTTTCTCTTTCGGCTATGGGAATTCTGTTTACACATCCTTCCCACAGCTCCGTTCAAGCCATATTGCTCTTGACTCGTCGCTACCCCTTAAGGGGTATTGTTACTACTTGGCATTACCCCTTAAAAGGGTCTTCATATTCTTTTACACTTAATTTATCCATTGCAATATCATGCTTTTCCTGTTCTTGGATATATTTTTTTATTGTTGCCTCATTTAATCCGACTGTACTAACATAATATCCCTCCGCCCAGAAATGACGATTTCCAAATTTATACTTTAAATTTGCGTGTTTATCAAATATCATAAGTGCACTTTTACCTTTTAGATATCCCATAAATGAAGATACGCTTATCTTCGGTGGAATACTTACTAACATATGAATATGATCTGGCATCAGATGTCCTTCAATTATTTCAACACCTTTATAACTGCACAATTGTTTTATAATATCTCTGATATCCGCTTTATATTGATTATAAATTACTTTTCGTCTATACTTTGGTGTGAAGACGATGTGATATTTGCACATCCATTTTGTATGTGCGAGTGAATATTCTTTCTTCGCCATAAATTACCTTTCCTTTCTACAATATAGCCTGAACAACTTTATTGTACACGGAAAGGTAATTTTTTTGTATAACAATCGACGCGCACCCGCATAGCGGGTGGATTATTGTTTCGCCCATCTCCATTTTTCGGATCAACGAAAAACTCCAATGGGCGAAACAGACTAAAGTCCACATTAAAAATGGCGGCCTTGCTTAACAAAGCCGCCGAATAAAAAAGCTTCATTCCACAAAGAACAGTACCCGCCGGATCAGCTCCGGGATATTGACCGGGGCGGTGATATAGTCGTTCACGCCCTCATGCCGGTATTCATATTCCGTGGCAAGGTCGTTGTTCTCGGTGAGGATAAAGAACGGCAGAAGCCGGACAGGGGGATTCTTCATTTGGAACATCCCCGCCACCCGCCGCAGCGTATGAAACAGCTCCATTGCTGTGCCGTCCGGCAGTTCCAGATCGCACAGGATCAGTTCAATTTCCTTATCCTCAAAAATCCGGCGCTTGGCCTCCCCAATCGAGGAAACCAGAATCAGGTCAAAGCCCTTTTGCAGCATAGCCGCCCGCAGCACTCTGGCACTGGTATCTTCCGCATGGACAAAGAGCAGCTTGTGAAAAGTCGGGGCCTTTTCGCCGGATAACTGCCGGTAGGCGTATTCCACCAGCTTATCTTGCAGCAATAGCCCTTTCATTTTGTCCATGCACAGCGTCGCGCCCCGGCGCATAGCCTCTTGTTCGTAGTCGTCCCTGTCATGGCAGGACGCCAGAATAAAAGGCAGCTCCTTGTCTGCGGCCCGCACCTCGTCTAGAAAGTCCATGCCGGAACTGTCCGGCAGGTCAAGATCACAGCAGACCACCAGCGGCATTTCCTCTTGGATGGCGGCCCGCGCTTCATTCAAAGTGGAAGCCGTTTTCACTGAATAGCCCCGGCGCTGTAAATACTTTCTCAGATTCCATATATAGGTATCACTATCGTCAATCAACAGTATCTTTTTCATATATCCACCCCTGATTTTAATTTATTAAAATGATAATAGAAAAAGCGGGGCAGCGCACTGCCGCCCCGCCGATCCTATATGCTTATTCCATCGCTCGCATTTCTTCCACAAGCGATTGATTTTTCTGCCTGCGCATTGTCCAGAAGGACAGAATAACCTCCAGACCAAACAGCACCAGAACGAACAGCCCCATTTGCAGGAAGGGGAAGGAATATGGCATGATGACTCCATGGAAAGTCATTTCACTGAATTTCCGGGCAGCAATCACTGCAATCGGGAGGCCCGCTGCCAGGGTTGCCAATGCAGCAAAAAACGCATAGCAGATCCCTTCATAAATGGTCATTTGACAAAGCTGTTTTCTGGTCAGACCAATGGCACGAAAGACACTGTTTTCCCGCTTTCTGGACATCTGGTTGGAGAGGGTGGTATTGATGAGGTTGACCACGCCAAAGAGGAATACCAGCCAGGACAGTGCCTGAAGCCCTCCAAAAACGACCCGGTTTTCCATTTCCTCATAATCCTTATGTATCCCAATGGTGTCCAGTGCAAGGTCGGGATCAGAAGAAATGATCGCGCTCAGACTGTTTTCAATCTGCTCTGCCTTTTGGGGATCACTGACAATGCTCCAAGAATAATCAAAGCAATCGATCATGGGCATTGCTTCCTGAAACAGCTCTTTGGTTGCAACCATGCAGGTGCTGTCCAATGCCAGAGGACCATGACCATTTTTAAGCCCGTCGTTTAGGAACAGACCGGAAACAGTGACAGGAATCTCTTGATCCCCTATGGTAAGTTTTATAACTGACCCCACATCTACACCAATCATATCTTCTGCATATTCCATATCCAGTGCAATACTATGGGAATCTTGAGGTAAAGTTCCGGACACAAGCGCCGCTTCCATCTGATCCCTGTTTCTATCACTCAACAGATCGCACATTCCGCCGGAAGAACTCTCCTCATTCTCAAACCGCACATGAACCGCCTGACGATTCTCGATCACATCTGTCACGCCGTCCACAGCCAGCACCTCCTGCCGAAGCGCTTCATTCAAAGGATTTCCCTCCGACATTACCTCATATTCTGTTTTTTCAGAGTTCATATAGATTTTATAATCCCCATCCGGGAAAAACTGCCTTGCGATCCGCTCCGGCGAACGAACCAGAAGAATAGAGGCTGTCACCAAAAGGATCACCCCGCCCAGACTTAGGGAAGCCACGATGCTGATGGTCTTTTTACGGTCACGCCTGAAATTTGCAATTCCCATGGAGAGGGGATTTAACCGCATATTCTTCTTATGGGTGTGGGCATTTCCGCTCTGACTGCCGGTAAAGCGGACCGCTTCAATCGGGGAGATACCAGCGGCAATCTTTACCGGTCTGCGGATCGCAATGGATACCATAAACCTGCCAAGCAGCGCAGTCAAAACAACCGCAGCAGCATAAAACGGCAAATGAAACCCACGGGAAAACAGCGCAAACCCGGCTGCACATCCCAGCAAAATACCGATTCCGATACCAGCCCATCCTAAGAAACGGCCTTCCTTTTTGACAATACTCCGGATCTGCTTTGGCGTTGTGCCGATGGTCCGCAGCTGTCCATAGCTTTGAATTTTGTCATTGATCGAGATTCGGAAGATACTTTGTATCACAACATACCCTCCGATGATGACCAGGACTGCGATTCCGGCAACCAGCGCAAGCATACTGACATTCACCGGCTGCTTATAGAATTTCATATAGCTGAGGTTCATGACCGGCATTTCCAGCTGATATTCCTTGGCAATCTCCCGGCTACGGGCAGTCAATTCTGTTTCATCCATCTGCTGCTCATTCTTAAAATGCACATAGGCACGATAATCAGCGGGGTCGTAGCCGCTCCATCCCTTCAGGGCTTCTTTGGAAAGAAGGATGGAGGTGCCATTTACCTCTTTTTCCTTATAGCCTTCCAGAATGCCAGTCACCGTGTATTCTCCGTGAAAGCTCTCGCTGCTTAGCATAACCTTTTCACCTATCCCGGCGTCTGCACCATAGTTGGAAAGGAAATAACGGCTCACCACCACCTCATCCTCCTTTTGGGGCAGTCGGCCTTCCAGCAACTTCATCTGGTCACGGGCAATATACATCGTTTCCTCATCACAATAAATATAGGAGGCATTGTATCCCTGCTCCGCAGGTTCCACAGCCAGCATATAATACTCTCCTACCCTTGAGAAGTCATCCAGCCCCTTCAGGGTGGACACATCTTCTTCGGTAATCCTGGTATAGACCGCCTCATAGGTATCCTCCACATGATTTTTCTCTATCTGCCGGGTAGACAAAGCCATCACAATCGAAAAACAAATCAGACAGGATGCCAGCGCAACGGCGATCACCACCATGAGATTCCGACGCTTCTCACTTTTCAAACTTTTTCTTGCCAGTTTCCTGACAATATTTCCTGTATCATTCTCAAATGGTACTGTCATTTTGATCATCTCCTTTAAGTCTTATATTTCTGCTGTCAGCAAAGCGGCGGCTTCACATCGGAAGCCGCCGCCTCTGGTTAGTCCATGGTCTTGATCCGCTCTACAAGGGAAAGCCGTTTAGAGTAACGGACAGCAACCACAGAGAAGATTCCGGTCACGACCAAAAGTGCCAGAACAAAAACAACCGTTTCCATCAAAGGGAATTGATAGGACAGTTCCCCGAAAATATTAAAACTGCTGATCACATAGTCAAAGATCCAGCCCAGTATCCCGCCAATGCCAACCGACAAAAATACCGTAACCCCTGCGTACCACAGGCATTCTGCAATCAGCATACGGGAAACCTGCTTTCCGGTCATTCCCACAGACTGCAAAATCCCAAGCTCCTGCTGCCTTGCCAGCAGATTGGTCATCAGGGTGTTGACCAGATTTACCATGGAGAACACAAACAGGAACGCCAGCAGCAGATAAACACCGCGGGTCATCATCTTTAGCTGCGATTCCAGGGATGCCGCATGGTCTGCTCTGGAAAAGACCGTCAGCACCGGATTTTCCAGCAGGCTGAAAATAGATGCCCTGAGCGCATCCGAGTCCTCCGATGTATGGACATTCCAAACAGCCTCTCTGTTCTCAATGTCCGGGTAGAGCTGATCGGCCAGTTCTTCTGTAAGGGTAAACAGGCCCCATGCGCCGGTGCCTGATGTCACTGACGGTTTCGCAATCCCCATGACCGTTACTTCTATGGCCTTACCGTCCATGGATTCAAAGGTCAGTACATCCCCGACAGCAGGCGTATAGCCATAAAACATACTTAAAAGATGATCTTCCGAATCAGTCACGACCACACCGTTGTTCGCGGCAAGCTCCTCATAATCTGCGCTGCCCTGTTCCAGATTTTCCTCCGGCAGCCACTGTTCCATCTGCTCTCTGTCAAACACAGGGAACTTTAATGCAACACTTTCCTGAGGGAGTTTCACCGTTACGGATGTCACTTCATGGCTGGTGATAGATTCCACACCATCTATGGCAAGAAGCTCCTGACGAAGTTCTTCTGTCAATGGATTTTCCCGCGCGATGGCAGGCAATCCTTCCGCGCCTCCCGAATCCATCCAGCTGACCTCATAGTTACAGTGATCTCCCATGGCTTCTATCGCCATCTTTTCGGGACTGATGGAGTTGAGTACCGTAGCGGCTGTTACCAGAAACACACCCGTCAATCCCAGAGATACCAGAGTGATGACCGTCTTTTTCCTGCTCCGCCTAAAGTTCATCTGTGCCATGGAGAACGGCGTAATGCGGTGGTTTTTCTGATCTTTGCGGTCTGTTGCCGTTTCATAACCACTGGAGCGGACCGCTTCGATTGGGGATACCCTCGCCGCCATTCGGACAGGCGCATGAATGGACAGAAATACCGTCAGGGCGCAGGCTGCTGCGGTCGCAGCCAGATAGGGCAGATTGCCCATCCAGCTCCAATGTGCCGGGAAAATGGCAAACCCGATGGCCCCTCCAACCAAAAGCCCCAGCGGGATACCGCAAAGAGATAACAGCAATCCCTCCCGCCGCACGATCCGCCGGATCTGTTTTGGTGTTGTGCCAATCACTTTCAGGCGTCCATATTCCCGCATTTTGCCCTTTACGGAAATGAAAAAGATACTGTAAATGACCACGGCACAGGCAATCAGCAAAAGGATTGCCACGGGAATGTAATATTTCATCACGCCGGACTTAAAGCCCTGCATATCGAAATAGTTGGAACTGTAAAAAATCTGATCCTCTGAGACATCGTTGGCAGAAAGGAATGCTGCAATATCCGCCTTGAGCTGCTCCAGCTCCATACTATCAGCACCAGTATAACGAAGCCGAAATTCAAACAGCGGCTCTCCCTGCGCCATCTCCTCCACAAATGCTTCAGATACATAAAGCTGGAACATACGGGAGTCATTCTCCACATCCATGATACCGCTGACGGTATAGGTCTGCTTTCCGTTTCCAAGATTCACTTCTATGGTCTGCCCGACTTCTGCGGGGATTTCAAAATAATCAAGAAATGCCCGTTCTACCAGAATTTCATTGGCAGCCTGCGGAAGTGTCCCAGTAAAGGAAGGCTTCTTACCCAATTCCATCCAGTTGGCATCCGCATACTCCACAGTCAGAACGCTGTCACCATAGCGGGCAGAACCGTAATTCTGGGAAAGGCCCCAGCGTTCCACTTCCGGGCAGTCTTTCAGTCTTTCAATCGTATCATGGTCACAATTCACCACAACCGCCTGATACTGTCCCCGAATGTCCGCCTCCAGTTTTCTGTCACTTCCCGCTCCTGCACAAAAAATCGCTGCCATCAAAGCGGCTGCCAGAGCAATCGTTACGATCACAAACAGGTTGCGCCGCTTATCTGTCTGAATACTTCGTGACGCCAATTTTTTAATAACCGGCCCTGTATCATTTTCAAAAGGCAATGTCATGTCTGCCACCTCCTTTATCCAACGATTTTGCCATCCTCAATCCGCACGATACGGTCTGCAAGCTGGGCAATGGCATCATTATGTGTGATCATTACCAGCGTCTGGTTAAATTCACGACTCGTTCTCTGCAAAAGCCCCAGCACATCGGCGCTGGTCCTGCTGTCCAGGTTTCCGGTGGGTTCATCGGCAAGGACGATAGCGGGCTTTGACACCAGAGCGCGGGCGATAGCCACACGCTGCTGCTGGCCACCGGAGAGGTTGTTTGGCATATTCTTCAGCTTATCCTCCAGTCCCAGCATGGACACCACATCCGCCATGAATTTCTGATCCACCGTATCCCCATCCAGCTCCACCGGCAGGACGATGTTCTCATGGACATTTAGGATCGGCACCAGATTGTAGTTCTGGAAGATAAAGCCGATATTGCGGCGGCGGAAGATGGTAAGCTGCTCATCGTTCATCTTCGCCAGCTCCTTATCCCGCACCATCACGCTGCCGGAGGTGGGTGTGTCCAGACCGCCCATCATGTGAAGCAGGGTGGACTTACCGGAACCGGAAGTGCCGACCACCGCCACAAATTCGCCTTCCTCCACAGAGAAGTTCACGCCATCCAGGGCGCGGGTAATGTTCGGCTCTGTGCCGTAGTATTTTTTCAAATCCGTTGTCTGCAAAATTTTCATAACAGTTACCTGCCTTTCTTAATTTGTTGCATATAGAGTAAAGGAGAAATGTTGCAGAATTGTCCTAAACGCTATAAAAATCCATGGTGAATTGCTTCAATTTTAGGACAATTCATTTTTCAACTTCGCAAAGGGAACCCTCTGGTGTCGCTTCCCCGTCAATGAAAGTAATCTGATGAATAGCGGTAATATTCTCGTTATATTCTTGCCCCTGACTTTCCAGATAGGCTTTGATTTCTGCCGGATCTGTAATGTCGTTTGCGGTATAATCGGTAAATGTAACCTGATGAACAGCCATAATATCGGCAGTATATTCACCGCCTTGCTGCTCAATGTAACTTTGAACTTCAACGGGGTCAGTAATATCTGTAATGGTATATCCTCCGTTAACAGTGTTCTCTTTGTTTTCTTGTGCCAGTACTTCATTGTGGCTCTCTGCTACATGACAAGCTGTACATGGTATCAATAGCATCGCAGCAGCTATAAATGAAATCACCATCGTTTTTTTCATGGTCTTTGCCTCCTATTTGGGGTGAGGACATAATTGTAAATCATGAATGTCCGCGAAATGTTACAATGCTCGGACATTTCAAAAATTCTTATGACAATTCCCGTATTTGATCTACCAGAGATTGTTTTTTTATCTGCCGAATTGCCAAATACGAGAAAAGCATTTGGATGGCAAGCATCAGTATAAAATAACTGAACATTTCAACTGTCGGAAAATGATAGCTTACTTTTCCAAAAATACTCATTGCACTAAAGACAGTGCAGAGAAGATACCCGATAAGAGTTCCGCATGATATGGAAAGAAGCAGCACCCCTAATGTATAGAACAAGCCCTCTATCAATAACATTTTTGAAAGCTGTTTACTGCTCAAACCAACCGCTTGCAAAACACCCAATTCTCGCTTCCGTGTCAAGATGTTTGTTATCAGTGTATTTAGCAGATTGATAATGCCAAAAACCCCGATAAACATCACAAAAATGTAGACTGGCATACGATAGTTCAATAGTTTTTCGTTGTATGCCTCTACCCAATCATTCAAGGTACTAACATAGAGGCTGGAAGTCGGTGAAATTATCTTTTGGATTTCATCCTTTGCGGCTGCCCATTTACTGTCATCTGTATCTACAATAAATTGATAATTGAGGTTTTCAATAGGAACGATCTTTGACAGCATTTCTAAAGGAATAAATAGCGTATCATATCCGCCATACGGGATATTAGCGTCCACAATTCCCATTACTTTTACTTCCAATGCTTGTCCGCCAACTTCAATCAGAAGTTCGTCCCCAATCGCGGCATCCCACCCAAAAGTTTCTTTCCACTGTGGGCCATTTTCAATAATAATGCCATTGTTATTAAGTAGTTCCTGCAAATCTGCTGTACCATCAATCAAATATTCTTCAAGCAATTTTTGAGAGCTTGGCGTATATGCGTCTGAAACAATCGGTTCAATATCCCCCGTTGGCATACGAACATTCAAAACGGTGCCTTGGCATTCTTTTATTTCTTCCACACCATCTATGTCCAAAATGGATTCTCTAAAATCTTCTGTAAGCAGATTCGATTTTTGGAGTTCTGAATATTGTTCGCTGTTATGTGCCTGCGGTCCGTAATCGCCTAATTCAAGACGAATTTCTCCGTAAGGAAAACTCCTACGCGCCATTGCTAAAGGATCAATGGAATTAAAATATGCAGAGCTTGCCATCAGCAAAATTCCACATACCCCTAACGACAGGATCGTTAAAGCGGTTTTCTTTCTGTTCCTTGCAAAATTAAGGAAAGCTAAGTTTTTCGCGGATAGAGAACGATGTAACACTTTTGTACTGTTGGACATTACATCATTATTGCCCGCCATATAACGGACTGCTTCAATAGGCGTAATATGAGCAGCAATTTTGGCTGGCTTAATTACAGCAATCATAACGCATAGATACACAAACAGAGCTGTGACAGCGGCAATTACAAATACCATTAAAGTGTTCCAGCCTTGCGGGACAAGGACATATCCCGCTATTGCACCGGCTAATATTCCAATCGGAATACCAATTCTGGAAAGATGAAATCCCTCTCTAAAAACGATTCTTTTCATCTGTTTTCCAGTTGCCCCTATTGTCCGCAGTTTTCCATATTCTTTTGTTTTTCTGGCTATGGACACATAAAACAGGCTGTAAATAACAAGGGTACAAGCCAAAGCGATAATAAGACTGATAAATGCTATTACAGTGATATATTGACTGCTTCTCTGTTCAATGAGAGAAAAATAATATGTTGAAAACTGCATTTGCTCCGGCTGTATTTCCAATTCTCTGCACAATGTTGATAATTCAGCTTGTATAGCAGCCTTAGACCAACCATCAGATTCATTCAAACGGATATAAGCGGAGTATGCCGGTTCGCTGATCTTGTTTTCAATATAGGACTGCGACACGAATACGGAATAATTTGAATTTTCGACAGGCAAAATACCACATAAGGGATAATCTTTTTCTCCATCTCCCAGATTTAACGATATAGTATCGCCTATGGATTTGGACAATCCAGCTCTATCAAGAAACGCCTTTGTGATAGCAATTTCATTTGTAGATTTGGGCAATTCTCCCTCTAAATCAGGATATTTTGCTAATTTCATTAGTGTTTCATCCATTGAACGAACGGTTAATTTGTAGTCCCCATAAGATACTAAACCCAATAAATGACTTACACCCACTTGAACCCTATCGTCATTTACTAATTTCGTAATGGTATCACTATCGACTTCATTGATAATTGCTTGATAACGCCCAGCCGCATCATTTAATGATTTTCGCTGCGAAGCAAAAAAATACAAGGTCGTTGTCATTATCAAGCAGGTAGCTAAGGCAATCGTAATGATAATGAGGATGTTTCGACTTTTATCTGCTTTTAAGTTTCGTTTTGCCAACTTCTTTACAATGATACGGGTATCATTTTCAAATGGTAACGTCATAGCCATTCACTCCTTTCGCTGTTATCCTAACCCCCAAATGTTGCAGAAATATCCCAAAGGCTCAACAGTTTTAGGGTGAATTGCTTCAATTTTAGGACAATTCATTTTCGTGTGTCTTTTTTATAAAGCCGGATAGATATAAGCAAAACCATTGCTAACTGAATTACAACAAAAAACAGCGTCAGCCAAACGCTCTCATAATAAGAAATATCTGTCCAGAAGATCACCAGATCTACCAGAGCCACCACACCAGCCGACCATCTGATTTTTCTTGGAAAGAAGTGCCGGAGCAGCAGAACAACAACGACCGGCGGGATCAGCAAGCAAGCTGCATTGATGAGTAATGTCTTTGTGATTTCCATAAGGCCACCTCCAATTTCATGATGTTGCTGTCAGCATAAATCCCAAATGTTGCAGAATTGTCCTAAAATCCATTGTCCTCTAAAAATTTTTCAAAAAAGGCAGCCTGCCAAAACAGACTGCCTCAGAATTATTTTATGGGCAGGAACACGGAAAAAGTTGATCCTTCCCCAACTTTAGACTCGACGGTAATATAGCCGCCCTGCATGGTAATGATCTCACGGGCAAGGTATAAGCCGATTCCGACCCCATCTATATCATGCACCGCTTCATCCCGATAGAAGCGTTTGAAGATCGTGCCCTGAGAATGTTCCGGGATGCCTCTGCCTGTATCCGTCACATCTATCCTCAAATACATTTCCCAATCCCGTACCCTCACCTGGATGCTGCCACCGGCAGAGGTGTACTTTACCGCATTATCCAGAATGTTAAACAATGCTTCGGAAGTCCAGCGGCTGTCATGGGATATTGTCAAATCAGATGGGCAGTCCACCGACAGGCTGATCTCTTTTTGTTCCATCGGAGCCAAAACACCATTGATGGCGCTCACCAGCGTATCCCCGATCACAGCATCTTGTTTCTCCAGCGTAATGACACCCGTTTCCAGACGGGAAGTTTTCACCATTCCCTGAATGAGAAAATCCAGTTTATCCAGCTGTGTGCCTGTGGCCTGCAAAAACTCCTTGCGCTTTTCTTCTGTCAATGGCCTTGTCAGCATCGTATCGTTGATTAGCTTCAAATTTGCGATGGGGGTTTTGGTCTGGTGGGAAATATCCGATACCAGGGATTGCAGTTCTTCCTTTTCTCCCTCTGCCATGTGTCTGGCTTTCTGCATCACATTATAGAGTCGTTCCAGACGATGGCTGATCCGAGACAGCAGTGTTTCCGCTTCATAGTCTACCTGGGGCCGGTCTGTACTGTCCATCATGTGATCCAATGTCTGGCACAAACCATCGGTGAACAGAGAAAGTTTCTTTTGAAAATAGTGCAGAAAAACCATGCCCCAAATATAAAACGCAACTGTAAAAATAATGCAGCAAATGACAACACGCACATCTTTCGTCAACAGGAAAAAAATCAACAGCAGCAATGCGGCAGTGAGCAGAGTCCCCGCCACAATTTTTCTCAAAAATGCCCTGACAGATAAATTTTGCAGCTTCATCGAGGCTCACCGCCAATCCACTGATAGCCCATTCCATAAGCTGTCTTAATATATTTCCGCTCATCTGTTTCGATTTTTTTGCGGATACGGCTGATGATCGTCGTCAGCGTATGCTCATCCACAAAGTCCCCATCAATGTCCCACAGCTTCTCTAAAATCTGCCGCTTGGTCAGAATAATCCGGGGGTTCTTTACGAACAGGAACAGGGTGCGGTATTCCTTCGGTGTAAAGTCCAGGGATTCTCCGGCAAGGGACGCACTTTGTTCGGAGAAGTCGATTTTCAAAAAGCCATCATCAAACAGATCATGCCGAGGTGTCCGCAGTTCCAGATTTGCAAAAACCGCCGCTACTTTTTTGCAAAGCACCGTCACAGAAAATGGTTTGGTCACATAATCCGCACCGCCGACTTCATATCCCTTGAGCATATCGCTCTCCTTATCATTGGCTGTGATAAAGATGATATAGGTATGCTGACCGCGATTCCGGATTTCTTCACACAGATCCAGTCCGCTGCCATCGGGCAGGTTAATGTCCAATAGTGCCACATCAAATTCATTTTCGCGCAGCTTTCTTACCGCGCTGTCAAAATTAAAAACAGAAATGACCTCATATCCATCAGAGGTCAGATTATATGCCAAGGTCCGGTTCAAAAGCTGATCGTCCTCTACAATTAGAATCTTCTTCAAGACCTTCACTTCCTTCCTTATTTTTCAGCTATACTAATAAGATAAACACCAAATGTTACAGAAATGTCCTAATCAGATATTTTTCTTTTTAATTATAGGATAGCCTACTTTTCAGCACAAGGGCAAAAATGCGAATACATACAATAGTTTCAATGTTATGTTGTACAACAAAACGCCGCCGCAAACGATACGATTGCGGCGGTGCTGACTATGTATAAAATCTTTTTGTAGTTACATGGGTATGGTGCAGTTGAATTAAAAAAACCTCTATTCTGCTATACCCTGCGGAACTTCAAATTTGTATCCGCTCCCCAGAACAGTACGAATATAACCCGCTTTCGGCATATCCGGAGTCAGTTTTCTGCGGATCTGACCAATGACGCTGGCAACAGCCGTTCCACAGTTTTCGCTATCTCCCCCCCCACACTTCTTCATAGATCTGCCCAGCAGAAAATACCCAGGATGGATGGTTTGCCAAGTATACCAATGTCGCAAATTCCCGATGGGTCATAGAAATCAACTCACCATTTCGATGTACCGTTCTCTCCTTCAGGCGGAGTTCCAATCCCGGAAAAACAAGAATATTACACGGATGGGATGACACAGTATGGTCAAATCCTGGCTCGGCCGCAATAATCTCCATAATTCTGCTAAGTATGTATTCTTCATGGTCTGTTACCGACA
>OHNQ01001025.1_pt1 | contig 13056 bp, 10 predicted proteins | sample 1569621 | NCBI WGS metagenome assembly OHNQ01 (sample SAMEA3879516, study PRJEB24766) | human gut metagenome | biome: human-associated habitat; feature: feces | place: USA | collected 1985/1987
CCTCGAATTCGAGGGGTTTAAAAAGGAAGCAGGGTTAAATGCTTTTACCCTTTCTCCACAAAAATGGATAAATACAACAGCGGCAATTGGTATTATCTCCAAATCCGGAAGATATGGAGGCACCTTTGCTCATAAGGATATAGCTTTCAAATTCGCAAGTTGGATCTCTGTTGAATTTGAATTATATATCGTTAAAGAGTTTCAACGCCTAAAAGAAGAGGAACAGAAACAAATCGGCTGGACTGCCAAACGAGAACTCTCCAAAATAAACTATCACATCCATACCGACGCTATCAAGCATAATCTCATCCCCATAGAGTTAACCCCGCAACAGGTAAGCTTTATATACGCAAACGAAGCCGATATTCTTAATGTCGCTCTATTCGGCACAACCGCTAAACAATGGCGGGAAGCCAATCCCGAATTAAAAGGTAACATTCGTGACTATGCGACTATTAATGAACTTATCTGTTTATCGAATATGGAAAGCCTGAATGCTGTATTTATTGATGAAGGACTTACCCAGCGTGAACGACTAATAAAGCTTAATCAAATAGCGATCCAGCAAATGAAGATATTAGAGGCGGTTGAGAGCAGACTATTGTTGAAATAAATAAAAATAATACAGACAACATGAAAACAGAAGACATACCTTACGATTACACGTATTGCTACGCCACGGACGAGCAATGCCCGAAAGCAGTCCATTGCCTGTGTAGCCATGCCGCAATGCTGAACGAGGAACAAGCGATCTCTCTTAATTCACGATTTACTGGAGATCAGAAACGCCATCCTAGATTGAATTGAATAATCCCATTATGATCTTTTCCCCTAAAATGATTGCTTCCACCGAATGAGTATTCCGGCTCCTTAAAGAAATGAGTACATCCTAAATTATAATTGGCGGAGATAACTAATCCCATGTCAAAGGTATAGCCAAGCCCCATTGAAACGGAGAAATCACAATTCCGGATCTCTTCTTTTTTATCACCGGAGAAATCGTACTCGCTCTGGTGCACCGGAGTAGGGCCCGAGACGAAAATATAATTCGAAGCTTTCGCCCTTACATTAAAGCCAACTTGTGGGCCCGCGAAAAGATGGAATCCCCGATACAAATAAAATTTAGCGTAAATAGGAATATTTAAATAATCCGCCTTTAGCCGGGCTGTCTCGCCTTTAGCGTTTTCTTTTTGATAACCTTGCATAGAATAATAAACACCCGGTTCTAAAGCAAACAGTTTGCTAAAACGTATTTCCTCCGCCACACCAATATTTAACCCCGGACGCATGTCCGCAAAACTTTCGGGATAAGTATTTGCCAAATTCAAGCCAATCCTAGGAATAAAATGGAACTCTTGAGCATCAGCTTGCGACAAAGAGAAAACAAACAAGATAAACAGTAATACAACTTTTTTCATAACTCCTACATTTAAAACATATCTATATTTATAGATGATTTAAGATACATAAAAGTTGCACTCCCTATCTCATTAGTTCACATTAGGGGAGGCACTTCTTCCTCTACCATGATGGTAGCAGTCGTGACAGCTCAAGCACCAAATATTACTCGGTTAATAACGGCTCTTGTTTTCCGGAATCATATACGACAAACATAGAACCGTCTTTCTCGATCATGACACCACGGCCTCGTTCCTTCTCCTTGTTTTCTTGATTATCAACATTCACGGCAATCACTTTATAATGATAGAAAGTCGTGATATCATCGAAAATGGTATGACCTACAAAGATGCGGTTCACATTATATTTCTCTAATATTTTCCGCAAATCATCCCGGTCTAGCGGATGATACTTATCTGCGCTACGTACCATACCCCGATACCAGATCGGTCCATACGTAGCGAACATAAAAGAAAGATCGGAGCCTTTATCTGCATTACGTTCTTTTTTCGTTAAGAAGAGACCATCGCTCACGATCTCATTCACGGTAGGGATATCGTAATTCCGGTCTAAAAACTCCTTGCTCAACCCAGCATGGACAAACAGGTTATCTCCGACCACCTGTATCGAGTTACGAGTTTTCAACCAATGTCCCAACTCGCTTTTCTGCCAAAGCTCCGGATAGGTCATTCCTAAAGTATCCGCCAATTGAGTATATTTCTTCTTCGTATATCGCAAATCATTTCCCAGAACCATAGTCTCATGATTTCCGATTAAGAAAGTCACTTTTCCACCGGCATCTTCCGCTTCTTTCTCCAACTTGTAGATCAACCAATAGATAGGGAGTACATCCACGCCCCGGTCAAAGACGTCACCGATTATCACCAATTGGTTGGCCCCGAAAATCCAATTATAGTCCGCATCGATCACTTTTCCCGCCTTTAACAGGGAGGCGAAACAAGACCAGTTCGCATGTGGATCTGAAAGAACAAACGTCTTCTCTGGTTGCACATCTTTCCATTTCGGACGAGAGACGGAGTGTATGGTTACCGGAAACAATCTCTCCCCGTTATCGGAAAACACCTCGAATGAAAAGGTGGTAGGTATACTTTTATAATGCTTATCCAATAACCGGCCTTTCCCGTCTACAGATATCGCACGCATACTACCATCATCGGCTTTCAATAGATAGGGACCATCGATCGATAACTTCTCGATCGCTTGACGAGGTTTCTTATCTTTCCCACAAACCGGACTGAAGCAAGAGGTCAGTAAAACCAGAAAAACAAGGATACGGCATTGAATAGAATTCATAGCAGCTTAAATCTTTAGTTCATTAAACCTGAAAACAATGTATGTATTTATTATACAAATATAAACGAATTCTTTCACGAACACTCACTATCTTCGCGTAAAATAAAAGGGAATAAAAATGACTTTCAATTACGACGTAATAGCAGGACATGCCGGCTGTGAAGCCGCCGCCGCCGCGGCGAATCTAGGATCAAAGACGCTTTTGATCACGATGGACATGAACAAGATCGCCCAGATGAGTTGTAACCCGGCAGTCGGGGGAATCGCCAAAGGACAGATCGTACGAGAGATCGATGCGCTAGGCGGATATATGGGAATCGTGACCGACCAGACCGCTATCCAATTCCGTATGTTAAACCGTAGCAAAGGACCGGCCATGTGGAGCCCGCGTGCCCAAAGCGACCGTGCCCGTTTTATCGATTGCTGGCGGGGCATACTGGAGAATATGCCGAATCTATCCATCTGGCAGGATATGGTTCAAGAACTGATTATCGAGCATGGACAAGTCTGCGGCGTCCGTACGGGAATGAATGTCGTATTCCGTGCCGGAGCGGTGGTGCTTACGAACGGGACCTTCCTAAACGGCCTGCTTCATATCGGAAGAACCCAGATACGGGGCGGACGTATCGCCGAGCCTGCGGCGACCGGACTTACCGAGCAACTTATCTCTTTAGGTATCCAAACAGATCGCATGAAAACCGGAACACCGGTCCGTATCGATGGCCGGAGCGTTCACTTCGATGAAATGGAGGAACAACCGGGGGAAAACGATTTCCATAAGTTCTCTTACATGGATACCAGTCATCGTAAATTAAAACAATTGAGTTGCTGGACTACCTTTACGAACGAGGCTTGCCACGATATATTACGGGAAGGTCTCCCCGACTCTCCTCTTTATAATGGACAGATCAAAAGTATCGGTCCCCGTTATTGTCCCAGCATCGAAACGAAAATCGTGACGTTCGCCGACAAGACGCAGCATCAACTATTCCTAGAGCCGGAAGGCGAGGCCACGCAAGAATATTACCTAAATGGCTTCTCCTCTTCCCTACCCTTGGATATCCAGCTTCGTGCGCTCCAAGCGATCCCCGCTTTCCGTGACGTGCAAATCTATCGTCCCGGATATGCGATTGAGTACGATTACTTCGACCCCACCCAATTAAAACATTCGCTGGAATCTAAGATTATCAAAAACCTGTTCTTTGCCGGGCAAGTGAACGGAACAACCGGTTACGAAGAAGCGGGAGGACAAGGACTGATCGCCGGAATCAACGCACACATCAACTGTCACGGTGGTGAAGCCTTCACACTGGCTCGCGACGAAGCATATATCGGTGTATTGATAGACGACCTGGTGACCAAAGGAGTAGACGAACCATACCGTATGTTCACTTCACGTGCCGAATACCGTATTCTTCTCCGTATGGACGACGCCGACATGAGACTGACCGAAAGAGCATATCACCTCGGACTGGCAAGGGAGGATCGCTACCAATTAATGAAGACCAAGAAGGAGGCATTAGAGCAGATAGTAAATTTCGCAAAGAACTATTCGATGAAACCGGCATTAATTAATGATGCCCTCGAAAAGTTGGGAACAACTCCCCTTCGTCAAGGCTGTAAGCTGATCGAAATTCTCAATCGTCCGCAAATCACGATTGAGAATATCGCGGAACATGTCCCCGCCTTCCAAAGAGAATTAGAAAAAGCAACCGCTGCAGACTCCGACCGTAAAGAAGAGATTCTGGAAGCGGCAGAAATACTGATCAAGTATCAAGGCTATATTGACAGAGAGCGAATGATAGCAGAAAAGCTGGCACGCCTGGAAAGCATCAAGATCAAAGGCAAATTTGATTATGCTTCCATCCAGTCGCTATCTACGGAAGCTCGTCAGAAGCTAGTGAAGATTGATCCGGAAACGATTGCTCAAGCGAGCCGGATTCCGGGAGTATCACCAAGCGACATCAACGTATTGCTGGTACTTTCCGGCCGATAAGCGGCAACGTTTCACGTGAAACAAATCATTTAAAGAAACGAGATAAACCAATGATTATGAGCAAAGAAACGCTAATTAAAAGCATCCGGGAAATTCCTGACTTTCCGATCCCCGGAATCCTTTTCTACGATGTCACCACCCTGTTTAAAGACCCTTGGTGCTTGCAAGAATTATCGAACATCATGTTCGAAATGTACAAGGATAAAGGTATCACCAAAGTAGTAGGTATAGAATCCAGAGGATTCATCATGGGGCCTATCCTGGCTACCCGACTGAACGCAGGTTTTATTCCTATCCGCAAGCCGGGCAAACTTCCCGCAGAGGTGATCGAAGAAAGCTACAACAAAGAATATGGCACGGACACTGTGCAGATTCATAAGGACGCACTCGATGAAAACGACGTAGTTTTACTACACGACGACCTGCTGGCAACGGGAGGAACTATGAAAGCAGCCTGCGAACTGGTGAAGAAACTGAAGCCTAAAAAGGTATATGTAAACTTCATTATCGAATTGAAAGACCTGAATGGCAAATCCGTATTCGGAGATGACGTAGAAGTAGAATCCGTATTGACTTTATAAACAAATTGCTTATATTTGCAGGGCGTAGATTCTCTACGCCCTTTTTTATTTCCCGCTATTTCATCTATAACGATTATGAATACAGAACTGGAAGCCAAAACGAATGAATATCTGAGAGGTATTGTAGCTAACCTGCCCGAAAAGCCGGGAGTCTATCAGTATCTGAACACAGAAGGGACTATTATATACGTTGGAAAGGCTAAAAACCTAAAAAAAAGGGTATATTCTTACTTCAGCAAAGAGCATGAACCCGGCAAGACACGAGTATTGGTCAGCAAGATTGCCGATATCCGTTACATCGTTGTTAACACCGAAGAAGATGCATTATTGCTGGAAAACAATCTGATCAAGAAATATAAGCCCCGCTACAATGTATTGCTGAAGGACGACAAGACCTACCCTTCCATCTGCGTGCAGAATGAATACTTTCCACGCATTTTCAGGACTCGAAAGATTATCAAAAACGGTTCTTCTTATTATGGTCCCTACAGCCACCTTCCTTCGATGTATGCGGTGCTCGACCTGATCAAGCATCTATACCCGTTGCGTACCTGCAATCTGAACCTTTCTCCGGAGAACATACGGGCGGGAAAGTTCAAGGTTTGCCTGGAGTATCACATCAAGAAGTGCGCCGGACCATGCGTTGGACTGCAATCGCACGAGGATTATCTGAAGAACATCGATGAAATCAAAGAGATTTTGAAAGGAAATACGCAGGATATTAGCCGTATGCTGGTAGAAAAGATGCAGGAACTGGCCAATGAAATGAAGTTTGAAGAGGCTCAGAAGATTAAGGAGAAGTATCTGCTGATAGAGAATTACCGGTCTAAATCGGAGGTAGTAAGTTCTGTCCTGCACAATATCGACGTCTTTTCCATCGAAGAAGACGATTCAAATTCGGCTTTCGTCAACTATCTGCACATCACCAATGGCGCCATCAATCAGGCATTCACCTTTGAGTACAAGAAGAAGCTAAATGAATCGAAAGAAGAGTTACTGACGCTAGGCATTATTGAAATGCGGGAGCGCTACAAGAGCCATTCACGGGAGATTATTGTTCCTTTCGAACTTGATCTGGAGTTGAATAATGTCGTTTTCACCGTTCCTCAAAGGGGAGATAAGAAAAAACTGCTCGATCTTTCTATCCTAAATGTGAAGCAATATAAGGCCGACCGATTGAAACAAGCCGAGAAACTGAACCCGGAGCAGCGCAGTATGCGTCTGCTGAAAGAAATACAAAACGAACTGCATTTAGACAAGCCACCTTTGCAGATTGAATGTTTCGATAACTCGAATATACAAGGATCGGATGCCGTAGCTGCCTGCGTAGTATTCAAAAAGGCGAAACCATCGAAGAAAGATTACCGTAAATACAATATTAAGACGGTCGTGGGACCGGATGATTACGCTTCCATGAAAGAGGTGGTCAGACGACGTTATCAGCGCGCCATTGAAGAAAATTCTCCCCTTCCCGACCTGATTATTACCGATGGTGGTAAAGGACAAATGGAAGTCGTCAGAGAAGTAATCGAGGATGAACTGCATCTGAATATTCCGATTGCCGGTTTGGCTAAGGATAATAAGCATCGCACGTCAGAGCTACTTTTCGGGTTTCCCGCACAGACGATTGGGATCAAACAACAAAGTTCTTTATTCCGTCTGCTGACGCAGATTCAGGATGAAGTACACCGTTTTGCGATTACTTTCCACCGCGACAAGCGCAGCAAGCGACAGGTCGCATCGGCTCTGGATAGCATTAAAGGGATTGGAGAAAAGACAAAAACAGTCCTATTGAAGGAGTTTAAAAGCGTAAAACGAATCAAAGAGGCATCCCTTGAAGAAATCGCAAAGGTCATAGGAGAAGTGAAGGCTCAGACTGTAAAAAAAGGGTTAAGCAACGAATAGGCTCACTTCTATGTGACTATACGCTAAATTGTTAGTCCATATAAATCAAGTATCAGTATCATATGGGGCAAGCGTTAGTTTCCTCGGAGGAAACGCCAGTTCCCTTTAAAAGGAACGGTCGTTTCCATTAAAAGGAACGGCCGTTCCCTCGCCGGGAAACGACAGTTTCCATTAAAAGAAATCATAGGAAACTATATACCATTGATTTCTAACCACATAGAGTACTACCGGTAATGTTATAGAGTTTATGTTCATGTCTATACGGTTCTAAAGCAAACTCAATCAAGTTATGAGGCAAATACATCTGTCGTCCTAATAGATATGCTTCAGCACAACAGACAGACACGCTTCCGAATGACAGCTACGGTTAATACTTAATACCTAATACTTATCTCCTATAATATTTCCTTCCAATCCATCGTTTTTTCTTCTTAATTTCGTAAATTTGCCTTTCGTAACATTCAATAGAATAGAGAAAATATCAATGAGAATAGTTGTACAACGAGTAAGCCACGCATCAGTAACCATCGAAGGACAGTGCAAGTCTTCCATTGGAAAAGGGATGCTGATATTAGTCGGCATTGAAGAATCCGACGGACAGGAAGATATAGACTGGCTCTGCAAAAAGATAGTAAATCTGCGTATTTTTGACGATGAAAACGGAGTAATGAACAAGTCCATCCTGGAAGACGGAGGCGAAATTCTGGTTATCAGTCAGTTTACATTGCACGCTTCTACCAAGAAGGGCAACCGTCCGTCATACATCAAAGCCGCCAAGCCGGAGATATCTGTCCCACTCTACGAACGGTTCTGCAAAGACCTGAGCAGGGCGCTGGGAAAAGAAATCGGCACAGGAACTTTCGGAGCGGACATGAAAGTTGAACTTTTAAATGACGGTCCTGTTACTATATGTATGGACACCAAAAATAAAGAGTAAAACCTTGATGAAAAAGCCGGTAAAGCTCTTCGAAGAGTGATAAACAGGCTCCAAACATCAAACTAATCATCATAAACCAACAGCAATTATGACCCTGGAAGAAGCTCAAAAAGAAGTAGACCAATGGATAAAGACATACGGTGTCCGCTACTTCAGCGAATTGACAAATATGGCCATACTGACTGAAGAAGTCGGAGAATTGGCCCGTGTCATGGCCCGCAAATACGGCGACCAGTCTTTCAAAGAAGGCGAGAAAGACAACCTTGACGAAGAAATAGCAGACATCTTATGGGTGCTCCTGTGTATCGCCAACCAGACAGGCGTAGACATCACCAAAGCCTTCAGGGAAAGCCTGGAAAAGAAAACGAAACGAGATAATAAAAGACATATCAATAACCCAAAACTGAACGATCATGGAAGAGAATAGCTCACAATCCAACAAGTATGATGCCGCATTGGCAAAGTATAACACCAATCTGAGCGATGCAGACATACAGGCTCGGGTGGCTGACCTGATTGAAAAGAAAGTGCCGGAAAACAATACGGAAGAAGTCAAAAAACTCCTGTTCAACTGCATCGACCTGACCACGCTGAACAGCACGGACAGCGATGAAAGCGTGATGCATTTCACCGAAAAAGTGAATGAGTTCGACAATGAGTTCCCCGATATGAAGAACGTCGCTGCCATCTGCGTATACCCCAATTTCGCGGATATTGTAAAGAATACACTGCAAGTAGATGGCATCAATATCGCTTGTGTTTCGGGCGGATTCCCTTCTTCTCAGACTTTCATCGAAGTGAAAGTAGCGGAAACGGCACTGGCTATCGCTGACGGTGCGGACGAAATAGATATTGTTATCTCTATCGGTAAATTCCTGAGCGGTGACTACGAAACAATGTGCGAAGAAATTCAGGAATTAAAAGAAGTCTGCAAGGAACGCCACCTCAAGGTAATCCTCGAAACAGGTGCTTTGAAAACCGCCTCCAACATCAAGAAAGCCTCTATCCTATCCATGTATTCGGGTGCAGATTTCATCAAGACATCGACCGGAAAGCAACAGCCTGCCGCTACCCCGGAAGCCGCTTATGTGATGTGCGAAGCTATCAAGGAGTACTATCAAAAAACAAACAACAAGATCGGCTTCAAACCGGCAGGAGGCATCAACACCGTCCATGATGCAATCATTTATTACACTATTGTGAAGGAAATATTAGGCGAAGAATGGCTGAACAACCGGTTGTTCCGTCTGGGTACCAGTCGTTTGGCCAATTTGCTTCTCTCCGATATCAAGGGCGAAGAGATCAAATTCTTCTAAGGAATTACATTAGCAATCAAGTATGCCGTACCGCGCTTCACCTTCCGTTCCTATGGAAGGAAGCGCGGTATTTTTTATATAATAAAAACTAAAGATACTTATGGACAAAACCATTATTTTCATTATCTTTGTCATAGATGTAGCTATGCTAACATAGTTAATCATCTGTATTAGAGAACGTTTCTTTTATTACCTGATTCCTGGAATTCGGCAAAATTCAAAGTTATGAGTGGTAATAAGCAAACGGGTCTCACGCACCTTCATGTATATACTTTTGTTATATATCGAACGGAGCGTGAGACTGTTGCTTTTATGTCATCATAACGGCTTGCCGAAGCCCCAGGAAAAGACATATAGCAGCAGTTCTCACGCTTTTTTTAGTTAACCATAAGCGAAAAAGTATAAAATGAAGTCACACACAAAGAACTTACGTTTTAACCATAACCCCTTAAATCTGATACTCGGCACCAGAAAGAAACAAGGTCTGCGCATCGGTTATATGGAGGCTGCACTGGATGGCTTCTATCTTAACTGTATGGAAACCGGAGTACACCCAGAAAAACTAAGTAAACTATTATCAGATAAGTTCCATTGCACAGATGCAATTTCTTCCTGCCAGCTATTCCTATTCCTCATCAACGAAGGCGACAGAGCCTCCTATTCTATTATGGTCCCCTATTTACTCTCTACCGAAAACCTAAACCAGTTTGAAAACACCATCCGCGAACGCTTCTACGGAGTAGACCGATTCATTCAACAGGGCAGAAATCTATACAAATTCAAAGAGTATATAGAAGAAAGAGGAGAGCCGATTGTATGGATTAATGACTTAGAGAGAGGAGTGATCGGATGGGATATGGCACAAGTTGTCGGGCTGGCCCGGGCTGCCAAAGACTGCGGCTACATCACCAAAGAACAAGCATGGGAATACATCGAACAGGCGAGCACGTTATGCTCCGAAATCCTCCGCACACCGGAAGAAATAGACAAAAGTTTCCTCATCGGAGGAGCGATGAAATCGAATAAAATTGAAGATTGGGAGGAATTAATCCTGTGTTACTCTCTGCTCAGGAACAGTGGGGAGTAGTTATTTCTCACGGGCGACCACGTAATCCAGATAAGTCCGCAGGGCAAGGCAAATATTTGAATCCGGCAAGGCAGCCAGCAAATCAAAGGCCTTCTTTTTATATTGTTCTATTGTACGACAGGCATATTCAATACCTCCATTATCTTTGGTAAACTCAATCAGACGTACGATTTCATCAGGAGTTGCCGTACCTTCCTTCACCTTGAACGCTATCTGTTCCGCCCACGCATCTTTCGTTGTATTCAATGCATACAGGGCAGGCAGCGTCAGCTTACCTTCCAGCATATCATTACCAGTCGGTTTGCCGATCTTCTTGCTATCAAAGTAATCGAAAATATCATCCTTAATCTGAAAACAGATACCAATATATTCGCCCAACAGACGGGCAAAAGCGACTTCCTCCTCACCCACCTGCACTGACAAGGCAGCCGCCTCGGCACAAGCGGCAAAAAGAGCCGCTGTTTTCTTACGTATTACGTCAAAATAAACTTCCTCCGAAAAGCTATGATTACTTACATTCGAAAGTTGAAGCAACTCTCCTTCAGCTAGTTTCTGCCCCAGCGAAGATACCAGACGGATAATCTCATAATTATTAGTCTGCTCCGCGTGCACAAGGCTTGTAGCCAGCAGATAATCACCCGCCAGTACAGATACCTTATTATTAAATACAGCATTTACCGAAAGCTGACCGCGACGCTCGGTACTTTCATCGACTACATCGTCGTGCACCAAACTGGCTGTATGAAGCAATTCCAAAGAAACTGCCGCATGAAGGGTGGCAGGAGTCACAGCCCCATAAAGGCGTGCTACCAATAAGACAAGAATAGGACGCATCATCTTGCCATTCCTCTTGCGTATATGAGTTATTACGCTGTCGAGCAATGCATTCGAATCGGAAAGAGGGGTGTCAAAAAGAGCTTTAAAATCCTCCAGTTCCGCTTCTATCGGGGTTTTGATAAGAGAGATACTATCCATTCACAACACTATTTGAGCACAAAAGTAATAATAAAACGCTTAATACGGTATTTTTTTGTACTTTTACCATGAAAAATTAATTAAATCTATGGAGTCAGACAATAAATTATTTCTTTTAGACGCTTATGCACTGATATATCGGGCTTATTACGCCTTTATCAAGAATCCCAGAATCAACTCCAAAGGGTTCAATACTTCAGCTATCCTCGGATTTGTCAATACCCTCGAAGAGGTGCTGAAAAAGGAGAATCCGTCACATATAGGAGTAGCCTTCGACCCCTCCGGCCCTACCTTCCGCCACGAAGCTTTCGAGCAATACAAAGCCCAGCGTGAAGAAACTCCGGAAGCTATCCGCCTCTCCGTACCTATTATAAAGGATATCATCCACGCCTACCGCATCCCGATTCTGGAAGTGGCAGGATACGAAGCCGACGACGTGATCGGAACTCTCGCCACTGAAGCCGGACGTCAGGGCATCACCACCTATATGATGACTCCCGACAAAGACTACGGCCAGCTGGTGACGGACAACGTATTCATGTATCGCCCCAAACATACGGGAGGTTTTGAAGTGATGGGCATCGAAGAAGTGAAAGCGAAGTTCGATATCCAGTCGCCCGCACAAGTAATCGATATGCTCGGACTGATGGGCGATGCCTCCGACAATATCCCTGGTTGTCCCGGTGTCGGTGAAAAGACTGCCCAGAAACTAATCGCCGAATTCGGAAGTATCGAAAATCTGCTGGAACATACCGACCAACTGAAAGGAGCCTTGAAAACGAAAGTGGAAACCAATAAGGAATTGATTACTTTCTCCAAATTCCTTGCCACTATCAAAATCGATGTTCCTATCCAACTCGAAATGGACAAGCTCGTCCGCGAACAGGCAGACGAAGATTCACTCCGACAAATTTTTGAAGAACTGGAATTCCGGACACTGATCGACCGGGTACTGAAAAAAGAAAATTCTGCCGGCGGAGTAACAATGACAACCGGAAGCAAAACGGCAACGGCCAAAAGTGCTCCCTCTCCTCTTCCACTTTTTCCCGAAGAAGGAGGAGCCATACAAGGCGATTTATTTGCGAATTTTACGGGCAATGAGGCAGGCGAAGCCAAAAAATCGAATCTAGAGACGTTAGAAACGCTTAATTGCGACTACCAACTCATTGATACAGAGAAGAAAAGAGCTGAAATCATTCAAAAGTTACTTACATCAAAAATTCTCTCGTTAGACACGGAGACTACAGGAACGGAACCAATGGACGCCGAACTGGTCGGAATGAGTTTCTCTATCACCGAAAATCAGGCTTTTTATGTGCCGGTCCCCGACAATCGTGAGGAAGCATTAAAAATCGTCAACGAGTTCCGTCCGATCTTCGAAAATGAGAACTCATTGAAAGTCGGACAAAATATCAAGTACGACATGATCGTTCTTGAAAATTACGGAGTGCAAGTGAAAGGTGCGCTCTTTGATACGATGATCGCCCATTACGTTCTTCAACCGGAACTTCGTCATGGCATGGATTATCTTGCGGAAATTTACCTGC
>OHNQ01001050.1_pt1 | contig 12744 bp, 14 predicted proteins | sample 1569621 | NCBI WGS metagenome assembly OHNQ01 (sample SAMEA3879516, study PRJEB24766) | human gut metagenome | biome: human-associated habitat; feature: feces | place: USA | collected 1985/1987
CAACCGAAACGCAAGAAGCGCAGCTATGATATGAGCCTGTAAGCAGCAGGGTCTTCCACCCCGCACCCCGGAACCCTGCCGGATGCGTAAGCCCGTGCAGGGCTTTCCCATTCGGCAGGGACTTTTGAAAATAAGAAGGAGGTCAATTTTCAAGAACAACAATTTATTTGAAATCGTAAAACGGAATATCACTACTCGACAGGCTGCAGAAGCCTATGGTTTTCGTCCAAACCGCAGCAGCATGATTTGCTGTCCATTCCATGCAGATCGCAATCCCAGCATGAAAGTGGATTTTCGATTTCACTGTTTTGGCTGTGGCGCGGATGGCGATGCAATCGACTTCACCGCAAAAATGTTTCAACTGTCCTTACGACAGGCGGCGGAAAAGCTGGCCGCAGACTTTGGACTTTCTGCAACGGAAAATTTCCCACGGCAGCACTTGAAAATCGTGGAATACAAAGACCCAATCCAAATATTGTACGAGTGCCGTGCAATCCTAGCTGACTGGCGCATACGATTTGTACCAAAATTATCGGAGGAAGAACTGCATCCCTGCTTTGTTGCCAGCCTGCATTATACTGATTACATCCAATATCTGATAGAGAATCGACATTTTCTCACCGAGCATCGGAAGGAGGTTCAACAGATTGCCCAACGAATCCGAAAATACGAGATCGACCATTTCCAACATCCGCAAAATGCTCTCGCAGGCTGAAAAAGGTGGTGTTCAGAACACGATTCAAAACTGTGTGACTGTTTTGCAGAACGACCCAGTTCTTGCAGATTCCATCCGGCTGAATCTGCTGAGTGAACGTATTGATATTGTAAAGCCGATGGGTTGGCAGCGTTCCGGCCCTACGCTGACCGACACCGATATGATGTACATTCTGCGCCGAATGGAAAAATACGGCCTGTACAGCGAAAAACGGGTGTCTGCAGCAATTCGCATTGTTGCCAACGAAAATCATTATCACCCTATCCGGGACTACTTGAATGACTTGAAGTGGGATGGCACAGAGCGGATAAGCCACGCTTTGCATCGCTTTCTCGGTGCGGCAGAAGATGAGCTTACCGCAGAAGCCTTGAAGATTTTTCTGCTTGGAGCGATCAAACGGGTGTTTCATCCCGGCTGCAAGTTTGAAATGATGCTTTGCTTGGTCGGTGGGCAGGGTGCAGGAAAATCCTCTTTCTTCCGGCTGCTTGCTATCAAAGATGAATGGTTCTCGGATGATTTGCGGCGAATGGACGATGATAATGTGTTCCGCAAGCTGCAAGGCCACTGGATCATTGAGATGTCGGAGATGCTGGCTACCAGCAGCGCCAAAAGCATTGAGGAAATCCGCTCATTTATCAGCCGCCAGAAGGAAACCTACCGGACACCCTACGAGGCTCAGCCCAAAGACCGGCTGCGGCAGTGTGTGTTCGGTGGTTCCTCCAACACGCTGGACTTTTTACCCCTTGACCGGGCCGGAAACCGGCGGTTTCTGCCAGTGATGATTTACCCAGAGAAAGCGGAGGTTCACATTCTGGAGAACGAAGCCGCTTCCAGAGAATATCTGTTGCAGGTATGGGCGGAGGCTATGACCATTTACCGCAGCGGAGAGTATTCCATGAAGTTTTCAAAGGAGATTCAGAGACAGCTGGTGGAGGTTCAGAAAGACTTCATGCCGGAGGACACCGAAGCCGGACAGATACAGGGATTTCTGGAACACTACACCGGAAACATGGTCTGCTCAAAACAGCTGTTCAAGGAGGCGCTGGGACATACCTTTGATGAGCCGAAGCGGTGGCAGCTCCACAATATCAATGAGATCATGAACACGGTCGTGACCGGTTGGAAGCCTTTTTCCAATCCCCGGATGTTTGCCGGATATGGCAGACAAAAGGGCTGGGAACGGGACACTTCCGGCAACGAACTACCCAGCAACGAAGGTGGATTTGTAGAACTGAGTGAAGAAGAATGCCGTCAGCTGGAACTTCCGCAGGAGTGGATCGCCTGACAAGGACGGTCTGTTGCCGGGATGGTTGCCGGTTGGTTGCCGGGTTCGTTGCTGATAAATTTATGGTTTTGATATAGAAAAAGCCCGCAAGTAAAGGCTTTTTATGATCTATCTATGTTTTCGGCAACGAAAGCAACGAGATTTTATAAAAAATTTGAAAAGTAAGAAATCAGGGTCAGACGATAGTTTACAGGTTTTTTGATGTCCGTTGCCGGACTTCGTTGCCGCAGCCACCGTCTGATCCCCTATTCTATGGAGGTAGCCTATGGAGAAAAACAAGAAGCAGAATAAAAAAGTCCAGTTTGTAGTGGTTCGTGAGTTTTCCGGGGAGAAACCTATGCGGGAAGCCTTTGAGCAGCTGATCGAGCGTCAGACCTGCGAACACTTCGAGGAATGGTTGGAGCATCGGGAAATGGCACAGAAAGCGGCGTAAAGCAGTTGAATCATGAACAGGGACATGGTATTATAATGGTATCGTGTCCCTGTTCATAGAAGGAGAACACTATGAGCAGGAAAAAACAAGTCAATCAGAAAATCACAGCTCTTTACTGCCGCATCTCTTTGGATGACGGCGGCGATAATGAGAGCATGAGCATCAGCAACCAGAAACTTATGCTCCGGGACTTTGCCGAAAAAAACGGAATGTTCCAGTATGAGTATTATGTGGATGACGGTTATACAGGCCGCAACTTCAACCGCCCTTCTTTTCAGCGCATGATTGCCGATATTGAGGCAGGAAAGATTGGCTGCGTCATCACCAAAGACCTCTCCAGACTGGGACGCAACTATATCGAAGCTGGCAGTTATATCGAAATCTTTTTCCCAAAACATAATGTACGCTATATTGCCATTACAGACGGAGTGGACAGCCTGACCCGTCAGGAAATGGACATTACGCCGTTTAAGAATATCCTGAACGATATGTACAGCCGGGATATTTCCAAAAAGGTGCTGGCAGGACGTATGATCCGTTCCCGGCAGGGAAAGTTTTGTGGTGGGCAGCCGCCCCTCGGTTTGATGCGTGACCCGGAGGATAAGGGACATTTGATCCGTGACCCTGAGACAGCACCGGTAATCCGAAAAATCTATGATATGGCGCTGGATGGCTGGGGATGTATGCGGATTGCAAAGCAGCTCATGGATGATAAAGTCCCGATCACCAGAGTAAAAAGCAACACAGAATGTGATGTAAATTACTATTCATGGGGAAGTGCAAGAATCAGCCATATCCTGCGGAATCCCTTTTATAAGGGCGCACATCTGGTCTGCCGGACACATCAGAAAGGGATTCGTTCCAACACCTATGACATTATCCCTCGTGAGGACTGGGAAATTATCGAGGATTGCCATGAAGCAATCATCTCCCCGGAAGAATGGGAACAGGTGCAGGAAATCATTGACCGCAGGCCCACCATTATGAAAGGCAACGCCTGCCCCTTCTATAACCTGTTCCACGGGCTTGTCTACTGCGCCACCTGCGGGAAGTCCATGCAGGTGCGGTATGAAAAGGTTGGTAGAACCGGAAAGAACCGTTTTACCGGCGAAATGCGAGAGCCGATTGATAAAGCCTATTATATCTGTCAGACCTACAATCGGTTGGGTAAGAACGCCTGTACCAGCCATAAGATCGAGGCAAGAGATTTGTATGACTTAGTTCTAAAGGATATTCAGGAATTGGCAACACAGGCACTCACAGATGCTGACACATTTTATCAGAAATTGAGCAGCCGAATGGAACGCAGATATATGGCAGATGCTTCTCAAATGCAAAAAGAGCGTGAGCGACTGGAAGCCAGAAACCGTGAAATTGATGAGATGTTTTTGAACCTTTATACCGATAAAGCCAAAGGTATCCTTTCCGAACAGCGATTTGTGAAGCTGACTGCCACTATGGAACAGGAGCAGGAAGAGAATCAGTGTCGTTTACAGGAACTGCTGCGAATGCTTCAGCAGTCCGATGCTCAGGAAAGTGAAGTACGTACCTTTATCCGGGAGATTCGGCAGTATGCCACCATTCAGGAGCTGGACGAAGCCATTTTGAACCGGCTTATCAGCCGGATTCTGGTGGGCGAAGTCAAGAAAGTGGATGGGCAGAAGGTGCAGGAAGTCAGGATTGTCTATAATTTTGTCGGAGAGATATAAGTGTGATTTATAGGAATTGGTCAAAAAATAGCATTTTGAAATATAATAAGAAAGGTGTTGTTAGTATAATGGGAAAAGTGATTTCAATCATTAATATGAAAGGTGGAGTCGGAAAAACAACGCTTAGCATTGGCATCGCTGATTATTTAGCTGAAATAGGAAAGAAAATTTTGTTGATTGATGCTGACCCTCAATTTAATGCTACACAAGCAATGATTGATTATTATAAAAATGAAAATAAGGATTATGAAAGTGAGGAAAACTTTTATAGTACTGAGGTGTTACCGCAAGAGAAAACCATATATAGATTATTTAAACCTCAGACTGATATGATGCATTCTTACAATACTCCAGCAGCTAATGAATTAATAGTGAATTTAAAAGAAAATCTGGATATGCTTTGTGGGGATTTAAATCTGGTTTTAGTTAACAAGGTTAGCGATCACACATTCGTAAGAAGAATCCGAAACTTTATTGAAGATAATCATCTTTGTGATAAGTATGACTATGTAATAATCGATTGTCCTCCGACACTCACCATATACACAGATAGTGCTCTAATGGCCTCTGATTACTATCTCATTCCTAATAGAATCGACAGATATTCTATCGTAGGCATAGATTCGCTACAAAAAGCTGTGAAAAATTTGATTCGAGAAGAGAGAATACCATTGAAGTGTATTGGCTTAGTTTATACGATGGTTACAGACTCGGCAAAACAAGAGCGAATTCGAGTTAATTTTGAAAATAAAAAAGCTGTAAACGACATAGACATTTTTTCAGCAAAAACCAATGTAGCGAATAATATACAATATGGAGTAGCTGGAACAATTCCGACTAAGTATAAGAGTGCAAAGAATGACATTGAAGCAATAAGTTTAGAGTTGCTAAATCGATTAGAGAAAGAAGGTGAATGATTGTGTATACAGACTTAATTTTATTTAGGAACGAATTAAAAAACAAAACAATTCCAAAATACAAAATAATAGGAATTGTATCGCAATTATTACTATCAAGAAAAATTTTTCCAGCAAATATAGACATTGAAAAGTTTCTGAAGGATATATTTGAGCTGGAATTCAAAACATACTTATTTAGATCAAGAACATTAATAGTAGCAAGAGTGACAAGAGAAATATTATCTTCAGAAAATGATAGTGTTTATAAAAATAAATTGTATAACTTTGTTCAAGAAAAAATCGAGAACCTAAAAGAAGAAACAAAAAATGAAAAGAATGAATTTGATGGATGGATTTAATTATGAACGATGATATGACATATCATGAGATTGCAAGAATTAAATCTAACATTCAAAGTTTTGTTGAGAAGATCAGAGAATTATCGCAGGAATTCGATTTTGATTTTCAACAATCAGATGGAAACTTCTTTTCATTTATTGCTAAGCACATTGTGTTTTTCAAATATTTGTCCGAAGGAGACAGCAGTAACTTTTCATATAAGGTTTTAATTTCAGATTTTTACTACATTATTCTGGCTATTGCGAAAGGCGAGGTTAGATATATGTATGTAAACGAGCGATCGATTATAGAGAATTATCTGCGCTCCATAATGGATATTACAGTTCAAGACAATCATGTAACAGGTACAGTCTTTCAAGAACTTCGTCAAAAAAACTTTCATTGTGATTTTGATGACGCAGAATATTCTTTAATACGCAGTGAATATCGCACATCATGTGGATATATTCACGGAAGTAACATTTTGAATGATAACTTAGCATTAGTGCTAGATGAATGCGCAAACAAAAGATTTACAATAGCTGAAAGAAAAAAATATTATATAAGAATACAAGCTGTTTTAAAATCTTTTGATCGGTTATTAATTAGTAAGAATGCCCTGTTTGTTAGTGACTGTTTCCATAGAAAAAAGTCGATATTATCTTATCTTCTTGGTAAAGATCCACTTGAGTTATTGTTTCAAATAGTTAATTGACTTGTAAACGGTATTAATGGTATTTGTATTCAAAGTGTAAGACCCTTCTCTTAACCGAGAAGGGTTATTTTTTGCCCAATTTTGAATTCATCACTTGACATTGTGGCAAGGAGCTGATGTCCGTTGACGAACTGGCTGTGATGGATGGGCGCAAATGCATTTTGCAGCTTCGCGGCGTGCGCCCGTTTCTGTCGAGCAAGTATGACATTACAAAGCATCCGCATTACAAATATCTGTCCGACGCAGACCCGAAGAACGCCTTTGACGTGGAGCGATTTATCCGAAGGCGGATGAAGGTCAAGGCGGATACGGTGACGGATGTGTATGAGGTGGACGCAGAGGAAAATGGGGATGAATTGTCCCTCGAATAACAGGAGGAAAATGTGAAAGGAACCAATTATGCTGCGCGGCATGATGCGGGGGCGTTCTCCGCCCCGGTATGCCTTGTGCGCAGAACCGGAAAACAAAATATGAAAAAGGAGAAAGCCGGACGGGAGCGTGCTTGCAGGAGGATGCAGGCGCTTTTTTCATCCGGTTTTGCGCGATAAACCCGATATCCGGCTCAAAAAAGAATGGCTTTTTTCAATCAGGCGGTCACGGTGCTTCAATCCCTCGTCGTCGCTATCGGCGCGATTCTGTCTATCTGGGGCGGTATTAACCTGCTGGAAGGTTACGGCGGGGACAACCCCGGCGCGAATGCTCATGTACGGTAGAGAAGCACAAGACATGGATAGCCAGCCCTGCCACTATTCCGAAGTCAGGGGAACGCAATAGAAAAATTCATAGCTGTATGCTATACTTAATTAGCATTTGAACATATCAAGCTGACACAGCAATCTCTTTGCTTGCCGTTAATGCGCGTCTACCAATAGTCCGCAGAAAGCAAGAGTAGCGTAAAGGTATAAAAATTTCAAACTTCTTTGTAACGAAATTCCGATTTCTCCGTCTAACCTATGAAGCTGAAGGAGGTGATGACAAGTATGGACTATGAAAAGCTCTATAAAGCCTACTATTTACAGGTATACTCGTATACTATTTCTCTTGCCAAAAATCGTGAGATAGCAGAGGAAATCACGCAGAACACATTCTATAAGGCTGTTTCTACAACATCACAATTCAAAGGTAAGTCAGATGAATTGACATGGCTCTGCTCCATAGCAAAAAATCTTTACCATGATGAAATGCGAAGCCGTCAGCGAGTAGCTGATGTGAGTGAAATCAATGACTTGCCATCAAATGAAAATGTTGAGAACTCAGTTGCAGATTCTGACATGGCGTTCCGCATACACCTCGTTCTTCACCGTTTGGAAGAACCATACAAAGAAGTCTTTCAGCTTCGCGTATTCGGGGAACTATCTTTTTCACAAATCGCTGCAATTTTTGGAAAAACAGAATCATGGGCGAGAGTTACTTATCATCGTGCAAAGCTAAAAATTCAAGAAAGGATGGATGAAAAGCATGAGTAAACAATGCGATATTGTTCGAGATATTCTTCCGCTGTATGTTGACGGTGCTTGCAGCGAAGCAAGCGCAGAGATGGTAAAAGAGCATTTGAACGCCTGTGCTGACTGTAACGCAATTTATCAGAAATTGCTTTCTCACACGAGCGAAGATGTTCTTCACGAAGAAAGCGAAAGCGTTATTATGCGCCATGAGGCAAAAGAAAAGCAGAGAGGCAGAAAAAAGATAACGATTGCTGTTCTCGTTTCCATCGCTCTTTGTATCATTGCAATTTTTACAGCTCTCTTTCTGTTACCTATAAACATTGCTTATGAGCCTGTCAAAATCGACTTCCCATTTGAGGTTGAAGATGTCGAAAGCGTTGAAATGTACCACTATGACGGAGTGCCTGCATCAGCAGAAAAGAAAGTAGTTGTTGCTGAAAATGATATAAAGACCCTGTATGATAAGTTCAAGGGCTTATCCCTAAAAGACAAAACAACTGAGGAAACTGCCGGAGCAGATGTGACCAGCTTTAGATTTAACCTCTCAGATGGAACAAGCTACGATTTGATTTACGCCTGCTATGGAGTTAAAAACGGCGAATTGAAGTCAGAAGCAGGCGGTTTTAAGTATTTCACAAGTGCGGATATTGGCTCTTATTGGAACAATTTGAATACGGAACTTGAAGCAATTCCTATCAATGAGAGTGAATTGCCGTGAGCAGATAGCAAACCCAGCCGAGCCTGTCAACGGTCAAGATGAACGGCGCAAATGCGCCGCCGTTGACAGCCCCGCCCGTCTTTGCTGTTCGGTAATCAAGAGGGCGACAGCACAAGATGCTGCCGCCCTCTGCCATTATTCAGAAAGGGGGATTTTCCATGACCGAACACGAAAAGTATCAAGAACATATCCGGCATACACACGATGCCTTTTGCAAGACTGTTATTCGCCACGCTGCCATAGACGCAGCCCGGAGCATACGGAGCCGCCGCAAGCGGGAAATCTCGCTTGAATATCTGATAGAAGAAAAACACTATCCATTCAGTACCACAGATAAATACTTTGCGGAGCAATCCGGCATGACCAGCTATCCGCTTTTCGTCTGTGGTCAGATGGTGCTTTTGGAAAGTCCAGAGCTTGCCGCAGCCCTGTCCGCACTATCACAGATGGAACAGGAAATCATTTTCCTGTACTACTTCCAACGATTGACGCATAGGGAGATTGGACGGAGATATGGACGGGCTGGCAACACAACCGGGCGGCGTATTCAGATGATTTTACGGCGGCTACGGGCAGAGTTGGAGGGCTTGTCCTATGAACCAGCTACTTCCCTATGAAACAATCGTTAAGGCAAGCGAGGGCGACCCGGAAGCTGTTGCCGCCGTCCTATCCCATTATGCGGGATATATCCGCTCTTGTGCGAAAATGGACGGACAGATTAACACGGATATGCAGGAGCATATCGTCAGGCAACTGATAGAAAGCCTGTTGAAGTTCCGCTTTGACCGCTAAACAGAAAAGTTGTATAATTAGAGCCTGACAAATTAAACTTCAATGAGGGTAGAGCAAATGGAACAGATTATCAATTATAGAGACATACCCACAGATAAAAGGATTGACATATTAAATGCTCTTGAGCGAATAGGTTTTTTTCCGGCATACGGCGGCGTGAAAACAATGCAGCAAATTATGGAAAAGTCAGTTCCAGGTTCAGGCCCACAATTCTATTTCGTTTTCCGTGAAAATGAGTTGATAGGGTACAATTTTCTCATTGGGGACACTAAGAAATATAAAGCGTTCCCATGGCTTGCTATTAGCAATATGGATGAGCAGAAGTTGACTGTTTGTGAAGAACTGATGAAAATACAAATTGCCTTTTTTGAAGAACTCGGAATGCAAAAGATAGCAGATCATTGCGTTAGGATTATGGAAGATTACAGAAAAGGAATTGGAAAGCAGAAAGAAAGCGATTGCAGATAAATTCCATTTGAAAAACGGCTGACAATTTAATACCGCCGCCCATCACAGCGGCAGATAAGCAGTAAATCTTGAAAAGGTTTACTGCTTTTTTTGCGCCCATTTTCAAAAATCTTTGGCAAACCACACCGCCGGATTGTTGTAGGGAGCAGACAGGGAAAACAAAAAAATTTCCGCTGCGTTTGCCAAAACGCCCCCTTTTCACCGTTGTAGTGGTGAACAGCGGGCAGAACACGCCGCCGCAATCGCTATATTGGTGGAGCAAGCCAGTATATCCGCAAACCAGAGCCGCCGAGGAAAGCGGTAGTTTTTTAGAGCAAGATTCTACCACGGTGCCAAAATCCGCATATCTGCGGTTTTGCCCCCTTTGGTAAATCTTGTTGGGGAGTGCCTTCCCCAAACCCTGCTCATGCGCCCTGTCGGGCGAGAAAGGAGGTCAACGCTTGAAGAAAAAATACAACACACCCCACCGCTGCCATGTGGTCAAAACCCGCATGACCGAGGAAGAATACGCCGACTTTACCGAGCGGCTGAAACACTATGACATGAGCCAAGCCGAATTTATCCGGCAAGCCATTACACGGGCGACCATTCGCCCCATCGTTACCGTTTCCCCGGTCAATGATGAACTGTTGTCCGCCGTTGGCAGGCTGACCGCCGAATACGGAAAAATCGGTGGCAACCTCAATCAGATTGCCCGCGCCCTCAACGAGTACGGCACACCATACAACGCCCTGTCCGTTGAAGTCCGCGCCGCCATTTCTGACCTTGCTGCCTTGAAGTTTGAAGTCCTGCGAAAGGTAGGTGACGCTGTTGGCAACATTCAAACATATCAGCTCTAAAAATGCGGACTATGGCGCAGCCGAGCAGTACCTCACCTTTGAACATGACGAGTTTACCATGAAGCCCACCCTTGATGAAAACGGGCGGCTCATGCTCAGGGAGGACTATCGAATAGCCACGCTGAACTGCGGCGACGAGGATTTTGCCGTTGCCTGTATGCGCTCCAATCTCCGCTATGGGAAGAACCAGAAGCGGGAAGATGTAAAAAGCCACCACTACATTATCAGCTTTGACCCACGGGACGCGGTGGACAACGGTTTGACCGTAGACCGGGCGCAGGCGTTGGGCGAGGAATTTTGCCGGAAGCAGTTTCCCGGACACCAAGCCATTGTCTGCACCCACCCGGACGGACACAACCACAGCGGCAATATCCATGTTCATATCGTTATCAATTCTCTGCGTATTGAGGAAGTACCCTTGCTGCCCTACATGGACAGACCGGCAGATACCCGTGCCGGGTGCAAACATCGCTGCACGGACGCTGCTATGGAATACTTCAAAGCCGAGGTCATGGAGATGTGCCACCGGGAAAATCTCTATCAAATCGACCTGCTCCATGGCAGTAAAAACCGCATTACCGAGCGTGAGTATTGGGCGCAGAAGAAAGGACAAGCCAAACTTGACAAGGAAAATGCCACCCTTGCAGCCGAGGGGCAGCCTGTAAAGCAGACCAAGTTTGAAACCGACAAGGCGAAGCTACGGCAGACCATACGGAACGCCATGAGCGAAGCTACTACCTTTGACGAGTTTTCCGCTTTACTTCTGCGGCAGGGTGTGATCGTCAAAGAGAGCCGAGGGCGGTTGTCCTACCTTACCCCGGACAGGACGAAACCCATTACTGCCCGAAAACTGGGAGATGATTTTGACCGTGCCGCCGTTCTTGCCCTTTTGGAGCAGAACGCCCACAGAGCCGCCGAAAAGACCGCACCCATACCCGAATACCATACCGCTGAAACAAACCGCACAGAGCGAGGAAAAACGCAGAAAATCGCCCCGACAGGCAACATACAGAGAATGGTTGACCGTGCGGCGAAGCGAGCCGAGGGAAAAGGTATCGGCTATGACCGTTGGGCGGCTGTCCACAATCTCAAACAGATGGCGGCTACCGTTGCCGCTATGGAGCAATACGGCTTTACCCCGGATGAACTGGACGCAGCCCTTGTGTCTGCCAATGCGGATTTACACAGCAGCACCGCCAAGCTGAAGCCCATTGAAACGGCTATCCGTGAGAAAAAGGACTTGCAGAAACAGGTGCTTGCCTATGCCAAGACAAGAGATGTGCGTGACGGATTGAAAAAGCAGAAAACCGATAAGGCACGCAAAGCCTACCGGGAAAAGCATGAAAGCGACTTTATCATAGCAGACGCAGCCGTAAGATATTTTCGGCAAAAAGGCATTACCAAGCTGCCCACCTATAAATCGTTGCAGGCTGAAATCGAGCAGCTTACCGCCGAGAAGAACGCCCTTTACAACGAGTACCGGGCAAATAAAGAGCGTGTCCGGGAATTGCAGACCATGAAAAGCAATCTTTCCCAAATGCACCACGGCGAGCCGAGCCGACAGAAAAAGCATGAACAGGAGCGTTAAAAACCGCCCCGAAATGATACCGAAACCATACAAAAGGCTGGGGGTATAGCTTACCCTACCCGCATACCCCCGCCCTTGCAAACGGGGCTTACAGGGCAGATTTTTCCCGAAAATGACACCGGGAACATACAGATTTTGCCCCTGTCCCCTCATACCCGACCAAACCGAAGAAAGGAGCGTTTTTTCATGCCGAGAATGAGCAAGAAGCGGCGGCTGGAATGGGCGTTCTTCCTCAATGAGCGAAACCGCATTACTTTCAATGCCCTTTGCCGGGGCTGTACCCATGACTGCAAGCAGAGTTTTAGGGCTATCGTGGTACTCTGCCCCCGGTATTACTCAAAGAGATGGAAAGCCCGCCCCGCAGATAAGGAGAACCAAGATTATGTCAGATAACCGCAAATATTATTACCTCAAACTGAAAGAAAGCTATTTTGACGATGACGCTATCGTGCTGCTGGAAAGTATGCAGGACGGTATGCTGTATTCCAATATCCTCTTGAAGCTGTACTTAAAATCGCTGAAATACGGCGGCACTTTGCAGCTTGACGAGAATATCCCCTACACCGCCCAAATGATAGCCACCATTACCCGCCAGCAGGTCGGCACAGTTGAACGGGCTTTGCAAATCTTTATGAAGCTGGGGCTTGTCGAACCGCTGGACAACGGGGCTTTGTATATGAGCAATATCGAGCTTTTCATCGGTCAGTCCTCTACCGAGGGGGAGCGCAAGCGCAGGGCAAGAATGAAGATTTCAGAGCAAAAACGACTTAGTGGACAAGTGTCCGAACCAAAAGCGGAC
>OHNQ01001054.1_pt1 | contig 12708 bp, 10 predicted proteins | sample 1569621 | NCBI WGS metagenome assembly OHNQ01 (sample SAMEA3879516, study PRJEB24766) | human gut metagenome | biome: human-associated habitat; feature: feces | place: USA | collected 1985/1987
TGCAAACTTCTTCTTTACCAGAGATTTCGTAATAAGAATTATCCCGTCTGAAAATGACCGATTCATGCTTGTCACGTTTGATTTTTCCGGCTTTAATGAGCTTCTCCTTTTCTGTGCGAATACGTTCTAACAGAACAGAGGCAGGCTCATCGGCAGGGTCTTGGGGAACAAGTTTGCCCTGAACGGCATATTGAAGAATGGATTTTTTAAGATGTTCAGGAAACAGATTATTTAGTTCTTGGATTTGTTCAGAAGCTTCAGAATACTTATCAGAAAGCGGTTTTATTATTTCGAGCCGTTTTACAATTCTTTCTTGCTCAGCTATCGGTGGAACTGGAACTAACAGAGAATGGAGCGCATTAGACGATAATCCTTGGATTCCAATTCCTTTTCCTCCAATCCAACCAGCATATTTATAGAGAAAAAACACATAGTAGTAAAATCTTGTGCAAAGCGGAACATATGAACGCAACCTATGAATATGATTTTGAATGCAAATTTTATAGTCTTTTAACCAAATAGCAGCACGTCCAATATCGCCACCTTCACAAACTAAAAGATCACCTTTTGATACCTGACATTTTTCTATTTCATTTTCAGTAAAGTACATCGACCTAAGATTTTCAAGTTCAAATCTATCCCAGTATAAGTTGGATGTTGTGATATATTCCAACAATACACCCGATTTGTTCGATGAGTTTAACGCTTTACCTGTATTATGCTGAAAAATCTCGCCTAATCGTACCCACTCCCAGCTCTCCGGGATGTCAAACGGCACTTCATCTGCAATGCAGACAGGCTCATTTTTGCCGACCTTCTCATAAGGCAAATTATCAGAAAAGCCTAAGGCAGTAATTTACGCGTATCGCGCCATCGACACAAAACGGTAAAGTGGATTTCATCTGCTTTGCCGTTTTTCGTTTTGTCCAAATTTGTGAAAATTTCAAAACTGTATTCCAAAACAGCTCTGCGGATTCCTATTAGTGTAGGGGCTTTCAAAATCTTTTGTGAAAAGGCTTTCCTCTAGTTTTATTAGTGGAAAATGAACAAAATCTATATTCTAAAATTGGGCAGTTCAACAAAATTTGAAAATCTGGTTGCCAAACGCCCATTTTAGAATGTTATAGGTAGAGGGGAACGTTGGAAAAGTGAATTTTCTTTGAATTTTCAAAAGACCCGGTTTAAAAACACCCCTTAAAGTTTGTATAGGGTATAGGAAGTATTTTCAAAAGTAAGCCAATTCACTATGGTATCACTGATGAAATTCTCCGATTCCTTACAAAGTCACATCGCACCTTGAAAATCGCATGAGCCACCCCAGCAGGATACCTCCGGTACTGAATGTGCATTCTGCGCGTCTTACCAGAAAAAACGTCGGAGAGAATCGGGCAGGAACGGGCTGGGACAGAGTGGACGGTAGTTAGGAGCAAGATTCGCCTTTGTATACAAAATCGCTCCTACGGGCGATTTCTCCACGCGGCATCTTGATGGGGATTGTGCTCTCCATACCCTCACATCGTGCAAAATCACATGATTTTGCCTGTTGGTTACCTGTCGCAGCAGGTCACAGCCGGAGTGCAGATGCACTGCCGGGAAAATCAAATTCTTGATTTTGGAAAGGAGACCCCATGCCACGAACAAAGAAAAAAGTGAAATCTATCGTAAAGACAAAAGTAATCTCCGCACGAGTAACAGAAACAGTACATGAACTTTTACACCAGCAGGCAGAAGATGCCGGAATGACCCTCTCTCAATTTGCAGCACAGATGCTGATGAAAGGCCGCGTGAATACCTCGTATGTGTTCTACGTTCACCCGGACGAGATCGAAGCAATCACACGGGAGTTTGCCGCCATCGGAAACAACCTGAACCAGATCGCAGCTTTCTTCAACAGCGGCGGTATCCAGTCCCGTGCGATGCACGAAAACATCAACCATGCGATTGCCTGTATTTTTGAGATGCGGGAACAAGTCGCAGAAATGGCAGGAAAGAACTATGGCAATCTTAAAGCACATCGCAAGTAAGAGTTCCAACTATGGTGCTGCACTGGAGTATCTGATTTTCAAGCATGACGAGCTTCGGAAAACTCCGATCCTTGACCAGAACGGAAATCGTATCATGCGAGATGAGTTTTATCTGGACGGTCTGAACTGTGAACCCTATTCCTTTGATGCGGCCTGCCAGCAGTTGAACCGCGAGTACCAGAAAAACAAAAACAAGAATGAAATCAAAAGCCACCATTACATCATCAGCTTTGACCCGCGGGACGGCCCGGACAATGGGCTGACCGTGGACAAGGCGCAGGAGTTTGGTGAGAGGTTTTGCCGGGAGCAGTTTCCCGGTCATCAGGCTATCGTCTGCACCCACCCGGACGGACACAACCATTCGGGAAATATCCATGTCCACATCGTGATCGGCAGCGTCCGGACACGAGAAGTGGAGCGCAAGCCCTATATGCAGAAGCCCCGTGACTGGCGTGAGGGCATGAAGCATTCCAGCACAGCCATGACCATGCGGCATTTGCGTGTCGCAGTCATGGAAATGTGTCAGGATGCCAAGCTGTACCAGATCGACCTGCTCAGCTCGAAAAAGCGCGTGAGCGAGCGTGAATACTGGATGAAACGGCGCGGTCAGATGAAACTTGACCGTGAAAACGCAGCCCTGCTTGCCGCCGGACAGCAGCCCACACAAACGAAGTTTGAAACCGCAAAAGAAATTTTGCGGAAGCAGATCTCGGATGTGCTCAATGTCGCAATGAGCTTTGAAGATTTCTCGGACAGGCTCTTGCAGCAGTACGGCATTACCGTTAAGGAAAGCCGTGGACAGCTCAGCTACCTGCCTGCCGGAAGAAAGAAGTTTATCCGGGCGCACAGCCTCGGTGACAAGTTTGAGAAAGAACTCGTGCTTGCCACCTTGAAAGAAAATGCCAAGAGCCAGCCCATTATCCTCCACAACAATCTTGAGGAAGAACCCGACCGAATCAAGAAACTGGTGGACATTCAGGCGAAGCTGAAGCAGGGCAAGGGCATCGGCTACGAGCGTTGGGCGAAGAAGCACAACCTCAAGACCATGGCACAGACCTTGATTCTCTTGCAGGATAAAGGTCTGCTCAACGAGGACGCACTCGACCAGAGAATTGCAGAGCTTGACACCAAGTTCCATGAATCGCTGGCCGTAGTGAAAGACCTCGAAACCCGCATGGCAGAAAACAAGACGCTGCGCAGCCACGCTGCTGCCTACAAGCAATACCGACCGCTTGCGCAGAAACGGAACGCTGCCAAATCCCCCGCAGCCTTTGAAGAACAACATCGTGTAGAGCTGACAGTATACCGGGCGGCAGCGGCCTATCTCAAGGCAAACAACATCACCAGCCTGCCCAGCCCGAAAAAACTGGAAGCCGAGTATGCGCAGTTGGCATCCGAAAAGGCAAAGTTCTACGAGCAGTACAAGGAAGCCAAGGAAGAACTGCTCAAACTGAAAACCGCAAAGCAAAATGTTGCTCTGTTTTTCCGCGAGGATGAACGGACGCAGCATCACGAGAGATAAGGAGTTGTGCGTATGATCAATCTGAAAATCGACCCGGAATTCCAGAATCAGATCCCGCCGCTGACGGACGATGAGTATAGGCAGCTTGAAGAAAACATCCTCAAAGAAGGCAAGCTGATCTCTCCTTTGATCGTATGGGGTAACACCCTTGTTGACGGACACAATCGTTATGAAATCGTTCAGGAACATCCCGAAATCTCTTTCTCCACGATGCCGCTCCCGTTTGAAAGCAGAGAAGAAGTCCTCGCATGGATCTGCAAGAATCAGCTGGGGCGGCGTAATCTCACGCCGGAGCAGAAGAAGTTCCTCATTGGAAAACAGTACAGTGTGGCGCATCGGAAGCCCGGTGGAAACGGCAACAACCAGCACACGGCTGCTGCCAAGAAAACCGCCCCGGAGGAATTGTGTCAATTTGACACAATTCCTCCCACTGCCACAGAAGCAAGCGTTCGTAAGCAGATTGCAGAGCGGAACAATGTCAGCGAATCCTACGTTGCCCGTTCTGAAAAGTTCATGCGGGGCGTGGAGATCATGGAACAGATGGTGCCCGGTATGCAGGAAAAAATCCTGTCTGGGCAATTCAAAGTCCGTGATGCCGATATGCACCGCCTCGCCAGAGCTGATTTTCCGAACCGCAAGCAGATCGTGCACGAGATTCTGCACCCGGAAGACCGTCCCGCTCCGCAGTCGAGCTACTCACACTACTCTGGAATCAACTACTCTGCGCTGGAAGTCGCCGTCCGGCGGATTCAGCAGGACTTTGATTTTTTGATGAGATACTTGCCTAAGCTACCGGACGATTCCTACGCCAAAACTGAAACGCTAAAAATCCTCAAGCAGCACAAAGCGTATATGGCACAGTTTGAAGAAATGCTGAACGAGAAAGAAATCGCATAACGACAGGCACTTGTAAGCCATCAACGAGCCACCAGCCGCAAGAGCAGGGCGGAAAGCATCCGCGCCCTTGCGCCTGATAAAAATTGGAGCTTTGATTTTCTCGCCCGGCTTTGCCACGGTGGGACGATCAAAGGAGCGTGCGTTTGAACAAAAAGAAAAAGTCCACAAACACTTCCCCTTATCCCGATGAAGTCATTGACCGTCTGGCGAGGGCATTCTACCCGGCCATCCTTGCCTACTGGAACAGCGAGGAAGGCCAGAGGGAGTTTGCCGCGTGGCAGGCGGAACAGGCTCATATTGCAAACAACGAAAAACAGGAAGTTCCCGTTGGGGAACTCCCTGCCTTACTTATCGTATGTGGATTTTTGCAGGGTGCGTCCGGGTGGGCGCACCCTGTTTTTGTTTGTGCTTATTTCTTCAGAATCCGCATTGCGTTCAGAACAGCGATGATCGTGACACCCACATCACCGAACACGGCTTCCCACATACCGGCCATGCCGAGTGCGCCCAGAACAAGGAACACGCTCTTGATGCCAAGAGCAATCACGATGTTCTGCATCACAATCCGTTTCGTAGCCTTTGCAACATCAATGGCTTCTACAAGTTTCGATGGTTCATCTGTCATCAGAACAACATCCGCAGCTTCAATCGCGGCATCCGAGCCAAGACCTCCCATGGCAATGCCGACATCTGCACGGGCAAGAACAGGGGCATCGTTGATGCCATCGCCCACGAAGGCGAGTTTGCTGCCCTGCCGTTTCTGCTTATCCAGCATTTCCAGCTTTTCGACCTTCTGGTCGGGCAAGAGCTGTGCATAATACGCATCCAGACCAAGTTCGTCTGCCACCGACTTGCCGATTCGCTCATCATCGCCGGTAAGCATAACAGTTTTTTCCACGCCGATCTTTTTCAGCTCTGCGATTGCGCACTTGCTGTCCGGCTTCACTTCATCTGCGATCAGGATACAGCCTACATAGCTACCATCCGCTGCTACATAGAACTTTGTTCCGGCTGCATCGCAAGCGGCATAGGCAATCTTTTCAGATTCCATCAGCTTACTGTTGCCAGCCAGTACCTTCTTTCCCTGCACCATAACGCTGATGCCGTGTCCTGAGATTTCCTCAAAGCCAGAGAACTGCTTCTGGTCGATTGGCTTTCCATAAGTCGCAAGAATCGACTTTGCGATCGGGTGGTTGGAATAACTCTCTGCCTGTGCAGCATACTCCAATACCTGCTCTTTCTGGTATCCGGCTGCCGGAATGATATTTGCGACCTCAAAAACACCCTTTGTTAAGGTGCCGGTCTTATCAAAGACCACCACGCTCACTTTGTTCAGTGCTTCCAGATAGTTGCTGCCCTTTACCAGCACACCGCGCTTGGATGCGGCACCAATACCGCCGAAGAAGGTCAGGGGAATAGAAATGACCAATGCACACGGGCAGGAAACGATCAGGAACACAAAACCTCTGCGCAACCACTCAGACCAGCCGCCGCCAAGGACGAGCGGCGGAATGATCGCCAACACAGCCGCCATTCCAACAACGACCGGCGTATAGTATCGTGCAAAGGTCGTGATGAAGTTCTCGGTGGGAGCTTTTCTTGCAGAAGCATTCTCCACAAGGTCAGTGATCTTCGATACCGTGGATTCCCCGAAGCTCTTTGTGACTTTCAGCGTCAGCAAACCGCTCTGGTTGATGCAGCCGGACAGGGCTTCATCGCCTTTGCGGATGCTTCTCGGCACAGATTCGCCGGTCAGTGCCTTGGTGTCCAGCATGGATTCGCCATCCACAACGATGCCATCCAGCGGGATTTTTTCACCGGGTTTTACCACGATGATCTCGCCCACCGCAACGCTTTCCGGAGAAACGACCTGCAATACGCCATTCCGCTTAACGGTCGCCGAATCCGGACGGATGTCCATAAGGTCAGAGATGGACTTTCTGGAACGCTTTACCGCCAGCGACTGGAAGAACTCTCCGACCTGATAGAACAGCATAACTGCAACAGCTTCCGGGTATTCCCCGATGGCAAATGCGCCGATCGTGGAAACACTCATCAGGAAATGCTCGTCAAACACCTGTCCTCTGGTGATATTTTTCACTGCCTGCCATACGACATCCCAGCCAAGAATCACATACGCCACAATCAGAAACGCCAGTTCCGCCAGAGTCGGCAGCTTTGCGAATACGGTCAATGCCATACCGATTGCATAGACCACAGCACCCACGGCAAGCCGTATCGTGCGCTTCTTATCCTCATCGTTATAGACCGCCGCTTTTTCATCCTTTTTGACAGGTGCAGTCGCTTCCAGCTGCTTTTCCGACACTTCAACATCTGGCTCGTGGCTGTGGACGATCGTGGTAACGGTGTCCAGCAGGGAGGTAGCCACCGATGTTCCTGCCTGAGCAGTCAATGTCTGGTTCATCAGATTCACGGTCGAAGAAGCCACGCCACCCAGCTCACCGACTTCTTTCTCGATTTTTGCTGAGCAGTTCGGACAATCCAGACCTTTCAGGAGATAGACCTTCGTCACCGCAGGTTCGGTCTTTTCCGACACCTCAACATCCGGTTCATGGCTGTGAACGATCGTTTCGACCTGTTCCGCCAGTGTTGCATCCGCAGACTTTTCTGACTGAACGGTCAGTGTCTGCTGCATTAAATTCACAACCGAGGATTCCACTCCCGGCAATGCTCCGACCTCTTTTTCTATCTTGGCGGAACAATTCGGGCAATCCAGACCTTTCAGGATGAATACTCTTTTCATTTTGACCTCCACCACGTTTTCTTAATTGTTCAATCGCTCAACTTAAAAGACAAAAAGATAATCGCTTGCGCGATCATCCTCTTAAATGCTCAAATCCCTTGTCGATGATCTCCTTTACATGATCATCCGCCAGCGAATAATACACGATCTGGGCCTCTCTGCGGAATTTGACCAGTCCGGCAAGCCGGAGTGCTTTCAGCTGGTGAGAGATCGCCGATTTGGTGACGCCCAGCAGAACCGCAAGGTCGCATACACACATCTCGCTCTGTTCCAGAGCATGAAGGATCTGCACTCTTGTGCCATCTCCGAACAGCTTGAAAAGCGATGCAAGCTGGATGTAGTCGTCTTTCGGCTGCATTTTGCCTTTTACATCGTTCACGATGTCCTCATGGATCACATCGCAATTACAGGTGTATAAAGAATTTGACATCAGACGTTCTCCTTGTTTTGTAGTTGAACAACCGTTCAATCATATTATATCTGCTTTTCCTCCGTTGTCAAGAGGAAAAGTTAGCATCTGCTTCCTGCGATTTGTCGTCTAACAGACCTTGACAGCCTCCTTATTTCGCATACAATATAGTTGAGCGTTTACTCAACTGCCGTATTTTGCGCAGAAGATTTTTCATTTGAACAACCATGCAATAAATAAAAGAGGTCTGCCTGTGAAAGGAAAATTCATCACTCTGGTTCTGACATTGGGATTTCTTGCCGCGTTTGGCGTATTTATGCACTCGCCGCCCTCTATTCTGGATGGGCTGACCGGTGCGACCCCGAAAGCGAAACGTGCCGCACAGATGGCCGCACCGCTGGAGGGCAACTATCTGTTCTGCATCAACCCTGCGCTGGAACCGTTTTCCGATGCGGATTTCCGGAATGATCTGAAAGCATTTGTTTCCGGTGAGACAGAAGTCCTTTCCGATGCCGGACTGCCGCACATGACGCTTTCGGTCTGCGAAACAGACTATCCCTTGCTTTGCTATGCAACGGCTCTTTGTGAACGCCTGACTGCTGCCGGAGCAGATGTCACGTTGAAGCAGTACAGCGAAACCATGCTGCGTTCCCGTGCAATCAATGGGCGGTATCAACTGCTGCTGGTTTCGGAAAATACGCTTGATGCAACAGCATTGCCGGATGCAGACATCCTTCTGCTCTCCGCAGAAGAAATGGAGGACCCCTCATGCGAAAACTGAACACCATTCTCTCCGTTCTGCTACTTTTCATCTGTCTGCTTCATGGGCTGATGGGCAGTTTTATGTTGCTGGGCATCAGTTCCGGGGCAGGAAAGTTTCTGGCATGGATCGGCGTTGGCATTCTGGCGGCGCACACCGTCCTTGGGCTTTTGCTGACCGCACAGACATTCCGGGCTTCCCGGTCCGGCGGAAAACTCTACGGAAAGCAGAATGCTCTGTTCTGGGCAAGGCGCACCAGTGGGCTTGCTATTTTGCTCATGCTCTTTTTCCATATTGGCGTATTCGGCAGAGTGCAGGACGGCGTATACATTCTGTTTCCGTTCACAACGGTCCGGCTGCTGACGCAGCTTTTACTGGTTGCTTCGGTATTTGTGCATCTTCTGCTCAATCTCCGACCCCTTCTGGTATCGCTGGGCATCGTCCGGGATAAGGAGCAGCGCGGCGACCTCTATCTGATTCTTTCTATACTGGTGCTGTTTGCTGCCGGTTCGATCATTCTATATTATATCGGGTGGAACAATGTATGAAACACACTTTGGTGATCGTGGGTGCAGGGCTGGCAGGGCTTTCCGCTGCTTTGACTGCTGTGAAAAACGGCTGGACGGTAAAGCTGGTGTCCTCCCTTGCCTCCGAGCGGGCGCAGTCTGTTATGGCAGAGGGCGGAATCAATGCAGCCTTGAATACCAAGGGAGAGGAGGATAGCCCGGAGCAGCATTATACAGATACCCTGACCGCTGCCTGCGGACTTGCTGACCCGAATGCAGTCTGGGGGATGACGCAGGCTGCGTCCGAACTGGTGCGCAGCCTGCACCATCTGGGAGTACAATTCAACGTGACAGATGACGATGAACTCGACCTGCGGAATTTTGGCGGACAGAAGAAAAAGCGGACGGCCTTTGCACAAAGCGATACGGGAAAGCAGCTAATGACCGCTCTGATTGATGCTGTGCGCCGGGAAGAAAGCGCAGGAACGGTCGAACGCTTTCCACACCATAAGTTCCGCACCCTGCTGCTTTCCGGGAACATCTGCGGTGGCTGCACAGTGCAGGACACCTATACTGGCGAACTGCTGCGGTTTGTATGCGATGCCGTCCTGATTGCCACAGGCGGGCTGCATGGCTTATTCGGTGATACGACCGGCTCTCTTGCCAATACCGGAGAAGTCACCGCAGAACTGTTCCGTCTGGGCGTTCCGATGGCAAATCTTGAAATGATCCAGTACCACCCTACCACGGTCGAACTGGGCGAAAAACGGATGCTTCTGAGTGAGGCCGCCCGTGGTGAGGGCGGGCGGCTGTTTGCATTACGGAACGGGAAGCCGTGGTATTTCATGGAAGAAAAATATCCGGAACTCGGCAACCTGATGCCGCGTGACATCACCGCGCGGGAAGTCTGGACGGTCAGCCGTGACTATGAGGTGTTCCTTGATATGACAGAGCTTCCTAAAGAAGTCATGGAGCATAAACTTGCCGGACTGGTGGATGATTGTCAGACCTATCTGCACAAAGATATTCGCAAAGAACCCATTCCGATTTTGCCGGGTATCCACTACTTTATGGGAGGCATTCAGGTGGACGAGCGGCACCGCACTTCGATGCGGAATCTGTACGCTGCCGGTGAATGCTGCGCTCAGTACCATGGCGCAAACCGTCTGGGTGGAAATTCTCTTCTGGGTGCGATCTATGGAGGACAGATTGCTGCGGAAACTGCCTGCCGGGAAACAGTCAGTTCCCCCAATATGCCCTGTGCCGAAGAATCCCTTCTGCCCGAACTTTCCCCGGACGCTCAAATGCAGATGAATCGTATTCTGCTGAACGCACTCGGTGTCGTGCGGGATGCACAGACATTGGAAGCGGGCATTCAGGAAATCCGCAAACTGTCTGGCACCCTTCCGCTTCTGGGCTGTGCCATGCTGGAAAGTGCCCTCGCCCGAAAAGAAAGCCGGGGTGCGCACTGGCGGGCAGATTATCCCCAACGCAACGATGCCGTTTACTGCAAAACCACCATGGCACACTGGAACGGGCAGCATATCGCCATCAGCTTTGAATCCATCCCCGAAAGGCGGCATGATTTATGAACTACACCATCCGAATCAAACGGCAGGAAAACCCGCAGGCTTCACCCTGCTGGCAGGAGTTTTCCTTTGAGGGAAGTGCGGACACCTCGATTGCTTCGGTGTTGAACGAGCTGAATCACCGCAGCCCTCTGTGCGAAAAGAGCGGAACGGTCGTTTCCCCCATTGCGTGGGAATGCGGCTGCATGATACGCAAGTGCGGTGCCTGTGCCATGCGGATCAATGGTCTGCCTCGTCTTGCCTGTTCCGTTTTTCTGCGGGACTGTAAGGGAAGCGTTGTTACTCTGGAGCCTTTGAGCAAATTCCCATTGGTGAAAGATCTGGTCGTAGACCGTTCCGTGATCTTTGAAGCACTGAAGCGGACAAAGCTGTGGCTGGAAGGAGATGCGTTCCAGACCAGCTATACGCACAGCCAGCGGTATCGATCTGCTAAGTGTCTGCTCTGTGGCTGCTGCTTGGAGGTCTGCCCGAACTTTGACCCGAACAGTGAATTTGCTGGAGCTGTTCTACCCGTCAACGCTTACCGTATTCTGAACGAAGAACAGGATATTGCCCATCGGACAGAACTCGCAAATGCGTATCGTCAGCTTTATTTTGAAGGCTGCGGAAAATCTCTTGCGTGCCAGGACATCTGCCCAGCCGGAATCCCGGTCGAAGAACTGATGTCACGTTCCAATGCCGCAGCGGTCTGGAAGCGATAAAGTGTAAAAGGGTATGCGGTTTATAGCCGCATACCCTTTTATGCTTAATCTTCTAATCCGTGACTTCCCGCCACATTCTTCAGATACTCCTCTGGTTCGCCGTTCAGAATCAAGTCTGCATAGCCAAGCGGGTCATTGTAGATGAGATAATCTAACTCCGACCTCTGCGCCATGGTCACGTCCAATTCATCCTCGACCCCAGTGCAGTCAATGGAGATCATTCTCCCATCCCGGAGCAGCAGCTCCACGCAGCCGGTGTCCATGTTGAATTTGCAGGTTCTTTCATCGTACTTCATGTTTGTGTCCTTTCCGCCTTACGGCACCTTTACAGTTGTGACTTTTGTTATACGGTTCTTCTGATAAGGTTTTGGACACACAGCCGTCGGGAAGGAGCCTTCATTTTGCTTTCCGAAGAAAACAAAAAATCCGAACCCTTCTCCTATCGAGAAAAGGTTCGGATTTTCATGGTTTGGTGCGGATAAGAGGACTTGAACCTCCACCGAGTTGCCCCGATTAGAACCTGAATCTAACGCGTCTGCCAATTCCGCCATATCCGCATATTCTGTTTTGTTCGTGGGCCGTTCGGCTCGGAACGTTAATTATTATACCACAGCCACAAGAAAAGTCAAGCACTATTTTCAAAATTGTTCGACAAAAAATTGCTCCAAATTTCGGGCACTCCGTACAGGGGCATTTGGGCCGGAATATGGTACAATAAAAGCTGACCGTCCGGCCTGTATGCCGCCGGGCGAGTAATGACGGAATGAGGGAAACCGAATGTTCAATGTTCTGATCTTCATCATCGGCGCGGGCATCATGTTCTACATGGGCCTGCGCAGTGTGCTGCAGCGCCGCCGCTTACAGCAGAAGGGCCAGCGTGTGGAGGCCCGGGTGGCAGGCACCGTTCAGAGCCGGGACGGCGCGGCTTATCTGCTTGAGTTCGAGACCGAGGGCGGCAGCCACCGCCTGCACTACCCCAAAGCCGCCAAAGGCAAGGGCTTTGCCAGCGGGGAAACGGTCACGCTGTACTACGACCCCGAAGATCCCGAGAAGATGTATGTGGAGGGCGACCGCTCCGTTCTGGGGGCCGAGATCCTCTATTTCTGTCTGGCCGTTGTGCTGCTGGCACTGATGGTCAGCTTTAGCCGTTGAAAGGAGGTCACCGCAATGGTATTGGAACATATTGGAATGCCCCAGCCCGGGGACTGCCGGGTGGTATTTTCCGCCAGCGCCGAGGAGCTGGAAGCGGCCATTCAGGCCGAGCAGGCCACAGAGAACCCGCCGCAGACGGAAGAGGACCTGCTGACCGCCGCCGTGAACCGGGCTATCCTGACCGGTTTTTCCACATTATATCAGGAGCTTGTGGAAAAAGAGCATCTGGTTCCCGTGACCGATCCGGATTTTGAGCTGCTGGCCGTCAACCGGGCCGAAGGCTTCCGGGCGGGAGCAGAGTTCTACTGCCTGCCGCCGCTGAAGCTGGAGCGTTACACCGGCTTCACCCAGCCCATCCAGCCCCGGCCCATCCGGCAGGTGAGC
>OHNQ01001056.1_pt1 | contig 12703 bp, 12 predicted proteins | sample 1569621 | NCBI WGS metagenome assembly OHNQ01 (sample SAMEA3879516, study PRJEB24766) | human gut metagenome | biome: human-associated habitat; feature: feces | place: USA | collected 1985/1987
TTGATTTTTTTTATCCAGTAAATAAGTGGGCTGGTTAGTATAAGAATGAATAAAACTTTCAAGAACCATAATTGATAACTAACTACCGGACTCCAAAATACACTTTTTATTATTTCATGGAATGTATAGTCTTCAATCTTCTGTTTTATGAAAAAAGGCTCTGTATAAGGGATTAACTGTATGATATATAATATTGTAATTCCTATTATGGAAGTTAAAAGATATGGGATAAGAATACTACGAATTCTACTATTCAATTTTTTTATGTAAAACACATTGAAAGGAGTTTTGTAGTTCCTGAAGAAAAGAAATCCGGATATACTAAAAAATAGTGGTACAGCAATCCTTGTTATTTCTTGTGTTATAATCGTTTGAATTATTTTATTGACTCCAGATGAAAGAGAGAGCATCTGAGCATGTAATAATACCACAAGTATAATTAAAAAAAAGGATATAATGCTTAGTTTTTTACTAAGATATGTACTTATCATTGGTGATTGTTTAACTTTTGTAAGTCAATGAATTTTAGAAAGAATCCAATGAAAATAAATGGGTTTATTAATGAAGTCATTGAATGTGATACTATGTTATCAAAGAACATGGAAAAAGCAATCCCTATTATGCTGGATATAGCCATTATTCCACTGATCTTAATCCATGTATTGCTTTGGATAACCCAAGTGTAGTAAAATACTTTACAAATGATTGATAGATAGAAAAGTACTAAAAAGATTATACCTATAATACCTGTTTCGCATAGTATTTGTACATAATCATTGTGCAGTAAAGCGATGGTATGTTCTTTTGCTGCTCTTTTTTTCATGAAATCTATTGTTGTTCCTAATCCTGAGCCAATTAATGGATGTGGTTCATAAAATTTTGTAAGGTTGATTTCCCACAAATGGCTTCGACCTGATGTTTGAATGTTGTCAAGACTAAGCGCGTCTTTCTGGATAATATCACGGGCATTAATTTTGCCGGCTTTATCTCCAAACATTTTTTGATTTACTTCTGGTATAAATATAATTATTCCAATAAATATGCTAATTGCGAGAGCAATATATGGGAGTGACTTCAGTTTGTATTTGAAGAAATAGAAAGATAATCCCACGAGAAACATTCCTCCTAATCCTGTTCTTACGGATTCTAAAATAGTTGATAGTATTAGCCATAATGCACACATTATATATATTTTCTTTTGGGTAATCCAAAAAAGGATAAATGGAATTATAAATATGGATGTGAAATAATCTGCTAATCCTGCATATTTCAAAAAAATATCACCAAAAGTTGAATAATAGATCCAAGGCATAAATATAGCACTAACTCCTCCAATGAGTAATGCATAAATCATTGCCGATTTGTTGACTGATTTTAAAAAATAATATAATGTATATTTATCTTTAATAGAGCTATATCCTAACCATAAAAATAAAAGGGGAAATATATATTTAATTAATAGCATAATTCCATTGTATATGCTTGTACTATAGCTTAAACTTATTAATAGCCAGATATAGAATAAGAGATAACAAGTGACAATAATGTCTATTTTGATGGAGATTTTATTGTTTATGATTAAATAGAGTAAAAATATGAAATAAAATCCATATTTAGCTAATGAAAATGAGCCTAAGAAAAAGGGAGCTGTACAGACAATGAAGATGAGTAAATACATATTTCTATTGAGTCTGTATTTATATCTTTTTGCCAAAGGATGAGTAACTAATCTTTTAGCATTAAAATTTCTTGTGTAAATTTGTAGAGAAGTTACACACAAGATAATTAAAATGACAAAATTGATAATCAGATTCATATTTTGTTATATAGATCTTTTATTAATTCTTGAAAATTTCTTTGTGAAAATTTGTCAATGTAAGTGATTGCGTTTTCAGATAATTGTTTCAATAATAGAGGGGTCTCAATTAGTCTGTTAATGGTTTTTGCTATGTCTTCGATATTCTCTTTTTCATGCAACAATCCTACCTCTTTATCTTTCACAACTTCTGATAGTCCTCCTGTGTTTGATGCTACTACTATGCATCCTCGTGCCATCCCTTCGATGGCTGTCAATCCGAATCCTTCACTACGCGAAGGCATTAGTAAAATGTGTATTTTATCATAATATGCTTGTAATTGATTCTGATCTTTTCTACCTGTCCATGTAATGTGCTCGCTAACATGTAAATCTTTTGCTTGCTTTTGCATAAATACTTTCTGTAAACCGTCTCCAACTATTAATAAACGAGTGTCTGGATGTCTTTTTTGGATTTGTGCAAAAGCAGGAATTACTAAATCCATACCTTTAATTTTTTCTAACCGGCTCACTACCCCTAATGTAATAGGTGAGGAAAAATCGCGTTTCTCTTTGCGAGTTTGTATATATGAAGGTAATGTATTGTAGATGGTGAAGTGGTTTCTCTTCTTTAGTACTGTTTGTTGTGTGTACATACATGAATTACCAAAGAAAGATTTTTCTGCTGTTTGAGTGATACATGTAAATACACGTACGCAGTGCTTTTGGATGAAATGAACTAATTTTAGATTTGGATAAATATCGGCCGTTGTGTGTACTGTGGCGATAATATTTTTTATTCCTATCATGCGTAACAATACGATAGGAATAGCACCCGGAGCCATATACTGTACATGGGCGACTTCAGGCTTTTCTGCTTGTACTACCTGTTTCAGCCCTTTGTATAAAAAGGCAATTCCTTTCATTCCTCCAATTCGTTTTCCTGCCGGGCTCAAGCATGTTACCTTGCTTCCTGCTTCTTGATAACGGGATACCATTTCGGGTAAATATTCAAAATAGCATACGGTACTTACTTGATGCTTACCTTGAATTAGGGATTTTACTAAATTGAGAGTTTGTATTTCAGTGCCTCCAGTCAAGAGACAAGGAATGCAGATTAGTACTTTCATTTATTTGTTGTAAATTTAGATGTGATTTTGTTTTTGTAATAATGGATAGTTGGCTGTAAATCTTTGAAGTTGATATTTATAAAACAACGCGTTCGCAATAAATCACGTATCCAAATCCATAGTGATAAACTCCCGTTTTTTACGTAGAGAAAATCTAAAGAATAGTTCATCATATACACTTTATGAATTTTATTTCTTTTGATTTTCATATTTGGATTTAAATATAGAGCGTGAAGGTTTGCGCCAGCCGATGTTGCCGCATATGCTAAACCCTCGTTCCGGAAATTTACTTCCATGAAATAATCTTTATCGGCTTTATGAAGGAATTCGATACTGAAAGGGCCGTAATAATTTGCTTGTATTAAAAATTCCTCTATTCCCTGTATATTAATGTTATATTCTCTGATAGGTTTAAATAAGCCGTAAGCTCCTGCACCTATTAGTTGTGGATAATGCCGAATCTTTCTTATTCCTCCTGCCAAAAAGGTTTCTTTTTCAGTTCTAACTCCAATACAGTCTATTTCGTACTCTTTGTCAATAAACTCTTGTAGGATAAAATCAGAACAAGAACTTTCTGCGTTTAAAGCATTTTCTACCTCTTTTTCATTCTGACAGATATGAATGTCGCTTTTCTCTCCTTTCGTACTGTTAAGCGGTTTCAATAAAATAGGATAATCAAAAATTAAATTATTGATTTTTTCTTCCCGATGAAAAATGATTGATTTCGGTACGGTTAATCCACATTTTTCGGCTAACTTACATTGTTCATCTTTGTTAAATAGCATACCAATTTGCTTTCCTCTCGCCGGAGTACGAAAAAATGGTGCTAATATTGATTCTTTTTTATCAATAAAAACCGCAGCTTCATCAAAACTACAAATTATAGTCTGCTGTTTAGTTGTATTTTCTTTTAATTGCTCCAATATTGGCATGCAATCTTCAATGGTCGATATACGATATACACGACTGTTTTTTAGATATCTACTTTTTGCAACCAAACAGATATCCTCATCGCATTTCAGGATTAGAGTCTGTTCTATTTTTGCTTCACCTAAACTACGGACAATGCTTAATGTGTTATTTGTTGAATCACCGAGAACAATAGCGCTATACAACGGTTGTTTCATATTTATTTCTGTTTGAAATATAGTTCTTTGTTCCAATAATTGGCTTCAATAAACACGTTGGGCAATCCGCCGGACCACGGTTTCCCGCAGGGAGCCTGAGGATATATATATTTATCGATAGCTTCTTTTTTCCTTAAATGCTCTTCTTTTGTCATGTTAAGCAGTAGTGCGTTTTTCCAATCTATTTTCCAGGTATTATAATACCAGAACCAGACGCAGTATTCATAAAGCCGGATATCTGTCATTTCTTTAGTTATTCTTCTTATGATATTTCCGGCGCGTATATGATCGTTCCACCCTTCTCCTTTGTGTGGAATGAAAATAGCATGGGGGCGGATATTTTTTATTAATCGGCTTAGCTTATCCGTTTCTTGATGATTATAGCTTATTTTGCCATCGGGGTAATCGAGGAAAAATAGATTTTTTGTAGGTATACCCAATTTTCTGTTTATATTTATAGCCAATCCTCTTCTTGCGGTTATCAGTTCTTGGGAAGTAATTCCACAGCATCCGTTATGTGATGCTTCTCCGCCGGTAAGAATGATGACGTATACGTCGTTTCCTTTGTTGAGAGAACGTTGTATCAATCCGGCACAACCTATCACTTCATCGTCCGGATGCGGAGCGATAATTAGTAAAGATTCTTTGGGTTCGATACTGCCGGCTCTGATATTGGCGATACCGTGCAGTGCATTTACTCTGAGTTTCCGTATAATATCCTTTATCATCTGGCATTCAGTAAGTTTTTGTAAATGTTCACTACATATTCAGGTGATAACCGGCTATACAATTGCCGTGTACTGTATTTTTCATTCAGTGTATTCTCTTGCCAGGCTTTATATAAAGTTAAGATACCTTTTTTGATGTCTTTATGATTTTCATTGTTGACGGCTATTCCTCCTCCCTGTAGGGTCAACGTTGAATTTGCAAAACCATTAACCGGTGAAATAGCTAATATCGGTCGGTTGAGCTGGGCATAATCTGTAAATTTACTGGCAAAGAATATTCCTTTTTTAAGAACCGCTTCCAATAACACTAATACATCATATTCCTGCATCTTCTGCATTGCTGTCATATATGGGTAGCTACCTACAAAGCAAACATGATCTTTCAGATCGTATTTTTCGATTAATAGTTTTGTATGTCCATTTATATATCCCATAATGTCCAATTGTATCGACCTATATCCTTCGTCTATGAGTTCTCTTATTGCTTTAAAGGTCAATTCCGGATTCCTTTCGGAAGACAAATTACCGGAATGACACATATACATTTTATCTCTTTTTTCAGAAGGGCGGACTGATAAAAACGATTCCGGCAGACCGATATGCGGAATGACTGCTGTCTGTTTGTCTTTCAGAAAAGAGAAATTTGCTTCAAAATGCTCTAATAACGTTTGGGATGGAAAGGTATTGATATCTGCTTTTTTTAAGCATGTCATGGTGTATCTATGAGCTATATTATGCTCTCTGGGTGACAGATGGTGCGTGTATGGTTCCGGCCAGATAGTCGTTGCCGGATCGTTCCAGTTAGCTATCCATCGGATACCTGTCTTTTGCTTAATTTTGTATCCGATGATATGGGGAATATCGCTTGGAGAACGTGTTATGATTGCATCATAAGGATTTTTTTTGTGCAGTTCCAAGGCTTTTTGGTAGGCTCTGCGGGCCCAACGTATGCCGTTCATTGGAAATCCTCCCATTAATAAACTCGAATAACATAAATCTGCCATTCTGTTTATCTTATTACCTGCCGGATAGCTGATTTCATACGTATGTTTCTTAAGCGGCAGCCAAGGTTCTTGCCATTCCGAACAATAAGTAGGTCCTTCGTCTATCCGGGATATGACATCCACTTCCCACCCTTTTGCTTGTAATGCATATACAAGTTTGCCATTACATAAATTCTCAGAAAATGTGTATGGCAAATATCCGGGAGCGATAAATAAGATTCTCATTTTATGATAAGTGATTTACAATTCTTTCACAAGCCATTCCGTCTCCGTAAGGATTGGTGGTTTTACTCATTTTTTCATAGTAAACCTTGTCGTCTAACAAACGGCTCACCTCGCTGATGATTTTATTACGGTCGGTACCTACTAACTTTACCGTACCCGCATCCACGGCTTCCGGCCGTTCGGTGGTATCACGCATTACCAACACCGGTTTTCCCAATCCGGGAGCTTCTTCCTGTATCCCGCCGCTATCGGTCAGTACCAATGTACTTTTCTCCATGAGATAGACGAATGGCAGATATTCCAATGGTTCAATGAAAAACATGTTTTTCAGTTGTTTCTCTCCGAATACCTCATGGATTGGTTTTCTTACATTCGGATTTAGATGCATGGGGTATACAAAGTCCACATCCGGATATTTCTCTGTCAGTGTTTTGATTCCGGTACACATATTGATAAATCCTTCTCCGAAGTTTTCCCGGCGATGGCCGGTGATCAGCACCAAACGTCTGGCGTTACTAAGACGGTCAACATCGTATCCGGAGCTTTTTAAAGAATTATTCAAGGTGGTTTCTAATGCCGGGTCATCCTTGATTTTTTTTACCACAGCATAAAGGGCATCGATAACTGTATTACCTGTCACCAAAATTTGTTTTTCCTTGATTCCTTCATTCAGCAGATTCTGTTTGCTTAACGGTGTAGGAGAAAAGTGACAGGTTGCTATTCTTCCGGTTATTTGCCGGTTCATTTCTTCCGGCCATGGGCTGAAAATATTGTGTGTCCGTAATCCTGCTTCCACATGTCCTACCGGTATCTGTTGATAGAATGCTGCCAAGGCTGCTGCCGTTGAGGTCGTGGTATCGCCGTGTACTAATACGATGTCCGGTTGTGTCTTTTTCAATACATCCCGCATGCCTACAAGTACTTTGGCTGTTACGTCATATAGGTCTTGGCCTTGTTTCATAATGTTCAAGTCATGGTCGGGGACGATGTCGAATAGATGTAAGACTTGATCGAGCATCTCTCTGTGCTGGCCGGTTACGCATACAATTGTTTTAAATAAGTCTTTGTGTTTTTGGAACTCTTTTACTAAAGGAGCCATTTTTATAGCTTCCGGGCGAGTGCCGAAAACGAGCATGATCGTTTTCATTGTTATATATATTATGTTTTTACTTTATCCAATTAAGAATTTGCCGATTTTTGTTTTTAAAATTAATCTTGTTAAGATATAGGATACAAATAGAGATGTTAGAAAAAAGAAAAATGGAAATAAATAAATATTTTCTGCTGCCCATTTTTCTAACGGTAATAACTTTTGAGCTGTTTTTGAAATAAGATAAAGTTGTATCCAATTATGAAATATGTAAATGCCATAACTGTAATTACTAAAAGATAAAATAGGAGTTATAAATTTGTGTTTATTCCAGTCAACGAGTTCAGTTATGTACCATAAGGCTATAATAATGGAAGTTTGAGACAATTCGCTATACCAATGGATATTTCCATATTCTGTTGGGTGTATTATAGTTATTGAAAAATAGATGATAAATAATAAATATATTATTTTGTAACGAGTGATGATGTTAATTATCAATTCTTTGTAATGGCAAATTACCCATCCTAAATAAAACCAGCAATACCAAAGGGATAAATTGTGCAATCCTAATATTCTAGGTAGAAATTTATCTAATAATGCTATTCCAAAGCAAACAAAAAGAATCACTAATTTCCATTTGGTTTTTGTGAAGAAAGAGCATTTATGGAGTAAGTAAGTTAATAAGAAACACCAAAATATCATTGGCAAAAACCACAGATGCCAATATCCACCGTTTAATAATTCTAATGGATGAAAATTATTTGTACTCGCCATCATTATCATGCCAAAAAGAAAATATGGAAGTAGAATTCTTTTAGTTTTATTTTTAACCAGATATCCAAAAGTTGGATATTTGTTTTTGGCAATAAGAAAGGCAAATAAGTAACCAGATACAAATACAAACATAGGCATTGCTATGTTGATAAAATAAAATTGGTTGATTGTGAAATAAGTGGAATGGTATATTTCTTTTAGTTTTGGGAAGTGGTTTGCATACATCATGCCATAGGCATGAAAGGCTACAACTAATGTAATAGAGAATGCACGTATAATAGCAATACTTTGTAATTTCTCTTTTTTTTGTGCCATAAATATTAATTCAAAATGTTTTGAAATGTATTTTGCAATAGTATTGATATAGATTTGGATTTTTGAAATGTATTTTCTCCTATCGTATCAAGTTCTTTTTCAATACGATTAAATGTGTTTTCGAGTATCTTTGAGGTCAGCTCATCATCTTTTATCCCGTACTGTTCGATATTAAATTGTTTCATAAATTCGATGGTTTTCGGATGATAGGCGATGCCGATAAGTGGAGTTCCACTTGTTAATGCAAAGATTGTGGAATGTGTTTTGTGACCGATAAATATTCTGCATTTGGCAACCTCTTGTAAATGTTCATGTGTAGGCATGTCCTTGTCTATATAAGTACATTCACATTCGTTTGGTTGTTTTACCCGGTTTAAGATTTCTTTTATAAGTACACGGTCATCTGGAAGAGTCCCTTTTAATTCCATAGGGAAAAATACGACTTTATAACCTTTTGATACTGCAAAATCACAGAATGAAGAAAAGGTTTTTATATATCTTTCATGTTTTTCCGGACTACGCTGTTGGGTACTGTATATGGCTATTCCTATTTTCTTTTCTCTTTTTGAGGGTTGTGTATGGAAAGGGAAAAGTGAGTTTAAGGAAATTACAGTTTCATAGGTCCCTTTTATAAGAGACGGAGAAATTCCTAAATCAATTAGGCTTTGTTTTGATTGCTCTTCTCTCGGATATAAAACACTACAATTTGATAAGAGTCTTTGAGTCAACTTTTTGTTCCGGGGATTATGAAAGTCAAATGGACCAAAGGATTGAGAAAAGCAGATTGTCTTTTTCTTCATACTCATTACGGCCATGGCATCGAAGTTGATGGAAGAAACTAAATCTTTAGACAAGATAGTTGTAAAGTGGTGGCCTCCGACACTTATTACCAGATCGGCTCTACGCGCTTTTTCAAAAAAAGACGGGTTGATTAAGAATCGGTTTACTAATGAAGAACAATGAGAAAGATAACTTTCACGCATGATCGTAAAAGTGTATTTTTTGATTTTATTGATAATGTTCCAATATTTTTTGTTGCGGGGGATTCTTGTATAATCCCAAGCCGAGGGGATAAATTCGATTTGCTGTTCTTGATAATAAGAGTATCCTTCCCATAATTCTGGTGACGAAGTTGAAACAGAGATATGAATAGAGGGGGCTATCGATCTGATGATAGAACAAGTTGCGTACAAAACTGCCCTGTCTCCTTTATTACCGGCATATTGATGGATTAGTAAAATATTCATTTTTAATATTTTCTTTGTGGTGGTAAATAATTATGTGACGCATATCCCATTACAGCACAAAATATGATGATGAATTCTTGAGGAATGTCTAATAACATTCTTAATCGAGCCTCTTCTTCTTTGTCTTTTTGAGCCCACGAAAGAATTGTACCTGTAATGCCCAATGTTTGTGCTGCGAGGAATACATTTTGTGCTCCTAAGCTGGTGTCTATAGCTGGCAAGTAAACTTCACTGGGCCATACGTATCCACGGGAATCTGCAGCAAATACCCAAAAGGAGGGAATGAATGTACTGAATCCGGTTCCTCCTTTACAGCATTTGAGACATTCATTTGCTTTTGAGGGAGTATTGGTTATGAATAGTCGGATCGGTTGTTTGTTGCAACTGTTCGCTGCCCAGTTTACAAGTCCTGATAATTGGTTTATGATTTCATCGGATAAATTTATTTCTCGGAAAAATCTGTTTGAACGTCGTTGTTTTATTAATTCGGACAATTGTTCATAACAGATTGGCGGTGCTTCTGTTGTCCCTTGTAAGGGTAAGAATGACTGAGGAGAAGTTTGTAGTTGTTCGTAAAATTCTACTTTACTTTGTGCCCATTCAACTGTAGGATCAGATGCGAAAGGCGTATGTTTTATTTTTTCTATTTTTTCTTTCAGTAATTTATAGTATAATTTACTATGTCCTGGTTCTATATCGTGTCTGTGTAGTCCTTTATCTATAATATGCGCATATTTACGCATGAGTAACATGTCTTTTTCGTGGCTGTCTTTGAGTGAATAGTTTAAATATTTTTCTGTATCCTCAATAATTGTCTTGTAGTAAGAGGGTACGATAATTCCTCCATTTGCAATGATTTTATAATATTTGAGAGGAAGGATGCGTTTTAGGAATATTCCTATTGTTTTTTTAAGAGACATTTTTCTTCTAATTTAATAATGAACGGATAACATATTTCACGGATGAAATCTTTGTCTATTAGTCGGATAGTGATGACGGTTATTATAAGATTAAGAATAAATACAATACATCCTGTTACCAGAAATGATGTGAAATCGGGGATAGACAGATAGATGTTATTTTTTAAGTAATATATGATTGTAAAACATCCTATAGACACTAAATAGGGGAACAGGAATATTTTATATGCAATGATGTTTTTGTTTTTAATGTACTTTTTCCATATACATCCTATAACAAAGACGCCTATTAATGAGGATAATAGATAACTATATCCAACTCCATTGACTCCCAATGTTGGAATTAGCAATAAATCGCATAGTAAAATAACGAATGAACTGGCTATAGTGATATACATTATATATTGAGGTACTCCCAGTCCTTTAAGTAATGAATCATAGGGTAAAAAAGCTCCTCTAACGATATAACTGAAAGCAAGTATGGTTGCTATGAAACCGGATTTTTCCGCAAAATCGGATGATATCCAAATTGCTAAAAAATCTTTAATCATTATAGCCATGGGAACAAAAATTACGATTGACAGATAAAGTGATAATTGGGTTGATTTTATATATATAGACTTTATGACCGTTGTGTTCTTTTCTGCGGCAAACTTGGGAAATAATACACTAAAACCAGAAGATATTGTACTATTCACTTTTCCAATAACTTGCATCGGAATGCTGAAGTAGCTTACAGCTTGTGGACCGATGAATATTGAAAGTAAAATATTGTCACAGTATTGCCACACGAGTCCCACTATCTGGCTTAAGAAAGAAAAGATGCCATAACTAAAAATTTCTTTATAATCTTTTTGAGATGGTATGCGGTAAAGCATCAGAAATGGTAATAACTTTTTGGAGATGATTATTACAGAAAACAGTGATAATATACCAATGGATAGTTGAGTTATTACTAAACCTTTTAATCCGTACCCTAAAAAGATGACAAGGATATTGGTAATAAAACGTATACCGTTTTGACCGATTTGTATATATGAGAAAATATCGTAACGTTGTAAAGCTTGTGGAACAGAAGTAAAACAACCGTAAATAAAATTTATAAAGAATAGTAAAAGCGTGAGCCTGATTAATAAAGTACCTTCTGATCCTAATTCCGATAAGTTTAACAATCGTATAATCATTTCGGGGGTGAAAAAGAAGATACTGGTTACTATGATTCCCAACAAACTGTATAACCATAGTGTAGCATTAAATACCCGGTTGACACCTTCATTATCATTTTTCGAATAGTAAAATGCCACATAACGTAAAGTCGCTTCTCCTAATCCTAAATTTATAATTGACAAAGCACCTCCGATTGTGCCTAAAATGATATATATACCATATTGAGCATCTCCTAATCCTTTGGTAATTATCGGAGTTAAAATAAATAATAAAAGGATATTTAGAACATTAGACAGTATATTCCAAAAAGCATTGTATTTTAATGATTTATTGGGTAGCATGATACTTCCTATTATATGTGAGGGGGGAATTTTGAATTAAAAATATATTTTTTCCACAAACCCCACCGGCATATCCACCTGTGCGCATCCTAACATATCCAGTCTTACGACTACTTTGCTTTTCCCATCCACCGTCACCAGTTCTCCTTCCAGTCCGGCCAACGGTCCCTTGATTACCCTTACCTGTTCTCCCACCGCCAGTGGAGTAGTGCACACTTCCACCGCTTCTTCCGAATAATCCAGCATGAATTTGAATTTTTCCATTTGCCGGTCGGGGATGACGGCCGGAACGGATTCTCCCCGTAACACCATATACCGGCTGATAGCTGATAGCGTGAGCGGTAATCCGCGTTCTTCGTCAGATACGCGGACAAAGATCATCATCGGAATAACTACCCGCTCTACTTTTTTCCGGCGGTCACTCCACTGGTGAATCTCCTCTTGTACGGGGAGGAAACACTCAATACCCATCGCGGTAAGACGGTCACGGGTTTTCTTCTCGTGATGAAGACGGACATAGGCGGCAAGCCAGGATTTCATGAAAACTAAAGATTATTTTTCAGACATAAGAACATAAGAACAGATAAATTGCCCATAAAGGCTATGCAGAAAATAGGTTCTTTTGTTCTTCTGTCTGAAATAGATTTAAAACTGCAAAATAGGGGTAAAATACCGATTTTCGGTTCGCTTGGGTGCGCTACGCTGTTACCTGTCACATACTTGTGTGGGGTAATCTTTTTAGGACGAACCAATTTTGATGCAAAGATAGATATTATTTTACTATAACAAATAATTTGTAGATAAAAATAAAATAATTTTGGAGATTAATTAGTTTTG
>OHNQ01001057.1_pt1 | contig 12687 bp, 8 predicted proteins | sample 1569621 | NCBI WGS metagenome assembly OHNQ01 (sample SAMEA3879516, study PRJEB24766) | human gut metagenome | biome: human-associated habitat; feature: feces | place: USA | collected 1985/1987
CCAACAAAAACAGCCTGCAGATCTCTCCGCAAGCCGTAAATTTAATCGTTATTCAATTTCTGCTTTAACTTCGTATCCACCCTTGAAAATCACCAGTATTTCGGTCTTGCTCAGTACTTTTATGCACTCGATTAATTTGCGTACCAGCACATTATCAAATGTTTCCAACTCAAACTTTTCATGCTCTATCATATCCATAATTTCATCAAGTTTCGCCTGTGTTCCTTCTGAAGTTTTGTTCTGCAATTTCAGATTTTCAAGACGTTCGCTCAACTGCTGTTCTTCCGCATAAAGCTTTTCAAATTCACTGTCAAGCTTGTCCTCGTCGCAGCCGCCGGAGGCTATCAAATTGACTAAATCATTTCTTGCTTGGTCGATTTCCCTAAGTCTTTTTCCTGCAGCTAAAATTTCCTCCTGACCTTGACATTCAAGCACCGAACCAATATTCGCTTTTAAAATCCTTGCAATATCATTTCGGCAGGAATAGTAATTGTTTATCGCCCGAATTATCGCCTTATGGAGCTGTTCTTCCTTGATCGTAGGTGAATCGGGGCAGTACTTTTTACCGTGTTCCAGACGGCTTATGCACCGCCAGACCACCTGCTTTTTGCCGTTTCTTGACCACACCCTGCGTCTGTATGGAGTTCCGCAGTGACCGCATATCAGCAGCTCGGATAAAGCATATTTTCCGCTGTATTTGCCTTGCTCAGTTTTGGTTTTATCGCTGATTTTACGCTTGGAAGTTCGCCTTGCAAGCTCCTGCTGTACTCGGTTGAACGTGTCACGGTCAACTATCGGCGTATGATGGTCTGTCACAAGATACATAGGACGTTCACCGTTATTTTTCACCACTTTGTGAGTTATGCAGTCCACCGTAAAACTTTTTTGCAGAAGTGCGTCGCCGACATATTTTTCATTTTTCAGAATACGCTGAACCTCGCCTTTACTCCAAATATTTTTGCCTGTAGCCGTCCTTCTGCCCTGAGCCATAAGCGTATCTGCGATATTTAAAAGCGTGTATCCGTCAAGGTATATATTAAAAATCAGCTTAACTGTTTCCGCTTCTTCAGGAACTATTTCAGGCTTGCCGTCTGCACCTTTTTTGTAACCGAGAAGATATTTATACTGAAACTGTACCTTGCCCTCACGGTAAGCTTTTTCTTTTCCCCAGCTTACATTTTTGCTTATTGACTCCGATTCTGCCTGAGCAAAACTTTCGTACAGAGCTATCATAAATTCAGAAGTCATTGTCATCGTATTGATGTTCTCTTTCTCGAAAATCACTCCGATCCCGAGGTCTTTAAGCTGTCTGACATACTCAAGACAATCAACGGTATTTCGGGCAAATCTCGATATCGACTTGGTAATTACAAGGTCGATTTTCTTGTTTCTGCACATACGGATCATGCGATTAAATTCGGTACGTTTTTTTGTCTGCGTTCCGCTTATGCCCTCGTCAGCAAATATTCCTGCCAGCGTCCATTCCTTTTTTCGATTAATTAAATCAGTGTAATACGCAATCTGAACCTGATACGAATTCTGCTGTTCCTCCTGCTCGGTAGAAACTCGGCAGTATGCGGCAACTCTTAACTGGTGGTATTTACTGCGACTTTCAGCTGTCTGCACTTTCGCAGGTATCACCGTTACATTCGGCGCTGTGGACATTGTTTTCACTCCTTGACGTTTTGACTTTTTCAGTAATATTCTTGATCCTTACTCCGTTGATAAGCTCGACCTCTATGGTACAAAAATGGCTTATCCAGATTCGTGAAACACACGCTTTGAATAAGCCAATATCTAAGCTGTTTAATTGTTCGTGATTTTGAAATAACGCTTTAAGTTCTTCTGTTTTCTGCGGACTTTCATTGTATGAGCAGCAGTCGTATTTCATCTCGGCAAGCTTGAAGATCTCTGATTTTACTCTGTCAAAATCCACTTGCGGAGAATCTGTCATCTGATTGATCTCATTTTGCTTACGGACTATATCCGCAGTAGGTGAATATGTGCTTATCTCGCCGCCCGATTCCAACAGACTCGGATTCGCAATAGCCGAATTCAGAACATTAAGAACTGCTCCTATTATCATTTGATCTGTAAGCCTATATTCAAGCTTATAGCAATCGGGATTTCTGCAATCCCACTTTTCATATTTTGAATTGCCGCCTATCCTTGAAAGTCTGTGACCACATTCAGTGCAGTATGTACGTTTTCTGATTTTTTGTAAATCATCGGGTATCAGATCAAGTGTTGTTGCTTTCTTTACTCGCTTTTCGTTTGCTCTCTTGAAAATATCATCGGTGCGGGTATGTATCATTGCCTAAATACTTATCATTTTCAATGATCCGCTTGACCATATTTTTGTTCCACTTATCCGAAACAGCATTGTAGCGAATTTTCTCTGTTTGCATAAGCTTTGCGATCTCTGACAAACTTCTGCCTTCCAGATACTCGTCAAATATTGTAACAACTGCGTATACTTCTTTGGGTTCGGTTGTTATCTCACCGTTTTTCATACAGTAACCGAATGGGATAATTCTGTTTTTAGGCATAAACTCACTCCTTTCAATCGACAATGATACCACAAAGCTTAGTAGAAATCCAGTATCATAACTAACAAAGATATGCCCTGCAATTTGATATACAAGACATCAAGAGCATATTTTTTCCGTAAGTTCTAATCCACCAATCAAGTGAAATTCCAGTTCATTCTGGTTTTTTACGACTATCTTATCGACAATACTCTCAAACGCTGATCCTTCAAATTCTACCATAAGTTTCTGCCGCTTTTCAAAATATCCTATGAGCATATCAAGCTGTTCAAGAGTCTCATCTTCTTCATTGCTGACGTTCAGTTTCTTTATTTCGGTCTGTAACTTTGCTGTCTTTGAGTTAAGCTCTGTAGTTTGCTCAAGATACTTCACATCATCAAGAAAGCCTTTTGTTTTCAACCTTGCGAGAACGTGAGTTTGTTCTTTCAGTTTAGCAATTTGCTTGTGAATTTCAAGTAAATCTGTATTGTTACTTAAACTTTTCAAATTTACTCGTTCTAAGTTTACAGCTAGAGGCGTCAATATTTGACGATAGTTATATAATAATTTATTATGCAGTTTCACAAACGCTGATTTAATATTTCTCTCAGATACTCTCTTCATCGAACAACTTGCTGAATCATAGTCGTGATTTCTACACACCCAACACGCTTCTGTCTTACTTTTCTTCAACTTGTAAATTGTCCCGCACTCTCCACAATATATTTTCTTTGAAAATATATGCTTGTGCTGAAAGCCCTTATGAGCCTTTTTCTGCTCATTCAGGATTTTCTGCACCTTATAAAAAACTTCCCTTGTAATTATGGGTTTATGTCTTTGGCTATAATAATACTTTGCATGTTCGCCTCTATTGTAAACTCTTTTGTATGGAAGAACACTTGTTGTGTATCGCTTTTGAAATAGTTGATCTCCAATGTACTTTTCATTTTTCAGCATAGTGCATACTGTTCCAGATGTCCAATGGCATTCTTTACCGTATTTCTCCACCGCCATAGAATTAAGTTTATTAGCTATTTGCGTTGTACCTGCTCCGCTAAGATACCATTCAAAGATTTTTCGAACGATCTCCGCCTCATCTTCTTTCAAAACAAGCTCACCATTGACCAACTTATATCCAAAAGCTGCTTTACACATTTTTATCGTTCCGTTTTTCATTCGCTTTTTTATACCCCACCGCAAATTCTGCGATATAGAAGTTGATTTTTCCTGAGCCAGACCGCCCATAATCGTTATCATCATTTCGTCAGTCATATCGGCAGTATCGATGTTCTCTTTTTCAAACAGCACCGTTATGCCTAAGCTTTTCAGCTCTCTGATGTTTTTCAGACAGTCTTTGGTGTTTCGGGCAAATCGGCTGATAGACTTTGTATATATCCTATCTATCTTACCTCTGCGGCAATCCTTTATCATTCGCTGAAATTCATCACGCTTGTCCTCACGAGTACCTGTTATTCCCTCATCTATCTAAAAGCCTTCTCTGATACAATTTTATTTTTACAGAAAAACGGGTTCAAATTTCTCGGACGGGTTCAAATTTTGTAACCTTTCCGTAGATAAGGCTCGGAATTTTCAATTTTATCATATTGCTATCAGAAACTGGCGTTATAATGGTTTCTGATATTTTTTCTTTTTTATCCGACACTTTGGCGTTCTCAATTGTATTAGTAGTGAAAGGAGGGCAAGGCAAGATGTCAAAATCTTTGTTGCGTACGGACAAAGAGATTGCGGAGATCTACAAACGCCACAGTAAAACTGTTTATCGCGTCTGCTTTGCTTACATGAAAAATCCTGCTGATACCGAGGATGCAGTTCAGGATACATTCTTCCAGCTAATCAAGAGCGGTCCCGCTTTTGAAAGCGAAGAACACGAAAAGGCATGGCTTATCAGAACTGCCACGAACATTTGCAAAAATGTCCTGCGGCATTGGTGGCGCAGACACGAGAACATCGAGGATTTCTACAATCTCCCCAGCTCAGAAAATATCGAAACAGATGATATTTTCCAAGTGGTTATGGAACTCCCCGAAAAGTATAAGACCGTGGTCTATCTGTATTATTATGAAGGATATACCAGCGTGGAAATCGCAGGCATCCTGAAAAAGCCGCAATCGACAATCCGTAATTATTTGCACGAGGCTCGTGCCATCCTCAAAGAAAGGTTAGGTGATGATTTCGATGAAGAACAATAAAATCATTACTTCTTGGGACAAAATCGAACCGAGCGATTCTGCAAATGATCGTATGCTTTCTGCGATTTTAGAGAAGAACCGTTCTGTTCATGACAGAAAGGATAAGGTGAACTATATGTCACAGAGAAAGAATTTCAAAAAGTTCCTGATTCCAGTTGCCGCTTGCCTGGTAGCCATAGTCGCAGTAACAGGAATTGTTGGCAGCAATATGGGATGGTTTGGTTCTAAAGGTTATACTGTTAATCTTGCAAACGGTGACTCCATTGTCTATCACATCGGAAGTACCAACGTGGCAAGTATTCATGTCGGCTATCCCGTTTCATCGCGTAAACTGACAGATGCAGAATTGGACGCCATACTTCCTGAAACCACTGAACGAAGATCAGCCATCGGAACTTTCCGAGAGGAAAACGGGGAGCTGCTCCGAGTCGAAGGAAAACTCGGTGATGCGACAATCATATTTGCCCAGGATAATTTTCCAATAAGCGATGTGGTTCTGGAAGGAAACGAAAGCAGCTCATCGGTAAACGGAATTCCTGTCACTACGGGATACTTTGTTACCAGTCCCAACAGCAGAGGTGAGCAATCCGCAATATTCTTCGCTTCGTTCTCTATTGGAAATACGAATGTCTATGTGGAGTGTTATGGAGACAAAAGCGATGCAGATGCGGTAAGTCAAGAAACGGCAGATTTGATTTTCAGCATCATAACAAAAGGTGAGCCCGATTTTTCGGCTATTACAAAGTAAGACAGAAAAGCTCCCCACATCGGTTCAAAGTGAGCCGTTGTGGGGAGTAATCTTTATACTCGGATTTCCAATCCGTTATGGAAGGTAACCCGGATGTCATCTTTGCCGTAGACCGTGATGAAGTCGCACATTGCGTACCAGGTGCCTTCCTCAAAGTAATCGACCTGCTCCGGCAGCGACCGCAGCACCTTCATGAAGTTCTCCATCATCTGTCTCTGAGCCTGCCGCTTGGTTATCGCCGACTGCGTTTCATCCAGTTTTGCCTTTGCTGCATCGAATTTTGAAACGTCATATTTATCGCTCATCCTTTCGGAGTCTTGGCGTATGGTTTCTTTGGCTGCCGAGATTTCATACCGGCCGTGTGATTAACATACTTACAGAGTTGATATTCTATTGTCAAGTTACTTGGAGCTTTTATTCTCCTTACACTTGTATAGGGGTAGAAGTCGGATATTTAACAACCGTTTTTTATTGCAATTTTAAAAGTTTGTTAAGTTTGCATAAAATCCTACGTTTCTTTTTGTTAATGTTTTGCTGAGTGTTATGTAGAAAACAAGCCACCTCGTTTTCCGTTTTATTTTCAAAATATATTGCAAAGATCAACCTACGTTCATCCTCAGAAAGTTCATTCAGACAGCTATACAGCTTTTCGCATTTAATATTTTGTATCACTCTTCTTTCGACGTCGTCATTTTCTGTTCGGAACTCCTGAAAGTTTTCAAGTTCTCCGTTAATGTTTCCTTTCAACGCAGAGAACTGGATCTCGTGCTTATAGAACGATTTATTGTTGTCATCAATATTCCATTGGGTTCTATTGTAATATGTGCGGATCTTTTCGCTTACTTCAATTTCAACGTATCTTTTGGTTATAGTGTCATAAACACTTACTATGTTTTTGCTCATTTTTATTCCTCCGTTTTGATTTTCTTGTTTTGAATCAAAACGAAGGCTTATGGATACTTGGCAATAAAACATTGCCAGTTTTTTAGAATGGGCATAAAAATAGACCTTTCTGCTTTTAAAACAAAAAGGTCTATAAAGAAAAAGGAGTATAACTTTCGGCTTTAAAAGCTTTTGTTATACTCCATATCAAGTTTATATCTATGTATTTAACTATATCGCTTTTTTCTAACAAAATAAACTATCGTAATAGTTATTCCAATGAATATGACAGAGGCTATTATAATGATCCACAGCCAAAAATACCCGATATGAATATTATCGACCTCCTGAACACTGTATGTGTTGCCAGCAACATCTTCAAGTGTAATTCCTACATTATGCCAACCTCCGTTAAGCGTAAACGACAGGCTACCTTCAGCTGCCGAGTAAGTAAAATCAATCGCTTTACCGTTATCATATACTTTACACCTTGTTTCATCAAGTAACTCGCTTATATTTGTAACAGTAATTGTGCGAGATTCGTTTCCATAATACCAATGCCATGATTTCAAATCATTAGGAATATTACACGAAGGCGGAATATTATCAATATGCATTTTGCCCAAATCGATCCTTCCGTTTTCATTTTTTACAGACAAATATAGTTCTGTATCTGTATCTTCTTGAAAGTTTTCCTTAAAATAATCTGACTTCAAAGTATATCTGTAAACACTTACACCATACATACTATTATCAGTCTGAGCCTGCAGATCGGTATTCTTTTCTTCACCATTGTAATCTCTAAGAACTATATCGGTTTGAGAATTTGTTTTAGCAAGAACAACAATATCTATGTCGCTAAAATTATCTGGACGCTTGCTTATAGGTTCTCCGTTTTCATATTGAAATGAGTACCAGCCTGTTTTTTCCGCTGCATTGCTGTTTGAAATATACGCAAGAACATCGCTGTCCACGATTCTCATGTATGTGTTTGAATTAAGAACACTTTCGTTACCAGCTTTATCTACTGCTATTAGTTCCAATGCATAAACTCCGTCTTTAGAAAAATCAGGTAGAGTGAATAAATTCCCCTTAAATATACCCGCTTTATCTTTGTCAGAGTCAAGATATACACTAACAGGCTTTACTTCCGAAAGTTCTCTGCCATTTGTATACTCAGGCGTATAAACAGTAAGGTCATACTTTATATGATCAAAATTTACGTCTGTAAATTCGACCGTCGGGGCTGCCTCGTCCTTTCTCTCATACGGATATATATCCAGAGAATTCAGAGCATTCTTTTCATCGACAAGAATACCATTTTTTGATGATACAACGGGAAGTGTCGTATCTATCTCGAAGATTTCTGAGCTTTTATAGCCGGAAGTATTTCCGGAGGAATCTGACGGAGATATTTCAACACGGTATACAGCATCATCATCAAATATAATTGAGAGCGTATGTGTATCAATATCATCAGACCAATCTGCCATACTTACCATAGAGTATGTGACATCAGTAAAATCATTCTCGTTATGCTTTGCTCCCGCATCCTTTTTCAGTATTTTCAAACCGACAAGGCTAGGATCAAAGTTGTGCTCGGTGATTTTAATAACAGCGGTTTTCTTAGTATTTAAATAATTGTCATTATCACGGTTTATAAAGTCGCTGAAATTTTCTTCAACTACAGGAGAAGTTTCATCAACATAAAATCTTTGTACTTTTTCATAATCAAGATTTACTTCGGCTGAATGGCCTCCAAGATCTGTGCCTCTGATATCAAAAGTATAATCTCCCTCGCTGAAAGTAACAACTGCTCTGTGTTCTGTTGAAGAAATATTCTGAAAGCTGATATTCGGAATATTTCCGTTGTAAGCATTTTCAATTTCAGCTTGAATCAATCTTGCGTCAAAGTTTCTTTCAATTACATCGATCGTCATTACCGCTCTGTTTTCGGCATTGTAATAAATCGTATTATTGATTCCATTGTTAATATCCACATTTATAATCGGAGCAGTTTTGTCGATAGTGAATGTCTCACTTTGAACACTTTCATTTACATTACCTGAATTATCCATCGCATCAAATGCTAATGTGATATCGTTATTATCTTTATCGAAAATAAATGTTTTTGTGATCTCAGTTACAAGATTTACGTCTTTTTTTACTATGACCCAGCCGTCGCCTATCTCGGGATCTACCTCAACGCCTGTCCCATCGATTTCAAGAACTCTTCTCTCAAATCCGTCGTTTTCGGACGTCTGATAATAACCGATTTCTCTGATGCCTGATTTAGTATCTGTTATAGTTACTGTTACGGCAATATCATCAGTAAATAGCTTGTTTCCGTTTGCGTCGCTGTATCTGCTGCCGCCGATTTCGGAAATATTTATTTCAGGAGGAATATCATCCGCAACAAATGCTTTTGGAGTTTGTTCATCGGAATAATTTCCAACATTATCAAAAGCCTTAACAAAAATCTGTCCCTTGAATCCCGCAGGAATATCTATATGAGCTATACCGTCGGAAATAATTACTTCTCCTGTTTTTTCTTCTTTCAGTTCTCCGTTATCGTAAGAAACAAGACGGTATTCTGCTTTGTTAAGACCGGATGAAGGCGCACTATCGGAAATATGGATATTCGCAATGAAGTTTTTTTTGAAATAGTATCCATACTCAAGATATTCGATATATTCAGAAGTCTCACTGATATTATCGGAGGTTGCAGGAAGAAATTCAAAGCGATCTACGTTCGGAGATTTATTATCTATATGGTAAGTAAAGCTTTCTTTTGAATTGACATTTCCCGCATTATCCACAACACTGACTTTAACTTCATATTCTCCATTCATCGATTCGCCTGCGATTTTGGTAAAATAATCGGTATCAAAAGTATAGATATGTTTTTCGTTGTCTCTTTTCTTAGCTGCTTCCGTTGCGGATATTTTAGGAATGATAGTGCCGTTTTTATCGGCTGTCACATCGATCCCGTTTACCTCTATATCTGCATTGCTAATACCCGAATCTTTATCGTAAATAGTTATGCTTATGTTTTTATTGGAATTAAACCAGATCTGCTTATCATATCGCACTATCCCGTCGCCCTTAGGTTTACTGATAGTGACTTTCGGCTTTTCAGTTTCGATCATAGCGAATACATTATCGGATACTCCTTTACCTTGATCTGCATTTTCTATATTGGGGCAACTTAGACTTTTTTTACCATATTTATCATATGCAGTAACTATAATATTGCTCTGAAAGACCTTGGTGTTTTTGGGTATTATGTAAGAGTAGGTCTTATCACTTTCCCTTGTCATCAACGCCTGCTCATCTATACCATTGTACTTAATTTTTACATTATCAATACCACTGTCATGAATATCATCACTAACTGATACCTTAAAAATCAAATCGTCATTTGAATATACTCCAAATGAAAGCACGTTCAGAATTTTATCTAAAGCAGAGCTCTTTTTCTCTACTGTAAACTTTTCTATAACAGGATTTTTACAATCTACATATGCAGTACACACTGCTAACTCACTGCAAGACCCAGCAACATTTGTAATTGTTCCTGATACAACATATCTATGTTTATCATCAATTTCTATGCCTGTTGTATCAGCAGTGACACAATATCCATGTTCATTACTTTTTATTTCATTCTCCGCAAACGTCTTTTTTATTCCGTTTATGTCCAACGTGATATCTTTAATACCCGAAACATCTGGTTCAGCGTCAACACGAAATTCTATGATTTGATCTTTGTCAAACCATTTATCACCATTAATATCAACTGGTTCAGGCCCTTCAATAGATGTTTTTCCTACAGGTTTCTTTGTATCAACTCCTATCACCATTACGGCAGGATAATTACCACAATTATTCCCTGCATTATCAGTTGTTTCTACCTTAATATAATGTATACCCTCAGAAAGTTTTGATATTTCTGTTGAAAAGCTGTAATCATTCTCCTGATTTTCAGAAAAACTTTTATCATCCAAGACATTAATTATTCCATTATGCTCATCAATAATTTTTACACTTGCAAGGCCACTGCAAACCTTATCGTTCTCATTAACGTCTGTCACTTTCACAGAAAATATGCTATCGCCTGTGTTGTACCAATATATCTTTTCTCCATTATCTTCGATTGTCGATGATTTAGAAGTATCAAAGGAGACTTCAGGCGGATCATTTTCAACTACGAGTGTATTCTCTTTCATTTCAGTTATTTGGTCTATTACATTGGCCGTATTAGAGAAACCATTTTTATCTGCGGCCCTTATGACCATATTATCAATCCTTGTGTTTTTTGAAATTACAAACACATACTCGTTCGCTGCATTGGAACTGTTAAGTTCTTCAATTACGCTGTCACCATTACATAAAGATACACTTCCAACGCCTGTAACATAATCCGTTTCAGATATATCTTTAGCTTCGACCACAAGTTCAATATCATCTCTAGCATAATTACCGAATTTCAGAAAATTAACGCAATCCGTATATTCTGCACTACCCTTTGTACGAAAGCCCTTGATTTCTATATTCGGAGGCTGGGTATCTCGTCCGTTTTCGGCATTGCTGTATTTATATAGATCCTCATTGAAATTTCCGGCATTATCCGTAATTTTTAATTTTAATTCATAGGGATATTTTTCAATCGGTGCATCATCGTATTTTAATTTTACTGAAAAATTAACGTCTCCATTTGGCACTTTGGTATATTCACATTCTCCATTGTCATTTATACCGTATTTTACAAGTTTATTATCTTCTTTAAGATTCCAAAAATATTCTATTGTATCAATACCAGATTCACTATCTTTTAAAGTCCCTGTTGCTTCGACGTAACCTTCATTATTGTGATAAACGATCTGCATAGACTCAACTTTTGGAGAAATCTTATCCAGAATTAAAACATTGCTGCTTTCATTATCAAATTCGATATTAAGCTCTTCTTCGTTGCCTCTTCCTGCTTTATTTTTTGCATATGTTTCAAAACTACTTCTAAAAAACTTGCTGTCGGGCATTTTGATATTAAACTCTGCAGTGTAGTAATATACACCATTACTTTCTGTGCATAATTTTGCTGAACAATATTGACTATATCCATTTTCACCGTTTAAATATATTAATGTTTCTTGATCTACACCTGTCCCCTTGGCAGTAATTGTTAGCATCACATTATCATTACTTACAATTCCAAATGGAAAAGATCCCAAGAAACTATCAGATTTGACCTTTGATATTTTAGCACCTACAATTTCAGGACTACTGGTACTGCAGCAATAACTATGTTTAAGCTCCCTGCTTATAGCCCCATCATTAACATTTCGTAAATAATACGAAACCTGTTTTTTATGATTAACTGTAGTTTCCTCTAAATCAACTATAATATAATTGCTAAAATTATTTCCGTCTGAACTTATTTCAAAACCGTCAGGAGCAGTTAGTTTTGCATGATTTGAATAATATGTTTCATCATTAAGTAAATATTTTTCTTCTGGAGAATATTCTTTGATCCTAAATTTGGAGCTTTCAGATATCTTTCCTATATAATTAGGATTATCAGACGTCTGTTCAAGGATAACATAATCATATTCGCCTATATTTTTCGGTTCACCCTGCACTGCGATTTTAACATTTAAATCCACATTACATTCTTCGGGTTGTTCAACGGTATATTCAAAATTCTCAGGGATTGCCTGACCATAATAAATCCATGTTTCTTTGGGAATAACTTTTAATTCTTTTTGGGTAATGTATGCGTATTTTTCTACGACATCATAGTTTCCTGAAAGTTTAAATTTATTCCTATCATTACCTTCAAGACAGAATTTTGATACGGTCACTTTATTCTGTTCATCAGAAACATCTTTTCTCTCAAACTCCCCATTGCACGCAAGATAAACATCATATCCTGCAACTGGTTCCATTGTATTCGCATTTATTAGGGTCACATCTTCACAATGAACAATCGCCGTAAGTTTTCCATCATACTCCTTATCTTCAACGGTTATTTTATCGGCAAAACCATCTTCCAAAAAAACTTCGATAATATTATTATCTTCTTCAAATTCAGCTATAACAGACAAAGGGAAGCAATTCATAATTAAAAGCATTGCAATAAAAACAGACAGAAATTTTTTTCTCATTTTAAACACTCCATTCTTTTTATTACAAAATATATTTCTATGGAAAACAGTAATAAAAATAAATTTATGGAAAGAGCAAATTCATTATCTCTCCAGAAAGCCATAATAGGAATCAGTATAAAAACCGATATTAGAAATATAACTCCGACTATTTG
>OHNQ01001058.1_pt1 | contig 12678 bp, 5 predicted proteins | sample 1569621 | NCBI WGS metagenome assembly OHNQ01 (sample SAMEA3879516, study PRJEB24766) | human gut metagenome | biome: human-associated habitat; feature: feces | place: USA | collected 1985/1987
CGATCCTCTCTGCCGAGACCCTAGAGACACTCCTCAAGGGAATAGACCTGACGGCTGTAGAGATCAATCTCTCGACCTGCATCTCGCGTACGGTCGAGCTGGCTGAGCTCTTTGTCGCCTACGTGCAGAAGCATCAGATCGATGGCGCAGCCGTAAGAGGTGCTATCGAGTACAACCCCTTCAAGCGAGAGCTCATGAAGGGTGTCGTCGACGACAAGCGCTACGACACGCTAGAGCAGCTCTACAACATTGCTAAGCCTATCCCACAGATGCGCCTTTACATCGTAGAGGCCTCGATGCTGAGCAATGCTGGTGCGGGCATCGTCAAGGAGCTCGCCTATGCACTCGCATGGGGGGCGGAGGTGCTCGACCAGATGGTGGCTCGTGGTCACAAGGTCGAGGAGATCGCTCGGAGGATCAAGTTCCACTTCGGCATTAGCTCGAGCTACTTCATGGAGATGGCCAAGTTCCGTGCTGCACGCTGGCTATGGGCCGAGATCATCGGGGCGCATGGCGACCAGTACAAGGGCGATGTGGCTAAGATCTGCCAGCACGCTACCACTTCGCAGTGGAATATGACCATCTATGACGCTTATGTCAACCTGCTCCGCTCACAGACGGAGACCATGTCGGCAGCGCTGGGCGGTGTCGACTCGATCACGGTCCTACCTTTCAACATTGCTTACGAGGAGAGCACTGACTTCTCCGAGCGTATCGCACGCAATCAGCAGCTCCTCCTGAGCGAGGAGAGTCACTTCGACAAGGTTGTCGACCCCGCTGCTGGTTCTTACTACATAGAGACGCTAACCAATGTGATTGCCGAGCAAGCTTGGCAGCTCTTTGGTGAGATTAGCGCTAGCGAGGGTGGCTTCGAAAGCTTTGTCACCACGGGCGCACTACAGCGTGATCTCCAGGAGACCAATACGGAGCGTCACGCAGCGGTCGCCAAGCGCAAGGAGACCCTACTGGGTACTAACGAATTCCCGAACTTTACGGAGACCGCTCACGAGAAGCTCGCAACGCCCGCTGTCATCACGACTGGCTGCGGTTGCACTGCTGGAGAGCAGCAGGAGGGTCTACAGCCCCTCAACTTCGACCGTGGCGCTAATCAGTTTGAGACGCTACGCTTGACGACGGAGCGTGGCAAGCAGCCTGTCGTCTTCATGCTGACGATCGGCAATCTAGCGATGAGACTCGCTCGCTCACAGTTCTCGGGCAACTTCTTCGGCTGTGCTGGCTACAAGCTCATCGACAACCTCGGCTTTGAGACAGTCCAAGAGGGTATTGACGCAGCCGTCGCTGCTAAGGCAGACATCGTGGTGCTCTGCTCTAGCGACGATGAGTATGAGACTTACGCTCCTGAGGCGTTCCGTCTACTCGACGGCAGAGCGCAGTTTGTCGTAGCGGGCAATCCCGCCTGCACGGAGCAGCTGCAAGCTCTCGGTATCGAGCACTTTATCCATGTCCGTAGTAACGTGTTGGAGACGCTGCAGCACTTCAACGAGCTCTTTGGACTAGCGTAGTAACCCTCTAAGTAACACACACAAATGACAAAGCCATTATATAAAGAGATTGACCTGAGTCACTCTCAGTTTGGACGCACCGATGCCGCTAAGTGGGGCAAGGAGCATGCTCTAGAGGCGAACTGGACTACGCCAGAGCAGATCAAAGTCAAGCCAGTCTACACGGCTGACGATATAGAGGAGCTAGAGCACCTCGACTACGTGTCAGGTCTGCCTCCATTCCTCCGTGGTCCGTATAGCTTGATGTACCCGTTCCGTCCGTGGACGATACGTCAGTACGCAGGCTTCTCGACGGCTGAGGAGAGTAATGCCTTCTACCGTCGTAACCTTGCGAGTGGTCAGAAGGGACTCTCAGTCGCTTTCGACCTCCCGACACACCGTGGTTACGATGCTGACCACCCACGTGTCGTGGGCGATGTGGGTAAGGCGGGCGTCTCTATCTGCTCGCTGGAGGATATGAAGGTACTCTTCGACGGTATCCCCCTAGCCAAGATGTCTGTCTCCATGACGATGAATGGAGCCGTACTGCCGATCCTCGCTTTCTACATCAATGCTGGACTAGAGCAGGGTGCTAAGCTCGAGGAGATGGCCGGCACCATTCAGAACGATATCCTCAAAGAGTTCATGGTGCGCAACACCTACATCTATCCGCCTGAATTCTCGATGAAGATCATCGCCGACATCTTTGAGTACACCTCGCAGAAGATGCCAAAGTTCAACTCTATCTCCATCTCCGGCTACCACATGCAGGAGGCTGGTGCTACGGCCGACATCGAGATCGCCTTCACTATCGCCGACGGTATCGAGTACCTCCGTGCTGGTATCAACGCAGGCATCCCCGTGGACAAGTTTGCACCACGTCTCTCCTTCTTCTGGGGTATCGGCGTCAACCACTTTATGGAGATCGCTAAGATGCGTGCCGCACGTATGCTATGGGCTAAGGTGGTCAAGAGCTTTGGCGCTGAGAATCCTAAGTCGCTCATGCTCCGTACGCACTGCCAGACCTCTGGATGGTCACTCACCGAGCAGGATCCCTACAACAACGTCGGGCGTACCTGTATCGAAGCTATGGCAGCAGCCCTCGGTCACACGCAGTCGCTACACACCAATGCACTCGATGAGGCGATCGCCTTGCCGACCGACTTCTCAGCTCGTATCGCTCGTAATACGCAGATCTACATCCAGAAGGAGACGCAGGTCTGCCGCTCTATCGATCCATGGGGTGGCTCCTATTATATAGAGACCCTCACGGACGAGATCGCTCACAGAGCTTGGGAGCATATCCAGGAGGTCGAGAAGATCGGTGGTATGGCTAAGGCTATCGAGACTGGCCTCCCCAAGATGCGTATCGAGGAGGCAGCCGCACGTACGCAGGCTCGTATCGACTCCAACCAGCAGGTGATCATCGGTATCAATAAGTACCGCCTAGAGCACGAGGATCCGATCGAGATCCTAGAGATCGACAACACCTCTGTACGTCAGAGCCAGGTAGCTCGTCTAGAGGATCTACGTGCTCATCGTGATGAGCAGGCTGTACAAGCAGCTCTCAAGGAGATCACCGAGTGTGTACGCACCAAGCAGGGCAACCTTCTCGAGCTAGCCGTCAAGGCAGCAGGTCTACGTGCTTCGCTAGGCGAAATATCCGACGCTTGCGAAGAGGTCGTAGGACGATATAGTGCAGTAATTAGAACGATCAGTGGCGTGTATTCAAAAGAATCAGGACATGACAAGCAGCTGGAGTATGCTAAGCAGCTTGCTGCGGAGTTTGCACAGCGTGAGGGGCGTCAGCCTCGTATTATGATTGCCAAGATGGGACAAGACGGTCACGACCGTGGTGCTAAGGTAGTAGCCACTGGCTATGCCGACTGCGGCTTTGATGTCGATATGGGTCCTCTCTTCCAGACCCCTGAGGAGAGTGCTCGTCAGGCTGTCGAGAACGACGTCAACATCCTAGGCGTCAGCTCACTGGCAGCAGGACACAAGACGCTTATCCCGCAGGTCATCGAGGAGCTACGCAAGCTCGGACGTCCTGACATCATCGTCACCGCTGGCGGTGTCATCCCAGCGCAAGACTACGACTTCCTCTACAAGGCAGGCGTCGCAGCTATCTTCGGCCCAGGTACACCTGTCGCCTACTCAGCTGCTAAGTGCCTCGAGATACTTCTCGGCAAGGAAGCATAATACGGCGACAAGATAGTCACCATACGAGACTAATGCATCGTCACTAGTCTTCTCATCAATCGAGTAGGAGGTAAACACTAATCATAGGCGTTTACCTCCTACTTCCTTTTTATTCCTAATCCTCAACACAGACTTTTTCAAACAAACAGACTTTGTCAAACAAAATATCGATTTTGCAAACTGCTGTTCCAAAGGAACATTGTACCTTTGCGCCAAGAGATGCATAAAAGAAACGTTCTCATTCTCATGCGATCACGCATTCACAACATATTATTACTCCTCGCTGGCATGCTCTTCGTCGTAGTGGCTACGACGAGTTGTGGCCGCTCCCCTCTAGAGGGGAGTGATGAGGAGTTGACACTCCTCATCAGGTTTTCGCCTATACACCCCTTCCGCACCATAGAAGATGGTGCGGCACAGAACGCCTACGAGGTAGGCGCTTACAACCCCATCACACTTTTCTTCTACAATGCTGCGGGCGAACCCACCGAGCCTTATCGTGTCGAGCTCAAGAGCAAAAAAGATATAAATAACGCGATGGGTGATGGCTACAAGATCAAGGTGCGCCAGTCCGTTGCCCAAGTCTCTGCCGTCGCTGGGCGTAGCGGTGTCTTGAAGCCCGACAACCTCAATACACTATCTATATATGACTTGCAGGACCTAGGTGGGGCTGAAGATGCAACCAAAAGCTTCCTACACAGCGTCCCTTACGTAGCTCCAAAGACACCCGTAAAGGCTCTCTCATCAAACAAGCTCACCGTAGAGCTTAAGCCAGTGCCCAACGTAGCACGACTAGAGATCTCTGGTAATATAACTATACCCACAGAGTCGAAAAAAGCAATCGCTGATGACATCGTTGCCAAGAGGATGAAGGTCTATCCTGATGAAGGCTACTCGTACGTAGCCAGCCCTTGCGAACTCCCGATACGCTATATAACGGACTTCACCATACGAGGCATCTACATCAATAATTATAAGAAGACGCCCAATGCCGCCAACAAGGATCGTGACTCCTTAACTGCTGACAAATATGATCTGATCCATAAAGTTTGGACAGGGCACAACGAGCATATGCACACCCTCTTTGATGCCCTAGGAGGTGCCAAAGATTATACTAAGCGGATGACCGCTGGCAAGGTAGACGCTTATCAGATCTACCCAGGCTCTGCTACAGATCCCGAGGCGCTAGATCATATCATTGTAGAGGTCGAGTATACGCTACACACCCGTGTCGGTTACTTCGACGCAATGGTTTACAATAAGGATAAAGGCGACTACGTCTACGCCTGTTCGCGTGTCGAAGAGAAGACTATACAGACACTCAGACGCTTCATCACCATACGCAAGTTTCTCGTCACCGAGGGCGGTGCCGACAAGTCGCTCGTAGCCTTTGACCCAGGTAAGATATATCGTATCGACCTCAAGTACCTCAATCCGCTCTTCTCGATGAATACCGAGCCCGGTGTTACGACGATAGACGGTAGTACCGTGATCATACCACGCCGCGAGCGTACCGATGAGCGACCTGAGGAAGCCTCCGCAGCGGTACATGTTGACGTCTCCGGCTGGACACATATTAATATAGACACCGAACTAGAGTAAACAAAGAACCAAACGAAATGAAGAACGAAATGTATGGGCGGACCTGCGTGTCCGCCCATATGGCAAACAACGCTCTGACGAGAACGGGCGGACACATAGGTCCGCCCCTACAAATCGCTACTTCTCCCACCAACTAGACAAATCATCAAACAGAATATTCACTTTAATCAACTAATCAAACTTTATGAAGTACATGAAGATGGCCGCCATCGCCCTGATGGCACTAGCGCTCTTCTCTTGTAAGAAGGATGAGCCAAAGAATGAGGTTGCACAACTGAGCATCCGTATCAACGATGCTGAGCTGCGTGCTATGATGGATCCAGCAAACACTGGCGATCAAACTTTCATCACGAAGGACGTTGTCCTAACACTAGACGATGGTACTCAAATCACGCTAACCGATGAAGAGATCGAAAAAGCTAAGAGTGCCGATGGCTATAAGAGGCCTGTTACAGAGGTCGTCAAGACCGTCTCTCTCGTAGCTAACGGTAAAATCACAAATACCACAGACATCACGACCCTGCAGGACAAGAAGATTAAAACGGAGGTTCCTCTGTCTGCTCCCGCTAAAAATGTTACGACAACTGTAAAGGATGGTATGACGACTTACTTTGTCGAGCTGAGTCCCGTTCCTGCTGTTGCTCGTCTAGAGGTTGCTGGTAAGATCAAAGGTCAAGAGAATGCGACTACTCACAAGAACGCCTTCAAGGACATCTCTGTAGAGCAAGTCTTTGTCAACAACTATCTCTCTACCATCGCTGGTGCTCGCTATATGTGCGTAACCAATGGTGAGAATGGCTTTGCTGCAGCTCCTGCTCCTCAGCCTCAGACTCAGATGAACGATGCAATCGCAGCTGATGTTAAGGCTGCTTTTGAGGGTAAGACCAAGGTTGCTGGTTACTACCTCTTCCCAAAGAAGACTAGTGAGTCAGCTTCAGCTCCTAACTATTTCGATCACGTCATCCTCAAGATCAAGATTACTTACACGCCTGAAGCTCTAGCTGCTGATCCTACTCTTGCTCAGAGGACTGACCGCTACGTCACCATCGCTCGCTTTATGAAGGACGCTACGGGTGATCTCGATAGTGGTTTCCTAGCTGGTATGATCTACAAGCTTGACCTCAAGGAGCTCAACAAGAACTTCAATACTAAAGAGGATGGTACGCCCGATCCTGACAACCCTGACACTCCAGATCCAGAGCCAACTGCAAGCAAGCAGCTCGTTGTCAAGGTTAATCCTTTCACTTGGACCGCTCAGAACATCAAGCCTGACATCAACGGTGGTTACAAGAAGTAATCACGCCTAAGGCGGAGACTTAACGTATGTCTCCAAGCATAGTATCGCGGCGTGGCTCTCGCTCCACGGCGGGCGGAGCCACGCTGGCGACACTACTTTCACTACTCACTAGATTCACTAGAAGCACTAGAGATTCACAAGAGACGAGACTCACTAGAGAAGCTCTAATCTCTAACCTCTAATCTCTAACTTCTATTCATCCCAGCTTCGCTACAGCAATGGCAAAGAAAGTACTACTACTTCCCCTCATAGTGCTACTCACGGCACTCCTATCCTCATGCGTATATGAGGATCTGAGCCAGTGCCCCGAGCCACGACTGAACTTCGTCTACAATGCAGACGGCAGCGAAAACGTCCTACCCAACTATATACGGGATGGACAGCTATACATATATGATGAGTCTGGAGCGGTATGCTATACGCAACGACTCACACGTCGAGACCTAGCCGAGGGGATTCAGCTGCCCGTCTTGACATTCGCTCAGTACCGAGTCATCGCTTGGGGCAACGTCTCCGACCACTCGCAGATAGCTCACTCCGACAGACTCGCGGAGGCAGACATCACAGCCTTGCCTGACGACAAAGGCATCTACCGAGGCACCGACTCTCTCTACCGTGCTGAGCTTTTGCTCGACCTGCGCAACACACCGCGAGGCGAGTACACCGTACCCTTCTCATCGGCTCATATAGGGCTAGATGTAGTCATCAAGGGTTATGACACATTCCACCCCGGTGCAGGGGCGCCACAGATAGAGATCCTATCGGGCGGTACGCACTACACCTTCGTCGAGCACCCCGCTGGCATACCTTTGCCCGATGCTCACAAACCATTCGTCCCCTATATGGGGCACTCCGAGCGTGACGACATGTATCGCGCACGCTTTGACCTCTTCCGCTTCATCGATGCCGAGGCGCCCGTGCTACGACTCACCGACAGCCAGACCGGCAAAGAGATACGACGCATTGCACTCACCGACTACCTCAAGAGCCACGGTATCTCCTTCGACAAGCTTCACGAGGCCAACCTCCCCCTACTAATTACCTTCACAGGCACACTAGATATAACGATCAACCCCTTCGTGTGGGGCAGTATCAATATCCGTCCTGACAAATATAAATAGAGAAATTAGAGATTAGAAGTTAGAGATTAGAGAGACGAGTAACCCTTTGTCCGTTGCATCAAAGCAAAACGAGTAACCCTTTGTAGGGGCGGACCTATGTGTCCGCCCGTCCCCGTTGAAGCACTGTATGCCTTGTGGGCGGACACGCAGGTCCGCCCCTACAGCGGGTTACACGATCCCTCCTCCCCAATTCGCAAAAAACACAATAGCTATATGACACGTCTGACTACATATACCATTCATATCATTAGCGGCTTGCTACTCGCTCTGCTCACCGCAGGGTGCGTCGCCGACCGCAACGTGAGCGACTGCGTCGCCGAGGGCGATGAGGTCGAGCTCGAGTTCGCTCTCAAAGTGCCAGCGCTAGAGACCTCCCTCCGTCAGCTTAAACCAGAGGAGGAGAGCGCAGTCAAAAGCGTACGAGTATTAGTCTTCAAGACCGACGGCATCACCGATGAGGCTCAGGAGACCTTTGCCTACGAGGCACCAGTCACCACGACCAACTTCACACCCGTTGACGGTGTCACACGCATTGTCTGTAAGCTCAAGGCGTCTTCTAAGCCGATGCGCATCGTCTGCATTGCCAATCATAACGTTCCCAATAGCATTCTCACCGTGGGCACTGCCAAGAAGACCATTCTTGAAGATGCTCAGATGAAGAGACTCTTCGACAAGAACGGCTGGAAGACCGACGGCTCGCAACCTATCCCTATGTGGGGCGAGAGCGATGCACAGCCCGTCAAACCCACCACCAAGTTCAACAGCTGCACCCAGCTCGCTTATGGTAATACAAGTCAGAACAGACACAACGAAGGGGTCATCCACCTCGTCCGTGCCTTAGCACGTGTCGATGTGGGCGTCAACTTTGAGGCCGACCCCTCTAGCGAGAAAGCTGATGGTAGCAAAACCTTCCAGATCAAGTCTGTACGTGTCTACCGCTACGCCACCTCTATGTACGTAGCAGGTACGCAGGCGACCGCCTTCAACTTCGCCGATGGACGTCGCAAGACCATCCCCCACACACCCAAGGATACACCCGAGGGTGTCACCGCTGCTGCCGATGCTAATCCTCTCGAGTTCACCGCTCAGACCGCAGAAGATGCCAAGGGTTATGTACGTAACATCTACATCCCCGAGATTGAGAACAAGGACAAGACAAAAGATCAGCGCATCTGCCTTGTCGTCGGTGGTTTCTACAAGGGTGCCAGCAAGGAGACCTACTACCGTGTCGACTTCATACGTACTGAGACCAACGCTTCTGGCAAGAAGACCATAGAGCAGCTAGACATCTTGCGTAACTACCGCTACCGCTTCAACATCACCAAGGTAGCTGGTCCTGGTACAGACACGCCTGGGGAGGCGCTCATCACTGAGCCGGTCAACATCGCTTACGACTGTCTCGTATGGGACGATGGTAAGATCGACGAAATCAAGTACGACGGACAGTACTACCTCATCGTCTCCAAGGATAAGTTCCACTTCGGCAAGGACGCTGCTAGTGAGAGCTACACCATCCGCACCAACTGGCCTGAGGGCTACAAGATCGTCGACAAGGATGGCAACGAGTGGCCTAAGGCTGCCACAGATCTAGAGGGTACTGACAAGTGGGCATACATCTCCCCCACGAGCAGTCAGAAGTTAGTCGATAAAGATATGACCAGCACGGTCTATGTCCTCGAAAACAAGAGTGGCGCCGACCGTTCTATCCCCACTCCAGAGCAGATGAATCAGAAAGATCAGCAGCAGCTCTTCGTCAAGGCAGGCCGCATCTGGTGGCCTCTGCAGATCACCCAGTCCAACAAGACTGAGCTAGATGTCAAGGTCTATCTCAAAGAGACTGGTAACTGGGAGGCAGACTGTGCCAAGGATCCTATCAACGCATACACCTGCGTACCTGGCACAGAATACTTTTTCTGGGTTAAGTACACCGAGGGCGCAAAGGTCGGTCGTGTACAAGTAGACCGTGACGAGCAGTTTACGTGGCATAAGGTATCAGATGATCCAAAACATGGCATCGCCCTCTACACAGCAGTCGTAAACCAGAAGGATGTGCCTCTGGATGATTTCTGGCTGAGCGAGGTTTCCAAGTTCCGCGTTGTCAAGGGAGATGCTCAGGCCTCTACCGACTTCACGCTGAACTATATGAAGTGGGATGCTATCCCCTATAAGGATGCAGGCTTTACCCACAACATGCTTGATCCCAACAGAGAGGCTGTCTACGTGCTGGGAGACTTCAATCAGCGCTTCTACATCCGTGCTAATGCGCCGTATAATCTTACAATTGACGTGGATAACCCGACTAACGGGACTAACGGGATTGAGATTGAACCGCTCTCAGGGAATCCTGTAGCGAGCCAAGTTGTTAAAAACTGGGTTCAAGGCAAGCTGATTCAAGAGAAGATACAACCAGCCTTTGTTGAAGGCGAGCAGGTCAACTTCCAGACCTACGACCATATCGGAGATAAGGATACGACTACTCTCGGAAATAATAAAATCGTCAGCGCCCTTGTCAGGCTCACAATCTCGCCCAAAGCAAATAAGAATGAGCCAGGATACTTTACACCGCGTAAGTTCACGATACACTTTGTCGTAGGTATCCTTCAGCCCGAGGCAAACACCTACGTCATTGAGGAAGGTGAGATGCCTATTCTCATCCCCTGCTCACAAATCAATAAAGCAGCTGACTGGTGGAATAGTCATGCTGATGAGATGCAGCATGTCTTTGAGCAACGTCTGAAAACAGCAGCGCACGAGCAGGGCATTACTCAGGGAGTCTATGAGAATTACGTAAAGCAAAATGCGGAGAGTACGGCTCAGGCAGACGAATTGATTAGGAATAAAAAAGCCGTGCCACTACCTCGGTTGGAGCCATCTGATAAAAATTGGTCTGCGCACTGTGTGTGGAGTACCATAGATCCTAAGGGTGAGAATTCAGGCCTTGAGCGTGTTAAGGCAGTCCAGATAGCTCTTGGAGGTACCAATTATATACTAGTGCAACCAAAGGCAAAATTGGAAGGTGTAGCAGTTGTCTCTGCAGTAAGGAACTACGGGCAAGCAAACTCTAGGATCTTATGGAACTGGACAATATGGGTTATCAAGAAGGTCTCTAAGGGGGGGCATGGCTACCCTTGGGACAATGCAGACAATGGACAGCACACCAAGCCCTATATGAACCGCAACTTAGGAGCTTATCGTATGGCCTCCGAGGCTACTAGAGGACTGTGTTACGACAAGTTTGACAACGACATGACAGGTCTCTACTACAAGCATGGGACTCCTGTACCGCATCACGCTTATGAGGCGGATGGGAAAGCGGCCAATACTGGCACTCCTCACTGTAGCAAAGTGTGGTATGATACGAATTTAGTCAAACCTAAAGCAATGCAGAATCGTATGGGCAACAAGGGTTTAGTAGCGACAGGACAGCTGTACGGTATGGCAGCTGGTAAGGATATGTGCTCAATGCATGACATAATCAAGAACCCGACAGAGTTGTATGCTCGTAATAAGGAGAGTGAATATATCCTCGAGCTAGGAACGGCTGAGTGGGGTGCTTACCTTATGAAGAAAATGTGGCAAGGAGGAGACGCTCCTTCCTGTCTTAACAATGAAGCAAGCTTTAGCAACTTCACAGCAAAGACTCAGAAGACTCCATTTGACCCTTCTCCCTACGGGTGGAAAGTCCCCTCAGCTGGAGCAGAGAGTTTAGGTCTATGTGCGCATCCTAACCTTAGGTTTTCTAGAACGGGAGGATTCTTAGCAGGGTGGTATAACTATATGCGGATAAATACTGAAGGAAACTGTGTCGTACTTCATGTAGCAACGCGAGCTGCAAATGTGGATAAGCTACTCTTTAACTACTATCTCTTTAGTAGTCGACGATGGACACACACCGACACAGGTGGTGATGTAGGAGGTGGAAACAGCAAAACATACGCATCTACACACTATCCAATACGTTGTATCGAGAATGAGGCGGAGAGCGACTACCGTGATTACACAGTAGAGGGCGTGATGATGAACGCTCGCAGTGCTACGAAAGCGGCTCGTCGCTATCACCGCTAACCGCACTAGCCGTCACGGCTGAGCTGCCCAAGAGCGTGGCTTTGCCGTGACCGACACGACGGCACACCGCCCCGCTAACGCGGACCGCCGCGACGACAAACGACCCGAGGGGGCGCCGCCTGCACATTTGCAGGTAGCGCCCCCTCGCTCGTCGATGAGCGGGGCTGTAAAGGCGAAATTAGAGGTTAGATACTGAAGGCATATGGAGACTGTTGCAAAAGTCAACAGTCTCACAATCTTGCCTGCAAGATTGTCCTGACTTTGCAGAAAGGATGAAGCGCAAGGCGCTGAGGGTGAGGTCTGAAGGGAGCATACCTCCGTATGTGACCGAAGCCGAATCCCGAAAGCAACACAGCGATTCGCCTTTATGCAACAGTCTCATCGGGACCTAATAGATCCTCAACGGGCTATACGTAATATGTCGCCTTACGGACACACAAAAGTGTGCATCCGCAAGACGACATATCGCATTTGACTCGTTACGAGGCTTAGCGCCCTAGGGGACGACGCTCACGCGGACGTGTCGTAGCCTCCTCTTCGATACGCTTGATCGGGGGCTGATAGTCGGGGTAGTGCTCCTCCTTTTCGGCTGGCTTGATGTAGGCTAGCTCATCGCCCTTGCGGACGGTCTGACCCTGACCTACACAGACCTCGATGAGCTTGCCCGTGAAGTTCGTATTGACACGCTCTATCTGACCAAATGGAGTCTCGATGTAGCAGAAGGGTTGACCCGTTACATACTCCGTGCCTGTGGCTGGAGCCATCGAACCCTCTGTAGGATCGACCTCCCAAAGGACGGTACCCGTCGTTGGGGCAGGGATCATCTGCGTACCTGCACGCATAGCCTTCTTGATGTCGCTCTCGTCGAAGCCCTTCTTAGCTAGAGCAT
>OHNQ01001059.1_pt1 | contig 12678 bp, 11 predicted proteins | sample 1569621 | NCBI WGS metagenome assembly OHNQ01 (sample SAMEA3879516, study PRJEB24766) | human gut metagenome | biome: human-associated habitat; feature: feces | place: USA | collected 1985/1987
GCCACATCGTAGCCCATGTCGCGGAAATACTCCGCGATGGTGATGCCGGTGTAGACCGATGCCTCACGGGCGGCCACAGGCATATCCGAGGTGTTGGCGATCAGCACGGTACGCTTCATCAGGCTCTCGCCGGTGCGGGGGTCGGTCAGCTCCGGAAACTCCCGCAGTACGTCGGTCATCTCGTTGCCGCGCTCGCCGCAGCCGATATAGACCACGATGTCCACGTCGGCCCACTTGGCCAGCTGGTGCTGCACCACGGTCTTGCCGGAGCCGAAGGGCCCGGGCACGGCGGCGGTGCCGCCCTTGGCGATGGGGAACATGGTGTCGATGACACGCTGGCCGGACTGCAAAGGCTTTACCGGCGGGAATTTCTTTTTATAGGGGCGGCCCACGCGGACGGGCCACTTCTGCACCATGGTCAGCTCACGCACCTCACCGTTGGCCAGCTTCACCCGGGCGATGGGCTGGGTGATGTTGTACTGTCCGGCCTCGGCCAGCCACGCCACCGTGCCCTCGGCGCCCTTGGGCACCATGATCTTGTGCAGCACGGACTCCGTCTCCGGCACGGTGCCCAGAATGTCGCCCACAGCCACGGTGTCGCCCACAGCGGCGGTGGGGGTAAAGTCCCACAGCCTGTCGCGGTCCAGCGGCGGCACCTGAATGCCGCGGGTGATGTTGCTGCCCACCCGGCGGACGATCTCCTCCAGCGGACGCTGGATGCCGTCATAGATATTCTCGATCAGGCCGGGGCCCAGCTCCACGCTCAGCGGTGCGCCGGTGGTGACCACATCAGCGCCGGGACCAAGACCGGACGTCTCCTCATACACCTGTATGGAGGCCCGGTCGCCGGTCATATTCAGGATCTCTCCGATCAGCTGCTGGGGACCTACGCGCACCACGTCCGCCATGTTGGCGTCCGCCATGCCGTCCGCCACCACCAGCGGGCCGGAGACTTTGATGATCTTACCCATTCTCTTGCTCCTTTCAGGAAATATCCGCGCCCACGGCGCGTTCCACCGCATCGTGCAGGGCGGCCCCGGCGATGCCCAGCGAACCGGTCTTGCCGGGGATGAGGATAACGGCGGGCAGGGGTGCGTCTTTATACCGGGCGATCTCGGCGGTCAGCTGCTGCGCCAGCTGCTCGGTGATATAGATGACGGCGTAGTCCTCCTGCGCCAGGCGGTGCAGCGTTCTGCGCCCCGCGTCGGTATCCTCGGTGGGGAACACGTCCAGCCCCAGCGCACGGAAGCCCAGCACGCTGTCCCGGTCCCCGATAACGGCGATCTTATACATATTGCTCACGCAGCCTTTCCCGGAGCGCCTCCGCCGGCACACCGGCCATCCGGCCGGACAGCACGGTACGCACCGCCATCCACTCCGCTTCCTTTGCCGCCAGATAGCCCAGCGCCACCTCTACGCCGAAGGGTACCCGGCGTGCCGCGCCGGCGGCGCGGAGCACCGCGTCGTCGCAGGCCTTTTCAAAGACGGTCAGGCTGCCGCCCTTGGCGGCCTCGTCTCCCAGCTCCGCCTCCCGGGTGAAGGCCGTGCCCCGCCACAGCGCGGCAGCGCCGCTGCCGCTTCCGGCACGGATCGCCTCCGGCGTCACGCTGCCGCCGGGGAACAGCACCTCCCGCAGGAAGCCGGCGTCCAGCCCCAGCCGCTGGGTGCGGATAAGTGAGCGCAGGTTCGCCGCGTCGATCATGGCGCGGACATAGTCCTGCAAATAGGGTATGTGGCTGTCCGCCGCCAGCTTTTCCAGCCGCGCGAAGTAGGCCCGATCCAGGATGCAGTCGCTGCTGCGGGCGCTGCCCGTCTCGGCCAGCACCCGCTGGGCCTCATCGGCCGCGGCGGCCATGTCGGCGGGCAGAAAGTCCCAGCCGCCGTTTTCAGCGTGCTTTTTCTGCATCGTCTCTGCCGGTACGGTCCCGGCGTCGATCAGCAGACGCTCCGCATCCTGCGGTGCTTTCAGCAGCGTTTTGATGTTGTGGTAGTCGTATTTCAGCCGGAACACGTCCAGCACCTCCGCCTCCGGCATAAAGCGGGAAACGTCGGCGAACACCGCCTCGCGCTGCGCGCTCAGCGCCGCCTGCAGGGACGGCTCATCGTGTACGGGCGCGTAGCCCCACTCGCTCAGCAGCTGGGCGCACGCCTCGACGGAGGGTGCCGTCAGCAGCTGCTCCAGCCGCTGTGCCGTCAGCAGCCGGCGCTCCATGGCGCGTATGCGGGCGGACAGGAACAGATAGTCCGTGTCCTTTCTCCGTTTTGTCAAAGGGACGCCCCCTTTCAGTCAAACAGCACGGCGGCCACGGCGGAGGAGTCCTCCTGCCGTGCCCGGCGCAGCAGCTCGGCAAAGCCGCAGTTGATCTCCATGCGGCCCCGCTGCAGTACCACGCCGCCGCCCGTCTCCCGGGTGTCGGCAGCCAGAGTGAAGCCCGCGCCGGGCTTTTTGCCGTTGGCGGCGTCCACCACCGCCTGACCCACCGTATCCCGGTCGGCGGCGGAGAACACCAACGCCTCGCCGCCATGCCCGTTTTCCGCGGCCAGCGATGCCAGCAGGTCGATATACTCCGGGCGCGGCAGCTTCAGCAGCGCGTCGGCGGCGCGGGCGAAGGCCTCGTCCAGCATCCGCTGCTTCTCCGCCAGTACCCGCTGGCGGCAGGCCAGACGGCTGCCGCCCTCCAGGCGCTCCACCTGCTCGTGCTCCAGCACCTTGCAGCGGGCCTCGCCCTCGCGGAGCAGCTTGTCCGCCTCGGCGCGGTACCGGGCCAGAATGGCCTCGGCCTCCGCCGCCGCCTGGGCGGCGATGTCGGCGCACTCGGCCTGTGTGTCGGCCTCCATGCGTGCGATGATCTTGTCGATACCGTTCATAGGCGCACCCGCCTTACTTCATGATGTTCAGGGAGATCATAATGGTCGCCACCAGAGACAGGATGGCGTAGAACTCCACGATGCCGCAGTAGATGATGCCCTTGGTAGCGGCCTCCGGGTGCTTGGCCACGATGTTGATGGACGCGGCGGCCACGCGGCCCTGGAAGATGGCGCTCAGCCAGCCGCCCAGCATGATGGGCAGGCAGGCGGCGAAGAAGGACAGCCCCTGGGTCAGGGAGAGATCCAGCACGCTGCCGCTGAGCAGGCCGGTCTGGCCCAGCACCAGGAACAGCGCCACAAAGCCGTACAGGCCCTGGGTGCCGGGCAGTACCTGCAGGATCAGGCACTTGGTGGACTTATCGGGATCCTCGCTGGTCAATCCGGCGGCGGCCTCACCTACCATACCGGTGCCCTTGGCGGAGCCGATGCAGCACAGGCCGGCGGTCAGCGCCGCGCCCAGGATGGCGAAACCCAGTCCGCCCACAGATTCAAGAAAAGCTAACATGATTTAGTATCCTCCTTAATGATCTCTACGTGTTTGGCCCGGACGCGCAGGGGACGGTAGGCCTTGCCGCCGTCCTTGTAGAAGCGTCCGAAAAATTCCAGAAATTGCAGGCGCATATCGTGGACGTAGCAGCCCAGCAGGTTCAGCGCCAGGTTCAGCATATTGCCGACGAATGCGATGATGATGAAGGTGACCACGTTGCCGGTGGTGGCGCCCAGCATATTGAACACCTGGGCCAGTACTGCGCCGGACAGCATCAGCGCCATCAGCCGGACGTAGGACAGGATATCGCTGAAGAAACCCGTCACGCCGTTGTACACCGCCGCCACGAAGCCCGTCACCTTGCCGAAGCCCTTTTTGCCCCGGCCCGCGCCGTATACCAGCATAAGAACGCCCGCGATCAGCACCACCGGCACGCCGGATACACTGCCGATGCCAAGCACCGCAAGACCCGTGCCCGCCAGAATGATCCACCAGGTGATCTCGTCAAACAGGGCATCCATAAAGCAGCCCTTTTTGCATTTTTCCACCACGCTGACGGTCATGCCGGTGAACACCTGCAAGGCGCCCAGGATCAGCGAGCCCACCATGATGGCCATGGTGTCGTCCAGGGGTGAGAACAGCGCCGGCAGGGCAAAGGTGCTCTCCGGGTCAAAGAACTTGAAGAGCTGCGGCAGAAAGTCGCCGAAGAAGCTGCCGGTCATGGCGCCGAAGACCACGGTGGTCACGCCGCACCAGAAGATCATCTCCATAAAGCTGCGGTCGTCCGGCCGTTTTTTCTTCAGGAACAGCCATGAGCCGAGGAGCATCAGCAGCCCGTAGCCGATGTCCGCCATCATCATGCCGAAAAACAGGATGAAGAACGGTGCCATCACCGGGTTGGGGTCCACGCCGTCGTAGGCCGGCAGGGAGTACTGCTCGGTGATGCAGTTCATGGACCGCGCCACCGCGTTGTCCTCCAGCAGCACCGGCACCTCCGGTATCTGCTCCGCCGTGGGATCGGACAGGGTGTAGTCGCAGTCCGCTGTGTCCAGATACGCCGTCAGCCTTGCCGCCTTTTTCTCCGGCACCCAGCCGTCGAACGCCACGATGCACCCGTCGGTCAGCAGTCTGCGGCGGTTTTCCTCCCGCTGCAGGCGGGAGGCCAGCCGGTCGGCGCACAGATACAGCTCCGGCAGCCGTTCCGCCAGCTCATCCAGCTGCTTTCGCAGGGCCTCCTGCTGCCTCTTGACCTCTGCCAGCCGGTCCGCGTCCCGCCGCCGGTTTTCCTCCGGCGTGCCGGTGCGGCCCTTCAGGGGTGAGGCTGCGAAGCCCCGGCCCCGCAGCAGCTCCAGCACCGGTGCCGTCGCTGCCTTGTGGGTGATGAGCAGCACGCACTGCTGCTGCCGGTCGGCGGAGAGCAGATGCAGCTCGCTCTCCGGATATTCGTTTTGTACCTGCCCACACAGCTCGTCCCAGGGGACGAAGGACGGCAGTACGCCCAGGGTCACGTCGCAGCAGCGTGTCTCCGTCAGCTCCAGGGGCAGGTCCAGACTCAGCCAGGGCCCCAGGGTGATCCGGTCGGTCTCCAGCTGGGCGGCCAGCGCCGTCAGCTGCTGTAATTGTCCCGCTGCCTCGTTGACCTGGCGGGCCAGCGCCAGCCCATCGGCCAGCCCCGTCTCGCTCAGGTATTCCGCCTCGCCGATGGCGGGGCGGGGCGCCAGCAGCGGCGCTTTCTTGGGCGGCGCGGCCCGCCGCAGGGCATCGATCGCCGTCTGTACCTGCCGCTGGCGGGCCAGGCAGTCCGCCGTCTCGCTGTCGCAGCGCCGCAGGCTCTCCGGCGCATCCGGCGCGTCCGGCTCACTGATCTCCACGCAGCCCATACGCTCCAGCTGCCGCAGCAGCGCGTCGTGGTCCCGCTCCAGCGCCAGCACCTGCAGGCGCTTCATTTTTGCAATGGGCATTTACCGCTTCACCACCTTTTCCACGATGGCGCGGACAGCCATGTCCATGCGCTGCTCCGCCTGCTGTCGTATGGCTGTGCAGGTGCGCTCGGCGTCGCTTCGCAGGGCGGCGTCCGCCGCCTGTCCGGCTTCACCGGCCCGCTGCATGGCTTCGTTCTCCAGCACCTTCACGGCGTTCTGTGCCTCACGCACCAAACCGTCGCCGTCCCGGCGGGCCTGCTCGGCCAGCGCCCGGGCGGCGCGCTGGGCCTCGGCCTTCTGCTCCAGAAGCCGCTGCTCCGCCGCCTGCAACTGGTCTATTTTTTCACGGTACAGTTTACTCACCGCCTTTCCTGATCTGGGAAACAGACAGGGGAAGACCCCGTTTTCGGAAGCCGTCCCCCTTTGAAGTATATATTCCGCGGAGGAAACTCCCTTCGCCTGCCTCTGATTATACATAGTTTATCATACCACAAAAGCACGGGGAACAACAACAGGCAGAATGGCAAAAATAACCGGCATCCTTTGTGCAGGGTGACGGTAAAATGACAGCCGGGTGACAGACAGGTAAGAAATAAGTGGTGGCATTTTTTTGCCCCATGTGGTATACTCTTCCTATATTGGAACAGTATTCCCGTTTTGCGGGAGTGTATAATGACGTGAGGTGTGTCATGACCTATCTGAAAGCGATCCTGTTGGGCCTGGTGCAGGGCATAGCGGAATTCCTTCCCATCTCCAGCTCCGGCCATCTGGCCATTGCCCGCAATCTGCTGAATATGGAGGGCGCGGGGAGCATCCCGGAGTTCTTCGACGTGCTGCTCCACCTGGGCACGCTCATTGCGGTGTTCGCCGCCTATTGGAGCGACATCCGTGACATGGTGGTGGAGTTCTTCCGGGGCATCGGCGACTTGGCGCACCGCAGCACCCCCACGCCGGTGCCGCCTGCCCGCCGGCTCATCCTGCTGATCATCGTCGGCACGCTGCCGCTGTTTGCGGTGCTGCCCATCCGCAAGACAGTGCAGGGCCTAGGCGACAATATGTATTTCGTGGGCGCGGCGCTGATCTTCACCGGCTTCCTGCTGTTCCTGTGCGACCGGGTGCGCCGGGGCCGCAAGACCGAGCGCAGCGCCACCTGGCTGGACGCTCTGCTGGTGGGCGTGGGGCAGGCGGTGGCCACGCTGCCCGGCGTCTCCCGTTCCGGCATGACCATCACCGCCGGGTGCTTCGTGGGCTATGAGCGTCGCTTCGCCGTGCGCTTTTCCTTCCTGCTGAGCATCCCCGCCGTGCTGGGGGCCAATATCCTCTCCATCAAGGACGCAGTGCAGGCCGGCATCGTCGGCGCGGAGGTGCCCATGTACCTGGTAGGCGTGGCCGTGGCCGCCGTGACGGGCTATCTGTGCATCCGGCTTCTGAAGTATATCGCGGACAAGGGCCGTTTCGGTGCCTTCGCCTACTACTGTTGGGCGGCGGGCGTGCTGACCCTTGTTCTGCAGGGCATCAAGTGAGGTAGATAGACTATGGCATCGACACAAAAGAAAGGAAATACCCGCAAAAAAACGCCTGCCCCGCCGCCCCCGCCGGCGTATAACGCCGCGGCGCGTATGGCCGGCGGCATCGTCTGCGCACTGCTGGCGCTGTGCGTGCTGGTGAGCTATTTCAACGTGGACGCCCTCCTCCTGGTGTGGATCGCCAGGGTGCTCAAGGGCGCGCTGGGCTACGGCTATTACCTGACGGCCCCGGTGCTGGCGGCTATTGCCGTCATCCAGCTGGGCCATCGGGGCCGGCCCGTCGTCCTGCGTACCACCTGCGTGGCGCTGCTGCCCCTGCTGGTGGGCGTGCTGTGCCACCTGGCCCTGTGCCGCACAGCCTACACCCTCGGCCTGGACAGCGTCAAGACCCTCTGGGCCGACGGACAGGCCCTCAAGTGCGGCGGTGTGCTCTCCGGCGGTCTGGCCGTGGGCTGCGAGGCCCTGGTCAGCAAGGTGGTGTCCATCATCGTGTTCGTGGTGCTGCTGCTGGCCGCCCTGCTGGGCGCCCTGCACCTGACGCCCCAGGAGGCCGCGGCGCGCGTCCGCAGCTATGGCGAGAGCCTGCGCCGTGACGACGAGGACACGGACGACGAAGCCCTCCCGGAGGGTTTCACCCCCACCGCTGCTCCCGCCCCGGCAAAAAAGCCTGCCAAGGGCCGCAGGCGCCCCAATATCGACATCCCGCTGGACGACGAGCGTGACGACACGGTCCTTCCGCCCGCCAGCTCCTTCTTCCCCCGCCGCAGCGACGATATCCGCACGCCGGATCAGGTGCTGCGGGGCGGCCCCGCCCCTGCGCCCCAGCCCCTCAGCGACGAGCCTGCACCGCCCGCCGCTCCGGCGGAGGCCCCCGCCCCGAAAAAGCCCCTCAGCGACAAGCAGAAAAAAGCCCAGCTGCAGCAGGAGGTGGAGAGCGCCGCCCAGGAGGTCAGCGACGCCATCGAGCAGGAGCTGGCCCAGGGGGAGGAGACCTACCGCTACCCGCCCATCACCCTGCTGGAGCAGAACCGCGGCGGCAACTACACCGAGGTGGGCGCCGAGCTGCGGAACAACTCCAAGCGCCTGGCGGACACCCTGCGTTCCTTCGGCGTGGACGCCCGCGCCGGCGAGGTCATCCATGGCCCCTCCGTCACCCGCTACGAGTTCACCCTGGACCAGGGCGTCAAGCTCAGTAAGATCACGAACCTCCAGGACGATATCGCCCTGGCGCTGGGTGCCAGCGGCGTCCGCATCGCCCCGGTGCCCAACAAGATATCCGCCGTGGGCATCGAGGTCCCCAACCGCACCGTCACCGCCGTGCGGATCCGCGACGTCATTGAATCCCGTGAGTTCATCGACCATCCCTCCCCGGTGGCCTTTGCCGTGGGCAGGGATATCGGCGGCAGCAACATCGTGGGCAACATCGCCCGTCTGCCCCATGTACTCATCGCCGGCACCACCGGCTCCGGTAAATCCGTCTGCACCAACTCCCTCATCGTCAGCCTGCTCTACAAGTCCACGCCGGACGAGGTCCGTTTTATCATGGTGGACCCCAAGATGGTGGAGCTGGCGCCCTACAACGGTATCCCGCACCTGCTCATCCCCGTGGTCACCGACCCCAAAAAGGCCGCCGGCGCCCTGCAATGGGCGGTGTTCGAGATGATGAAGCGCTACAAGATGTTCTCTGAAAAGGGCGTCAAGGACCTGGCGGGCTATAACGCCCTGTCCGAGACGGACGAGGACGTGAAGAAGCTGCCCACCGTGGTGGTGGTCATCGACGAGCTGGCCGACCTGATGCTGGTGGCGGCCAAGGAGGTGGAGGAGTCCATCTGCCGTGTGGCCCAGATGGGCCGTGCCGCCGGTATGCACCTGGTCATCGCCACCCAGCGTCCCTCGGCGGACGTGATCACCGGTCTGATGAAGGCCAATATCCCCAGCCGCATCGCCTTCGCCGTGGCCAGCTCCATGGAGTCCCGCATCATTCTGGACACCACCGGCGCGGAGAAGCTGGTGGGCAAGGGCGATATGCTCTACTTCCCTCTGGGCGACACCAAGCCCACCCGTGTCCAGGGCTGCTTCATCACCCCGGAGGAGATCGACCGTGTGGTGAAGTTCGTCAAGGACGAGGCCGGCGAGGCCCATTATGACCAGGACGTGATCGAGAAGATCCAGCAGGCGGTGGACGCCAAGGCCGACAAGGGCGGCAAGGCCCCCTCCGGCGACGTGTCCGACGACGGTGACGATGCCGACGAGCTGCTCTCCGCCGCCGTAGAGGTGGTGCTGGAGACGGGTCAGGCCTCCGTGTCCATGCTCCAGCGCCGTCTGAAGCTGGGCTACTCCCGCGCCGCCCGCCTGGTGGACCAGATGGAGGAGCGCGGCTATGTGGGCCCCTTCGAGGGCAGCAAGCCCCGCCAGCTGCTCATCACCCGCGAGAAGTGGCAGGAGCTGCAAATGGCCAAGGGCGCATCTCCGGCGGAGGCGGACAAGCCCGCCGACCGTTACGGCAGCATCCACGACGTGTTCGAGAGCCACGACGCACTTGAATAATACATATCCCCCGGCCGAAGGCCGGGGGATATTTTCTTGCTTACACCGTGCCGGTGACGGTCAGCACCGCCGTGCCGGGGGTGGTGCTGTACGCGCCGGTGGCGGCGTCCTGCGTGAAGGTGGCCGCGGGCACCGTGACCACGCCGGCCGCCGTGGCGAATACGCCGGTAGCCGCGTCATAGGTGTACTGGGTGGGGGCGGTCAGCGCCGTGCCGTTCAGCGTCACCGTCAGGTCCGTCAGCCGCGGGTCGAAGGTGTCGGTGATAACGATGGTCGCCGCGGCGTCCGCCGCCGTGTTGCCGGTGTTCTGGATGGTGAAGGTGTACGTCAGGCGGCTGTTCTCCGTCACCGTGGTGGGGGAGAGGGACTTGTTGATGGTCAGTGCCGGCGCCGTCTCCGGTGCCACCGTCTCCGTGGCGGTAACGGGGTTTGCCAGCCCCGCGCCGGTGACGGACGCGCTGTTGGTGACGGTGCCCTCCGCCGTCGGCGGCGCGAAGGCCGTGGGCACGGCCTCATAGGCGATAACGGCATTGCCGCCCGCCGGCACGGTGATGCCGGTGAACGTCAGCGGCGGCCCGGCGGTGACGGCGGGTGCCGCCTGCAGAATGCCGTTCTGATAGTACCGCACAGACCCGGCGGTGTAGGACAGGGGATACACCGTCCCGGCGTTGAAGGTGTAGCCGCCCAGATCGTCGGTAATGGTCAGCCCCGTCAGCGGTGCGGTGCCGCTGTTGACCAGAGAGAGGATATACGTCACGCGGCCGTCGGTGCCGTAGGTGGGCACCACGGCGGTCTTGGCGGCGGTCAGCGTCTCCGTCAGCTCACCCACCGTCACGTTGGAGGTGGTGGTCTGGCCGTTGTAGGTCAGCGTTGCCTGGTTGGTGAAAGTTGCCATGATAGGACCTCCTGTGTTTAATTTCGCGGGTCGTGCCCGCAGTCCAGTGTATGCGCCGCGGTCCCCGGCGGTCCGTACTTGCCAAGCGGCGGCCCGTCGGGTATAATAGAAGCAGAAATACGCGGCGGCCCGGACCGCCCGGATACAGGAGGGTGTGATAGAAGCATGGAACTGAAAAAATTGCCCCATATCGAGATCGAGGTGGCGCCCCTGCCGGGCAAAAAGCTGCCGGCGGCGGTAAATACCCTGCGTAAGCTGGATGTAAAAAAGGTGGGCCTCATCGCCGGCGGTACGGCGGCGGTGCTGACCGTGGTCTCCGTGGCCGGCCGCTACGGTATCTACCGCGGCGCGGTGGCGGCGGAGCTGAAGCGCCAGCTGGCGCCGCTGCACCGCAAGCTGGACCAGCTCCAGGCGGAGAACCGTATGCTCCGTGCCGAGCTGGAGCAGCTGAAAAAAGAAAAGACCGACGAAAACTGAAAAAAAGGAAGCACCCGTCAGGGTGCTTCCTTTTTGCCATTGTCACAGCGCCGCGGTGACCTCCCGCAGCCATTGCCGGACCTCCGGCGGTACCAGCGGGGCGATCTGTGCATACACCCGCCTGTGATAGCCGTTCAGCCAGTCCCGTTCCGATGCCGTCAGCAGCGCCGGGTCCAGGGCGTCCCGGTCGAAGGGCGCCAGCGTCAGCGTCTCAAAGCGCAGAAAGCCCGCCGCCTCCGCCGGCTGCACCAGCAGCAGGTTCTCGTGCCGTATGCCGAAGCGTCCGGCGGCGTAGTATCCCGGCTCATCGGAGATGACCATGCCCGTCTCCAGTGCCGGGTGTGCCAGCCCCTCCGCAATGCGCCAGCGGAAGGAGGGCGGCGCCTCGTGTACGCTGAGCACGCACCCCACGCCGTGCCCGGTGCCGTGGTCGTAGTCCAGGCCCTCCCGCCACAGCGGGCCCCGGGCCAGTGCGTCCAGATTTTCCCCCATGACCCCCTGGGGGAACTGCGCCATGGCCAGCTGTATGTGGCCCTGCAGCACCTGTGTGGACCTCCGGCGTTCCTCGTCCGTGATGGGGCCCAGCGCTATGGTGCGGGTCACATCCGTCGTGCCCCGGGCGTAGTGCCCGCCGCTGTCCACCAGCAGCAGTCCCTGTGCCTTCAGCGGCACGTCCGTCTCCGGTGCGGGGGCGTAGTGGACCACGGCGGCGTGGGGGCCATAGGCGGCGATGGTCTCGAAGCTGTCCTCCAGAAAATCCACCTGCTCTGCCCGATACCGGCGCAGCAGCGCTGCGGCGGACAGCTCGGTGTACGCCTCCGGCCGTGATTTCATCTCATACAGGAAGCGGCACAGCGCCGCGCCGTCCTGCAAGTGCGCCTGCCGGAAGCCCGTCTGTTCGCTCCCGGCCTTCACCGCCTTGCGGCGGGCAGCGGGGCTGGGTGTGTCCGTCCACGCCGTGTGGACCAGACATTCCGCGATGCGGCTGTTGGCCGTGGCGCTGTCCGCCAGCACCCGCGCGCCCTCCGGCAGCGCCCGCAGCGCGTCGTAGATATCCCCGTAGGGCCGCAGCGCTGCGCTGTCTGCCGCCAGCGCGGCGCGTATCTCCGGCGTGAAGCTCTCCGCCTGGGTATATAGCGCGGCGCTGTCCGTGCCCACCAGCAAAAAGCCCAGGAATACCGGCGTGCATGCCACGTCGCCGCCCCGCAGCTCCAGTGCCCAGGCCACGTCCGTCAGATCGGTCAGCAGCAGCCATTCCGCCTTCTGCGCCGCCATGTCCTGCCGCAGGGCCGTCAGCTTCTCCCGCCGCGTCACCCCGCTGTCGAAGGCCCATACCGGCGCGGCGGACAGACCGGGCCGGTCCGTCCATACGCCCGCCGCCGGGTCGAAGCCGCCGTCCAGCCGGATGTGCTTGTCCGCCAGCGCCTTTTCCAGCGTCCGGTGCAGCCGTGTGCTGACGGTCCGACCGTCAAAGCCCAGGGTTCCGCTCTCCGGCAGCTGCTCCGCCAGAAATTGGGACAGCGTCGGCACGCCCGGCTGGCCGGCGCGCATCAGCTGTATGCCGCTGCCCTCCAGCTGCCGTTCCGCCTGCAAAAAGTATCGCCCGTCCGTCCACAGGTATGCGCCCTCCCGCAGCACCGCCAGCGTTCCCGCCGAGCCGGTGAAGCCGGACAGGAACTCCCGGGCCTTGAAATGCGCCCCTACATACTCCGAGCCGTGAAAGTCGTCGGTGACGACGATGCAGCCCGCCAGTCCGCGCGCCTCCATATTCTGCCGCAGCGCGGCCAGCTTTTCCGTAACGGTCATGGTGCTCACCCTTTCTTACCATCGATTGACAAGAGCAAACACGCCTGACAGCGTGTCTTTCCGGCGCTTTTTGTCCTTTTCGTCTTGGCGGGCGCCAGCCTCGCTCCAAAGGAACGTCGCTCGGCAGCATCGGCGAGAATATGCCGACTC
>OHNQ01001075.1_pt1 | contig 12443 bp, 7 predicted proteins | sample 1569621 | NCBI WGS metagenome assembly OHNQ01 (sample SAMEA3879516, study PRJEB24766) | human gut metagenome | biome: human-associated habitat; feature: feces | place: USA | collected 1985/1987
TACAGATATAGGTTTCTTCCTGAATATAAATCTGAGTATTACGGGCAATACGTGCCGAAAAATCTGTCGGCAAAGCGATGGCCTCGTCAAGCGCATTCGTATGCAATGATTGAGTATGTCCCAATGCGGCAGCCATTGCTTCGATACAAGTACGTCCCACATTATTGAACGGATCCTGTTCTGTCAGCGACCAGCCTGATGTCTGAGAGTGAGTACGCAATGCCAATGACTTCGGATTTTTCGGATTGAACTGTTTCACGATCTTGGCCCATAGCATACGGGCAGCGCGCATCTTGGCTATTTCCATAAAATGATTGGTACCGATAGCCCAGAAGAAAGAGAGACGCGGGGCAAAAGCGTCGATGTCGATTCCGGCAGCCACACCCGCACGAAGATATTCCAAACCGTCGGCTAAAGTATAGGCCAACTCGATATCGGCCGTAGCACCGGCTTCCTGCATATGATAACCGGAAATAGAAATAGAGTTGAACTTTGGCATCTTCTGTGAAGTATACTCAAAAATATCAGAGATAATCTTCATAGAGAATGCAGGCGGATAAATATAAGTATTACGCACCATGAACTCTTTCAGAATGTCATTCTGAATAGTCCCTGCCATTTCTTCCAGTTTGGCTCCCTGTTCGAGCCCCGCATTGATATAGAAAGCAAGCACCGGAAGTACAGCGCCGTTCATTGTCATGGATACCGACATCTTATTCAAAGGAATGCCATCGAACAGCACTTTCATATTTTCAAGCGAACAGATGGACACACCGGCTTTACCAACATCGCCTACTACCCGTTCGTGATCGGGGTCGTAGCCACGGTGAGTAGCCAAGTCGAATGCAACAGACAAACCTTTCTGCCCGGAAGCCAAGTTACGACGATAGAAAGCATTCGACTCCTCGGCAGTAGAAAATCCGGCATACTGACGGATTGTCCAGGGACGCAACGTATACATCACCGAATACGGACCGCGCAGATAAGGAGGAATACCGGCCGCATAGTCCAGATGTTCCATTCCTTCCAGATCTTCTTTTGTATAAACAGGCTTCACGCAGATATGTTCCGGAGTCTTCCAATTAGCTTCGATTCCGTTTGCCTTTTGCCATTCAGCACCATTAGCGGGCTGAAATGCTGCGTATATATCTAAATTTTTGAAATCTTTTCTCATGTTGTTTATTTACGATTTAGCGATTTACGATTCAGGATTGAAATCACTTTAGTAATTTGGCATTAAACTCCTTTAAAGTATCAAGTACATTGACACGTACGTGAATGAAATTCTCGATACCGGCTGCTTTCAATTCGTCCATACAGGCAGGAGCACCGGCAACTATAAACATTGCACGGCCATTCACCGCTTTAAATGCAGGAACAGCGTATTCGGCATATTCATCGTCGCTGGAGCAAAGTACCACGATGTCAGCCTTGGCTGCCATTGCTGCCTCCACACCTTCTTCTACGGTTTTAAAACCTAAATTATCGATTACTTCATATCCGGCACAAGCCAAGAAGTTACATGAATACTGTGCACGTGCCTGACGCATAGCTAAATTACCGATTGTCAACATGAACGCTTTCGGACGCTTACCGGATGCTTCAGTTTCAAGACGTAATGCTTCGAATTCGCTGGCAGCACGGTCAAAGTTCAAAGTAGCGACCTCTTTTTCACATGTATTGTGTCCACCACAACAACATTTTGCCTCCACCGGTTTTTTGTCGCCCGCTTTCTCATTAAAGTTCGGAAACTGGTTGGTACCTAACAATATTTCACGGCGCTGGGCTACTGCTTTGTGACGGGCTTTGTTGCTTTCGTTTACAGCAGCCTGCACTGTACCGGCTTTCAGGGCAGCGTAGAAACCGCCTTCTTCTTCAACAGCCAAGAAAAGCTCCCACGCTTGTTTTGCGATAGATACTGTCAGGTTTTCAATATAATATGAACCGGCAGCCGGATCCACCACTTTGTCGAAATGTGATTCTTCTTTCAGCAATAACTGCTGGTTACGAGCCAGACGTTCAGAGAATTCATCCGGTGTTTCATAAGTCTTATCAAACGGTACTACGGTCATCGAATCGACGCCTCCCAAAGCGGCACTCATAGCCTCGGTTTGTGTACGCAATAAATTAACATGGGCATCAAACAGGGTCAGATTAAAAGTGGAAGTCTCCGCATGGATTCTCATCTTCGCAGCACAACGGCATTCTCCGTTCGAACCTTTATTTTCACAGTCACGCAGACATTCAGGATGGTAGGATGCTACGATATTTGCCCACAACATGCGTGCTGCACGGAATTTTGCAATTTCAAGGAAATAGTTGGAACTGATACCGAAATTAAATTTTATCTTCTTCGCTACCAGGGCGGCAGGCAATCCGGCTTCAGTCAGTTGGTTCATGTATTCATTACCCCAGGCAAGCGCATAACCCAATTCCTGGGAAATATAAGCACCTGCATTATTCAATGAAAGCGCATTTACATTCAATACCCGGTAGAAAGGCAGTGGCTGGATCGCTTCGAGCAATGCTTTTGCTGTCTGAATCATGTCTCCTTTTTCCTTTCCACGAGACAACATCTTATTAAAATAATCAAAGTTGATAGAACCCTGCAGCTTCTTCACATCATAATCTTTCTTCTGGAAATAAGCTACCAGAAGATTTGCCAGTTCTACTACATGACCTTGACAGGTAGAGAAATTGAGTTCTATACACTCCGCACAGATATCATTCAGCAAAGTTTCGATATACTCCGCGTTGAGTTCTTTCGCTTTCACATGGAAAGAAAGAGAATCGATTCCCTTATTCAATATATCCAATGCTTTGGCATTTGCCTCTTGCGGACATTCCACCTTAATTTCCTGACGAACGAACCATTCGTTATTGTCCTTTTTGGTTCCTCTCAGGTAGGGAAATTCTCCGGGAAGCGCATCGGTTGTTTTCAGTCCTTCAAGGTCTTCCATCCGATAGAAAGGTTTTACCTTGAATCCTTCGTTTGTCTTCCAAACGAGTTTCTTCTCAAAATCAGCGCCCTTGAGGTCGGCTGTCACTTTCTCCATCCACTGTTCTGTAGATACCGGAGAAAAATCCGAGAAGAGTTTTTCTTTACTGTCTGCCATAGTTTATTATAAATTTAAAATAAGATTAGTATTATCTTTATCTTAATGAATCTTTCCAAGTGTTGCTTTTAGAGAGACAAAGATAGGCAAATAGTTCTAATGAGGTACTTTTTTTAGAGAAAATTCGCACAGGGAGGTAGCAGGGTGTCATCAACAAATAAAAGAGAGAAAATATTTGATTACCTCCGTTGTTATAGCTAATTTTGTCGCAATTTTAATAAAAAAACTACTATGGATTGGATACAAAGTTTATTGTGGGACTCCAGCTCCGTGGCACACATAGTCTTTCTTTATGCTTTTGTGATAGCTGCCGGGGTGCTCTTAGGTAAGATCAAAATCTTCGGAGTGTCATTGGGAGTCACCTTTGTTCTGTTCACCGGTATTCTGATGGGACATTTCGGTTTTACCGGCGACACACACATTCTTCATTTCATCCGCGAGTTCGGATTGATATTGTTCGTATTCTGTATCGGTCTTCAGGTAGGGCCCAGCTTCTTCTCTTCGTTCAAGAAAGGAGGGATGACCCTCAATCTGCTCGCCGTAGGTATTGTAGTATTGAACATCGCCGTAGCATTGACTATCTATTTCCTTGCCAACGGACGTATTGAATTGCCGATGATGGTCGGTATCCTGTATGGCGCCGTTACCAATACACCGGGACTCGGTGCCGCCCAGGAAGCATTGACGCAGCTCAACTACAATGGACCGCAGATTGCACTGGGATATGCATGTGCCTATCCGTTAGGCGTAGTCGGCATTATCGGTTCTATCATCGCCATCCGTTACATTTTCCGTGTCAACTTGGCAAAAGAAGAAGACGAGCTTAAAAATCAAGATGCGGAACATCTGAAGCACAAGCCGCATTTAATGAGCCTTGAGGTACGCAATGAATCGATCAACGGCAAAACCCTGGTTCAAGTAAAAGACTTTTTAGGACGCTCTTTTGTTTGTTCACGTATTCGTCACGAAGGTCATGTCAATATCCCCAACCATGAGACACTCTTTCATATGGGCGACCAAGTATTCATCGTCTGTTCGGAAGAGGACGCGGAAGCTATTACCGCTTTCATAGGAAAAGAAGTACAAGTGGATTGGGAAAAACAGGATATGCCGATGGTATCACGCCGTATCTTGATTACCAAATCAGAAATTAACGGAAAGAAGTTGGGAGATATGCACTTCCGTGGCATGTTTGGTGTTAATGTCACCCGTGTCAACCGTTCGGGAATGGACCTGTTTGCCGACCCGCATCTGACCCTGCAAGTAGGTGACCGGGTGATGGTAGTAGGCCAGCAGGATGCGGTAGAACGCGTTGCCAATGTACTGGGTAATTCTCTGAAACGCCTTGACCACCCGAATATCGTTACTATCTTTGTCGGTATATTCTTAGGAATCTTTTTAGGCAGTTTGCCTATTGCTTTCCCCGGCATGCCAACTCCGGTAAAATTAGGTCTGGCAGGCGGCCCGTTGGTAGTAGCCATCCTGATCGGACGTTTCGGATATAAACTTCATTTGGTAACTTACACAACAATGAGTGCCAATCTGATGTTGCGCGAAATAGGAATTGTATTGTTTCTTGCGAGTGTCGGTATCGAGGCGGGAGCAAACTTTGTACATACAGTAGTCGAAGGAGACGGTTTGTTGTATGTAGGTTACGGTTTCCTCATCACAGTTATCCCACTATTGATCATCGGTGCAATTGCACGTCTGTATTATAAGGTGAACTATTTTACCCTGATGGGACTTATCGCCGGTAGTAATACCGATCCCCCTGCATTGGCTTACTCTACTCAGGCTTCAAACAATGACGCACCAGCCGTAGGATACTCAACCGTATATCCGTTGACAATGTTCCTGCGTATTCTGGCCGGGCAAATGATCTTACTTTTAATGATGTAGCTTAACCGCCCACATTCCATTCTTTATAAAATAAGAGCGTACACTTTGAAACGGTTCAAGATGTACGCTCTTATTATTTTTATGAGAAACGAGTAAAGTTCATTTTATCAATATGTCAAATAGATATTCCTACCCCATGCAGAATTCGTTCTATCCATACTCTTTAAACCATGTTCTCTAAAACCTCCTTCATTTCCAAACTTATAAAATCAAATTATCCGGTTTATAAACAAATAGCAAACAAATATCTTTCATAAAAAAAAATCACCGTACAAACGAGCCTTGATTCATGCATCCGTCTCACTTTTTAATATTCCAAAGCAATCAAAAGCAAACCATCAGTCAGCTTCCAAAAACGATCTTTAAAGGAGATTTTATTTTTCCCGTAGAGTCTCTAATAGTTTCTCGTAGAGTTTCGAGTCGTTCCTCGTAGAGAAACCGAATTTATCACACCGGTATAATTGAAATAACCTACCGAGAAAAGCCACATATTTATCCCCAAAAATGCCCCAATATGCATAAAGAAATAAATATTATTCAGTTTATTATGCGGTTTATTCTCTAATTACATCTATATTTGAAAAGTACATGTCACAGAAACGAACAATATAAGAACAAAAAGACAGCCAAACCAAGTTTTCTTTTAAAAAAGGTGTACGCTCCTTTTTTCAGAAAGCATACACCTGCCAAATATTTTATAATCCCAATTTTCTCACTACAAACTCTTCTATAAACCTCACTGTACCTTCGATTCCCAACGCAGAAGAGTCGATACAGAGATGATAAGTAGCCGCCGCTCCCCAAGTCTTATAGCTGTAGTAATTATAGTATTCCGAACGTTTCTTATCCGCCTTTTCCATCATCCCTTCCGCGTCTTCTTCACTGATGCCATGCATGTTCCGGAGACGTTCTATACGATCTTCCTTTGAGGCGGATATGAAGATATTCACACAACGCGGATGATCCCGCAGAATGTAATCGGCACAACGTCCTACAAACAAACAGGATTTTGTAGCAGCCAGATTACGGATAACATCGCTTTGGATTTTGAAAAGGGCATCATTACTCAAGCAATTTGTGCAAGGCACAGCTCCATCACTGATAAAAGGAAAACGCATGCCAAACAAGCCACCTATAATACCTTGAGAAGCTTTTTCATCAGCCTTTTCAAAAAACTCCTTGCACAGCCCGCTCTCTTCCGACGCAAGATTTATCAGTTCCTTATCATAAAAGTCAATTCCCAAACGGGCGGCCAACTTCTCGCCTATTTCTTTTCCGCCGCTTCCCAACTGACGACCGATATTAATAACATAATTACTGTTCATAATACATTTTGTTTAGAAGCCTCTCCCCAACCCTCTCCGTAGGAGAGGGGGATAGATACCGTTGTTTATTAACCGGTTACAAAACCAACTTAACTCCCTTTCCCACGGAGAAGGTTGGGGAGAGACTTCATTTTTATTAGTTTTGAAGCAAACATACGGATTATTTCTGAAAAAAAGAAATAATAATATGTCAATTAAATAATGTGTCGGTGTGCCAATATGCCAATGTGCCAATTGGCTGTGCTATACTGATATTTTATAGGGGCTAATCAGCACATGGCTTAGTTGGTATATCAAATAATCGGTACATTGGCACATTATTTAATTGACATATTATTTATTACCAATTGGTAATTTTTTCCTGTATTTCCTGCCGTATCTTTGCAACATGAAAAAGAAAGAAAATATGGAAATGAAAGATAGTATTGACTTCGGAGCGATGAATATTTCCAAGCTGTTTCGCAAATTATTGATTCCAACAGTATTGGGAATGGTTTTCTCCGCTATATTTGTAATAACGGACGGTATATTCGTAGGTAAAGGGGTAGGCAGTGATGCGCTGGCAGCAGTCAACATTACCGCACCGCTGTTTATGATCACTACCGGCATCGGATTAATGTTCGGCGTAGGAGCATCGGTCGTTGCTTCCATTCATTTATCGCACGGGAAACAAAAAGTTGCCGGTATCAACATCACGCAGGCGCTTGTTTTTTCATCGTTACTGATATTCCTGCTATCTGCCTTTTGCTTCTTCCTGATAGAGCCTGTCGGCAGATTATTGGGAAGTTCGGACCGGCTGTTACCGTTGGTTGCAGAATATATGAATTGGTATGTCCCATTTCTCGTATTCTACCTGTTGCTCAATGCAGGAATGTTCTTTGTCCGTCTTGACGGCGCACCGAATTACGCCATGTGGTGCAATGCCATTGCAGCAATTGCCAATATCGTACTCGATTATATTTTCATCTTCATTTTCGGATGGGGATTGATGGGGGCAGCCTTTGCCACAAGCATAGGTACGATGATAGGCGGCTTGATGACCTTGATCTATCTGTTGTGTTTTTCCCGATCATTTAGATTACATCCTGTCAAACTAAGCCTTAAAAGCATTCGCCTAACTTTACGTAACATCGGTTATATGGTAAAACTGGGTTCTTCGGCCTTCATAAGCGAAGCCTCGATAGCATGCATGATGTTTTTAGGCAATTATGTATTTATCCGTCATTTGGGTGAAGACGGAGTAGCCGCTTTCAGCATTGTCTGTTATTTCTTTCCCATTATATTCATGGTATACAATGCCATAGCGCAATCGGTACAGCCTATCATCAGCTATAATTTTGGAGCCGGCAGTAAGGATCGGGTACATCAAGCTTTCCGGTTATCCATAAAAACAGCTCTCGTCTGTGGAATCTGTTTTTTCATTCTGACAGTAATATGTAATCGGGACATCGTGTCATTGTTCATCGATCGTAGCTACGGTGCTTACGACATTGCAGTAGCAGGAATTCCGTATTTCGCCATCGGATATCTCTTTTTTGCTTTCAACATGGTTAGTATAGGCTATTATCAGAGTATAGAACGAGCACACCGGGCTACTGTTATCACCTTGCTGCGCGGTGTGGTATTTATGCTCATCGGATTCACAGTATTACCTCATTTTTTAGGGGTCAGAGGCATATGGCTGGCAGTCCCTTTGGCAGAATTACTAACATTTATTTATATTGTAATAATTTACCTGAAAGATCGTTTCCTACCCCACCGGGGAAATGTATCTTTGCAGCATGGACACATTTAAAGAAAAATTCCGGATCAGATACCATTTATCCGAAACAGATGTAGTGACTTTATTAAGCCACATGAAAGAGGTATACTTCAAAAAGAAGGAGGTGATTGTTCGCGAAGGTTCCAGAAATACTAATTTATATCTTATTAAAAAGGGAATCTGGCGAGCACATTATCTGAAAGACGGGATAGATACGACTATCTGGTTCGCTTCAGAGGGAGAAGCCGCTTTTTCCATCTGGGGATATGCAGACAATTCTTATTCGCAGATCAGCATAGAGGTAATGTCCGACAGCATTGCCTATTGTATCTCCGGTGCAAAATTAAATGAATTATATTCCACATCCGTAGGGTTGGCCAATTTAGGCAGACGACTCATGGAACACCAATTATTGACTACGGAAAACTGGCTCATCAGTGCCGGCAGTCCCAAAGCCAAAGAACGATATCTTACACTGATAAAAGAAACACCGGAACTTTTACAATACGTTCCGCTAAAGTACATCGCCTCTTATTTATGGATAACCCCACAATCACTGAGCAGAATAAGAGCAGAAATAAAAAAAATAAGTAGGTAAGTAGTTAAGTAGTCAAGTAGTTAAGTAACAAGTAGTCAAGTAGCAAGTAGTAAATAGTCAAATAGCCAAATAGTCAATAAGTAGTCAAGGAAAGTACATCAAACAAATCATTTCTACTTAACTACTTACTACTTGACTACTTACTACTTACTACTTAACACTACTTTCTACTGTATATGAATGATTCAAGCCAAATGCCTACGGCCGGCATTACCCGTTGGTCATTTTACGAAACTGGCGAAACTGCCACCAAAGCATAAGACCGGAAACAATACTTGCTGCCAGATCGGATGCCGGCATACTGACCCATACTCCCGTCTGCCCATAGAAATGAGGCAAGATGAGCAGACAAGGAACAAGAAACAACATCTGACGGGTAAGTGACAGGAATATAGCTTTACCGGCCATACCGATACTTTGAAAGAAGTTGGACGTAACCATTTGAAAACCGACAATGGGGAAAAACATCACCACAATGCGATACCCTTCTGCCGAAAGGCGTATCAACTCCGCATCCGATGTAAATATGGATACAATCAATTCGGGAATAAATACCCCCAATAAAAATCCGGTAGTAGTAACAATGGTAGCCCCGATAATAGTCAGTTTCAACACCTGGGTAACACGGGGATACTGACGGGCACCAAAGTTATAACCGGCAATAGGCTGCATTCCCTGATTCAGCCCCAGCACAATCATCACAAAAACGAACACGAGCCGGTTGACAATACCAAAAGCACCGATAGCAAGATCTCCTCCATAACGTTTTAAACCTTGATTGATCAGAATCACGATAAAGCAGGAAGCCAGATTCATTAAAAAAGGAGACATACCGATCGCCAATGAATCAAACACGATTTTACGTTTCAGACGAAAGATTCCCCGATGGAAATGCAGCAGTTCCTCTTTATTGCTGAATAATTTAAATTGCCACATCAGCGCAATAACCTGTGCCACAATGGTGGCAATGGCCGCTCCGCGAATCCCCCAATCGAAGACAAAAATAAACAACGGATCGAGTATCGTGTTAATCACCACCGTAGCAATCGTCGCATACATCGCTTTTTGAGGGTGACCGGCAGAACGAAGCACAGCATTCAGCCCCAGATAAAGATGGGTAACGACATTACCCAACAAAATCACTTCCATATAGTCGCGGGCATAACCGATAGTAGCCTCACTTCCGCCAAAGAAATAGAGAATAGGGTCGAGAAATAGAAGCGTAAGAACAGTAAACGCCAAACCGATAATAATATTCAGTACCAAAACATTGCCAAGAACACGCTGAGCCGTGTCATAATCCTTCTGACCGAGTTTTACAGACACCAATGTGGCCGCTCCTACTCCAACCAATGAACCGAATGCAGCGGCAAGATTCATCAATGGGAAAGTCAATGCCAGACCGGAAATTGCCATACGTCCCACACCATGCCCGATAAAAATACTGTCCACCATATTATAAAGAGAAGATGCCGTCATGGCAATGATAGCCGGTACCGCATATTGTATCAAAAGTTTTCCAATCTTTTCCGTCCCCAACGCCGTGGGGGTCTTCTGTCCTGTAGTCATACTCGTCCTTTTTATTTTGAGGATGCAAAATTAGTGTTTTTCCGAGAACCCGGCAAATGAAAAGCCGCCTTAAAATTTCCTCTTTATTAGCAACCGTTCACCTGTCCCAATCTCTCCTTTGGGCAAATTAGAGAGCTATTCATGCCGTAATATTAAAAATGTTTCGTATTTTTGCCACCAAATATTGAGTTAATACGTAACGAAATGAACCTATTAGAACTAAGTGAACAGGAAATCATCCGACGTAACAGTCTGAATGAGCTTCGCGCGATGGGTATCGAACCTTATCCCGCAGCAGAGTATGTAACCAATGCTTTCTCTACAGATATAAAACAGGAATTCAAAGATGAAGACGAACCCCGCATGGTATCCATAGCAGGACGCATGATGAGCCGCCGCGTTATGGGTAAAGCATCTTTCATTGAATTACAAGATTCCAAAGGACGTATCCAAGTGTATATCACCCGTGACGATATCTGCCCGGAAGAAAACAAAGAGATGTACAATACTGTATTCAAACGCCTGCTCGACTTAGGTGATTTTATCGGCATCGAAGGCTTTGTATTCCGTACGCAGATGGGTGAAATCAGTATTCACGCCAAGAAACTCACCGTATTGTCAAAGTCTATCAAGCCGTTGCCAATTGTAAAATACAAAGACGGTGTGGCATACGATTCTTTTGAAGATCCCGAATTGCGTTACCGCCAGCGCTATGTCGACCTGGCTGTCAACGAAGGTGTTAAAGATATTTTCATCAAACGCAGCAAAGTATACAGTTCCATGCGCGAATACTTCAACTCAAAGGGATACATGGAAGTGGAAACTCCGATCCTGCAGGCCATTGCCGGAGGAGCAGCCGCGCGTCCGTTCATGACTCACCACAATGCTTTGGATATTCCTTTATACATGCGAATCGCCAGTGAGCTTTACCTGAAACGCCTTATTGTCGGCGGTTTTGAAGGTGTATACGAGATCGGTAAAAACTTCCGTAACGAAGGTATGGACCGTACACACAATCCAGAATTCACCTGTATGGAGATATATGTAGCCTACAAAGACTACAACTGGATGATGGAATTTACTGAAAAAATGATCGAAAAGATCTGTCTGGACGTAAACGGTACTACCGAAGTAAAAGTAGGCGATAACATCATCAGTTTCAAAGCTCCGTTCAAACGCGTCACTATGCTCGACTCCATCAAAGAGTTTACCGGATATGATCTGAACGGTAAAAGCGAAAGCGAAATACGGGAAATCTGCCAGAAACTGAATATGGAGATTGACGACACCATGGGTAAAGGCAAGTTGATCGATGAAATCTTCGGTGAATTCTGTGAAGGCAATTATATACAACCGACATTCATAACCGATTATCCGATTGAAATGTCACCGTTGACCAAACGCCACCGGGATAATCCGGAACTAACCGAACGTTTTGAATTAATGGTGAACGGCAAAGAATTGTGTAATGCTTACTCTGAATTAAATGATCCTATCGACCAGCTGGAACGTTTTGAAGAACAAATGCGCCTGAGCGAAAAAGGAGATGATGAAGCCATGATTATCGACAAGGACTTCATACGTGCATTGGAATATGGTATGCCGCCGACATCAGGTATGGGCATCGGTATGGACCGTCTGACGATGTTGATGACCGGAGAAACAACGATTCAGGAAGTACTGTTCTTCCCGCAAATGCGCCCGGAAAAAGTTGTTAAAAAAGATGCTGTTGTCAAATATACGGAACTGGGCATCCCTGAAGACTGGGTTCCGGTAATTCAGAAAGCCGGCTATAACTTGGTAGAAGAGATGAAAGACGTAAACCCACAAAAGTTGCATCAAGAAATTTGCGGACTTAATAAGAAGCATAAGTTGGAACTTACCAACCCTTCTGTAAATGATGTAACCGAATGGATACAGAAAATCAATTAAAAATGAGAAATTAAGAATTAAATATCTGGGAGGAGCGACCCTCGCTTTCTCCCTTTAATTTTTAATTTTTAATCTTTAATTTCATATATATGAAACTACCCGGTAAGATAGCGATAATGGGCGGCGGAAGTTGGGCCACAGCCATTGCCAAAATGTTCCTCGCACAAGAGGATTCCATCAATTGGTATATGCGTCGTGACGATCGTATAGCCGACTTCAAACGTTTAGGACACAACCCGGCT
>OHNQ01001077.1_pt1 | contig 12433 bp, 10 predicted proteins | sample 1569621 | NCBI WGS metagenome assembly OHNQ01 (sample SAMEA3879516, study PRJEB24766) | human gut metagenome | biome: human-associated habitat; feature: feces | place: USA | collected 1985/1987
CGCGTTAGGGATCTGTCCACGGGAATGAAGCAGAAGGTATCCCTGGTGATCTCACTGGTGCAGGATCCGGAGATCATAATTTTCGATGAGCCCACCAATGGGCTGGATATTCTCACAGCGAAGGTGGTGACGGATTTCCTGCTGGATCTGAAGGAGCAGGGGAAGACCATCATTGTATCCACCCATATCTTTAGTCTGGTGGAGAAGATCTGTGACCGTGTGGGGATCATTATTAATGGGCAGATGACGGTTTGTGAAAATCTGCAGACACTCTGTGGAGAGAAGAGTCTGGAGGATCGTTTTTTTGAGATCTATGAAGCGGTAAGTGGGGAGGAAACGGACCATGACAAATAATACGATCACAGTAATGAAAAAAGAGCTGGCCAGATTTTTCGGAGACAGAAGACTGGTGATCACCACACTGCTGCTTCCCGGAATTATGATCTATGTGGTGTACAGCTTTTTGGGCAGTGTCATGATGAAGACCATACTTCCGGAAGATACTTATGTGGCGAAGGCTTATGTGGTGGACATGCCGGATTCCGTAAGAGAAGAGATGCGAGAACTGCGGGTGGACTGGCAGCAGGCGGACAGAGAGCAGCTGACGGAGATACGGCAGGAGATCCAGGAGAAACAGGTGGATGGTCTGGTGGTATTTCCGGCGGATTTTGATACAGTGGTGGAAAACTACCAGGTCAGTAGTGGGGAACCTGCGCCCAATGTAGAAATTTATTACAATTCCGCGGAACCGGAATCCGCTCATTTTTACAATGAGGTATCGGAGGTGCTGGAGCAGTATGAGACTTCCTTAGCTAATAAACTGGATATCAATGCCGGAGATTCGGTATACTATGACTGTGCCACCAGCAAAGATACTACGGGGCAGATGTTTTCCATGATGATGCCGTTGTTGCTTATGATGTTTTTGTACAGTGGATGTATGTCTGTGGCACCGGAGTCCATTGCTGGGGAAAAGGAGCGGGGTACCATAGCGACATTACTGGTGACACCCATGAAGAGAAGTTCCCTGGCTCTGGGAAAAGTGTTTTCCTTAAGTATCATAGCGCTTCTGGCAGGCTGTTCCAGTTTTATCGGAACTTTTGCGGCATTGCCGAAAATGATGGGCGGAGAACTGACCGGCGTGGATTCCTCGGTGTACGTACCTATGGATTATGCGATGCTGCTTCTGATCATTCTGTCAACGGTAATGGTGCTGGTATCCATGATCGCACTGGTCTCCGCTTTTGCCAAAAGTGTGAAAGAGGCAGCTACAACAGTGTCTCCGTTTACCATTGTGGTGACATTTATCGGATTGAGCCCCATGCTCAGTCAGGGAAAGGAGATCCCGCTATACCGGTATCTGATCCCGGTATACAACAGTGTGCAGTGTATGAACGGCATTTTTTCCTTTAGTTATCAGCCGGCAGAAATTATCGTGACGGTGATCGTAAATCTGTGCGCGGCGGGAGTGCTGGTATTCGGACTGGCCAGAGCGTTCCAGAGTGAGAAAATTATATATTCATGATGACAATGCAGCAAATGCGTAATATAATGTACGTGTTTGCTGTTTTTTTGCAGATAAGTACATTTTATGTTCGAAAGTCCGGATATTTTTTGGACCATGAGAAAAATGAGGAGCATAACCATACGAATGACACAACAGAAATTAAAACGTTTTCATGTGAAGAGAATATACTCTACATTGCTGCTTTCTTATGGTGCGCTGTTGGCTGCACCGTTTATAGCAGTATTTTTGCTACTTTCATTTTGGAAAAATAGTACAGAGAACTATTACAGTGAAATTATGAAAAATGACTTAACGGAAGGCCGCATGGCATTTGAAAAGCAACTGGATATTATGTGTGCAGGAGCTTTTTCTGTATCAAACGACAGTGATTTAAAGTGGGTCTATTTTCTGGACGGATTGAAGGATGGGGACAATAATATCGCAGCATTAATCAGATGCAATGACATGCTTCGCCAGACCTTTGCGGATTCAGAGCACTATCAGAATTACAGTGTGATTATGAAAAATGAATTGATATTTCGAAAAAGCGGAATGGTAGTCGGGGATAAGTTTTTCTATGACAATTATTGTACCTATCAAAATACGGATTTCGAGACCTGGAGAAAACAGAGTTTTGAGGCGGATACATGGCAGTTGTTTCCTCTGGAAGAGATAGATACAGGGGAAGAAACTTTGCAGGCAATGACATTTTCCTACCCTGTGCGGAATTATATTCAACAGGAGCAGGAAGCAAATGCTGTAGTACAATTTTTGCTTTCAAAAGAAAATCTGGAGCAAATGTTTGGACAACTGTTGAGCCGCCAGGGAGGAATTCTGATTTATGATGCAGAGGACAGACTGCTTGCAAGTCTGGGGAAAATCAATGCGGATGGTGATGATCCGGAGAACACGGATCTGTTTCTAAGTGAAGCAACAGGGGAAGATATCCGGCAGATAAAATGGAATGGAACAGATTGTCTGGTGGTAAATCAGACATCGGAAGAAAATGGAATGCATTTTGCGGCCGTTCTTCCGATGGCGGTAGTAATGCAGGATTTTCAAAGAATTCGTAGAGCAGCATGGTTGATTCTTTTCACAGGGGCTGGAAATTGGCCTTGGGTGTTGTTTTGCATTAAGGTACAGCAAACCGATTCATAACCTGATTGACAATATGCAGGGATTTTTTATGCTGGAAGACAGAGAAATTCATAAAACGGAAAATATTTCAGAGTATGAATATCTGGAGAAGGGAGTTCATGCCCTGTTGGATGATTATCAGTCTTTGAATGCGATGCTACAGGAAAAGACCGTGAAAGAGAGAAGAAATTTTCTGACATTACTAATGAACGGAGAATTTGACACAGAACTTAATATTATAGAGGAAGCTGCCCATGCCGGAATCCGGTTAGTGCAGAAGGATTACTATGTACTGGTGTTTGGCAGTGAGGAGGGAGAAAAACTGTTGTCAGCGGCAAAAAAATGTGCGGAGACGGAAACAGAACAGATATGGTATCCGGTAGATCCGACCCATGTAGCATTGCTGCAATATTGTACAGAGGAAAATCCTATGGAACCTCTGCTTGTAGGAGAGCAGACAGCAGAGAAACTGAAACAGCTTGGAGCGGAGGAGGTTTATGTCGGAATCGGCAGCTGTTATACAGAAAAGCGAGAAATTGTATTTTCTTATCAACAGGCGTTATATTGCTCTGATAAGGGAAAAATAGAAAAACAGAATGTAGTGGAATACAGCAGAGAGCTGTGGAAAAGGAATATGCCTTGGTATCCGCTGGAAATGGAAGAAAAATTACAGGTTGCTACAAAAAACGGTAATTCAGAGCAGGTAAAAGAAATTTTTATAAAAATAAGAGAAGAAAATCTGGGAAAAATACATCTGTCGGCTAATGGAGGGAAAGTCGTTATATCGGGAATCACCTCTACTTTGATAAGAATGTGTAATAATATGGCAGAAAGTATGGAAACGGAGCAGCTGCTGGAAAAAGTACAGACGGAACAGTCGTTTCCCAAAGCATTGGAAGTATTGGAAACACAGTTCCTGCGTCTATGCGAAGAAAATTATCACAGCAGGAGCAGAAAGAGCGAGATATACTATCAGAAACTGGAAGAATATCTGGAGAAAAATTATGGCAATCCATCTCTGGGCGTCCCCATGGTGGCAGAAGAGTTTGGACTATCAGAAAACTATTTTTCTATCTTTTTCAAGGAGACGATGGGAAAATCTTTTAGCAGCTATTTGGAAAAATTAAGACTGGAAAAGGCAAAAAAATTAATTGCCGAAGGAAAATGGGATATGGAGACCATTGCTCAGATGGTGGGTTACGGAAGCAGCGCAACCTTCCGACGGGCCTTTAAACGTGCCTACGGGATAGCACCTTCGGCATGGAAAGAATAAAAATCTAAGAAAATGCGCGGTACCTAAGAAAGTGTACGGCGCATTTTCTTAGATTTTGTACGTTGCATCAGGAATTTCAAGTTGTTGTTTCAGTGCTCGGCCTGTATTGTGAAATGCGTAAGGCAGCCACAGTACAAATACAAAAAATCAAATCGGTAAGCTGTGGGCTGAGCAAAAAAAGAAGGCGAGGGCACAAAATGAAGAAGAAAAAAATTGTAGCACTTTTAACAGCATGCATGCTTATGACAGGAATGTTTACCGGGTGCGGATCATCCCAACAGGCAGCAGGATCATCAGGAGCAGAAGCAGGTCAGACACAAACAGGGGATAATTCATTGTTTAATGAACCGGGACAACTTCCCATTGTAAATGAGCCCGTGACTCTGACGGTGTTTGCACCTGCAAATCCGGATGGCAGCTGGGAAGATAATGAAATGGTAAAAGAACTTGAAGAGACAACGGGAATCCATTTGGAGTGGCAGACCTGTGCGGCTTCAGATAATGTACAGGAAAAGCTGAGCACCATGTTCGCTTCGGGAGATCTTCCGGATATTATTTTAACTGGTGTAGGCAGTAGTAATCGCTATGACAAAGCAACAGAACAGGCGCTGGGAGAGCAGGGACTGATTTTACCTTTAAACGATTATCTGGACACTGTTTCAGTAGGTTATAAGCAGGCACTGGATGAAATAGAGGGGCTGAGAGACTATATAACAACTCCGAACGGTAATATTTATTCTTTACCGAATGTAGATGGATCCCTGCATGTACAATACAATATGAAATTGTGGATCAATACGCAGTGGCTGGATAATCTGGGATTAGAGATGCCGACAACTACGGAAGAGTTTTATCAGGTCATGAAAGCTTTTAAGGAGCAGGATGCCAATGGCAATGGAGATCTCAATGACGAAATTCCTTTGTCAACAGTGACTTCCGGAGCGGGTACACAGATTGATGGATTTCTAATGAATCCGTTCCAACTGACTTCTGAGACAAATAAATTGTATTTAGATAACGGAAAAGTGACGTTTGCGCCGGTTCAGGAAGACTACAAAGAAGGCCTGAAATATTTAAAACAGCTGTATAGTGAAGGATTATTAAACCCAGAATCTTTTACGCAGGATAAGAATAATCAGGTAAACATAAATGAAGCAGGGGATGAATGTGTCATCGGAGCATTTCTGGCCCAGAGACCGGGATATGCCTGTGATCTGACGACAGAACCGTATTCCGATAAATGGCAGCAGTATCAGTCACTGGCACCTTTGACAGGACCGAGTGGTCAATGCGTGGCATCCTGGAATCCTTATGTTATGTTCCAGACAGGTATGACATTTATTTCGAGCAGCTGCAGTAATCCCGAAGCAGCATTCCGTCTGCTGGATTATATTGAGACGCAGACATACAGAGCTATTCTTGGAAAAGAAGGTGTGAATTATGTCATGCTGGATGATGATACGACAGAAGTAGGCATGGATGGTGTGACAAAAGCACTCTATAAGAAACTGGATGCTTCCACAGCCAATGTAACTTTGAATCAGGTTACGGCATTGGTGCGTACACCGGATTTCCTGCTTGCAGAAGCTACGAACCCGGATCCGTATGCGGAGGATGTGAAGCCGGTCAATGGTCGAAATGTGGTTATTTACAGAGCGTCTCTTGAACATGAAAAGGTGCGACAGTCCAGAGAGTCGGTAATGCCGGATTTATATATGAACCAGGAAGACTCCAGCGAAATGTCTTTGCTTAAGACCAATGTTATGGATGTTCAGAAAGAATATATGGTGCAGTTTATTACCGGAGCAAAGGATATTGATGCAGAATGGGATGGCTATATCAGTGCCCTGAATAATGTAGGACTGGAGAGATATTTGGAGTTATTACAGAAGGCATATGATGAATCTTCTTTTGCAAAATAGGAGATCGGGAAAGCCTTTTGAAACATTTGCAAGGGGGACTGCATTAAGGCAGCCCTCCTTTTATAGAAAGAAGGAAGAAAATGAAGCCTAAGAAAACAATTCGTCCGGAACATAAAAAACAGCATGCAAAAAATACAATACGCAGCATAAAAAGGCATTGGCAGTTATATCTGATCGTAGTACTGCCTCTGGTTTATCTGATCATTTTTAAATATATGCCTATTATTGGATCGCAGATCGCATTCCGGGATTACAATTTCAAAGGAGGTATCTGGCACAGCCCGTTTGTAGGGCTTAAGTATTTCAAGATGTTTTTCCAGTCACCACAGTTCTGGAGACTGATGGGTAATACATTGGGCTTGTCTGTGTACGGTATTGTATTGGGAGTTTTTCCACCGATCATTCTTGCGATTGCATTGAACTATGTCAGAGTGCGATGGTTCGGAAAGACGGTACAGATGGTAACGTATATGCCTTATTTTATTTCTACCGTTTTGATCGTAGGTATTCTGTCACAGATGTTATCTCTGACGGGTCCGGTGAATCACCTGATCGAGAATCTGGGAGGACAGGCCATTCATTTTATGGGAGAGCCTAAATTGTTCAAAACATTATATGTTTTCTCTGACGTATGGCAGAAAACGGGTTACAATGCCGTAATTTATATCTCTGCGCTTGCTGCGGTAGACCAGGAATTACATGAGGCAGCAACCGTGGACGGTGCGAATATCTGGCAAAGAATCAGATATATTGACATTCCCAGTATCATGCCGACAGCAGTAATTCTGTTGATCATGTCCTGTGGGCATATTTTGACAATAGGATATGAAAAAGTACTGCTCTTGCAAAATGATTTAAACATGGCAACTTCAGACATTATCTCAACGTATGTTTATCGTATCGGTCTGAGCGGAATGCAGTATAGTTATTCGACAGCGATTGGTATATTCCAGTCAGTGGTATCTCTGATATTATTGCTGGTTGTAAACAAAATAGCGGATAAGGTTGCCGATACCAGTCTGATATAGGGAGGAACATAAGATGAAAAGAAAAGTTATGAGCAAAAGTAATCGTATATTTTATATAGTAAATACTGTGCTCCTGATGATATGTCTTCTGTTGGTAGCGATGCCAATTCTCAATGTGGTAGCTTCGTCTTTGTCTTCGCCAAGCGCTGTCATAAGAGGACAGGTATCTTTCTGGCCGAAGGGATGGAATATTGATGCATATAAGGAGATATTTTCCAACAGGTCTCTTCTGACCGGTTATAAAAATTCCATTATATATACTATAGTGGGAACATGCGTAAATATTGTATTGACAATTATGGCGGCATATCCATTGTCCGTAAAGGATTTTATTGGAAGAAAGGTGATCAGCGCTCTGTTTATTTTCGTTATGATCTTCACAGCACCGTTGATTCCTACTTATCTGAATGTCAAAAACCTCGGACTGCTGGATAGTATGTGGGCATTGATCTTACCGGGAGCAATTTCGGTATATAACATGATCATTGCAAGAACCTATTTCCAGAACAGCATTCCGGGAGAAATGTTGGAATCTGCAAGACTGGATGGATGCGATGATATCCGGGTTCTGGTTAATATGGTATTACCGTTGTCAAAATCTATTTTGGCAGTATTGGTACTTTATTATGCCATTGCTCATTGGAATTCCTATTTTGATGCATTTATTTATTTGTCTTCAGAGAATAAATTTACACTGCAGGTAGTCCTGCGTAATATCATGAATTCGGTAGCAGCTTTGGAGGAAATGGCAACTACAGCAGAACAAAGTATGCGTGCAGCGAACATTGAAGTATTAAAATATGCTATTATTGTATTTGGTAGTATTCCACTGATTATTTTATATCCTTTTGTACAGAAACATTTTGTAAAGGGTGTTATGATCGGTTCAGTAAAAGGATAAGGAGCATTTGTATGGTCGCAGAACATAAAATAGACAGGCAGGAACTGATTTCGGGACATAATCCGGTGCTGACGGAGATAGCAACGGACTCCCCGCTTACGGTAGGAAACGGAGAACTTGCTTTTACGGCGGATATCACTGGAATGCAGACTCTATACGAGGAATATCAGGAACTCCCGTTGTGTACAATGTCACAATGGGGATGGCACACGAAACCGGTAAGCAGGGAAAAGTACAATTATACACTGGATGATCTGGTGATGACGGAATATGTAAACAGAGAAGGACGTCTGTTAAAATATCCGCAGGATAAAAAGGTGGGCAATGAAGATGTCTATAACTGGCTGCGGGAAAATCCCCACAGACTGAATCTGGTAAGGGTCCGCCTGCAGTGGGAAGAGGAGAGCATTTCTGCAGAAGATATCACCGGGGTGCGGCAGGAACTGGTTCTGTATGAAGGGATTCTGTACAGTGAATTCCAGATACGGAACAATGCCTGCAGAGTGCGGACCGCCTGTCACAATGAAGGGAGAGACATCCTGGCCTTTTCTCTGGAGAGCGAGGCACTGAAGGAGAAAAAGATTAGTATAGTGCTGGATTTCCCCTATGGAGCTTCGGATATTACCGCATCGGATTGGACACAGAACGACAGACACCGTACCACGATACTGCAGACGAGTGATGAAAAAATGCTTCTGTGGAGACAACTGGACAGGGATGAGTATTATGCAGGTATCTATGCGCAGGGAGGAAAGATCCGAAAGGAAGGCAGCCATACCCTTCGTATTTTCGCCAATGGAGAAAAACTGGACATCTCCATAGCGTTAGGAAAACAAAAAGAGCAGGCAGAATGTTTATCTGCACAGGAAGTAATGAACGCATCCAAAAGAGGGGGTAGGCGTTTCTGGGAGCGGGGCGGTATTATTCAGCTGAATAAAAGCGCTGACCCCAGAGCAAGGGAACTGGAACGGCGGATTATTTTGTCACAGTATCTTATGGCAATCAATTCCAGTGGTTCAACACCTCCGCAGGAGACAGGACTGACATGTAACAGCTGGTACGGTAAAATGCATCTGGAGATGTATCTGTGGCATTGTGCATGGCTTCCGCTGTGGCATCAGGAGGAGCTGCTGGACAGAAGCCTGGCATGGTATAGGGAACATCTGCAGCAGGCAAGAGAAAATGCGGCAAGAAACGGCTACAAAGGAGCAAGATGGCCGAAAATGATCGCCACGGAAGGAGTGGACTGCCCTTCCAATATTGCGCCCTTGCTGGTGTGGCAGCAGCCGCACATTATCTATATGCTGGAAATGGCATATCGCAGAAAAAGAAATCGCAGATTCTTAGAGGAGAACTGGGAACTGGTGAAGGAAACCGCTGATTTCATGGTAGATTTTGTGGGATGGGATCCGGTGAAAAAAGTCTACAGTATCTGTGCTCCGGTAATACCGGTACAGGAATGTCATAAGGCAATGGATGTGTGCAATCCGGCTTTTGAAGTGGAGTATTTCCGGGATACCTTGCGGATCGCCGGATGGTGGGCAGAACGACTCGGCAGGGAAAAGGAAGAACTCTGGGAACAGGTAGCAGAGCATATAGCAAAACTGGCGGAAAAAGACGGCGTGTACCTGGCACATGAAAATTGTCCGACGACATTTACGGAGTATAACAGAGATCACCCCTCTATGCTGGGAGCTTTTGGTCTGATCGACAGTGACCGGATAGACAGGACGGTTATGGACAACACATTGCAGTTGGTGGAGGAATGCTGGAAATATCCTACCCTGTGGGGATGGGATTTTGCCATGATGGCGATGACGGCGGTAAGATTAGGAAAGCCGGAGAAAGCAATAGAGTTACTATTGAAGGAATCTCCAAAGAACTGTTATGTCACAAGCGGCAATAACCGGCAGACAGGACGAAAGGACCTGCCGTTGTATCTGCCGGGAAATGGATCACTGTTATTGGCAGCAGCAATTATGGCGGCAGGATATGATGGTTGTGACAGGCAGACACCGGGGTTCCCGGATGACGGACAATGGATCGTGGAATTTGAAAATATTGATCCATTGCCGGGTACGAGCCCTGTCAGCCCCATTGACTAGGCAGGAAATAAAGTGTAAAATAAAGCTATATGCCGTAAAATAGAAATTTGGAGGAAATAATACATGCAACTGCCTATTTTTGAGAAATACATTGATGAACTGATCGAGAAGAGTACTTTGGATGTTCCCGCATGGAACATAGAGAAGGCGAGAGAGGGGAAAGCTGCCGGCTGGAATTACATTGACGGTTGCATGATCCTGGCACTTTTAGAGATCTACAACGCTACCGGAGAGAAGAAGTATTACGAATTCGCAGATGCATTTATTGACCACAGAGTACAGGAAGACGGTACGATTACGAAGTATTCCGTGGAAGAATATAATATTGACAATGTCAATGCGGGCAAGACCCTGTTCGCATTGTATGCCTTAAATGGCAAGGAAAAATACCGCAAGGCGATCGACCTGATCTACAGCCAGGTGGAGACCCAGCCCCGCACCGAGGAAGGCAACTTCTGGCACAAGAAGATCTATCCCAACCAGGTATGGCTGGACGGCATGTACATGGGACAGCCTTTCTACATGGAGTATGAGACCAAATTCGATGACAAGAAGCACTATGATGACATTTTTCATCAGTTTGCCAATGTTGTAAAATATATGAGAGATCCCAAGACCGGATTGTACTATCACGGTTATGATGCTTCCAAAAAGGCATTCTGGTGTAACAAGGAGACCGGTCTGTCCCAGAATTTCTGGCTGAGAGCACTGGGCTGGTATTCCATGGCATTGTTGGACACTCTGAGCAAATGTGAGCCGGGGGAAGAGTACAAGGCAGAGTATGACAATCTGAAGAAGGTATTCGTGGATCTGATCGATTCCATGTTAAAATTCCAGGACGAGAGCGGTATGTGGTACCAGCTTCCAGCACTGGGTGGTCAGGAGCCGAATTATTTAGAGACCAGCGGAAGTGCGATCATGGCATACTCTCTGCTGAAGGGTGCGAGACTTGGATTTTTACCGGAGTCTTACAGAGCTTATGGATTAAAGGCATTTCAGGGAATCTGTGACCGTTATCTGAAGGAGAAGGACGGACATTTAAGCCTCGGCGGTATCTGCCTCGTGGCAGGACTGGGACCTGAAGATAACCGTCGGCGTGACGGCAGCTTCGAGTATTATATGTCCGAGCCCATCGTAGAAGACGATGCCAAGGGTGTGGGACCGTTGCTTTTGGCTTACACAGAAATGAGAAGACTGGATGACTAAATGAAGTCAGGCGGAATGATGAAGAACGATAACAGAAATGACAGAAGAACATCCGGACCTGCGAAAGGGACGGGAAAGACCAAAGCAACGGGAAAAGCCAATGCGGCGGGAAAAACTAAAGTGACGGCAGGCAAGGAAAACCGGGTGCCCGTAGGACAGGGCCGGGAAAAGATGGCTGTTAAAAAGAAGAGTGGTCTCTGCCCGGTGGCTGATAAATGCGGCGGGTGCAGTTGGATCAACAAGCCCTATGTGGAACAGTTGAAGAATAAGGAAAAGCAATTAAAGGAGCTTCTGGCTCCTTTTTGCAAGGTCGAGGGTGTCATCCCCATGGAGCACCCGGAGCATTACCGGAACAAGGTACATGCGGTATTCGGCGAGAACCGGTATCACGATGCCATCTCCGGCATTTATGAACAGAAGAGCCACCGGATCGTTCCCGTGGACAGCTGCCTGATCGAGAATGCCAAGGCGGATGAGATCATTGTCTCTATAAGAGGGCTGCTGAAATCTTTTCATATCCGCCCTTATAATGAGGACACCGGGTATGGGTTGCTGCGCCATGTGCTGATCCGGACCGGCCATGTTACCGGACAGATCATGGTGGTGCTGGTACTGGCTTCCCCAATCCTGCCCTCCAAGAATAATTTTGTGAAGGCACTGCTGAAGCTACACCCGGAGATCACTACCGTGGTCATCAATGTCAACAATCGAAATACCAGCATGGTACTGGGCGACAAGGAGCATGTGATCTACGGCAAGGGATACATTGAGGATGAACTGTGCGGAAAGAGGTTCCGTATTTCTCCCAAATCCTTCTATCAGGTGAATCCGGTACAGACCGAGATACTCTATGGGAAAGCACTGGAGTATGCTGGACTTACCGGCAAAGAGACTGTGGTGGATGCCTACTGCGGAACCGGAACGATCGGCATGATCGCTAGCGACAAGGCCGCCAAGGTCATCGGTGTGGAGTTAAACGCCGATGCTGTCCGGGATGCCCGCAACAATGCCAAGGCGAACCAGATCCGCAACATCCAGTTCTACCAGAACGATGCCGGGAAATTCCTCGTGGAGATGGCCGGACAGGGCGCGAAGGTCGATGTGGTCCTGATGGATCCCCCCAGAAGCGGCAGCACCGAAGAATTCATGAATTCCGTAGCCCAGATCGGCCCCGAGCGGATCGTCTACGTCTCCTGTAATCCCGAGACGCTGGTCAGGGACCTGAAGTACTTTAAGAAGAAGGGTTACCGCGTGTCGAAGGGCGTGGGCGTGGACATGTTCCCGTTCACCGAGCATGTTGAGTCGGTAGTTCTGATGCAGTATTGTGGAAAATAAGAAAAATAGGCATGTTAGA
>OHNQ01001079.1_pt1 | contig 12431 bp, 10 predicted proteins | sample 1569621 | NCBI WGS metagenome assembly OHNQ01 (sample SAMEA3879516, study PRJEB24766) | human gut metagenome | biome: human-associated habitat; feature: feces | place: USA | collected 1985/1987
GCGTCTCATCCTTCATATCCTTGGGGTGAGGCGAGGTAAAGCGAATGCGCATCGTAGGCACCGCCTCAGCAACGCTGCGCAGCAGATCAGCAAAAGTGTAATTGGCGCCCGTCTCAGACTGCCAGCAGTAGGAGTTGACATTTTGCCCTAGGAGAGTTACCTCACGGTAGCCCTCTTGCGCCATACGCTGCACCTCACGGATGATACTCTCGGGATCACGGCTACGCTCACGACCTCGTGTGTAGGGGACGATGCAGTAGGTGCAGAAGTTGTTACACCCACGCATGATCGAGACGAAGCCACTGATATGCAAGCCTGGTAGACGCACAGGGATCACATCGCTGTAGGTCTCGCTCTTCGACAGTTCGATGCTAATAGCTGGCTCACCCGCCTCAGCCGCAGCAATCAGGTGCGGCAGATCGGTGTAAGCGTCAGGCCCTGCCACCAGATCCACGCCATGATCCTGTATGAGCGTCTCCTGCACACGCTCTGCCATACAGCCCAGCACACCAACGATCTGCGGATGCCCCGAGCGTCTGCGCTGACCATTGAGATTGTCCAGACGACGTATGATACGCAGCTCCGCATTGTCGCGCACCGAGCAGGTATTGATGAGTACGGCGTCCGCCTCATCGATCTGATCGGTGAGCTGATAGCCCGCCAGTTGCATCTGCGCAGCTATGATCTCGCTATCAGCCACATTCATCTGACAGCCGTAGGTCTCGATATAGACCCACTTGTTCTCTTGCTCTACTCTCTCGGTCATAATAAGCGCAAAGGTACGAAATTACCACGTAGAGCTGTGAGCCACTAGCGGAGGTAGTCCTCGGCTAGCGCAACCCAATAGGAGGCGCCGATCGGGAGCAGTTGCTTGTTGAAGATAAACTTAGGATTGTGTACCATCGGGGTCTCGCCATTACCTATCATTAGGTAGCAGCCCCGCTGCTTCTGTAGCATGAAGGCAAAGTCCTCGCTACTCATATAGCGTGCGCTGGGGTAGATGACCCGCTCCTCGCCAAAGGTCTTGCGAGCCACCTCGGCAGCATAGCGCGTCTCCTCCTCGCTATTGATCAAGACAGCTCCAGGCTGCCCCTCGGTGATCTCATAGGCACAGCCATAACTCTCGGCTTGGTGCTGCGTGATGGTGCGGATGCGCTCCAGCACCTGAACGCGCGTCTTTGGCTCCATATTGCGGATAGAGAGTCTGAGGGTAGCGCTGTCGGGGATCGTATTCCCCGTATCCCCTGCGAGAAAGGCTCCGATAGTCACCACGCTGTGATGCCAAGGGGATACGTTGCGTGAGACGATGCTCTGCAGAGCTAAGACGAGCGAAGCACCTGCGACGACGGGGTCGATGCTAAGCTCAGGCATAGAGCCATGAGAGCCGCGACCCAAGAGCTTGATCTCCCAGTTGTCCACGGCAGACATCATCTCGCCAGAGCAGAAGTGTAGCGTGCCGAGGGGCAGACCAGGCAGATTGTGCATCGCATAGACCGCGTCCACGGGAAAGCGCTCGAAGAGCCCATCGGCAACCATTGCGGCACCTCCCTGCATCGTTTCCTCGCCGGGCTGAAAGATGAGTGTGAGCTTACCATTGAAGTGACCACTCTCGGCCAACTGCTTGGCAGCTCCGAGGAGCATCGTCGTATGTCCATCGTGCCCGCAGAGGTGTGCATGCCCCGGGATGCGACTACGGTAGGGCAGATCGTTTTCCTCCTGTATAGCTAGTGCGTCAAACTCTGCGCGAATGCCTAGGGAGCGCGTCCCCTCACCACGCTGCATCGTAGCCACAATGCCGAGCTTGCCGATACCCTCAGTCACTTCATAGCCAAAGTCTCGTAGCCTCTCGGCGATGATGCGAGAGGTGTCGTACTCTTGCATAGCTGTCTCAGGAGCTTGATGAAAGCTCTCGAACCACTGCTCCATATCTTGGCAGATGGCTTCGCTTACCTTAGATTCCATAGTCGTGCGTGTCTATATAATAGTTGTGTCTATGCCTCAGCCTGCTTCTTCTGCTTGGGTATTGTCAGGGTTATGGAGAGGATAGCTGCGTAAAAGCCCCAGCGAATGAGTTTGACACGTCCGAAGCGGTCGGCCAAGCCTCCGAAGACGACGATAAAGAGTCCGCTCACCAGCGAGGTGACCGACACGGCAAAGCTAAGCGTAGAGATAGAGAGTCCCAGCTCCTTGTTCATATCCACATGGATATTGAGGAGCGTCATGGCAAAGAGCCAGAAAGAGAGCAAGCCAAAGATAAATCCGAAGAGGACTCGATCGTTGCCTTGGTAGGTTGTGGAGGAAGTCTGTTGCATAGTGTAGTGGGAGAAGCGCATTAGCTCGCTTTCTGAGTGCTAAAGTACGCTTTTCCCTTGTTTTCTCCAATCATCGCTGCGTAGACAAATTCCGCCCAATGGGGGAGACGTGACTAGTTGCTGAGCCGCTCCCTCTGGATTCGCTTGTAGAGGACGATGTATAGAGCGACTGCTACACCCTCAGAGCCGATCGTCATAGCGACGATGATCGGCTGCTGCTCTAGGTCGTAGAGCCACCCCATAAGGAAGGAGCCGAAGAGTAACGACAGACCGTAGATCGTGTTAAAGATGCCGAACCCTATGCCACGCTTACTGAATGGTGTGATGTCGGCAATAGCCGATCTCATGACCGTCTCGTGCGCGCCCAGTACGACCCCCATCAGTGCCATGCCAGCCCAAAGCATCCCCACAGAGTGAGACAGGGTCAGCAGTGGCACAAAGGCTGTCAAGATAGGAACAATGAGCAGGATTAGCACGCCTCCCGTTTTGTGTCCCAGCTTGCGCTTCAGGCGATCGTAACCCTTTCCGATGAAGATCGCGACGAGGGCATCCACCGCCATGGCGACAGCGTAGAGGATCGGCACCATCCCGTCAGAGACGATCTGCTGTGTCTTAAGATGATAGCCTATCAAGCTGAAGTTGATCAGTCCGAAAGCAACGAAAAAGGTAAAAGCCGAGTAGATCCAGAAGATCGGTTGTAGGCGCGGAGGCTTTTGGGAGGTGTCTACTTGCGGGGTGAGCTCCTCTCGTACGAACTTACGATGTACTAAGGCGAGGACCGCCATCAAGATGATAAAGGGGATGACCAGTAGTTGATAGCCTAACTGAAAGACCTCCAGGCCACTACTCCCCACGAAGTAGAAGAGTGCCGTAAAGATCAAAGGTCCCAAGAATGCGCCCAATTGATCTAGCGCCTCCTGAATACCGAAGGCGTACCCCAAGCCGATCTGATTCTCTGCAACGGCTGAGAGGATCGTGTCTTTAGCTGGGCTGCGCAAAGCTTTGCCTATTCGCTCGAGGAGGATAAAGGTGTAGAGCCACCCCCACGAGGTGGTTAAGCCCATCAATGGGATCACCAGATGCACGCCATAGCCCACAAAGAGGAATAGCCAGTAGCGCTTGCTCTTGTCCAGCCAAGCACCTGAGAGCAGGCGCAACGCATAGCCTAGGAATTCGCCTAGTCCGAAGACTAACCCCACCTGCGTCGCCGAGAGTCCCACCAAGCTGAGGTACTGCCCGTTGACACTGCGAGCAGACTCATGCACGAGATCTCCCAGCATGCTGATCACGCCAAAGAGGAGCACGATCGTCAGCGCAGGAGAGCTACTGCGCAAACCTATCTTTCTTTGTTGCCTTGCCACTGCTTATGCTACTAGAGTTCAGTCTAGTAGTTGACCTGCTAGGCTGTCTGATTACATCGTTAGGTCAAAGTTACGACTATAATCTCACACCTTCCAACCAGTCAGCGCTATTCGTAGCACTCGTCGCTAGTCTCTCGACTTCGCTCGCGGCTTGTGGTCGCAGGCGGAGCAACCGGCACAGCCTGCTGCTCCTCGAGGGCGACGGATCAGTCGCCACACGCTACGGATTATGTAGAGCAGTGCAACAAGCAGTATGAGTAGTACAGCAATTGTCTGTAGATTCATAGCGACTATATTATATAATGAGTAGTCCTATCAGTCGTGCTAGATAAGCCACAATCCAGGCTAGTACGCAGGTGTAGACGACTACAAAGAGTCCCCACCATCCACTGTTGAGCTCCTTAGAAACGGCCACCACGGTGGCAACGCAAGGCATATAGATGAGTACGAAGATGAGGAAGCAGATCGCTATCAGTGGCGTGTATAGAGGCTCCCCAGTGACGGAGTCTTTCTCTTGGCGCATCTGTCGGGAGAGTGCCGAGCTACCCACGGCAAAGTCGTCGCTCTCATCGTCCACCGTCTCATTACCCGTATAGATGACGCTGAGGGAGCTGACAACTACCTCTTTGGCCGGTAGACCAGCCACAAGTGCTACGCTGAGCTTCCAGTCGAAGCCGAGGGGTGCTAGGACCGGTTGTACTGTCTGCCCGATACGTCCTAGGTAAGAGCCCTCTTGCTGCTTCATATGCGCTTGGCGCTCTATCTCAGCGACCTGCTCGCTGCGCTCGCTGTCAGAGAGGGTGCTCTGCTGCACCTGAGCTATCTGCTCCTCCGCACGAGACATCACCTCTTCACGTGGATAGTAGCCCAGAGCCCATATGATGACCGAGGCAACGAGGATGACCGATCCCATCTTGTGGAGGTACTCGCGCGCCTTATCCCACATGTGTATGCCCACGGCGCGTGCCATCGGGATACGGTACGGCGGTAGCTCCATGACGAAGGGGAGATCCTCCGACTTGAAGAGTACGCGGCGGAAAAGCTTCGCCATAAGGAAAGCCAGCAGCACCCCAAGGGCGTACAGTCCGAAGAGTACCAGCCCAGCATGCTGGGGGAAGAAGGTACCCGCAATGAGGATGTAGACCGGTAGTCTAGCACTACAGCTCATGAGCGAAGTGACTAGTACCGTGATGATGCGACTCTGCCGGCTCTCGATCGTGCGGGATGCCATCACGGCAGGCACATTGCACCCGAAGCCCATGATGAGCGGTATGAAGGACTTGCCGTGCAGACCCATGTGGTGCATCAGTTTATCCATGAGGAAAGTGGCTCGAGCCATATAGCCCGTGTCCTCCATGAGGGATATGAAGAGGTAGAGGATGAGGATGTTTGGCAGGAAGACGAGTACACCGCCCACACCGCCTATGACACCTGTCACCAGTAGGTCTCGCAGAGGTCCTGGAGCCATCATTCCGTAGATCCACGCACCGAGAGCGTCCACGCCCTGCTCGATCCAATCCATCGGGAAGGCACCCAGAGCGAAGGTCGCCTCAAACATGATAAATAGAAAGGCGAGAAAGATCGGATAGCCCCAGATAGGGTGTATGAGGAGGTTGTCTATACGATCCGTTATGGTGCGTATGCGACGCTTGTTCGGACGGTAGGTCTCTCTAAGCGCACCCGCGATGAAACCGTACCGCTGATTGATGATATAATTCTCTAGATCCTCTTCGTTGGAGTGGTTCTTACGCAGTCTGTTCTCCTCGTAGGCTGTGGCGGTGAGTAAGAAGTCGCCCTTCGCTTGTTGCTTGATGAAGCTGTGCGTGTGTGGGTCTCCCTCGAGGAGCTTAACCGCCAAGTAGCGGGGAGACAGGTGGTCGGGGAAGGTCGCATGCTCGATGAGCTTCTTCTGAAGGGTTGCTATGCTCTGCTCTAGGTCCGTCCCGTAGTTTATCTGCAGGAAGCGACGATCAGCATAGAGATTTTCGTCAACGAGCTGACGCACCTTGTCAAAAAGCTCGAAGACCCCTACTCCCTTGCGACAAATGGTCGGAACCATCGGCGTGCCGAGGAGGTCTGAGAGCTGCTGTATGTCGAGCTGATTCTTCTTCTGCTCGAACTCATCCCACATGTTAAGTGCGATAACCATCGGGATGCCCATCTCACGAACCTGCACAGCGAGGTAAAGCTGACGCTCTAGGTTGGTCGCATCAAGTACATCGATGACCACGTCGGGACGTGTATCCTCATTGGTCAGATAGTCACGGATGTAAAGCTCCTCAGGCGAATAGGGAGATAATGAATATGTACCGGGTAGATCAATCAGCACGTAACGAACGCCCTGATAGTCGAAGTGCGCCTCCTTAGCCTCGACAGTCACCCCGCTATAGTTACCAACACGCTCATGCGCTCCACTAGCATGGTTAAAGAGAGTCGTCTTGCCACTATTGGGATTACCGATAAGGGCAATACGTAGCGAGCGAGATATAGCAATGCGTTCAGAGGCTACGGGCTCTGCAAATGGGGCACCTGGTCCTCCATGGACAAACACGTGCTCCAATGGAGGCAGCTCCTCCGAAGAGGAGGCTGGATCAACGAGTTCTACCGTGATCAGCCCCGCCTCTTTGCGGCGCAGCGAGACGTTGTAGTCCATCAGCCGATAGTAGACAGGATCCTTCAGCGGGGCTGCTTGAATTACCTCCACCACCTGCCCCTGTACGAAGCCCATCTCTAGGATACGCTTGCGAAAGGCTCCATGCCCACCGACCGATAGGATACGGGCTCGGTCACCATTATGTAACTCCGACAATTTCATGCGCCACAAAGATAGCAAAAGCTGGCCGAGCGACCTGCACGAGGTAGTACCTAATACTAGGTATATCCTACTTTTTTGGGGCGAAACATCGACCGATGAACCGTGTAGCCTTACAGGTCGTTATTCGTAAGATTTGGCGGTTTGTGCAGAGATTTACTGAGCTGTTCCTTTTTTCATTACCTTTGTATGGGAGGTTGTCTATACTGAGAGCGAGCGCTCACAGACCTCCTATATTCAACTAAATACTAGGTATATATGGCAAAGAAAAACGAGAAGACTGTCGTCACTCCACCGATCACTGACACTGCGGCAAAGATGAAGGCGCTGGAGACTACGATGGGACGCATACAGAAGCAGTTTGGCAAGGGTGCTATCATGAATATGGCAGATGATGCCGTGGAGGATGTGAGTGTGATCCCCTCGGGGAGCTTGACGCTCGACATAGCCCTCGGTGTCGGGGGATATCCTCGTGGGCGTATCATAGAGATCTTTGGCCCGGAGTCTTCGGGTAAGACGACGCTGGCTATCCACGCTATTGCCGAGGCGCAGAAGCTGGGCGGCATTGCTGCGATCATCGATGCGGAGCATGCTTTTGATCCGACTTATGCACAGGCTCTGGGGGTAGACATTAGTCGTCTGTGGATCTCTCAGCCTGATGATGGTGAGCAGGCGCTCGACATTGCCGAGCAGCTGATTCGCTCGTCGGCGGTTGACATCCTCGTAGTGGATTCGGTAGCTGCTCTGACTCCCAAGGCGGAGATAGAGGGTGAGATGGGAGATACGCAGGTGGGTCTGCATGCACGTCTCATGTCTCGTGCTATGCGCAAGATCACAGCTGCGGTGAGTCGCTCTAAGACTTGCTGTATCTTCATCAACCAGCTACGTATGAAGATCAGTAGCGGCTATAGTCCTACGGGACCTAGCGAAGTGACGACGGGTGGTAATGCGCTGAAGTTTTACTCCTCTGTTCGTCTAGACATACGCGCTTACAAGCAGATCAAGAAGGGCGACGACGTGGTCGGTAAGGTGACGAGCGTACGTGTCGTCAAGAACAAGGTGGCTCCACCCTTCCGTCGTGCTGAGTTTGACATACTCTTCGGTCAGGGCATCAATCGTGTAGGCGAGATTATCGATGCTGCTACCGATATGGGTATCCTCAAGAAGAGTGGCTCGTGGTACTCCTACCAGGGAAATAACATCGGTCAAGGTCGTGACGCGGTCAAGGAGCTGCTCGATGACAACCCTGAGCTGGCAGATGAAGTGGCGCAGCAGGTGATGGATCAGCTAGCTCATGAGGGTAAGCTACATCTCTCTCAAGAGACCTCTGAGGGCGAGGAGGGCGAAGATCTAGACACGACAGATCAGCTGGTCGACGAGGACTTTGAGATATAATATAGTCAGAGAGGCGTGAAGTGCATGAGCGATGGCTGTAGCACCTTGCGAGTCTCTCTGATCTACGCTATCAGACAGAGCTGGGTCTACTGCGATCCAAGCATAAATTCAACAGCATAGTTACAATGACAGCTCGACAACTCCCTAATGGTTGGCAGCAGCTCTCCGATCGCTCTGACAGTCAGTATACGCCAGAGTGTATCTCTGTGCTCCAAGAGAACGAGATATTTATCTTCGGCAGTAATCTGCTAGGACGTCACATGGGAGGTGCTGCACGGACTGCACACCGAGTCTTTAACGCAGAGATGGGTGTCTTCGAGGGCTTGACGGGGCAGGCTTATGCCTTGCCGACGCTGGACAAAGATATGCGTCCGGTGACACCAGAGGCGCTGCGTGCGAGCTTCCATCGTTTGCTCCTCTTTGTCTTAGATCATTCGAAGCTCACCTTTTACCTCACAGAGGTGGGGTGCGGTATCGCCGGGTGGCCTATTGAAGATGTGAGAGACTTGCTGTGGAAAGCTGTACGTGAACTCTCTGAGGAGGCTTACGAGCTGCGAGCTATGCCAACTAATCTCTTGATCCCAAAGCGGTTTAGTAAGTCGTGAGTTCCTCCGTTGGTCGTCTCTTGCTCTCGGGTGAGCAGTACACTCGATGGTGTGCTGAGACACCCTCGCTACCGCTCTATGTGCAGCCCTGGTGGCTCCTAGCAGCATCTGGGAGGGAGGAAATGTCTGTACTCGCTACGATGGGGACTAAGGAGGGTGCTCCGATGCTTATGTGGCCACTCTTTATGCCTACACGACGCCACCTGATTGTGCCCCCTGGCTGTCAGTCTGCTGGTCCTCTGAGTGATCGCTCGGGGACGGTGGGAGGTCATTCTTTCGATCGGGATCGATACATTGCTCATCTAGCAGCTATGCGAGCGCTGGGTGAGGCACTACCTTCATCGCTACGCTATATAGAGGCGCACCTACCGCTGGACTACTGGGACTGGCTCCCGTATGAAACGCCGGCGGGTGTATGGCGCAGCTCGGTCGCCTATACCCATCTTCTAGACTTGACGCTAAGCTCGCCTCAAGAGCTGTACAATAACTTGATCCGACGAAAAATTCGCCGCGCCACTACATTAGGTCTGCAAGAGCTCTGGAGTGATGAGACGAATGTGACAATCTGTGTGGAGATGCTGCTGAAGCTCTGCCGTAAGAGTCTGCAGCGCAGCGGAGGAGATCGTCTCTGTGCCTCCTCGCTGAGACGACTCATGACGGCTGCTGTGGCGCGTCGACAGGGTACCGTCTTGCTCCTGCTCTCGCCACATACGGACGAGCCTGTGGCAGGAGCCTTCGTGGCGCATCATGCTGGCACCGCATACTACATTGCGGGAGGACAGGTGAGAACGCCTGAGGGTGAGGATGCGATGGCTCTACTACTGGATAGACTCATCTCGTGGAGCCAAGAGACGGGGTGTCATACCTTTGACTTTGAGGGGTCTATGCAGCGTGGTATTGCTTTTTTCTTTCGCAGCTTTGGAGCTGTACCACACCCCTACCTGCGTCTACAGGCGGGGCGACAGACGCTCACTATGCGTCTGCAGCTGCGTCGGTACTATCTACAGCATCTCTACTGAGTTCGTTTGACTTGTAAAGCTATCGATCTATATGCGACACGACGAGGCGTCAGAATATATCTTATCTTTCCTACTTGGGGATGCGATCCCGCTCGATATCTCGGGCAAGATCCGCATCTCGAGACACACTCAGGTGCAGCGCTCACCAGACTACGTCGCCTACTGCCGTCCTGAGGAAGCGGAGCCATATCATCGTGTGGTGATCGTGCCATCGGGCTTTTTTGACTATGATCAGTATGGTCGTGCTGAGTCGATGCCGGCGTTGCCGCTGGCAGAGTGGCATGGGATGCCTCTGCTCTTTGGAGAGCCTCGTGAGGAGTATCTAGACACACCTTATGGTAGGCGGCTGGTGATCTATGCTGATCTAGTGGCAAGTAGCTTCTTCCTACTATCACGCTACGAGGAGATATACTATCGTAGGCGGCGAGATGAGCATGGTCGCTTCCCTGGACGGGAGTCGCTGCCCTATCGGGCCGGCTTTTTGGAGCGTCCGCTGGTAGATGAGTATGCTGCGGAGCTACGACGACTAATGAGCGAGATAGGTCTAGCGGTGCAGCCGATGGTACCTGGATTTAGCTCGATCTCTCTGACACATGATCTAGATCAACCGTACTACAGCTCGGGTGTGCGGGGATTCTTGCGCTTGCTTCTCAAGGAGCGTCTCTCTCTACGAGCTGCCTATCACAATACATTCTCACGAGCTAGTGAGGATCTCTTCTTTAGCTATAGTCGCTTCCTCGATTGGAATGTGGAGACACAGCGTAAGTGTGCTGCACTCGTGCGTACGATCTTCTTTATCAAGACTCCAAGCCCGCATCCCCTAGACAAGCCTAACTATACGCTGCGTAATCGTAAGATAGCGGCTATCATGCGCCTGGCGCGAAGGCGTAAGGTGGAGTTTGGGCTGCACCTGAACCTTTACTGCTCTGAGCATCCTGAGGCAGTGGAAGCTGCTAAGGTAGAGCTAGAGAAAGAACTGGGCCAGTCAGTCATCTACTCTCGCCATCACTACCTAGCGGTGCGTGAGCCTGAGGACTACAATGCGCTCCTCGGGGCTGGTATCTATCATGATTACTCTATGGGGTATGCAGATGTGGCCGGCTTTAGGCTAGGTACCTCACGACCCGTACGCTTTATCAATCCGCAAAGCATGGAGGTTACGGACCTGATCCTGCATCCGCTTACGGTGATGGACTACACGCTACACGATGAGAAGTATATGCACCTAGACTACGCAGAGGCTGAGCGTGTCGCTGTGGCAATGATCGATCAGACGCACAAGTATCATGGAGAGGTGACGCTACTCTTTCACAATGAGAATCTGCTGCTAGACGATCCGCACATTTACCACACACGCCTATACCGAACTTTGCTGCGCCAGATCATCAAGCTTTCGCCCGCACCTGACATCGTAGGGTTATAGTCCTAGCTCTCCTATGCGCCCTCATCGTATCCTGCTACTGACTGACTTGCTGCCCCCGCAGTTTGCGCCCCGTATCACGGCACTCCTGCAGCGGCTCCCCGAGCGTGACTGGCAGGTCGATGTGGTGAGCGAGGAGATACGAGGGAATCACCTAGGCTCTCACGGCTCTGTGGAGCGTCTGAGTAGCTTGCCCGCGCATCGTCTAGAACGTGTGCCACTAGCGCCTACGAGGGGCAGGTCTCTCTATGCGCTTGCTGATGCCCTATGGCAGGTGAAGAGCAGGCGCTTCGTACGTCACTTGCGACGACATTACGACTTGACACAGTACGCACTGATCGTGGGAATGAGTTATCGTACCTTCCCGCTACCAGCGGTAGCTCGCTTGGCACGGCAGACGGGGCTCCCCGCCGTCATGGACTGTCGAGACATCGTCGAGGAGTATACGCCTGAGGGCTTTCTACCAGCACCGCTACCTCGTTGGTTACCTCTGCGCAAAGAGGCTTATCGCTGGCTGCGAAGACAATTTATCAAAGCTCGTACAAAGGCTCTGAGGGCAGCCACAGCCATCACGACTGTCTCTGAGTGGCATCGTGACCAGTTGCAGCAGTTGCACCCGGACCAGCAGGTCTTCTGTATCCCGAATGGTTATGACGAGAGACTCTTTGTCGCATCGCCTGAGGTGGCTCCTCAATTGCCTCTGCGCATTGTTTATACAGGACGACTACTCTCTCTAGATATGCGCGACCCGACGCTGCTCCTAGAGGCGCTGCAAGAGAGTGCGCTGAGTAGGTGGGTGCGTCGTGGCGCTGTCGAGGTTCACTGGTACTGTGACAACGCTTCGCAGCAACTTCTAGAAAGCCTCCTGGGGCGTTATAGCAGTGAGGTGCGAACCTGTCAACACTTTCACGCGATGGTGCCTTATGCTGAGGTGCCTAAGCTACTGGCTCAGGCAGACATACTCCTCCTCTTAGGGCGTCGTGAGCAGCCCGAGGGTCCTCACGGGATGGTTACGACGAAGCTCTTTGAGGCGATGGCTATGCGTCGACCGATCCTGATGGTGGAGAGCGACGAAAGCGTTGTAGCTCAGATCCTCAGAGCGCATGCGGGATCGCTTGCTGCTACTGATGTGGCGCAGGTCGTGCAGTTTGTTACTGATCACTTGGAGCGCCTAGAGCGTGGCGAGGTGCTACCGGTAGATACCTTTACCGACCACTACCAGCAGTACACACGCGCAGCGATGGCGGAGGCTTTTGCGCAGCTCTTCGGCACACTTGTATGAGTATCCCGCTCTGTCTAGGGGAAAATATATGAATCAAGCCCAGCAAACGATGAGTCTGCTGGGCTTGACCTGTATAGGCGGATAGCCTATGCGATACTTTTTAGTAGTTGTCGCGCATTGGCTCGAAGAACTCCTGTGGGTGATCGCAAGCGGGGCACTTAGCGGGCGCCTTCTTAGCCTTAACGACGAAGCCACAGTTGCGGCACTGCCAGTAGATCTCCTCGT
>OHNQ01001084.1_pt1 | contig 12339 bp, 8 predicted proteins | sample 1569621 | NCBI WGS metagenome assembly OHNQ01 (sample SAMEA3879516, study PRJEB24766) | human gut metagenome | biome: human-associated habitat; feature: feces | place: USA | collected 1985/1987
AGGGAGAGGACCCTGGCTTCATGAGTTCCGACGGCAAGGACCAGCCCGGCGAGCTCAAATACGTGGATCTAAACGGAGACTATGCCATCGACGACCGGGACCGCTGCATCATCGGCGATCCGAATCCCGACTTTACAGCCAGCCTTAACCTGGCGTTCCGCTACAAGAATCTCGACGTGTCGGTATTTCTCAACGGCGTATTCGGCAACGACGTCATCTATAACGGCTATACTTACGATCCGCGCGTGAAGATCAAGCGCTGGACGCCCGACAATCCGACAAACGAATATCCGCGCCTGAATTCGACGCGCAGCTACCTGTTCTCGGACTACTTCGTCCACGACGGTTCGTTCGTCCGCCTGCAAAACATCAATATCGGCTATACGATTCCCGTCCGCAAGGCCTTTATTCGCAGCGTGCGCGTGTTCGCCAATATAGAGAACGCCTATACCTTCACCAAATTCGACGGTTACGATCCCGAAGTGGGTGTCGACGGTATCTACTGGGGCGGTTATCCCCGACTGCGGAAATATGCCATCGGTCTGGACTTGAAATTCTAAACTACGATTATGAAAAATCTGCTTTATATCATTTCGCTCTGCGGGTTGCTCACAGCGTGCGACCTGCAGGAGGAGCCGTACGGATTCTATTCCGACGACAATTTTTACAAGAGCGAGACCGATGCCGAGTCGGGTCTTCTCTATGCCTACAATGCCCTGACGTTCCTCGAATATTCACGCGGCATCTTCTACATCGGCGACATCCCCACCGAGACGATGTCGCCCAAGAGCGACGAGGCGGGTGATGTCTATCAGCTTGAGAACTGGATCGCGAACCGCGAGACCGAGCAGTTGCAATACTATTTCAAATACTGCTACATCGCGATCAACCGAGCCAATACGGTGATCGACCATATCCAAAACAGTTCGGTGCTGAGCGAGACGGCGCGCCGCCGAATTCTCGGCGAAGCTTATTTCCTGCGTGCATGGAACTATTTCAATCTGGTGCGCACGTTCGGCATCGTGCCCGTGCAGACAAAGATGGTGGCGGAGCTATCGCAGACAACGCCTCCGATGGCAACGGGCCTCGACCAGCTTTATGATCTGATCTTAGGCGACCTGACCCGGGCGGACAACCTGCTCGAAGTCAACAAAGTTTTCGGACGGGCGGACAAGGTGGCTGCGCAGTCGCTGATGGCAAAGGCCTACCTGACCATCGCGTCTTCGAAGGAGCACAACGTTCACCGTTATACAGAGATGCGCCGTGAGCCTCGGATCATGTACGACAGCGCCGCCTATTGGGCGGGGAAGGTTGTCCGTGATTACAAGAACGTGTATGATTTCGACACCAACCTGCGCGATATTTACGACGTGGACAAACCCACGGGGCCCGAGCATATCTTCATCATGCCGATCGACCGCAGCGGTACGCAGGAGGGTAACTACTCCAAACTGCCCCTGCTTTTCCTGCCGTCGAACAACTCCGTACCGTTCTACATCCGTTACGGCAATGGTGACTTACAGCGGGCCAACGGCAACGGTTGGGGTGTTTTCCTCTGTAATGACGAATTCGTCGAAACGCAGTTCAGCACCACAGACAAACGTCGTACCGAGTTGATTCACCGCGACATCTACGATGCTTCCGGAAATCCGATCGTACCCAATCAGGTCAAGGGATACTTTTCGAGCAAGTACGTCGACCCTAATTTTATCGGCGAACGCACCAGTGCCCGGCCTTACCTGATCCGTTTTTCGGACATTGCGTTGGTATATGCCGAAGCGGCGGGACCCGAAGCGGGCTTGGCCTATGTGAACCGTATCCGCGAAAGGGCCGGCGTTACGCCGCTTCCGTCCGGAATGACGACGGATAAATTCCGCGAAGCCGTGATTAAAGAACGTGCTCTGGAACTGGCTTTCGAGGGCAACCGGCTCTACGACCTGCGCCGCACGGCCTCGGTTACGACCACCGATATCAAGGCTGCCGGACTGAGCGAGGCCGAAGCCGCCTACTATCCGATCCCGCAGCGTGAAATAGACCTGAATCCCAATTTGTAGCATTATGAAAAGTCTGAAACATATTGCATTGTTCCTTTCGTGCCTGGTTATAGCTTCCTGCACGAAGGATATCGACGAAAAGGAGCCGAGCAACGAGTGCTCGATCCTCGACATCCAACTGACGGGGCAACTGGGTAAAGCCACCATCGAACGGGTGGACGACAATCAGGGAACCGTGACCCTCTATATCTTCGAACAGGCCGATTACCCGTGGGAAGCGGTCGGGGTCGAGGCGCTGGCCCTTTCGGCCTATGCCACGGCGGATGTCTCCGACGGCGATACGCTCGATTTCCGGAATCCCGAACGCAAGGCGCGTATTATCGTGCGTTCCCAAACCGGAAAACAGGTGCTTTGGACGGTCTACCTCAAACCCTACGATCCGTTCTATGTCGGCACGTGGGCTGTCAGCGACATCAAGATATACCTGGACCAGAATATCAGCGGCAACGGTACCGGAAAGTGGGATACTTCGATGAGCGGTTCCGAGTTCGGGTTGTTCGCCTCGCCGGAGTTGGATAACATCATCACCATTACGATGAACGAAGAGATGGTCGACGGAAAATTTACGGGCAAGATCATCAATGCCGCCGGAGCCGACGGGCTATACGGGTCGTTCAAAGGTGTTTATCCGGGCGAGTACACCGAGGATGCTCCGCTGGATATGGACCCGCGCCTGCGACATCTGATCCCTGCCGGAGAGTCCGACTGGATGTTGGATCTCTCGACCAACCAGATGAAGATTTCGAAGAACAATATTACCTCGACGATGACTTTCAGCAGGGATACTTCGGGCAATCTTTTCTTCGATTTCGCCCTGCCGGATGCGTCGGGCGATACGCCGGGCAACAATTTCTACAACAACTTCTGGCGCAGTTCGTACAAGTTCTCGTATATCGTACGGGCCGCCGAATAGGTCGGACCTGGCTAACTTTAACAACCGGACTTGCTGTCAGCAGGTCCGGTTGTTAAGTTATCGGAACAAACGGTCAGACCGTCATGATCTCCCTCTCCTTTTTGGAGAGAACCTCTTCGAAGAGTTCGGAGAACTTTTCGAGCAGTTTCTGCGTTCGTATATCCACGACGTTTTCAGGGCGTCCCTTCCGTACGAATTGCCATATTGAGGCCGCGGCAGGGTCGATTCTTCATTTTATTTTATTATTTTTGCCGGAAGATAAATTTCGGCACGGACAGACGGCGTTTCGGCTCGGATCGGACGGAATCCTCGATAACACGGGCCGCGCGCATAAGTCCTCGCACTCGAACCGGAAAATTAGCTCTTACACTATATGGAATACAATTTCAAGGAACTGGAACCCAAATGGCAGCAGCGCTGGCGGGAGCGCGGAACCTACCACGTCGAAGTCGACCCCGCACGTCCGAAATATTACGTTCTCGACATGTTCCCCTACCCGTCGGGAGCAGGTCTGCACGTAGGACATCCGTTAGGATACATTGCTTCGGACATTTATGCCCGCTACAAACGACTGCAAGGTTTCAATGTACTGAATCCGATGGGATATGATGCATACGGGCTTCCTGCCGAACAATATGCCATCCAAACCGGACAGCACCCTGCGATTACCACCGTTAAGAATATCGAACGCTATCGTGAACAGCTCGATAAAATAGGATTCTCTTTCGACTGGAGCCGCGAAATACGTACTTGTGATCCGGAATATTATCATTGGACGCAGTGGGCATTCATCAAGATGTTCAACAGCTATTACTGTAACGACGAACAGCAAGCCCGTCCGATCGAAGAACTGATCAGCGCTTTCGAAACCACCGGTACGGAAGGTATGAATGTTGCCTGCGGCGAAGAACTCAGCTTTACAGCCGACGAGTGGAAAGCAAAAAGCGAAAAGGAACAGCAGGAAATCCTGATGAACTACCGCATCGCTTATCTTGGCAATACAATGGTAAACTGGTGCCCGGATTTAGGAACCGTGCTTGCCAATGACGAAGTAGTGGACGGCGTTTCCGAACGTGGCGGTTACCCGGTCATTCAGAAAGTAATGCGTCAATGGTGCCTGCGCGTATCTGCTTACGCACAACGTCTGCTCGACGGACTGGACACCGTAGAATGGACAGAATCTCTGAAAGAGACCCAGCGCAACTGGATCGGCCGTTCGGAAGGTGCGGAAATGCAGTTCAAAGTAAAAGATTCCGATATTGAATTCACCATATTCACTACCCGTGCCGACACAGTGTTCGGGGTAACCTTCATGGTGCTTGCACCGGAAAGCGAATTAGTAGCGCAACTGACCACTCCTGCACAACAGGCAGAAGTAGACGCTTATCTGGAACGCACCAAGAAACGCACGGAACGCGAACGTATCGCCGACCGTAGCGTAAGCGGTGTATTCTCGGGAAGTTATGCCATCAATCCGCTCACCAATGAAGCTATCCCCGTATGGATCAGCGACTACGTACTGGCCGGTTATGGTACGGGCGCCATCATGGCCGTACCTGCGCATGACAGCCGCGACTATGCCTTTGCCAAACATTTCGGCCTTGAAATCCGGCCGTTGATCGAAGGATGCGATATCAGTGAAGAGAGTTTCGATGCCAAAGAGGGTATCATGATGAACTCTCCCCGTCCGGGCACTCCTGAAGGCGGATTGGTATTAAACGGTTTGACAGTAAAAGAAGCCATAGCCAAAACAAAGGAATACATCAAAACCACCGGATTGGGACGTGTAAAAGTAAACTTCCGTCTTCGTGATGCCATCTTCTCCCGCCAGCGCTACTGGGGTGAACCGTTCCCGGTTTACTATAAAGACGGTATGCCTTGTACCATTGAAGAAGCATATCTGCCGCTCGAACTCCCCGAAGTAGCCAAGTTCCTTCCTACTGAGACAGGCGAGCCGCCATTAGGACATGCCACCAAATGGGCATGGGATACTACCCATCATTGCGTAGTGGAAAACGAGAAAATCGACCACGTCACCATCTTCCCGCTCGAACTGAATACAATGCCGGGATTTGCCGGTTCATCAGCCTATTATCTGCGCTATATGGACCCACATAACAACCAGGCACTTGTAGACCCGGCTATCGACCGGTATTGGCAGAGCGTCGACCTTTACGTCGGCGGTACCGAACATGCTACCGGTCACCTCATTTATTCCCGTTTCTGGAACAAGTTCTTGTATGATATGGGTGTTTCCATCACGGAAGAACCGTTCCAGAAGCTCGTCAACCAGGGAATGATACAGGGACGTAGTAATTTCGTATACCGTATCAAGAATACCAATACGTTCGTATCCTTGAATCTGAAAGATCAATACGATACTACTCCCATCCACGTAGATGTGAACATCGTATCGAATGATATTTTGGATTTAGAAGCTTTCAAAGCCTGGCGTCCCGAATACGAGACAGCAGAATTTATTCTTGAAGATGGCAAATACATCTGCGGCTGGGCAGTAGAGAAGATGAGTAAATCGATGTTCAATGTTGTCAATCCGGATATGATCGTTGAAAAATACGGTGCCGACACCCTTCGTATGTATGAAATGTTCCTCGGTCCGGTAGAGCAGGCCAAACCTTGGGATACAAACGGTATCGACGGTGTACACCGCTTTATCCGTAAATTCTGGTCACTGTTCTACAACCGTAACGGAGAATATACCGTAACGGACGAACCGGCTACAAAAGACGAATTGAAATCCCTGCACAAACTGATCAAGAAAGTGACCGGAGACATCGAACAGTTCTCCTACAACACTTCAGTCAGTGCATTCATGATTTGCGTCAACGAGCTTTCCACATTGAAATGCAGCAAGAAAGAAATATTGGAACAACTGATTATCACTCTTGCACCTTTTGCGCCGCATGTATGCGAAGAGCTATGGGATACATTGGGACACACCACTTCCGTTTGTGATGCGCAATGGCCCGCTTTCAATGAAGAATACCTGAAAGAGGACGTGATAAATTATACCATCTCTTTCAACGGTAAAGCCCGTTTCAACATGGAATTCCCGGCTGATGCCGCCAGCGATGCCATTCAGGCTGCCGTATTGGCCGACAAACGCTCTCAGAAATGGACGGAAGGCAAAACACCGAAAAAGGTGATCGTAGTGCCGAAAAAGATCGTAAACGTTGTGATTTAAAATAGAATCTGTATGCATAAACCTACAAAAGCTGAAGTGATGCGGGAAGCCCGGGATTATATCTTCATCACGCTCGGATTATTCAGTTATGCTCTCGGTTGGGCTGCTTTTCTGATCCCGTATCAGATTACTACCGGAGGAACGACAGGTATTGGTGCCATTATCTATTATGCCACCGGATTTCCCATTCAGTGGTCATATTTCATCATCAATGCCGTACTGATGACATTTGCCATCAAAATACTTGGCCCGAAATTCAGCATCAAGACCACGTATGCCATTTTCATGCTCACTTTCCTTTTGTGGTTTCTGCAATTGGTGGTGAACGGAGCAGACGGTGTTCCTCCCAAGGTATTGGGTGAAGGACAGGACTTCATGGCTTGTCTGATAGGAGCTGCCATGTGTGGTATAGGTTTAGGCGTAGTGTTCAACTGCAACGGAAGCACCGGCGGTACGGATATCATTGCCGCCATTGTCAATAAATACAAAGATGTCACTTTAGGACGCATGATTATGATATGCGACGTCGTCATTATCAGCTCCTGCTATTTCATCTTCAACGACTGGCGAAGGGTAATATTCGGTTTTGTAACCCTGCTTATCATCGGCTTCGTACTGGATTATATCGTAAACAGCGCCCGCCAGTCCGTACAGTTCTTCATCTTTTCCAAAGAGTATGAAAAGATTGCCGATCGCATCACCAAAGAGACGCATCGTGGAGTGACTGTACTTGATGGCGTGGGATGGTATAGCAAGCACAATGTAAAAGTACTCGTAGTGCTTGCCTATAAGCGCCAATCGGTAGAGATATTCCGATTGGTGAAAGATATCGATCCGAATGCATTCATCTCTCAAAGCTCGGTAATCGGAGTATACGGAGAAGGTTTCGACAGGCTGAGGGTGAAATAATTCTTCGCAAAGAGGAGTACAGGGTATATAAAAAAGGAGTAAACAAGCGCTTGATTACTCCTTTTTTCAATTTATAGAATGATAATATGAGTCGATTCCCTGTTGCCATCTTCGCAAGAAAGAATCAGAATATAATTACCAGCTTGCAGCTTCATAAGAGGTACATCCAATGTACCATTATTTATATGAATATCTTTAGTTACCAAGATTTTTCCATCCCACGAATAGATTTGCATCTTATTGAATTTTGCATCTTTCAGTTCAATGGAAAGCAAATTATTCTCGATCAGATTTTTGAGAATCCGAAATTCTTTGTCCGCATCATTATCTCGAACAGATTGACCTTGTTCACAACTGCATGGACTATCTGTATCCTCCCGATAAATCACTTTATCACCCTGATGTACACATTTCACCCGTAAAATGACAACCCATACATGTCCTTAATGGCGAAAAAGGTCTCATTAACTCCTGCTCACTCCCAATACCCTCAATCCATGAGTCATAAGGATAAATCTGATCCGGATCATAATCCATATCATAAAAATAGTAACGCTTACGTGTTTCCCCTTCTATCTGTACATTATCAATACGAGCCAATTTCAGATTCACATCACCGCCATAGTAAGAAATACAATCACCTACTTTCATATTAAAATCATAAAGAAGCATTTCTGTCTGTATTTCTCTTTCCGTAGGCCAATAATAAATCCGCTTATCCTCTTCCCGGATTGCTCCTACGTATTCCCTATCCATCTTTCTACACTCTTGATAAAATACTTTCTTGTAAGTCTTACTTTGAATTGTAGTATCTTCCGCACTAATGCTGTGCTTGTAATAATTATCATACCATTCTACGGTAAACCATTCGCAAGTGCCGTTCATGATGAACGGTTTATACGCATCAACTGATGATGAAGCAAAATTTGTATCAGACTGTGCATATAAATAAGTATTACCAATAAAAAACAGTAAATACAATAAAAAAAATTTCTTCATAGTCTCTCTTTATTTAATATTGACTTCAAAAGTAGCACCCAGTTCTATTTCTGTTCCGGCATCCAATATTAACTCATCAGAAACATCTAAAATAATATCAGTACCGGATTTAATTACAAAGTTGCCGATATCTTTTGTATTATCCACATGATTACCTAAATACATTTTATTTCCTTTCAAATAATATGTTCCAGTCACCGATTCATTCTGCAAATAAATAGGATAAATGTAAGGTAAATAATCATGTTTATAAAGAGTCACTAAATAATTCTTTGGAATATCAGTAAACGTACAGTTACTACCTGTTTTTAAAGTAACATTATCGCTACTAAACAAACCTTTTAAAGCAATATTAGTGTCATCAATCATCGAATTTACAGTAAGATTATTCCCTGATTTATTAATAGATGCATTTACAAATTGGGAAGGAATATCTGTCCACATTTCAAATTCCGGACAACCAATTAAATTATGAGTCAAAGTCAGCCAATGACTTTTATAATCAGCTTTTGATAAAGCTTCTGCTACCCCTACCTTTCCAAAATTTTGCTTTAATTTATTAATAAACTTTTGTTCTAATATATAAGAAGTAGAAACCCATCCAGAACGGGTATTGCCGAGAAATGCTGCACAGCCATATTTTCCTACCACTGTCATCGACTCTGCAATATTATATTTGACATCATAAATAGCCCATGAAGTAACAAGCGTATCAAATGGGGCAACATCACAAGCAATAGTATATCCGATTGAAGGATAATCAAAATTATTCAAATTTGATAACCCATTTCCCTTTTCTTCTCTTATTCCATAACAAACTTCATCTTCTATTCCTATAAAATTGCGGTAATCTCCCCCTGAATCATACCTTTTATTCATTGAAGCAAGTCCACAAGGAGAGCCATGGTTAAACCAACTAATAAAACCATAATATCTCTGATTCATTGCATCAATGATATCCTTACCTGTTGGAAAAGTTGGATTTTCATCATAACTTCCCGGATATTCTTCTAAAATAGTGTAATCAAATAATATATCTTTCAAATTTTCAGCAATTATGTTGGCTTGTCTTCCACTTTGTAATTGATCTGCTTGTGTATAAAATGCTCTTTTTAGATAATTATAATCACCTTTTCCCGGATTTTGTTCATAAATAAACAGTTTATCAATATAATTATTGATTTCCTCTTCATTCTTACACATAAGCCGTCCAACATATAATTCTGGATAATAGTCTATCTCCCCAACAGCCTCTTCACCATAATTATCATTACCATTTTTATTCCAATTTCCATTCAAATCACTATAATACCAATCAGTAGGAATTTGATCAATTATACCATAATAATTTCCATAACCATATCTTATAGGTACTACTGATTTTCCTCCTCCCAACAACACATACTTAGTACCATTCTGATAAGCTAACCTCAAATATTGCCTTAATTTTCCTGCATCATCAGATAAATTAGATACTTCATCTTTCACAATGGATGGATTATTCAGAATCTCTTGCATCGTTACAATTCCAGCATTTAATCCCTTTTGTCGTTTCCAATCAACTAATCTCTTAAAATAAGGAGCTAAGCTCTCAGAGGTAATAACTACGTATTCATAAGTAGGTAAGCCTACTTCCACAGTAGTAGCTTGAACCTTTCGAGATAATTTATTTACATCCAACTTGTTTTCTAAAAAACTTAACTGATTAAGTAAATCTCTATTTTCTAAAGCATTTACAGAATGAATAGGTAGTGATTTTGTTATTTTGTTTTTTACAGATTTATTTTCATAGTTGATAGTGAAATTGACAAAAGAATAAAAATGAAGCTTTTTCAAAAATATATCATAGCGAATAGGAGAAACTCTTACCGTTAATATACGCTTATCACCATCAAAATATCCTTCATCTACAATTCTTATAATATCTTTAGGATAAATTTCTGTCAATTGAGTTGCCGAAAAATTTCCTAAATTCAGTTGATATGAAGATGAATTTATTGATACTGGTATAGGTTGTTGAACAGGTAATAAAGGAGCTGATAAACTTATTATCTCACTTACACTATCATTAACAGTTATTGAAAAACCAGCAGGTTCATTGGGTACAATAAAATGCAAATATTTATATGGTATTGCAGGTTGTCCCACGTTATCACTAATTAGGCAATCTTCATATTCTAATTCAATATATACACTCCCACCCTCCAGTATTCTATCTTTGAGTTTTAGCTTATTAGAATCGAATGTTATAGAATGACTTATCTGAGCATATACATTTATATGAATGAGCCAGAAAAAAATAATTAGTACATAATATTTCATAATGATAATTATTCAGTTAATATCATTTTCTTTGTATCAATCTCTTTTCCATCCACGATTAACGTATACATATACATACCAGGAGTCAATTCATAACCATTGATAATAACAGAACCATTTCCTCTTTCCTCAATATTGATTTGTTTTATCTGTTTTCCTTGCAAATTATAGATATGAATACTGGCTCCAGAAGCCGTTTCGGGTATGAAAAAAGAAATAGTAGTCTGCTCTTTAAAGGGATTGGGTATATTGGAATAGAGTCTGGCCGTTAGTCTCTCATCCATTAATGAATTCATATTCGGTTGCTCATTCTCATCTCCACCGATAGCTGATCTGGTTTGAATAGTTTTGACTTGTTTTAATTCATCAATTTCGTTTTGCTGTTCTTTGATAGCTTCCACAAATAAAGGAATAATTTCAGAATAAGCGATCGCTTTTTTTCCATTAGGCAAAGTATATACAGCTTCCGGAAAGACTTCTTCTAATTCTTGAGCTATAAAAACAGCTTTCTTTTCTTTTCAGCTTTTATCTTATTAATAATATCAATTGAAACGCTTGATTGAGCCAATAAAGTATCTGAATCTGAAGGAACAACATTAAGAGTATTTATATCAGCACAATTATCAGATTGTTCCTTCATTTGATAAGTAACACCCCGCATTTTCCTAATAATAAGCAAACTATTATTTATTGAATTTATATTATCCTTAAAAGATACATCCGAAGCAGTTAACAAGCTACCTTTTGAATATACGCATCCATCTCCATTAACATAAAAAGTCATTTCTCCTGTAGAATTCTTTGTTATATCTCTAACAACAAATGCAACATCTGTATGTCTATTTGAATACACTTTTATAACATCTCCAAAATCCATTGGAAAATTTGCATAAGCCATTAATGCAGAGGTGTAATTTGAAGGATGTATATAAAGATTCAGTAGTGCATTGGTCGGATATTCATAACCAGTATTTAAATTAGCACCGATCGCAAAGCGACCATTCGATTGTATTGCCAATCCACGTTCTTTTACTCCAAAATTCAAAAAAGCATAATCACCTGAAGTATATAATTTAAAAGACGGTTTACCACTTGCACTATCATAAATAGCCAATCCATTGTTTACACCAGACTTTCCAATCTCTAAAAAAACATACTGAGGATTAGCAGTACCTATTCCAACTTTTCCATTTGAAAGAACTTTTAATTGTGCATAACTTATTGAACAGAAGAAAAAGAAAACAATCGTAATGAATAGTGTCTTTTTAGTTTCCATAATTTATATTTTTAAGGTTATTATTCCATAAAAATATACACATTAAAAATATCAAACAAATAAAATTGTCTTTATCTTATACTATACATTACTATTTTAATGATATGCAACATAATTTACATATATTTGCATTAAAATAGTATTACCAGACATAATAATCATTATTTGCAAAACCTTTAAAAAATAGACATGAACAATTGCAGAATTTTTCCTTGTAATCCCCTAAATATTTAAATTACAAATGAATTCTATCACCGACTACTTGTAAAATATCGTTTTTCTATAATAGGTTTCTCTATAAATCTCCACGATAATGCAGAAATTACTATAGTCAACATAAATGCAATAAAAAATGCTAAATAGATGTTATATTGAGGTATTTTATAATATATAATAACTTGTATGATAGGAAAATGATATAAATACATTCCATACGAGATATTATCATATTTTCTTAGAAAATTTAAATATTTTAAATTGTAAGCTAATCCTATGAGAATAGTAGCAAAAGATAATGGTTCGAGACATGAAAATATAAAATTTAGGTCTTGACCAAAATAGAGTATAATTGCTATTGGAAATAAATATTTTAAATACTTTATAAAGTAATTAAAATATAGAAGAATAAATGTTCCGGAATAAAAATAAACAAGTTGGCTAC
>OHNQ01001098.1_pt1 | contig 12257 bp, 4 predicted proteins | sample 1569621 | NCBI WGS metagenome assembly OHNQ01 (sample SAMEA3879516, study PRJEB24766) | human gut metagenome | biome: human-associated habitat; feature: feces | place: USA | collected 1985/1987
ATTTGCCGTGTCGTTCGGCGCAATGCCGAAAAGGATAAAACGCACGCCGAACGCGGCGAGCAGCACGCCGAGCACGGCAAAACGCGCCCGGGAGGTCTTTACAAGACCTTCGGCATACAGCAGAAGATAGCTCAGCCCGGCCAGGGCGAGCAGGATCACGAATCGTTCCATTGGCAGCTCCGGAAATGCGTTGTTTCTGTGTATTTTACGGCAAAGCGCGGCGCGCGGCAACACAGAAATTATAAAAAAATCGCCCTTGACACTGCAAGGACGGCTTGGTATAATAAATTGCTATATGTTGCTATGGATAGCCGCATACAGCCCTTTTTACTATCGTTAGTATATCAGCCGCTCTGCGAAAAATCAACCCGAATGGCGATGTTTTAACAACGCATCCGGGCGTTTCAACAAAGCGGCGCCGCAAACCATATTCCCCCCGGAACGGGTATTCTGCGCCGGAGTTAAGCTCCTCCGGCGGAAAAAGGGAGATTCGCCGATGCCTAAGGACGTACAGTACGGAAGAACAATCAGAAAGAGCTATGCCCGCGCGGAAGAGATCCAGGACATGCCGCACCTGCTCGAGATCCAGAAGAATTCCTATAAATGGTTTCTGGACGAGGGCCTGCGGGAGGTCTTCAAGGGTGTAGCTGCCATTACGGACTACTCCGGCAACCTGGAGCTCTCCTTCGTGGATTATTCCATGAACGAGCCGCCCAAGTATTCGGAGGAGGAGTGCAAGGCGCGTGACGCCACATACGCCGCCCCGCTGAAGGTCAGCGTGCGTCTGCGCAACCGTGAGACCGAGGAGATCAAGGAACAGGAGATCTTCATGGGCGATTTCCCGCTCATGACCGCGAGCGGCACGTTCATCATCAACGGCGCCGAGCGCGTTATCGTCTCTCAGATCGTCCGTTCGCCCGGTGTTTACTTTGACAAGAAGACGGACAAGACCAACAGCTCCGTGTACGGCACGACCATCATCCCGTACCACGGCGCGTGGCTCGAGTATGAGACGGATCAAAACGATGTGTTTTACGTCCGTATTGATAAAAACCGCAAGATTCCGATCACCACCTTTATCCGTGCTTTGGGCTTGGGCAGCGATGCGGAGATTTTGGAATATTTCGGAAACGATGACCGCATTGTTGCAACGCTTGAAAAAGAGCGCGATACCCGCGAGGCGACACAAAACACAGAAGAAGCCCTGCCGCGGTAGAGACTGCGCAGGCGCACATTGACGGCTTGTTCTTTGATGCTCACCGCTATGACCTCTCCCGCGTGGGGCGCTATAAATATAATAAAAAGCTTTGCATTTCTGCACGCTTAGCCGGCAACAAGCTCATGCAGCCTATTGCGAGCCCAGTGACCGGTGAACTGCTGGCTGAGGCAGGAGAGATGCTCACGCGCGAAAAGGCCTATGAGATTGAACAGGCCGGCGTAAGCGTGGCTTATTTGGATGTGGAAGGCAAAGAGGTCAAAGTGATCTCCAATGGCATGGTGGATATCAGCGGATATGTTGATTTTCCGCAGGAGGAGCTTGAGGATATCGGCATCAATGAAAAGGTTCGCTTTACTGTTTTGATGGAAATCCTCGAAAAGTGCGGCGACGACCGTGACGCTCTTTTTGCAGAGTTGAAAAGCCGCTGTGACGACCTGATTCCGAAGCATATCACGATTGATGATATTTTTTCTTCCATCAACTACCTTGATTGCCTGGCGGACGAGATCGGAACAACGGATGATATCGACCATTTGGGCAACCGCCGCATTCGTTCTGTGGGCGAACTGCTGCAAAACCAATTCCGCATTGGCTTTACCCGCATGGAGCGCGTGGTGCGCGAACGCATGACGACTCTTCAGGCGCAGGATAGCGCAACGGTTACGCCCCAGGCGCTGATTAATATTCGCCCCGTGCTGGCTGCCATCAAGGAGTTTTTCGGCTCCTCGCCGCTGTCGCAGTTTATGGATCAGCCGAATCCGTTGGCGGAGTTGACGCATAAGCGCCGCCTTTCCGCCCTTGGCCCCGGCGGCCTTTCCAGAGACCGTGCCGGATTTGAGGTGCGTGACGTACACTATAGCCACTATGGCCGCATGTGCCCAATTGAAACGCCGGAAGGCCCGAACATCGGTCTGATTTCGTCGCTCTGCGTCTATGCCAAGATCTCCGACATGGGATTCATCGAGACTCCTTACCGTACCGTGACCAACGGACAGGTGGATCTCAACAATGCCGATATCAAATATTATTCGGCCGAAGAGGAGGAGGGGCAGGTGGTCGCCCAGTCGAATGTTCCGATCGACGACGAGGGCCATTTCCTGCAGCCCGACCGCATCAAGGCCCGTGAAGGCGCCGATTTCCCCGTTGTGACGGCCCAGGAGGTGACGCTCATGGACGTAGCTCCGAACCAGATCGCGTCGATCGCGGCAAGTCTGATCCCCTTCCTGGAGCACGACGATGCGAACCGTGCCCTCATGGGATCGAACATGATGCGCCAGGCCGTGCCGCTGGTGACCTGCGAGTCGCCGATCGTCGGTACGGGTATCGAAAAGGATATGATCTCCGACAGCCGCATCCAGATCATCGCCGAGGGCGACGGTGAGGTGGTATTTGCGGATGCAACCAAGATCCAGATCAAATACCAGCGGACGGAAGAGGAGGTGATCTGCTCGTTCGAGCCGGAAATTACGACTTATGAACTGCCTCGCTACCGTCGTACGAACCAGAATACGTCGATCACGTTGAAACCGGCCGTTCTGACGGGCGACAAGGTGACCAAAGGCCAGATCCTGACCGAAGGTTATTCGACGCAGAAGGGCGAGTTGGCGTTGGGTCGTAACCTGAAGGTGGCTTTCATGCCCTGGAAGGGTTACAACTTCGAGGATGCCATCGTGATTTCGGAGCGTATTCAGCGCGAGGACATTTTCACCTCGGTCCATGTCGATGAGTACATCATGGAGGTCCGCGATACCAAGCGCGGCGTCGAGGAGCTGACTTCGGATATTCCGAACGTGAGCGAGGACGCTACCAAGGATCTGGATGCCAACGGTATTATCCGTATAGGCGCCAACGTGCATCCGGGCGATATCCTGATCGGTAAGATCACTCCGAAAGGCGAGAGCGATCCTTCGCCCGAGGAGAAGCTGCTCCGTGCGATCTTCGGCGACAAGGCCGGCGACGTGAAGGACGCTTCGCTCAAGGCGCAGCCGTCGCTGCACGGTGTGGTGATCGACACGAAGCTTTACAGCCGTGCCGGCAAGGAGAACAAGCGTGCGGGAAAGAGCTCGGAGAAGCTGCAGATCGAGAAGCTCGACGAGAAGTTCGCAGCCCAGGTCGCCGACCTGACCAAGCAGCTCGTAAACAAACTTTATACGCTGCTTCAGGGCAAGACGACTACGGGTATCACCGATTACTTCGGCGTGGAACTCTATCCTGCCGGAACGAAATTCACCCAGAAGCTGCTCGATGAGCTCTCCCGCAAAGTCACCGACGAGAAGTCGGGCGTTGCGATGGGGTACCTGAACCTGGGGACCTGCAAGTGGACGGGCGACAGCCACCTCGATGCGCTGGTAGAGAAGACGATCAACAACTATACGATCGAATGGAAGAAGGCCGATGCCGCGATCAAGCGTGAGAAATACAACCTCACCAACGGCGACGAACTCCCCCAGACGGGCGTGATCCAGATGGCCAAGGTCTATATCGCCAAGAAGCGCAAGCTGAAGGTGGGCGACAAGATGGCGGGACGCCACGGCAACAAGGGTATCGTGGCCCGTGTCGTGCGCGACGAGGATATGCCGTTCCTCGAGGACGGTACGATCGTCGATATCTGCCTGAACCCGCTGGGTGTGCCTTCGCGTATGAACCTCGGTCAGATTTACGAAACCGTGCTCGGCTGGGCCGGCAAGGAGCTGGGACTGAAGTTCGCTACGCCGATTTTCGACGGTGCTTCGCTCGACCAGATCAACGAATATACGGCGAAGGCGGGTATTCCGCGCAGCGGGCGTACTTACCTGTACGACGGCGGTACGGGCGAGAAGTTCGACCAGCCGGCTACGGTGGGCGTGATCTACATGCTCAAGCTCGGCCACATGATCGACGACAAGATGCACGCCCGTTCGATCGGTCCCTATTCGCTTATCACGCAGCAGCCGCTCGGCGGTAAGGCGCAGTTCGGCGGTCAGCGTTTCGGTGAGATGGAGGTTTGGGCGCTCGAAGGCTTCGGCGCCGCCAATATCCTGCAGGAGATCCTGACCATCAAGTCGGATGACGTGATGGGGCGTGCCAAGGCTTACGAGGCCATCGTCAAAGGCGACAACCTGCCCAAGCCGGGTATTCCCGAGGCAATGAACGTGTTGCTGCACGAGTTGCGCGGTCTGGCCCTTTCGGTCAAGCTGGAGTAAGGGAAGGTAGGTAGTAGTATATAGAGGATAAGAAAAAAGCATTGCATTATGTCATTCAATAAAGACAATAAAGTGAATAACGGTTACAGCTCCATTTCGATCGGACTGGCTTCGCCGGAAGAGATTCTGGCGCAGTCGAGCGGCGAGGTGCTGAAGCCCGAAACCATTAACTATCGTACCTACAAGCCTGAACGCGACGGTCTTTTCTGCGAGCGTATCTTCGGTCCCGTGAAAGACTACGAGTGCCATTGCGGCAAGTACAAGCGTATCCGTTACAAGGGCATCGTCTGCGACCGTTGCGGCGTGGAGGTGACCGAGAAAAAGGTGCGCCGCGAGCGCATGGGCCACATTTCGCTGGTGGTGCCGGTGGTGCATATCTGGTATTTCCGCTCCCTGCCCTCGAAGATCGGCTATCTGCTGGGTATCCCTTCCAAGAAGCTGGAGGCGATCATCTATTACGAGCGCTATGTGGTAATCAACGCCGGTGCTGCCGCCGAGCAGGGTGTGGAACGGTTGCAGACCCTTTCGGAGAAAGAGTATCTGGACATCGTGGGCGCGCTGCCGAAGGGCAACCAGTCGCTCGATGACAGCGATCCCAACAAGTTCGTGGCCCAGATGGGTGCCGAGGCGATCTATACGTTGCTTCAGCAGGTCGATCTGGATTCCATGTCCTATGCCCTGCGTCACAAGGCTTCGACGGAAACCTCGCAGCAGCGCAAGAGCGAGGCGCTCAAATGCCTGAATGTGATCGAGATGTTCCGTGCTTCGGAAGGCCGGAACAAACCCGAGTGGATGGTGCTGAAGGTGCTGCCGGTGATTCCTCCCGAGCTGCGCCCGCTGGTGCCGCTGGACGGCGGACGTTTCGCTACGTCGGATCTGAACGACCTCTACCGTCGCGTCATCATCCGTAACAACCGTCTGAAGCGTCTGATCGAGATCAAGGCTCCGGAGGTGATTCTGCGCAACGAGAAACGTATGTTGCAGGAGGCGGTCGATTCGCTGTTCGACAACTCGCGCAAGAGCAACGCCGTGAAGAACGAAAGCAACCGTGCCCTCAAGTCGCTGTCCGACTCGCTCAAGGGCAAGCAGGGTCGCTTCCGTCAGAACCTGTTGGGTAAGCGTGTCGATTATTCGGCCCGTTCGGTCATCGTCGTCGGTCCTGAACTGAAGATGCACGAGATGGGTATTCCGAAGGATATGGCGGCCGAACTCTACAAGCCGTTCGTAATCCGCAAACTCATCGAGCGCGGTATCGTCAAGACGGTGAAATCGGCCAAGAAGATCATCGACCGGAAAGATCCCGTTATCTGGGGTATTCTGGAGAACGTCATCAAGGGGCATCCGGTGCTGATGAACCGTGCCCCGACGCTGCACCGTCTGGGTATCCAGGCCTTCCAGCCCAAACTGATCGAGGGCAAGGCCATGCAGTTGCACCCGTTGGCTTGTACGGCGTTCAACGCCGACTTCGACGGTGACCAGATGGCCGTGCACCTGCCGCTGGGCAATGCCGCCATTCTGGAGGCCCAGCTGCTCATGCTCGGTTCGCACAACGTCCTGAACCCCGCGAACGGCGCTCCTATCACCGTGCCTTCGCAGGACATGGTTCTCGGTCTGTACTATATCACCAAGCCCCGCAAGGGCGTCAAAGGCGAAGGCCTTACTTTCTATGGTCCCGAGGAGGCGATCATCGCTTACAACGAGAAGCGGGCCGATCTGCATGCGCAGGTGAAATGTATGGTCAGCGACGTGGACGAGAACGGCAACAAGGTGCGGGTACTGAAGGAAACGACTATCGGCCGCATCCTGTTCAACCAGGTGGTGCCCGAAGAGGTCGGTTATATCAATGAGGTGCTTACTAAGCGTTCGCTGCGCGACATTATCGCCGTGGTGATGAAGAAGGCGGGTGCCGACAAGGTGGCTGCATTCCTCGACGATATCAAGGCGATGGGGTACCAGATGGCCTTCCAGGGCGGTCTGTCGTTCAACCTCGATGCCGTTATCATTCCCGAGGAGAAGGAGAAATTGGTCCAGGAGGGATACGAGCGTGCCGACGAGGTGATCGAATCCTATAACATGGGTCTTATCACCAACAACGAACGCTACAACCAGATCATCGACATCTGGACCAATATCAATACGAAACTCACCAAGACGGTGATCGACACCCTGATCAAGGATGACGACGGTTTCAACCCGGTCTATATGATGCTGGACTCCGGAGCCCGTGGTTCGAAGGAGCAGATCCGTCAGCTTTCGGGTATGCGCGGTCTGATGGCCAAGCCGCAGAAGTCAGGTGTCGAGGGCGGTCAGCAGGTCATCGAAAACCCGATTCTCTCGAACTTCAAGGAGGGTCTTTCGGTGCTCGAATACTTCATCTCTACGCACGGTGCCCGTAAGGGTTTGGCCGATACGGCGTTGAAAACAGCCGATGCCGGTTACCTGACGCGCCGTCTGGTGGACGTTGCGCAGGATGTGATCATCAACGAGGAGGATTGCGGTACGCTGCGCGGTTTGACGGCTACGGCCATCAAGCGCAACGACGACGTGGTGCAGACGCTCTACGATCGCATCCTGGGCCGCACGGCTCTGAACGATGTGATTCATCCGCTCACGGGCGAGGTGCTCTGCAAGGCCGGTGAGGAGATCACGGAGTCGATTGCCGAGGCCATCGAGAAGTCGCCGCTGGAGTCCGTCGAAATCCGTTCGGTGCTTACCTGCGAATCGCGTCGCGGCGTTTGTGCGAAGTGCTACGGACGCAACCTGGCTACGGCCCGCATGGTACAGCGCGGCGAAGTGGTCGGCGTCATCGCGGCACAGTCCATCGGTGAGCCGGGTACGCAGCTGACCCTCCGTACGTTCCACGTCGGCGGTGTGGCGGCCGGTACGGCTGTCGAGACCAATGTGGTTTCGAAATACGAAGGTCGTCTGGAGATCGACGAGCTTCGCACCGTGAAGGGCAAGAACCCGCAGGGCGAAGCCGTGGACATCGTCATTTCGCGTCAGTCGGAGTTCCGCATCGTGGATCCCAAGACCGAAATCGTGCTTTATACGCACAACCTGCCTTACGGCTCGATGCTCTATATGAGCGATGGCGCCGAGGTCAAGAAGGGCGACATGATCTGCGAGTGGGATCCGTACAACGCGGTAATCATCTCCGAGCATGAGGGTAAAGCTGTTTATGACAGTGTTATCGAGGGTGTTACTTACCGTGACGAGCGCGACGAGCAGACCGGTCTTTCCGAGAAGGTAATCATCGAATCCAAGGACAAGACCAAGAACCCCGTGATCAAGGTGATCAACAAGGAGGGCGAGGAGGTTAAATCCTACAACTTGCCGGTGTCGGCCCACGTGGTTGTCAAGGACAATGCGAAGATCAAGGCCGGCGATATCCTGATCAAGATCCCGCGTGCCGTCGGCAAGTCGGGCGGCGATATCACCGGTGGTCTGCCGCGTGTTACGGAGCTGTTCGAGGCCCGCAACCCGTCCAATCCGGCCATCGTTTCGGAGATCGACGGCGAGGTGACCTTCGGCAAGATCAAGCGCGGTAACCGTGAGATCATCATCACGTCAAAAGAAGGTGACGTACGCCGTTACCTGGTGCCGCTGTCGCGTCAGATCATCGTTCAGGAGAACGACTACGTGAAGGCCGGCGGTGCGCTTTCGGACGGTGCCATCACCCCGAGCGATATTCTCAATATCCTGGGTCTGACGAAGGTGCAGGAGTACATCGTCAATGAGGTGCAGGAGGTGTACCGTATGCAGGGCGTGAAGATCAACGACAAGCATTTCGAGGTGATCGTACGCCAGATGATGTCGAAAGTCAAGATTCAGGATCCGGGCGACACCCGCTTCTTCGAGGATCAGATCGTCGATAAGTGGGAGTTTATGGACGTGAACGACGAGCTTTATGACAAGGTGGTCGTAACGGATGCCGGCGACTCTACGGCCGTACAGCCGGGGCAGATTATCTCGATGCGCAAGTTGCGTGACGAGAATTCGAGCCTCAAGCGTCGTGACCTGAATCTCGTCAAGGTGCGTGATATCGTTCCTGCGACTTCCACGCAGATTCTGCAGGGTATCACCCGTGCCGCATTGCAGACTTCGAGCTTCATTTCGGCCGCTTCCTTCCAGGAGACGACCAAAGTGCTGAACGAAGCTGCGATCCAGGGCAAGGTCGATCCGTTGGAGAACCTGAAGGAGAACGTGATTTGCGGCCACCTGATTCCCGGCGGTACCGGTATGCGGGAGTACGACAATCTGGTCGTAGGATTGAAGGAGGATCTGGAGGCGATTCAGGCTGCCAAGTAATAGACAATTTTTATCATAATCGAACGGGAGCGGACGGAAAGTCTGCTCCCGTTTTTTATGGGGTTTTGTCACCTGCTTCCGGAAGATGGCGGACTTCGTTGCGGAGTTTTTTGGTCGCTTCGCAGTTCAAGCCATGTCGGGCGAATAACCGGGACACCGAATTGTTCTGGCTCGTTTTTGTGGCTGCAATGGAAGAAACCGGATCGAACGAAACTATTTCGGATGTCGATATGATCGGTGGTATGCCGTTGAAAGCTGGCTTTCGATCGGATTATATGGGGAGCAATATGCAAACAGGACGACCGGGTAGGTCGTCCTGAAGAGAAGATAGTAGCTCCACCGCGACTCGAACGCGAATTTGAAGTTTAGGAAACTTCCGTTCTATCCCTTGAACTATGGAGCCTTGTAAAGCTGTCCGGCTTCTTCCCGAAGTCGTTTCGGCCGGGAGGAATCGTTGGCTTTCGATCGGGAAGCGTGTGTCGTGCCGGAGATCCCGATAAACAGAAACAGTGCGTACCGGGAAAGTACGCACTGCAAATATAGTGATTTTTACGGGAAATCGGGGCGGTTTTAGAATTTCAGGTTCACTCCGATAGCGAAAGTGTGCGCCGACAGGGAATAGTTGCCCGAAAAAGGCTGGATCGCCTTGTCGTTTGCCGTGGTATGAGCCTGGATTTTCGCTTGCTCCGGGGCCATTCCGCCTGCGATGAGCTGCCCGTATGTCTGTGCATAGACCGCTTTGTAAGTGAGTGAATTGTAGTAGTCGCACGATCCCGTCCGCTCCGGGTCTGCCGAGGTGATATATCCGTATGCCAGATCGATCGATACGTTTTTGCAGGGGTTGATCGTCACGCCGGCCGTGTAGGATACTTTGGTCATCGAAGGGGTTTCGGGGTTGAGGAAATCGCTCCGTACGGGGCTTTCATCTACGTACATACCCAGGCGTGCCGTGACGAATTTGCAGGCGTGGTATTGGACGCCGATACGGGTGGCCACCGTGTTCTTATAGTTCTTGATGCTCGTCGGCAGATCGTAAACCGATGCCCCGGTCGTCGGGTCGGTAATATCTACGTGGAGCGATTTATAGGCGCTCCACAGGACGTATTGGATGTCGAAAGCCATTTCCCACTTCGGGGTCGGTCGGAAGCCCACGCCCCAAGCGAGGTTGGCCGGCAGCGGGAGTTCCGTTTCGACGCAAGCGCTGCTCAAGTCGGGAATCATTCCCGTTGCCTGGAGGACCTGCCCGATTTCGGGAGAGGCATACAGGAGGTTAGCCGTGCCGCTTGCGACTTTCATCTTCACTTTCGAACGATAGGAGAAACCGAGGGTCCATTCCGGGGTGATGTCCCACAGGATACCTACGTTTACGCCGATCGCAGTTTTGGCGTCGCCTTTGAGCCGGGCGGATACCAGGGAGCGATCTCCGGCCTGGGTGAACAGTTCGGCGTATTGTCCCTGCCCTGCGGCGGTCAGCAATCCGGCGATCGTATTGTTCGTCGCTTCGCCGACGGGGAACATGGAGCGCGACAGGTCGAACGTACCCCAGGTGATCGTCATGCCGACACCTACCGAGAGTTTATTCCAGAATTTGTAGGAGATTGTCGGCTGCAACGTATAGGCTTGCAGGTCGATGCTTTGGATCAGATGTGCTCCGACCCAGTTGTCGCCCCAGTTCATAGACGAGCCGTAAGGGGTATAAAATCCCAGGCCGACGGCCAGATTTTTGGTGGCTTTGTAGTTGAAATAGGCGTAGAGCGGCGTCGAAATCTTGTTGTCCGAGTGGGCTTGGATCTGCGGATTGCCCCGGTAGTCGTTGTTCGACAGGTACGTTGCATTGGATTTGATACCCGTGATGCCGACCGAGAAGGAGAATCGGGAGGTTTGGAAGGCGGTTCCCGCCGGGTTGAAATAGATCGACTCGGAATTGAGTTTCATACCTGTTCCCACGTGTCCCATTCCCAACTGTTTTGCACTCAAGGTATTCACCTGGTAGCCTTCGGCGCAGACCGCCGTTGCGAACAGCAGGGCCGAGATCGTTAGTAGCAGTTGCTTCATAATCAAAGTTTTAGTTGATAATTTGAAAAATATATTGATTTCTGTGGTAAGTTTATGCGCTCGGACGAGTTTCGGAGCGATTCTCATCCATGCTTTCAAAAATGCTTGTCTTAAAACGGAGCAAAAGTACGAAAACAAAGTCGAGTAGGAAAATATTTTGTTCGTAATTTCTTAAAAAGTGGACTAAAATGGATATAATTGGTCAGAATTGGATTCGATTCAGGATTTGAAGGAGAGGCGAAATATCATGCTTCGGGATCGGATCCTGTTTTTCAGGAGAGTTTTTTTGACCGGGCGACTTGGAATTACCCGGAGGAAAGATTTGGCAGAATCGAAAATCCGTTATACTTTTGCACCCGGAGAGATGGCAGAGTGGTCGATTGCGGCGGTCTTGAAAACCGTTGAGCTGCGAGGCTCCGGGGGTTCGAATCCCTCTCTTTCCGCCAAAGTACTACGAATCGACAGTAAGAGGGGCTATTCAGCAGCCCCTCTTATCTTTTGGTTGTGATTGTCACCCGTTTTTGGATGCAGCTATCGCTCGCTCAGCTCCTTATAGCGTTCCAGCCGCAGTTCGCAGTAGTTTTCGATTATTTCGGCCGCCTTTTGAACACGATCCATGTGCATCTCCAACTCCTGCGGAGCCATGTAAAACTCGGCGCTGTAAGGTGTTTTCATCAGTATTTGTTTCAGACACGGCAGCGTAAAGATGTTTTCAATATGGTTGTCGTCGAATACCAGCATTAGCTTCGTTGAAAGTGTCCGCATCCGGTCGTGCATCACCACCGGATCGTGGATGTCGAACTCCATCCCGTGATAGACGTAATAGACTACGGCCTGCGCCGTGAACTGCGCCGCCAGACGCACGTTGCGGCTCTCGACAAACGCATCCTGCGCCTGTTCCAATAGGTCGTTGCCCAGCGTGCGGAAGGTGTCGAAATGGAATCTGGCATCGGCGTAGGACGCGGCGAAATTGCAGGGGTGCTTCGGGCGGCGGAAATGGTGGCGGTCGCTGCAATAGAGTAACTCACCCTCGCTGCGGGCGAAGTAGAGGAACGGCGTCCAATTCGATTCGACATAGTTCAGCGGCAGGATATAGAGATTGATGTAGGTGATCTTGCGGTGGCGGTAGGGCATGCGGTACCGCAGGATGCGTTTGGCCCGAATCCAATCGTATTCGGGTGTTTCGCGCACGACCATCAATAGGTCGTAAGCCATCGCGTCGCTGTGGGGCGTGCCGCCGACCAGTTTGCCGAAAAGCAGGATGTATTCGGGGTCGAAATAGCCGTCGGTCAGGTGGAGGACAATCTGCGCCGCTTCATTGGGGTCGTAAAGTTGTCCGGCGGGGGCGGGGTGATCGGGTTGAGGTTCAGGGACAGATTGTTCCGGAGTGGTGGCGGGCTGTTCTGAGGCGGATTGCGCGTTCGGTTGTCCCGGAACGAGTTGTTGTCCGGGCTGAACGGTTGCGGACGTTTCGGGGACTATGGGTTGCGCAG
>OHNQ01001112.1_pt1 | contig 12177 bp, 8 predicted proteins | sample 1569621 | NCBI WGS metagenome assembly OHNQ01 (sample SAMEA3879516, study PRJEB24766) | human gut metagenome | biome: human-associated habitat; feature: feces | place: USA | collected 1985/1987
CCCGTCCGGCGGAAGGATACTCCTCAACCCCAGCCGCACAATTACGCGGCAAAAAGAAGCTGCGGGATTTTCCGCCGGCCGGAACCGTTCCGCCCCTGCCATGACCATAATACGCAAACCGCCGGGCTACTTTGCCCGGCGGTCCGAGTATCGAAACAAATCAACAGTGCAACGCGACAGCAAACGCCTTCGCATGATTCATACGGATCACGCCTTCCCGTTTTTCGACACTGGACGGCGGCATTCCAAAAAAATTTAAAAAACTCCCCCGCTTTCGGATTCATGCAGAAACGGGCGTTTTCCGAACGAAACAAAAGCCGGAATACGCCGAATACGCACATATTATCACCGAAAAACCGAAACTCCCCGCAAAAAAGCCGCAGGAAAGCCCCGAAAAAAGTCGTCTCCGGGGAACAAACTGACAATAAATTTATATATTTGCAATATTGTTTTTCTAAACCCTACTAATCCGAAACAAGACATGGAGAAAACCAATGTACGGGAGTTGCAGGATGTCGTGATTCGCTTCTCAGGAGACTCAGGAGACGGCATGCAGCTCACGGGTACGCTCTTTTCAGACACTTCGGCCCTGCTCGGAAACGGCATCTCGACCTTTCCGGACTACCCCGCCGAAATTCGTGCGCCGCAGGGAACCGTGGCCGGAGTATCGGGCTTCCAGGTCCATTTCGGCGCACGGCGCGTCATCAACCCCGGCGACTACTGCGACGTGCTCGTAGCCATGAACCCCGCAGCGCTCAAGGCCAACCGCAAATGGCTCAAGCAGGGCGCGACGGTGATCATCGACGGCGATTCGATCACCGAAGAGCATCTCAGGAAAGCGGGATTCGCCACGCTCGACCCGATCGCGGAGCTTGAACTGAACGAATACAACGTCGTCATCCCCGACATCACGTCGATGACGCGCGAAGCGCTCAAGGAGACCGGACTGGACAACAAAGCCGTGGTCAAGTGCAAGAACATGTTCGCGCTGGGCATCTGCTTCTACCTCTTCGACCGCCCCGAAGCGTACGCATACAAATATCTGGAGACCAAATTCGCGCGGAAAAATCCGGTCGTGGCCCAAGCCAACAAGCTGGCGATCGACGCGGGCTATAACTATGCGGCCAACACCCATCAGTTCGCCAACACCTACACCGTAGCCCCGGCGCCGCTCGAAAAGGGCACCTACCGCTCGATCAACGGCAACGTCGCCACGGCATGGGGACTGATGGCCGCCGCCGAAAAGGCGGGGCTACCGCTCTTCTGCGGCTCCTACCCCATCACGCCGGCCACGGTGATTCTCGAAGAGCTGGCCAAGCACAAGGAGCTGGGCGTGAAGACCGTGCAGGCCGAAGACGAGATCGCCGGCATCTGCACGGCCATCGGCGCCGCCTTCGCCGGCAATTTCGCCGTCACGACGACCTCCGGCCCGGGACTTTCGCTCAAAAGCGAAGCGCTCGGTCTGGCCGTCATGGCCGAACTGCCGCTAGTGGTGGTCGACGTCCAGCGTGGCGGCCCGTCGACGGGTCTGCCGACCAAGACCGAACAGAGCGACCTGATGCAGGCGCTCTATGGACGTAATGGTGAGAGTCCGCTGGTGGTAATGGCAGCGACCACGCCAACCGACTGCTTTGATACCGCCTTTGAAGCGGCTCAGATAGCCCTTGAGCATATGACACCTGTGATCCTCCTCACCGATGCCTACCTAGGTAATGGTGCTTCGGCTTGGCGGATTCCCGACCTGAGCACTTATCCTGAGATCAAGCCTCCATACGTAGAGAGCAACTACCAGGGGGAGCAACCTTGGAAACCTTATTTCCGTGACCCTGAGAGCTATGTCCGCTATTGGGCGATCCCTGGTGTGGAGGGCTTTACCCACCGCGTGGGAGGCCTGGAGAAGGATAGTGAGACGGGTGTGATTAGCACCGACCCACGCAACCACGCACGTATGGTAGGGTACCGTAAGGAAAAGATTGCACGCATTGCCCATCGCCTTCCTCAGCAGGAGGTCATAGGTGATGAGGATGCTGAGCTACTAGTGGTAGGCTGGGGAAGCACCTATGGGCATATTCTTTCGGCAGTAGAGGAGATTCGTGCTGCTGGACGGAAGATTGCGATGACGCACTTCAAGTACATCAACCCACTACCTAGCAACACTGCTGAGCTGATAAAGCGCTTTGAAAAGGTGGTGGTAGTGGAGCAAAACTTGGGTCAGTTTGCCGCTTACCTCAGTGGTCAGATAGGTGGGCTAGACCTCTATAGGTTTAATAAGGTGGAGGGTCAGCCGCTCAAGGTACGAGAGATCGCAGACTATCTACTGCATATACTGGATGGTGAAAATGTAAAGCAAGGAGGGCTATAAAATATGAAACTAAATCAAGTAATAGGGCCACAGCCCTCAGGACTCACATATACGGGAAAGGACTTCCACAGTGGTGGGCAGGTGAAGTGGTGCCCAGGGTGTGGTGACCACGCTGTATTGAATTCGCTACATAAGGCAATGGCAAAAATAGGCATTGCCCCACACAATACAGTGGTGGTGAGTGGTATCGGTTGCTCTTCTCGCCTACCCTACTATATGGGTACTTATGGAATGCATACCATCCACGGTCGTGGAGCTGCCGTGGCTACTGGAGTGAAGGTGGCGAATCCCGACCTTTGCGTATGGCTTACCTCGGGGGATGGCGATAGCATGGCGATTGGGGGCAACCACTTTATCCACATGATTCGCCGCAATGTGGATATCAATATGGTGCTCTTTAATAATAAGATTTATGGGCTTACTAAGGGGCAGTATTCGCCTACTAGCGACCGCGGATTTGTATCGAAGTCGTCGCCTTTTGGCACGGTGGAGGATCCTTTTATCCCTGGAGAATTGGTCTTTGGGGCAAGAGGGACCTTCTTTGCCCGTACCATTGATGTGGACATGGGTCTTTCAGAGGAGATCATGATAGAGGCGGCTAAGCACCGAGGCACTAGTGTGGTGGAGAGCTTGGTGAACTGTATGATTTTCAATAATGGCACCCATTTAATGTACACCGACCGTACTATTCGTGCCGATGTGACGATTACGCTCCGCCATGGAGAGCCTATGATCTATGGCAAGGAAAAGAATAAGGGGCTAGTGCTGGACGGTCTGCAATTGAAGAGTATGACGATTGGTGAAAATGGGGTGACGGAGAAGGATATCCTGGTGCACGATGCCACCACAGAGAGCCCCGTACTCCACTCAATGCTGGCAATGATGCACACGACACCTGGAATGCCACTAGCACTCGGTGTGATCCGCAATGTGGAGGCACCCACATATGACCGTGAGGTGACTCGCCAGATCATTGGGGAGCAGGAGAAGAAGCCCGAGCTAACGCTCCAAAGTTACCTTAATAGCCTTTCGAGCTGGGAGGTGAAGTAACCCTTTTCACAAGTAAAATAGCTCTTTTCACAAAAGGGAGGCGCCAGTAATGGTCACCTCCCTTTTTAGTGCTCTATTTTTCGGGAAGTCTCGTGAAAAATGAGTACATTTGTGTGCAGGAGGAGAGGGGGAAGGTATTCATTTATTAAGCAATCGACAGAGACTATGGCAGACCTACACTTATCGGACAAGGACCTAAAGCAATTGCAGGAGAAGGGCATCTCACAGACTCAACTTGAAGGGCAGCTACGGCGATTTGCCCAAGGATTTCCCTACCTACATTTGGTAAAAGCGGCCTCGGAGGAGGAGGGCATCGTGACACTAGAGGGCGATGCACTAGATTCAGCACTCAAGGAGTGGGAGCGGACGCTATCCTCCCCCACCTCGGTAGTGAGCCGATTTGTGCCGGCTAGTGGTGCTGCCTCGCGAATGTTTAAGGCGCTCTTTGCCTATCTACACACGGAGGAGATGAACGATGATACCCGTGAGGTGCTAGACCACATCACCGACTTTGCCTTTTTTGATAGCCTCAATCGTGCTTGTATGCTGGGTGAGGGTGGCAAGGGCTGTCTGAAGTTGATCCAATCGGGCAAAGAGCATACGGTGATTGAATACCTTTTAACGGAAAAGGGGCTTAACTACGGGCATTTACCTAAGGCGTTGCTTCAATTTCATCGCTACCCCGAGGGAAGCCGCACAGCTATGGAGGAGCAGCTGGGGGAGAGTGCTAAATACGCACGCAATGCCGATGGTACGGTAAAGATACACTTCACCCTAAGCCCTGAGCATATTGAGCCTTTCCAGACACTCCTCAAGCGAAAAAGGGGTGAGATAGAGGAGCGCTACTCCTCTGTACTGGAGGTGACCTATTCTATTCAGAGAAGTAATACAGATACCATTGCTGTGGATATGGATAACCAGCCGATGAGGACTAAGGAGGGGGCTTTGCTTTTCCGTCCAGGAGGGCATGGGGCTCTGATCCATAACCTTAACGAAATCGATTCGGACATTATCTTTATTAAGAATATTGATAATGTAATTCCTCAGCCCTACTGGTGTGACACGCTGATCTACAAAAAGGCAATTGGAGGCTATCTAGTACAGCTCCGCAATAAGGTCTACAAGTATATGGCGCAATTAGGGGAGGATAAAAAGGTGAGTAATAATCTTATCAGCGAGATCAAAACCTTTGTGGAGGAGAACTTCTGCATCGAGACCTCGGCACTTGATGAGCTATCCCTGGAGGAGCAGGCCAACTTCCTAAGGAGGATCCTCAATCGACCTATCCGCGTTTGTGGCATGGTGCGAAATACGGGTGAGCCAGGGGGTGGCCCTTACATTGTTAAGAATGAAAATGGCACTACAGGTCTGCAGATCTTGGAAAGCACTCAGATCAATATGAATGACCCTGTGGATAAGGAGCTATTTGAGACAAGCACTTACTTCAATCCTGTGGATCTAGTGCTTTGCGTGAAGGATTATCGTGGCAATAAGTTTGACCTCCTTTCGTTTGTGGACGAGGAGACTGGATTTATCAGCCACAAGAGCCAAGAAGGGCAGGAGCTAAAGGCTCTGGAGCTTCCAGGCTTATGGAATGGGGCGATGAGCAATTGGCTCACGGCGTTTGTGGCGGTACCTGGAACCACTTTCAACCCAGTGAAGAAGGTGAATGACCTACTCCGCCCAAGCCACCAACTATCATAAGAAAGAGATAATAATCAATAGATATTAAACAATATGAAAGAAAATATCAAGGAGCGACTGAAAGCACTGAGAGGTGCGATGAAAAGGGAGCAGATAGATGCATACATTGTACCTAGCTCAGACCACCATCTGAGTGAATATACCCCTACTTGCTGGAAGCATAGGGAGTGGATTACAGGATTTAATGGTTCGGCTGGTACCGCCGTGGTAGCAATGGATGAGGCTGGTCTTTGGACCGACTCACGCTACTTCCTTCAGGCAACTCAGCAATTGGAGGGGACAACCATTGACCTACGCAAGGAGGGTCTTCCAGAGACGCCCTCTATCGCCGATTACTTTCGCACAAAGAAGGGGGTGAAGCGGGTAGGATTCTTTGAGAAGTCGATGAGTACAGCAGAGGCACTTAGCTACAAGAAGGTGCTGGATATCGCTGGTATTGAGATGGTGACGGAGAAGGATCTGATCTCGGAGGTCTACACAGATGCCCCTGAGATTCCACGCAATCCTTTCTTTATCATGCCTACGAAATATGCGGGTCTCACCACTAAGGAGAAGGTGGCTAATGTTCGTGCTGCACTAGAGGCAAAGGGGGCCAATGCTATCATCATCAATATGCTGTGTGAGCTGGCTTGGCTATTTAATATCCGAAGTAATGATGTAGCCTTTAATCCTGTAGGCATCGGATATGGTCTACTAACTAAGGATCAAGTGACGCTATATGCTTTCCCCGAAAAGTTGCCAGACGAGGTACGCCAGCATCTTAAGGAGAATGGCGTGAACATCAAACCATACGAAGCAGTTTATGCCGATGTGGCAGCGCTTCCTAAGAAGACGGTGCTCTCTTTTGACCCAGCTCGAAACAACTACGCTTTCTACAGAGCGATCCCTGAGGGCGTAACCGTAATTGAGCAATTGAGCCCTATCACGCTACTTAAGGCGGTGAAGAATGAAACAGAGCACCAAGGCTATGTGAATGTGATGAAGCGTGATGGTGCTGCCCTCACCCGCTTCTTCATTTGGCTTGAAAAGACACTAGAGAGTGGCGAAACTCCTACCGAGTATGAGGTAGGTGTCCAATTAGCTAAGTTCCGAGCGATGGATGAGCAGTATGTCAATGATAGCTTTGCCCCTATCGCTGGTTATCGCGACCACGGGGCTATTGTCCATTATAGTGCTACTCCCGAGAGTTCGCACAAGCTGCAGCACAATGGGATGTTCTTGCTGGACTCTGGTGGTCAATATTACGACGGCACCACAGATATTACCCGTACCATTTCGCTGGATGGCAAGCCTACAGCAGAAGAAAAGGCCGACTATACGCGTGTACTGAAGGGACATATTCAGTTGGCAACAGCTATCTTCCCTGAGGGGACGCGAGGCTCGCAGTTGGATATCCTTGCACGCAAAGCCCTTTGGGATAATAGTCAGAACTATGGACACGGCACTGGGCACGGTGTGGGCTACTTCCTCAATGTTCACGAGGGACCACAAAACATCCGAATGGACGAGAATCCTACTGTGCTTCAGCCAGGTATGGTTACCTCCAATGAGCCAGGTATCTACATCACAGGTAAGTATGGCATTCGTATTGAGAACCTCATCTATACCAAGCCACATTCTGAGGGAGACTTTGGCAAGTTCTTCTGCTTCGAGACACTCACCCTCTGCTATCTAGATAATAGCTTGGTAGACCTTCCACAGCTTACCGATAAGGAGCTGGAGTGGTACAATAACTATCAAGAACGAGTATACCGAGAGGTATCACCACTTCTTAATAGCGATGAGGCTGCTTGGCTCAAAGCCAAAACAGCACCCTTGAGTAGGTAATTTTTTAGACTAATGGTAGGAGGTACTTCCAGAGTACCTCCTACTTTTTTTTCATTTTTATATGGCAATAATTCAAGAGGTGAGGGGTTTTACACCCAAGATCGCTCACAATGTTTTTCTCGCTACCAATGCTACCGTGGTGGGAGATGTAGAGATAGGCGAAGGGAGCAGTATATGGTTTGGTGCTGTGGTGCGTGGCGATGTCAATAGCATTCGCATAGGCAAAAACGTGAATGTACAGGATGGAGCTGTCATCCACACCCTATATCAAAAGTCGGTCTCAATACTAGAGGATAACGTCTCTGTCGGACACAACGCTATCATTCACGGTGCTAAGATCGAAGAGGGAGCCCTAGTAGGAATGGGAGCTATTGTGATGGATCATGCCGTGGTAGGGAGAGGAGCAATTGTAGCTGGTGGAGCTGTAGTCCTCTCCAATACGGTAATAGAACCTGGTGCACTTTACGCCGGCGTCCCTGCTAAGTTTGTGAAGATGCTAGACCCTGAGCAACAGCAAACCATCAATAAGCGTATCTCCGATAACTACCAAATGTACGCCTCCTGGTACCCTCCACAAGAGTAATCACTACTCTTTATATCGGGTGGCAGCATGAAGGATGCGTCGTGCAATACTACTCCTTAATGAGCGTGGAGCGATCACCTCTACATGATTGGCATAACCAAGGATAGCTCGCTCCAACTCTAAATTAAGGATCAGCTCCATCGCTACTATTACACTGCCATCATCGCGATACTCTATCACTTCTTGGCTTGAGTGAAAGGGCTTAGTAAGTACATAGGGGGCCTGGTTAGCGTCGACCCATAAAGTAACCCTCTCCTTTTTGGATTTGAGGTTACGTGTCACCCCTACCATTGCATCAAAGTAGTCATTTGGCTCGAAAAAGGTATTCTCAACATAGGTGCCACCCATATCCTCCTCTATCTGTTTGAGCCTATCTAACGCCAATACCTGAATATCCTTCAGCCTAGAAGAATAGCCTATTACAAACCAACGGTTATTGTACTCTTTCAGAAGGTATGGGGAAAACTTAAACCTACTTACCCGCTCCGACTTAAAAGATTGGTAATGAATTAATAGGGGCTTCGATCGCACAATAAAATCATAGAGAGAACTGAGAAACTCTAGCCCCTTCAGCCGATCATTAGTATCAATGAAGACTACTTGGCGATGGCTCTCTTGGCTATGAATCCTATCTCGCATCTGCGTGAGGGTATCATCTAATCCTTGGAGCCCTCTGAAGCCCTTATAATGATTGATGATATCTAGTGCCCCACTCAATTGTGCTAAATCATCTTGTGTAAGAGGAAGTTCAGTGATGCTATACTCTGGATCAGAACAGATATAGTACTTGCGGTCCACCACCTCAATGGGGGCATTGTAACCCAGTTTGTCGCTCCGCATCAATTCAATATCCCTCTGCACAGTACGACTACTGATACCTGATATTCCTTCAAAATCATAGAGTGCTTCTTCGCACGCTTTCCGAAGATCCTCAAGTGTCCACCTCCTATTCCGACGCCTTAGGCAAGCGTCAATAGTGCGAATTCGCATCAGTACATTTCGATTAATCGGCATAGCTAGCTTCTCTTTTTCCACAAATTTAAAGAAAAATGAGCACTACGACAATAGATGTCGCACACCCTACCTACCTTTGCCTTTGAATAGGTTACAACACTAAACGCAGAATGAATATGATACTGAAAGTAGTACAAGGAACCAGGTTGCCCGCAAAGCTGTGGCTAACTGAGGTGGAGGACTCTTGCATGGAGCAGATTATCGCACTTGCCTCTCTGCCCTATGCCTTCAAACATATCGCCATCATGCCCGATGCGCACACTGGCAAAGGAATGCCAATTGGTGGAGTCCTCGCCACAAAGGGGGTAGTCATTCCCAATGCGGTAGGAGTAGATATTTGTTGTGGTATGTGTGCCCTCAAGACCAATCTAATTGCTAGTGACCTAACACGTAAGGAACTCACCTATCTAATGGCTCATATTCGAGAGCAGATACCACTTGGCTTTGCTCATCGCAAGACACCGTTAGATGAATCTTTACTCCCCGACTTGCCACTAGACGAACTACCTTATCTAAAAGACAAAAAGGAGGCGATGCTACGACAGATTGGTACTTTAGGAGGTGGCAATCACTTCATTGAGCTCCAAAAGGATACCGCCTCTGATGAAGTGTGGGTAATGATCCACTCTGGTAGCCGTAACGTTGGCTACAAGGTGGCAGAGCACTATAATGAATTGGCTCGCTTTTGGTGCGAGAAGTGGTATGCCGAGACACTCCCCAATCTCTCTTTTCTCCCTATTGAAAGCCAAATGGCAAAGGATTATATGGCGGAGATGGAATATTGTAAGGAGTTGGCTTTTGCCAATCGTCGTACAATGATGCACTTTGTAATGGATGGGCTGGAGGATATTGTCCCAGAGGTAGAATTCGAACCACTGATTAATATCGCCCACAACTATGCAGCATGGGAAGAGCACTTTGGCGAAAAGGTAATCGTTCACCGCAAAGGAGCCACTAGAGCCTACAAAGATGAAATCGGAATCATACCTGGCTCTATGGGAAGCTTCTCATACATCGTGAAGGGGCTTGGAAATCCAGAGTCCTTTATGAGTTGTTCTCATGGTGCTGGTAGAAAACTAAGCCGCACCGCCGCTCTCAGACAGTTGTCGCTAAAAGAAGAACAAGAACATATGGACCAGTTAGGGATCATCCATGGCCTCAGAAAGAATGGACTTGACGAAGCCCCAAGTGCCTACAAGGAAATTGAAGAGGTGATGGCCAATCAAGCTGACCTAGTACAGCCTTTGATACAGTTGGCTCCTATAGCAGTAATAAAGGGTTAGCTATAACTTTGCCAATTCCCTTGGTTATCTGCCAAAAAAAGGGTAACTTGCTGAAGATTTTCAAACCAATAATACAAAAGACTGTAACAACATGAAGAAAACTCTATGCAAGGTGGCTATGGCACTAGTTATCGCCACTCTAGGAGCGGGAGTCTCAGCAGAGGCTTGTACCGACCTAATTGTAGGACCCAAGGCATCTACAGACGGGAGCGTCTTTATTAGCTACGCTGCAGATAGCCACACATTATATGGCGAGCTATACCATTGGCCTGCCGCCACTTGGACAGCGGGAAGCATCCTTAAGGTAACTGAGTGGGATTCAGGTATTCCAACAGGTGAGATTGCACAGTATGTAGGTCGCACCTACAATGTGATTGGCAACATGAATGAAAAGCAAGTAGCCATCACAGAGAGCACCTGGGGCGGTTGCGACAAGTGCCAAGGCACAGAGGGTCTTATGGACTATGGTAGCCTAATCTACATTGCACTTCAAAGGTCTGCAACAGCTCGCGAAGCTATTGACGTCATCACAGGTCTAGTAGATCAATATGGCTACAGAAGTAGCGGTGAAAGCTTTACCATTGCCGATAAAAACGAAGTATGGGTAATGGAGATGATCGGTAAGGGCAAAGGCGAGAAGGGTGCCGTTTGGGTAGCTATTCGCATCCCCGACGATGCTATCTCAGCACACGCCAACCAAGCTCGTATCCAGCAGATTCCTTTTAATGACAAGGAGAACTGCCTCTACAGTCCCGACGTTGTAGAGTTTGCTCGCAAAAAGGGTCTCTACAAGGGAAGTGACAAGGACTTTAGCTTCCAAAAAGCTTACAACCCCTACGACTTTGGTGGTCTACGTGGCTGTGAGGCAAGAGTTTGGTCTTTCTTCAATCGCTTTGCCGATGGCATGGATAAATACCTACCTCTAGTTATGGGATACGAGCCAGATGCAGAGCCAATGCCACTTTATGTAAAGCCTAATCGCAAGCTCTCACTTGCCGACGTGCAGAATATGATGCGTGACCACTACGAGGATACCCCAATGGATATGACCAAGGATCGTGGTGCAGGTGCTTATAAGGTTCCCTATCGCTGGAGACCTATGGGCTTTGAGGTAGATGGCCAAGAGTATGTCAATGAACGTGCTATCGCAACACAGCAAACTGGTTTTGTACTAGTGGCTCAGATGCGTAAAGACCTACCCGATTATGTTGGAGGTATCCTATGGTTTGGTGTGGATGACGCAGATATGACCCTCTTCAAGCCTATGTACGCCTCTATGACCCGCGTACCTCATAGTTTTGCACCAGGCAATGGATCTATGACTAAGTTCTCTTGGACCTCAGCCTTTTGGATGCACAACTGGGTAGCCAATATGGCATATGGCAAGTACAGCTATATGATTAAGGATATCCGCAAGAAGCAGCAAGAGATCGAGGGACAATGGCAAAGCATACAGCCAGCCATCGAGGCAAGAGCCATGGAGATTGCTAAGAGCCAAGGTGAAGCAGCTGCAGTAGAATTCCTTACCAACTACTCCTGCCAGATTGCCGACCAATCGACAGCTGAGTGGAAGCAACTTGGAGAGTACCTGCTAGTGAAGTACATTGATGGCAATGTAAAGCTAGAGAAAGATGGTCAATTTGTAGAGGAGCACGGACTCGTAGCCTTCCCAGAGCAACCAGGCTATAGCGAAGACTTCTACCGTCACGTAGCAGAGGGCGACAACGTAGAGCACCTCAAGGTACCAGCTAAGAAGTAACCAACTCACATTTACACTTTATCTATAATAGAGTGATGAGCTGAAAAGTCAGTCCATCACTCTATTTTTATATCCACGGAAACCATTGTAACAATCAAGAATCACAGAAGGACCTCGGCAGAGGTCCTTGTTAAATAGGCACAGGTCAAGGCACGTAGTGCCGAAGACCTGTGTATATAAGTATGCACATGTACGTTACGACCCCGGTCGAGGGGTCGGACGACCTTATCCTGGTCTGACCCCTCAGCCGGGGTCATGAAGTTGCGGAAATACCCTTGTACACAGGTCGTTCGGGGCAAGCCCCTCCGACCTGTGCCTATTTAAGAGGGACCTCTGCCGAGGTCCTTCCAATCCATGAGAAGCCTTGACAGATATCGGTATTCAATCCTTCATGCGACAGACTCATTTAATACGGAACTCAGATGCTTATTGGACAGGAAAATGTACATGGTACCGGTACAATTCCATAGGGAGTGTCTACTTATTTAGGAATAAACCTTTGTCGGTGTTTACTAAATTAGGAATAGGACACTAGGGCACTGTCCTCTCCTGAAATAGTAGACACACAAACCATGCGAAAATATGGCAGAAAAGA
>OHNQ01001115.1_pt1 | contig 12114 bp, 9 predicted proteins | sample 1569621 | NCBI WGS metagenome assembly OHNQ01 (sample SAMEA3879516, study PRJEB24766) | human gut metagenome | biome: human-associated habitat; feature: feces | place: USA | collected 1985/1987
CTTGTTCCAAACTGTCAGGACGAGTGACGGCGGAACTGGAATGTCCGGCTGTAAACGCCGAAGATACTTCGGCTTATACCGGAACTTCAATCGGCAAAGAGTCGTTCCATATCGCACAGAAAGCCGATGAATATGCCATTGTGGTGGATACGCACGGCAAGATGCACTGGAAATCAAACGAGGCTGAAGGTCATCCCATGTTGTGTATCATCAGTGAGGATGCTACACGGCAGTATGTTGATACTCTTGACAATATGGGTATTTCATGGATTGCCACAGGCCGTACACATATAGATATGCCGAGGGCGATGGATATTCTCCACGATGAGTTCGGTGTGGAACGCCTTGCCATCGTAGGAGGAGGTCATATCTGTGGTGGGTTCCTCGAAGCCGGACTAGTGGATGAGGCAAGCGTCATGGTGTCTCCCGGCATTGACGGACGTACAGGGCAGACTGCCATGTTTGATGGAATGACCGACCGCGGCAGCAACCCTTACAAACTGAAACTGGAAAGCGTGGAGCAGTGGGAAACTGATATTGTCTGGCTCCGTTATAAAGTAATGTGATTATGAAACTACAAGCAATCGCCATCCTGACATTCCTGACTTTTACGAATGTCATGGCACAGGATATCTCAAAATCAACAAATATGAACACTTTGGAATTAACGCAGGAATGGGACAAGACCTTCCCGCAAAGCGATAAAGTGGAACACACGAAAATCACGTTCCACAACCGTTACGGCATCACGCTTGCCGCAGACCTTTACAAGCCGAAAAATACGCAAGGACATCTGGCAGCCATTGCCGCCAGTGACCCTTACGGTGTGGTGAAAGAACAAGTGTCAAGCCGTTATGCCCAGACGCTTGCCGAATGAGGTTGATCCACGTATTAAAGCGACGGTAATATCCACTATGTACGGTATGAACCGAGTTAAAATAATTCAACAACAATCTTACTCTAAAAAAAATAACAATATGGATAAAAGAAAATTAGGACAATTGGAAGTATCTCCGATAGGAATGGGATGTATGGGATTCAGCCACGGTTACGGACAAGTGCCGCCCGAAGCGTATGCCATAGAAGCAATCCGCAAGGCATATGACTACGGCTGCACGCATTTTGATACGGCGGAAGCCTATGGCAAAGAACAATTCTACGCCGGACATAACGAGGAGTTGGTGGGTAAGGCGATTGAGCCGTTCCGTAAGGAGGTGGTACTCGCCACCAAATTTCATATTGGTGAACTCCCGAAGCCGGACGGGACGAATCTCTACCGGGAAGTGCGTCGGCATCTTGAAGATTCCATGAGCAGACTTCGCACGGATTATATCGACCTGTATTACCTGCATCGCATCAATGAGACGGTCCGGCTTGAGGATGTGGCAACCGTCATGGGGCGGCTTATTCAGGAGGGATTGATACGTGGTTGGGGATTGTCGCAAGTATCGGCCGACCAAATACGGACGGCGCATGAGGTTACTCCCTTGTCTGCCGTCCAGAACATCTATTCGATGGTGGAACGCGATTGCGAAACGGAGATTTTCCCGGTGTGTCTTGAGGAAGGAATCGGAGTCGTACCGTTCTCGCCGATTGCAAGCGGATTCCTTTCGGGCAAGGTAACGCCACAGGATCAGTTCGGCTTCGATGACGTGCGGAAATTCGTCCCCCAATTATCGAAAGAGAATATCGAGGCCAACCAGCCCATACTCGATTTGCTGCATCGGTTCGCTGTGGAGAAACATGCTACCAACGCCCAGATATCGCTCGCGTGGATGCTCCATAAATATCCCAATGTCGTACCTATTCCCGGCTCCAAGAATCAGGAAAGGATTCTGGAGAATCTGGGGGCTTGGAACGTCACGCTTTCCGATGATGAATTCCAGCAGTTACAATCAGCGTTGGATGAATGTAAGGTGCACGGACATCGCGGATGCGTGGAAACAGAACAGACGAGTTTCGGTAAACAATGGAGTGAAGGAACAGATAAGTGAATCAAGTCACATTCAGTCCGGTTGAATAATCAAAAAAAGGAAGTGAACTTCCTGATAAAACAAATTGGGGGATGTGTCAAAACTCCCCTTTTATTGAAATCACCCTCGCTACAACTGCCTGAACTACACTCCTAAAGTTTTATGTCCAACTTTTGGGGTGCAGTTCAGCCTGTGGCGAGGGTGATTTTTAATTTATGAAAGTTTCGACACCCTCTTGCTTTTACCTTTGCATCAAAGGAATAACTTAAAAATAACAGATATGAAAACGAAACTCTTATTTCTCTTTGCATGGCTTATGCATCGTCAGAATCGATATTCAGCAGATTCTGAATGACACATTCTTTTGAGTTCTTCGTTCCTTCAGGAATTTCATATACTTTTAACCAGTAACATTTACCTTTTTGAGTAAAGAACATCATTGTATTGGCATTGTTGCCGGATAGCTATGCTCGATGAAGTCTTTGGCATGCGTTTCATACAGAGGCTCAGAAATTTTAGTTAATACTACCTCATCAGCACTCATATCCAATCCTATTCAACTAAGATTTGTAGAAGAGCGACACAATGTCGCGAATAGAATTATACATAAACTCCTTACTTATATGAGCCTGCGGATGATAAAAATCAATAATCAGCTTTCCGTCACCGGTCTGATAATAAAGAATTTTCTTTGCCATCTCCTTATCAGCAGTTTCAAATACATGCTTTTGCAACGAAATGTCTTTTATAAGGCTCCGGAACAAGCTACCAACTTCTACCCCACAACAAACAATAATATCGGTTTGAGACCAATAAAGATCAACCTGACTGCGCAACAAGCCCTTGTGTTTTTTCACGAATTCACGAAGTTCGGCTTTATTGGTATTTGCACCTCCGGGAGTCTTCTTCAGATTCATCGCCACGACCGTTTGTAAATGATGCTTGCGTCTCGCCTTTTCCAATGAACGTAGATTGATTTCATCCGACCATTGAAGATTCTCTTTATAATGCCGGATAGCATGTGTCCACAGCGCAATGTTCCCCCAAGTATTGCTTCCGGCTCCATCATACAACCATTCTCTTGAAAGAGAAGCAGAATGTGGTTTACCTTTATGATTGGCTTCTTTCAATACAAACAATATTTTTGGTGAAGACTCTAACCATTTTTTCTCATCGACAATGCCGTCTGTTACCAAATGCGAGTTCTCCAATACCTTTTCCCACGCTTCGAAGATCTTATCTTCTTCTGTAAATAAACTCATGATACCTATTATTTTACTTCCACCATATCGAAATTTGCCAAGCTACATCCCGAAATCAAAGAAATTCCATACTTGCGCTTAAACGCTTCTTCTATCTCTTTAATAACCGGTTTGGCAGTAGTTCCGCTTTTCACTACTTCCGCTTCCATCCCTTTAGCAACTTTTCCCACCGCTTTCTTGGCAGTGACTTTCCATAAATGACTACTCATACTATTATTTTTTTAAGTTACCTACTCTATCGGTTTTTCGGTCTCCCCCATTATATTGTTTTTTATCAAAATACTGCTTGTTATCAAATAAGAAAAGGACACAACACTCCTTTTCTTATTTCTTTGGTTAGGCTCTGGTAAGCCCGAGATCAAAATAAGTAAAAGCAGCCTGTGCCCTTTATGAAGGGTACAAACATGCTTAGACTAATTATTTTTGATCTCATTTTAAATTTACCAGATTTAACCAAATCAAATAATCGTCTGCAAGTTATGCAATATGTCTTTTATAAATCAGTTCTGTTTTTCTCCTACACAAGATTTATCTGCTTACAAAGCTACAAAAAACAGTTGGATTTATAAAACAAAAAATCTCCGCATATCACAGGCTGCCGTTATTTTGTGCAAAGAAACGAGTAAGGTATGCCAAAAGGTTTCATCAATTCCTCTTTTTATTAAAATTCCGGCTATATTTCATAAGAAAAAAACAATTACTTTATCTATATATCCCACTTTTTCCCCTTTTTTGTTCTATCTTTACAGGCAAAATAAATTAAACAAAAAAAACGATAAAACACTAACCACATGCAACCAACCGTAAACAAAACACCACGTATCGAAGTGGTAGATGCCTTAAGAGGCTTTGCTGTAATGGCTATTCTCCTTGTACACAGCGTAGAGCATTTCATCTTTCCTGTCTATCCGACAGATTCGCCCGAATGGCTGAACATACTCGATAACGGAACCTTCAACGTTATCTTTTCGCTCTTTGCCGGAAAATCTTATGCAATATTTGCTCTGCTCTTCGGATTCACATTCTATATCCAATGTCATAATCAGCAAAAGAAAGGAAAAGATTTTGGTTATCGCTTTCTCTGGAGATTAGTTTTACTGGTGGCCTTTGCCACGCTGAATGCAGCCTTTTTCCCTGCCGGAGATGTTCTGTTGCTTTTCTCTATTGTAGGGATTATTTTGTTTTTAGTACGCAAATGGAGTGATAAAGCGATCCTGATCACAGCTATTTTCCTCTTGTTGCAACCCATAGAGTGGTATCATTACTTCATGTCTCTTTTCGATCCTTCGCATGCATTACCCGACTTAGGCGTAGGAGCCATGTATCAGGAAGTAGCGGATTATACAAAAGCCGGAAACTTCTGGGATTTCCTAATAGGAAATATTACATTAGGACAAAAGGCAAGCCTGTTTTGGGCAATCGGTGCAGGACGTTTCCTGCAAACAGCTGGGCTTTTCCTCATGGGACTGTATATAGGAAGAAAGGAACTGTTCGTCACTTCGGAACTGCATCTCAAATTCTGGATAAAGGCGTTGATCCTTGCAGCTATCAGTTTTGCACCGCTCTATTCACTCAAAGAGCTGATTATGCAGAGCGACAGCGACTTAGTTAAGCAAACCGTAGGCACTGCTTTCGACATGTGGCAGAAGTTTGCATTCACCATTGTACTGGTAGCCTCTTTCGTTATTCTCTATCAGAAAGAGAAATTCAAAAATGCAGTAACGAGTCTACGTTTTTATGGCAAGATGAGTTTGACGAACTATATCACCCAATCCATAGCAGGAGCTATTATTTATTTCCCCTTCGGACTTTACTTAGCCCCTTATTGCGGATATACAGTCAGTGTATTGATCGGTTTTGTATTGTTCCTCCTGCAAGTACGTTTCTGCAAATGGTGGCTATCCGGACACAAGCAAGGACCTTTGGAAAGCATCTGGCATAAATGGACTTGGATGTTCTCCAACAAATAAAGTTTGCCATCAAGAACAGAGAACAACATTAGACAAATATCATCAAAACAGCCTTATAAACATCTTTTTGTTCTCTTATTGATGATTTTTATAACAAGTACTTTCTAAGCAAAGTCGCAACCAGAGAAAAAGCTGCATAATAAAACAAATATCATGCAGCTTTTTCTGTATATTCTTACCTTATCCGGATAAATATGTGATTTATCCCGGTATGTCAACTCCATTATCCCGGCATGATAAGTTCGGTTTCTCTACGAGGAACAGTCCGAAACTCTACGAGAAACGACAAGAGACTCTACGAGATAAATTATTTCCTCTCCAAAAGGCGCTTTTTCACGCTGATTGATGTCCGAATCCCGATCATGCTCAATTATCTAAAATCACAGCAAATACAGATTATAAAGACAAATTGCACAATAAAAAGAAACATATACGGCCTATTTATCACACAATTGCCTCTAATACAAACTATTCACTCCAACAACACTTCCAATAAAGAAGATTTCCGGCAGCCATTCCTATCCATCCCTTAACAAAGCAATTCTACAAGATCAGCTTTAGCAAAATGTCAAAGTTGACAATGTGTCAATGAAACAACTCTTATTATAAATTCGGATTCGCATCCGTCTCCTCTTTCGGGATGGCATACAGATAATTGGTACTGTTCGGGACAAATACCTCCCCCTCGGAGAAAGTAACAAACCAATGTCCCAACGGATTCCTTTTAGCGAACCCTCCGCCTTCCTGCCAGGCATCCACTTCCTGTTTCTGCTCCTCGGCAGAAAGCATGGTACGCTTTACGGATTGCTGCGTACGCAAGATATCGGTGATCCCGAACCCTTCGCCCCACAATTCCCGGCGGCGTTCCATCAAAATCTCGTCGATAACATCCTGCTGCGACTTACCGGTTAAATCATAATCACCCAAGCCACGGGCATGACGCAATTCATTCAAAGGCACTACCGCCTTTTCCGGGAAACCGTCGCGAGCCAATGCTTCCGCCTCTACCAATAGCATTTCGGAAGCACGCATCAATACAATATCGGCCGTATCATCGGCACGCATGTGGAATTTCTTATATCCCAAATATCCCTCACGCATCCATTGAAAAAGCTCCAGGCGGATATCCCCGTCCGAAAATGTATCCCGGAAATGGGGATCGGCCATGAAACTGCTGTAAGCCCCCACATAGGTGGCATCCAGAAAATAGAAATTATAAGAAGCACTGGATTGGGAAAGCGTCTGCGGATGCCCCCAGATCCACTCTTTATTAGAGATGTTATTGAACCCTTCGTACTCGGCGGCAGTGGTCATCAGCGAATAGCCCTGACGGGCGGCGGCAGCAGCCTTTGCAGCTTCCTCCCACTGCCCGGTGAGCAGATAGGCACGGGCCAAAAGCCCATTGACGACATTTACATCCGGCTTGAATTTCTGCCCGTCACCTTTACGTGTATAGTTCTTCAGGTAATCCTTAGCGAGAGCCAGATCATCAAACACACGCTGGTAAACCTGTGCCACGGTCGATTTCCCTTTGGGAGCAGTATCATCCGTAGTAGGCTCGATATAGATAGGGACACAGGGAGCCGCAGGGTCTTTCAAATAGGTAAACTGGTAATGCTGTGCCAGATGCAGATAGCAGAAAGCCCGAAGCGCCAATGCCTGCCCCTGTGCCTGACGGAGCGCTTCCGTATCGCCCTGTATGGCAAGGGCGGTGTTGCAGTTATCAATCGTCTTATACATCAGATACCATGCAAAAGAGGTACGGGTATTGTTGGGTATGGCGATGTCGTTGAACTGATAAGACGAGTTAAAGCCATAAGCCGGACGGGAAACAACATCATCCGCCATCATGTCGTCCTGGCATTGAAGCCCACGGTAACCGCTATTGGCAAGCGTATAAACATATTCGAAAAGATTGTACCAGGCGCCGTTAAACAACCGTTCGGCATTACCGGGCACACCGACTTCATCGGAACTTACGGAATCTGTCGGCTCTTTATCGAGAAAATCACCGCTACATCCCGCCAATAGAAGCAGAGAAGCCATAAAAGAAAATATATATTTCATAATCGTGAATTTTTAAACTGTGAATCATAAATCAAAACGTCACATTAATCCCCCCGGTAAAAGATCTCATGGCGGGATACCTGTAATAAGTCAATCCGGTAATCCCCTGTTCAGGGTCGAGGCCTTGATTACGGTGAATGGTAAACAAGTTATCACTCTGCACAAAAACCTGTACGTTACTCAATGCTGCCTTGCTGACAAGCTGCTTCGGAAGCGTGTAAGACAAAGTCAGGTTCTTTAGCCGCATATACGAGTTATTCTGCAAAAAACGAGTGGAATAGGACGTCCAGTTATTGGTAGTGGTAGCCAATGCCGGCACATCCGTATAACGGTTCTCCGGAGTCCAACGGTTCAATATCTCCTTCGACCACGCGCGGCCGGCAGAACTGCCGTTGTGCAGAATCATCGTTATGTCCCGGTTCATGATATACCCGCCTACACTATAAGCAAATATAGCCGACAGCTCCACCCCCTTGTAAGAGAAGGAGGTATTGAAACCGCCATAAACTTTGGGCAAAGAGGACTTATTGACAAAATAATCGGTGGCATCCTTGTAGACACTGGTAGTCCCGCGCCCTACGACGTTATCATCCTTGTCGAGAATATCCATGTACCACAACGGATTTCCGTTTTCGGGATCCACCCCCGCCCACTCTTTGGTGTAAAAGTCATAAACGGAGCGTCCTACCGCCAACTTATTGACTCCGGAAGGCGGCATGTCTTTCAAAGGCAACTCGGTAACCTCATTCTTATAATGTGTCAGATTGAGACCCAATTTCCAGATAAAATCCTGAGTATTGATCAGCGTCCCGTTCAGAGAAAGCTCGATACCCGTATTCTTCAAAGCACCTACATTTTCATCCACCGACTTATACCCCAATGACGGAGCCACAGGACGCGAATAGAGCAGATCTTTCGAACGGCGCTGGAAGAAATCGAACGAACCGGATACACGGTTGTTCCACAAGGAGAAGTCGATGCCGACATTGAAATTCAGATTGGTTTCCCACTTCAATTTCGGAGTGGCAATACGATCGGAAACCAGTGCATTCTCTCCCAAATTGGAGACAATGGCATAAAGCCCCTTACTGGCATAATAGGTACCTAAGTTATCGTTTCCCTGTGCGCCGTAACTGGCTTTCAGAGTCAAAGCAGAAAGCCAGTCGGACGTGGAGATCATAAAATTCTCCCGGTCGATGCGCCAGGAAGCACCCAATGACCAGAAATTACCCCAACGCGTCTCTGGTGCAAAACGGGAAGAACCGTCGCGACGATAAGAAGCGGAAAAGAAATACTTGCTCTGATAATCATAAAGCAACTGGGTGAAATATCCCGCCAAAGCATAGTCGATGCGATAGCCGGAACCGCCCGTAAGCTGCGAGCCTACCACCAGTTCGGGCATATCGGGCAAAGCCATCTTGGTACGCGATGCAGAGAGTTCGTCATAACGGTACGAATAGGCTTCCTGCCCGGCAAGGATATTGAAATGATGCTCGCCGATGGTTTTATCGTAAGTGACGATATTATTCCACGTCCATGAAAAAGTACGGGTGTTCACACGGCTCGATCCACCTCCGGTGGTCACGGAAGGTCCGATAAGGGAGTTAGTGAAGTCGAGTGAGTTATAGTTGATCAGGTCGAAATTGAAACTCGTCTTGAATTTCAATCCGGGAATGAAGGTCACTTCCAGGAAAGTACGTCCGGAAAATTCATCCTTCATACGTTCCGACTTATCGAGAGGAAGCGTAGCCGGCAAGTTCCAGTTCGACGTCGATCCGGAAGGCCGGTACGACCCGAAATCGGGAATAAGTTCCCCGTTCGCATCAGTCTTTAAAGAGCCGTCGGCATTTACTTCATAAATGGGATAAAACCCCGGCATGGTGCGGCCGGCATTGATCACATTGCTGGTTTTCGTATCCGAAGAAACCGGATAGTTCTGCATGGAATGCGCAAAGCTCATATTCACGCCCCCTTTCAGCCAGGAAGTCATCTCACTGGTGATATTGGAACGGAGATTAAAACGCTGGTAACCCGATTCGAGGACAATACCCTTATCATTCAGATAGCCGGCGGAAAAGAAATACTGGTTCTTCTGTCCGCCACCGGATACATTCAGATTGAGTTCGGTACGCAAAGCCTGTTGCTCCATGGCATCACTCCAGTCAAAATCCCAAAGGGGCCGGGCACCGTCCACGAGCTTGCCGTCCGTGCCCACCGGTTGCGGATAGTTAGTGCCATAAGGATTAGGGCCGTCACCCATCAGCTTTGTCACCAGATCTTTAGAAGCCTGTGCGGCAGCGGTGGCAGGCGTATAGTTTTCCGTATCCTTGGCGTATTGGTTGCGTAGCGCTTCCCAATAGAGCTGAAAATAGTCATTGGTACCGATACGGTCATAATCGCGCACAGCCCGGTTGGAACCTCCGAACGAGGCTTTCACGTTGACGGTCGTTTTAGAGTCCGTCTGCCCCTGCTTGGTGGTGATGATAATCACACCGTTGGCACCACGTGAACCGTAAAGGGCGGCCGAAGCGGCATCTTTCAATACAGTCATCGAAGCGATGTCATCGGGATTGATGGAATTGACAGAACCGTCGAAAGGGACACCGTCCACCACATAAAGCGGTGCACTGGAAGCATTGATAGAACCGATACCCCGGATACGGACTTCCGCATCCGTACCGGGCTGGCCACTGGCTGCGCTGGCCTGTACGCCCGAAACCGTACCCTCAAGGGCACGGGAAACGCTGGCTACCTGCAACTTCGCTATCTCGTCTCCCTTTACGGTAGAAGCAGCTCCGGTAAAACTATATTTCTTAGCGGTGGCATAGGCCACTACCATGACTTCATCCAGTTCTTTACTGTCAGACTCTAAAGTGACATTTATCATGTTCCGCCCGTTGACCGGCTGTTCCACCGTTTTTAATCCGACAAAGCGGTAAACGAGTATGGCATCCGAAGGGGTGGAAATGGAATATTTTCCATCCATATCGGTGATTGTTCCGGTAGTCTCGCCTTTTATTTGTACAGAGACTCCGGGCAACGGCTCTCCATCGGATATCACCGTACCCGAAATTCGTATTTCTTGCTGCACGGCCGCCCACAAAGTAGCAGACACAACAATAGCAAGAAACGTTAATACTAAACGTAGATTGATTCTCATAATTTTTTGTGGTTTAGGATTGAATTGTATGTGTTATTAAACAGAAAATTACGGAAGTTTGTTTTAGAAAGAAAACAAATTTTAGAGGAATATTAGCATAAACGGAGAGGAAACGCTACATTCGCGTTAATAATTTGCCAATGTGCCAATGGAAGAATGAAGAAATGGAATAATTTGCCAATGTGCTAATATGTCCATGTGCCAATGGAAGAATGAAAAAATTGGGGAATGTAAAGAATCAGAATAATGGGAAAGAGTGTCGATATAGAAAATAAGAAAATGAGAAAAGATGTCAATGTGCTCCCCCACCGGACAGCGCAGCACATTGGCACATTGGCATATTGGCACATTGACACATTATTAATTGGCACATTATTATTATTCATTTGTTTATCATTTCCGCTTTCTTCGTTTGCCCAAAGCGGAGAAATTGAAAAAACAGTTGCAGTAGCAGATAGCTTGCAAACGAAAAAGCGTCCCAATGGATTCATAAGGGCTTTCAATTATCTGTTTAATCCCAATGATATCGATACGACTTATATCGGGCCCAACCGATATAACTATGCTTTAATGCTGGATCATTTCACGAATTACGAATATTACGCCATAGGCAGTAATACTCCCGAATCACAACGATTACGGTTCTCTCCCAATCCGCGCAACAAGATCGGCCCTTACTTCGGTTGGCGATGGATCTTCTTAGGATGGTCTATCGACACGGACGGACTTTACGGCAAGCAAAAAGGAAAAAGAAAAGGTACGGAATTCGATTTGAGCCTTTACAGCGCCAAGTTAGGAGTGGATATCTTCTACCGTCGCACGGGTAACGATTATAAAATACATAAAGTGACCGGCTTCGATGATATTGCCAGTGACTATTCCGAAAGCTTTGACGGTCTGAAAGTAGACATGAAAGGGTTAAATCTCTTCTATGTATTCAACTACCGCCGCTTCTCTTATCCGGCGGCTTTCAGCCAAAGTACCAACCAAAGACGAAGTGCCGGTTCAATGATCGCCGGTTTCTCTATCTCCACACATGATCTGAACTTCGATTATACCCGATTGCCGCAGGCTATCCAAGGAAGTATGAACGAGGATATGAAAGTAGAACATATCAAATATACCAACATCAGCCTCACGTTTGGATATGCCTACAACTGGGTATTTGCCCGTAATTGGCTGGCCTGCCTTTCGCTCACTCCCGCCGTAGCCTACAAGACATCACGCATCGAAAAGATAGAATCACAAACCAATGATTGGTACAAAAACTTCAACATTGATTTTATCCTGCGTGCAGGAGTGGTTTATAACAACAGTAAATACTTTGCCGGCACTTCTTTCGTCGGCAGATCATATGACTATTACCGGGATAATTTCTCGATGAACAACGGTTTCGGTACATTACAGGTATATGCCGGATTCAACTTCTATCTGAAGAAACAATACCGGAAGAAGAAATAACACCTTATTCCACCAGCCAACAGCTGATATTCCGGGTAGCGGCACTGAACTCTACTCCCATTTTTACAATCTCACACCTATCAGTCCCCTAAAATGTACATATAACCAAAACAGAGAAGTTGAGAAAAATTTCAGAATTAACAATATGTATTATACTGCTTAACCATAACGGTTACTTTTCATAACCAAATAACATCCACTCAATATAACTTAAATTAAAT
>OHNQ01001131.1_pt1 | contig 11981 bp, 8 predicted proteins | sample 1569621 | NCBI WGS metagenome assembly OHNQ01 (sample SAMEA3879516, study PRJEB24766) | human gut metagenome | biome: human-associated habitat; feature: feces | place: USA | collected 1985/1987
CATGCCGAAATCTCCGCCGTTGCGCCACGAGATGATGCCGTACACCAGCGCCGCTGCGCCCGCCAGCACGATGGCCAGCGCGACCCAGCGGTAGGCGGGGTTCGTATGCTGGTTCACACGCTTGGCTCTGGCCGCCTTGGAGAGCTGCCCTGTCAGCTCAGGGTAGCCGGAGAGGAACTTCTGCGCCTTTTCCAGCTCTTCTTTCGCGCTCTGTGCGTCGCTCGTCAGCTCGGAAAGATAGCGCGCGGCCTCTTCCTTTGCCTTCTGCTCCAAGCGCTGCTCGCCGCCGACGCTCAGCGTCGGGATCTCGGGATGCACTTCCCCGATATAGGCGAGCATCGCGTCCACGTCTTCCTCGCGCTTGAAGGTACACTGCTTTTCCTTCCCGCCGTCATACTGCACCACGAGATAGGGGATCGCGCCGAACACGCCCTGGCCCGAAAAGCCGCCCTGGCTCATCGCCACGCGCTTGAAGACGCGGCGCACCGACGAAAAGGCGACATAGTAGCGCCGGTCGATAAAATAGCTATTCAAAAACAGCGCCTCTTTCCCCACGCCGCAGGGGCCGAAACGCTTGCAGGACTTCTTGTCCGCGGCGACAGCTTCGGCGTTGAGACTCGTTTCGCCAAGGCGCACAGGTGCAAAAATCATAAAGCTCCTCCAAAATCTGAAAAAAGCGGTGGGAGAGGATTCTCCCACCGCTCTACGAATGGTTTACTTGTGCAGCGTCTCGTAGTGAGGCTGGGGATTGCGCTTCTTGATGGTGTACAGGAAGATACCGAGGAACAGGACGGCAACAATGACACCAACGGGGTAAGCAACAGCAGTGTTGTAAACGGTAGCGCCATCAGCAGTCTTGGTATTCAGGAACTGGCCGAGGCACTCGTTGCCCAGCAGGAAGTACGTCACGGACACAGCGCTCATGAAGGTAGCGGGGACAGCGGTGATCCAGTAGTTCTTCTTATCATAGAAGAGGTACATGGAAGCGGCCCACAGAACGATCATGGCGAGGGTCTGGTTCGTCCAGCTGAAGTAACGCCAAATGACAGTGTAGTCGATCTTGCCGAGGGCATTGCCGATGCCGAGGATCGCGCCGACGCCGAGGACGGGCACGCAGAGCATCAGGCGGTTCTGCCACTTCTTCTGGTCGATCTTGAACCAGTCAGCCAGAACAAGACGGGCAGAACGGAAGGCCGTATCGCCGGAGGTGATGGGGCAGGCGATAACGCCGAGCATGGCGAGTGCGATGCCCACGCCGCCCATGGTCTTGGAGCAGACGTCGTAGATGGCAGCAGACTGGCCATTGGCGAGAGCCGCGGCAAGGCCGGTGTTCAGACCGCCGGTGACCTCATACAGCGAGCAGCCGGCAGCAGCCCAGATCAGAGCGATAACACCCTCGCAGACCATCGCGCCGTAGAAGACGAAGTGGCCCTGCTTCTCGCTCTTCATGCAGCGAGCCATCAGGGGGCTCTGCGTGGCATGGAAGCCGGAGATCGCGCCGCAGGCAACGGTGATGAACATGAAGCTCCACACCGGGGTGCCCGAGGGATGCATGGAGCCGAAGTTGTTCCAGATCTCGGGGATGGTGTACTCAGGCTTGGTGAAGATGCCGACGGCAACACCGATGGCCATGATGATCAGGCAGATACCGAACAGGGGGTAAATCTTACCGATGATCTTATCGATGGAAATGAAAGTCGCGATGAAGTAGTAGACAAGAACGATAATCAGCCAGAACAGGGTCGTGGCGACGATGCCCTCGTGGCCGCCGTTCTTGAACAGGGTGACAATCAGACCGGCAGGGCCGACCGCAAAGACCGTACCGACCATAACGAGCAGCACCACGCTGAACACGCGCATGACGTTCTTCATTGCGCCGCCCAGATAGATACCGGCGATCTCGGAGATGGAAGCGCCTTCGTTACGCTCGCTCATCATACCGGAGAAATAGTCGTGAACCGCACCGGCAAAAATCGTACCAAAGGTGATCCACAGGAACACGATGGGACCCCACAGAGCACCCTGCAGGGCACCGAAGATGGGGCCGAGGCCCGCGATGTTCAGAAGCTGGATCATAAACAGCTTCCACTGCGGCAGAACCACATAGTCCACGCCATCGTTGATCTTGACAGCCGGCGTTTCACGGTCGTCAGGGCCGAAGGTCTTTTCGACGATGCCACCGTAAACGAAGTAGCCGCCGATCAGCAATGCGAGGCAGATCAGAAAGCTAAACATTTTTCTCCTCCTATTTTATTACAAATGTTTGCCTTGCAGGAGAATTTCCCCTGCGTTTCGCCTGATTATAATAATTTTTTGGAGAAAAAAGTCAATCGTCAAAATGAACAAATTTTAAATGAATATTATTTCATTCAAGCTGGATATTTGTTTTTCCCTTATGCGCGGATGACCTGCTCGATGGCCGCTAAAAGCTCGTCGTAGCCCTCAAAAGCGGGCAGATGCGGGTAGTCGTGCTTGATCTTTTCCGTCGTGCGGAACAGGAAGCCCGCCTTGGACGCTTCGATCATTTCGAGGTCGTTGTAGCTGTCGCCGCTGGCGATGGTCTCAAAGCCGATGGACTGAAGGCCGCGCACGGTCGTAAGCTTGGAATGCTCGCATCTCATCTTGATGCCGCTGATGAATCCGTCGGCGTCCACCTCGAGAGAGTTGCAGAAAATGGTCGGCCAGCCGAGTTTTTTCATCAGCGGTTGTGCAAATTCCTCAAAGGTGTCGCTCAAAATGATGGCCTGCGTCTCAGATCTCAGCTTGTCGAGGAATTCTTTCGCCCCCGGCAGCGGGTCGATGCGCGCGATAGTCTCCTGAATTTCCTTGAGTCCCAGGCCGTGCTCGCGGAGCACGCCCAGGCGCCATTTCATCAGCTTGTCGTAGTCCGGCTCGTCGCGCGTGGTGCGCGTCAGCTCGGGAATGCCGCTCTCGCGGGCAAATTCGATCCAAATTTCGGGGACGAGCACGCCCTCCATATCAAGGCAGGTAATATACATGTTTATTCTCCTTTATCACTTTTCCGCCGCGGCCTTGCCGAGCACGTAGTCGAGCATCTCGCCGCGGTCGATCACGTCGCGGTGACGCACCGCGCGGGAGCGTAGGTCGGCAAGATTCTTCGGCACGGGCACGCCCGTGACCTTGTGGAGCTGCTCCATCACGTCGAACTCGTCGCCCTCAGCCTTTTCGCCGATGCCCTCGAGCACGGCGGCGGGGAATTTATAAGGAGAGGCAGTGGAGAGCACGACGACGGCATTGTGCTCGGGGTTCGCCTGCTTGTACTGCTGCGCCACGTCCCAGGCGACCGCCGTGTGCGTGTCGCAGAGGTAATGGTCGTCCTTCCAGACCTTGCCGATGGCGGTTTTCGCACCCTCGTCGTCGCAGAAGCCTGCCCAGAAGAGCTCGTGCAGCTTTTCGAGCATGTCCGCGGGCACCTCGTACTCACCGTTTTCGCTGAGCTGCTTCATTAAATCCGCGATGAGCTTGTCGTCGCCGGAGAGGAGATAGAGCAGGCGCTCCAAGTTGCTGGAGACGAGAATGTCCATCGAGGGGGACACGGTCTTGTAGAAGGGGCGGCGGCGGTCATAGCGGCCCGTGCGCAGGAAGTCGGTCAGCACATTGTTGGCGTTGGACGCGCACACGAGCTTGCCGACGGGAAGGCCCATCTCCTTGGCAAAGTAGCCCGCGAGGATATCGCCGAAGTTGCCGGTCGGCACGACGTAGTCGACCTTGTCGCCCGGCTGGATGCGGCCCGCCTGCACGAGGTCGGCGTACGCTCTATAATAATAGACGACCTGCGGGGCGAGGCGGCCGATGTTGATGGAGTTGGCCGAGGACAGGCGAACGCCCTTACCCTCGAGCAGCTGATCCTTGCTGACGGCGGAGAAGATTTTCTTCACGCCGGTCTGCGCATCGTCGAAGTTGCCGCGCACCGCGCACACGCAGACGTTTTCGCCCGCCTGCGTCGCCATCTGCGCCTGCTGCACGGCACTCACGCCGCCGTGGGGGTAGAAGACGATGATCTTCGTGCCCGGCACATCGCAGAAGCCCTCCATCGCCGCCTTGCCGGTGTCGCCGGACGTGGCGGTCAGGATCATGATCTCGTCGTCCACACCGAGCTTTTCTTTCGACGCGGTCATCAGGCGCGGCAGCATCGAGAGCGCCACATCCTTAAAAGCGCTCGTCGGCCCGCGGAAAAGCTCGAGGATGAAGTCCTCGCCCACAGGGACGGTGGGGGTCAGGTGGTCGGTCTCAAACTTGCCGGTATAGCCGTCGTGGACGAGCTTTGCCATCTCCGCTTCTGAAAAGTCGGGCAGGAGCTTGGATAAGATCTTCGTCGACATGGACATCGTGTCCATATTTAATACAGTAGTATAGTCGAACTTGACCTCGTCAAACGACGGCATCGTGTAGAGGCCGCCGTCGGGGGCAAGGCCGTTTAAGATGGCCTGCGCGCTGCTGGCCTTTAAATTTTTGTCACGGGTGCTCTGATACTGCATGGATGTTTCCTCCTGTATCTCACGGGAAAAGTTTTTTTGTTTTCCCTATTGTATTTTCACAAACGCTATGTTATATTGTTTCCATCAAAAAGTCAAGTGTTTTTCTTCCGCGGACAGTTTCGGCGTAAGTCACAAATTCGTCCGCACTTGACGGAGTATCCAAAAAAGAAAGAAGGTCATTCCCCGTGAATATTGCGCTGCTGGGCTTCGGCACCGTCGGTTCCCATTTTTATAAGCTGTGCGAGGGGCGAACCGATCTGCATGTTGCAGCTGTTCTCTCCCGCCGTCCCCGCCCGGAGCTCACATGCACCGTGACCGCCGATTACGACGAGATCGTGCGCGATCCCTCGATTGATATTGTGGTGGAAGTCATGGGCGGCATCGAGCCGGCGTACAGCTACCTCTGCGCGGCCATGCGTGCGGGCAAGCACGTCGTCACCGCGAACAAGCAGCTCATGTGCGCCCACTTTGAAGAGCTCACCTCCCTTGCAAAAGAAAAAGGCGTGGCGCTGCGCTGCACTGCCGCCGCGGGCGGCGGCATTCCCTGGCTCACCTCTCTCTCCCGCGCGTCTGAGCTTGATGAGATCAAGGCTGTCGAGGGCATTCTGAACGGCACAACGAATTACATGCTTTCCGCCATGACGAATTCCGGCGCGGATTACGCGCCCGCGCTCCGCAAGGCGCAGGAGCTCGGCTACGCCGAGGCCGACCCCACCGCGGACGTCGAGGGTCTGGACGCGCGCCGCAAGATCGTCCTCTCCGCCGACCTTGCCTTCGGCGTGAACATCAGGGAAGAGGACATCCCCTGTGTCGGCATCTCGTCCATCACCGCGGACGACATCGCCAAGGCGAAGGACGAGGGCCTGACCTACAAGCTCATCGCCCGAGCGGAGAAAAACGGCCGTGCCGTGGCCGCGTTCGTCTGCCCGACGCTTTTCCCCTCCTCCGCGCCCGAGGCGCACACCGACGGCACCGGCAACCTCGTCACGCTGTTCGCATCGCGTTTTGGCAAGCAGAGCTTTTCCGGCGCGGGCGCAGGCGGCTACCCGACCGGCTCGAACGTGCTGCGCGACTGTCTCGACGTCGCCGACGGCTGCCGCAGCTTCTATGCTGACTCTTTCACCCCCTGCTCGGTGAACCTATCCGGCACGCAGTGCAAGTGGCTGTTCCGCTGCATGGGCGAATACTTTACCCGCGAGTGCAGCGCCCGCGCGGCGTTCGACGCCTATGAATCTTACCGAAAGGACGACCCGCACGCGCTGCTTGCGCGCTACGCGGCCGAAGAGGAATAAACTCCATGCTCAAAGTTTTGAAATTTGGCGGTTCGTCGCTCGCCGACGCCCGCCAGTTCGCCAAGGTCAAGTCCATCGTGGAAGCCGACCCCGCCCGCCGCGTGGTCATCGTCTCCGCGCCGGGCAAGCGCTTCTCCGGCGACCATAAGATCACCGATCTTCTCTATCTCTGCGCCGCGCACATCAAATACGGCGTTTCGTGCGAGGACATCTTCGCCATGATTCGCGACCGCTACAACGAGATCATCGCCGAATGCGGCCTGCACATCAGCCTCGACAAAGAGTTCGACGCGCTGTGGGACAAGATGAAAAATGGCATCAGCCAGGATGAGCTCGCCTCGCGCGGCGAATACTTCTCCGCACGGCTGATGGCCGAATACCTCGGCTATGAGTTCGTCGACGCGGCCCGCTGGATCAAGTTCAAGTTCGACGGCACCGTCGATCAGGACGCGTCCTACGCGGCGCTGCGCTCCCTCGCCGAGGACCGCAAGGTCGTCATCCCCGGTTTCTATGGCGTGATGCCCGACGGGCACATCCGCACGTTCTCCCGCGGCGGCAGCGACATCACCGGCGCGCTCGCGGCAGCGGCGCTCGGCGCGGACGTGTATGAAAACTGGACGGACGTCTCCGGCATCCTGATGGCCGACCCGCGCATCGTCGACGATCCCGAGCCCATCCGCCGCGTGACCTACAGCGAGCTGCGCGAGCTGAGCTACATCGGCGCGCAGGTCCTGCACGAGGGCACGATCTTCCCCGTGCGCGAGAAAAACATCCCGCTCAACATCCGCAACACCAACGCGCCCGACCATCCCGGTACGATGATCTTGGAGTCCATCGGCGACGAGATGGAAGAGGGCGGCTTCATCACCGGCATCGCCGGCAAGAAGGGCTTTTCCATCATCACCATCGCCAAGACCGGCATGTCGAGCGAACCGGGCTCTCTCCTGAAAATTCTCAACGTGCTCGCCAAGCACGAGGTCAACGTCGAGTACCTCCCGTCCGGCATCGACAACGTCTCGCTCGTCGTCTCGTCCGACAAGGTGTCCCGCGCGCTCTACGAAATGCTGGGCGAGCTGCAAAAAGAGGTGCAGCCGAATAAGATAACCGTAACGGAGCATATCGCCATCGTCGCCGCCGTCGGCCGCAAGATGGCGTACCGTCCCGGCGTTTCCGGTAAAATTTTCGCCAAGCTCGGCGAAAACGGCGTGAACATCCGCATGATCACGCAGGGCCCCGAAGAGCTCAACATCATCGTGGGCGTGAAAGAAAAAGATTTCGAACAGGCCATCCGTGTCCTGTACAATAGTTTTGTGAAGGAGAATGTAGTGTAATGAAACAGGTCAATGTCGGTATTCTCGGCGCCACCGGCGCCGTCGGTCAGGAAATGATCAAAATTCTCGAAGAGCGCAACTTCCCCGTTGCGTCCCTTCGTCCCATCGCAAGCGCCAGAAGCGCGGGCAGCAAAATCATGTTCCGCGGTCAGGAGTGCACCATCGTCGAGGCGTCTGACGACGCGTTTGAGGGCCTTGATATCGTCCTCGGCGCGGCCGAGAACGACATCGCCGAGCGTTTTGCTCCCTCGATCGTCAAGGCGGGCGCGGTGTTCGTCGACAATTCGAGCGCGTTCCGCCTCGACCCCAACGTCCCCCTTGTCATCCCCGAGATCAACCCCGAGGACGTGAAGTGGCACAAGGGTATCATCTCGAACCCCAACTGCACCACCATCGTGACCCTCGTGGCCATTAACGCCCTCGCCAAGGAGAGCCCCATCGAGACGATCATCGCCTCTTCCTACCAGGCCGTCAGCGGCGCGGGCAAGGGCGGCATCGACGAACTCAACAATGAGGTCAAGGCTCTTTCCGAGGGCAAACACCTTGAGCCCAAGGTCTTCCAGTATCAGATCGCGTACAACATCATCCCCCAGATCGGCGGCGAGGCCTTTGAGGGCTACACCAGCGAGGAGATGAAGATGCAGAACGAGGGCCGCAAGATCCTCCACCTGCCCGAGATGAAGGTCAGCTGCACCTGCGCGCGCGTGCCCGTCATCCGCAGCCACAGCGTATCCGTCGTGCTGCGCACGAAGGAGAAGATCAGCGTCGAGCGTGCCAAGGAGCTTATCGCAAACGCCCCGGGCTGCAAGCTCGTCGACGACCTCAAGAACAAGGTCTACCCCATGCCGCTCGACACGTCCGATCAGGACATCGTCTATGTCGGCCGCATTCGTGAGGACCTGACCGACGAGCGCGGCCTGAACCTCTGGTGCTGCGGCGACCAGGTCCGCAAGGGCGCTGCCACCAACACCATCCAGATCGCGGAGCTGCTGCTCAAGTAAGGCTTTTTTAGCCACAGATCGTTCCCCGTTTTCTGCCGCATAGCGGCGGAAAACGGGGAATTTTTTCGTTTCTGCACAGAAACGCCGATTTTGGCCCGCATTTTGCTATAAGCCGCTCATAAAGTGGTACAGGCACGTCGTAAGCTGAACGTTAAGAGAGCTATTCTCTGATTCTTTGGCTGTTTTGTCAAAAATCTGTGCACATTTCTTGTGTGTTTCCCCCATTTTTACCACAAACGGCAAGTTTCATTTGACTTTGCCCGCTGTGGGGGCTATGCTGTAAGCAAGGATTGGAAACGTTACCGGTAAGGTTTCCGGAATCATCGCAGGGGGCGCGTCGGCATGACCATCAAGGATATTGCAAAGCTTGCAGACGTGAGCGTCAGCACCGTCTCCCGCGTGCTCAACGACCGTCCGGACGTGAGTGAGGATTCCCGCAGACGGGTCCGCGCCGTCATCGAGGCGCACCGGTATGTGCCGAACAACAGCGCGCGCGACCTCGTCAAAATTCGTTCTGACGCGGTCGGCCTCGTGGTGCGCGGCGTGCAGAACCCCTTCTACACCGACATCATTCACGCCATTGAGCAAAAACTCGACGCCTCGGGCTACACGATGGTCATGCGCCAGATCCCGTCCGGCGACGACGAGATTCAGTGCGGCGCGGTGATGGAAAAGGAAAAGCGCCTGCGCGGCATTATCTTCCTCGGCGGGCGCAGCGATTATTCGCCCGAAGAGGTTTCGCTTCTCGGCGTGCCCTATGTCTGCTGCTCCTACACCAACTCCTACGGTATGCTTCCGCCGGAGTCGTACTCCTCCGTCTCCATCGCCGACGAGCAGGAGGCCTACCGCGCGGTCAGCGAGCTTTACAAAAACGGTCACCGCCGCATCGCCGTGCTGACCGCCGCCCCCGACGACAGTTCGATCTCCCAGCTCCGTTACCTTGGCTATCAGCGCGCGCTGCGCGACTTCGGCTTAACAGAGCATCCGGAAGACCTGATCTGCGCCGAAGATTTCACCATTGCCAACGCCTATGCCGCCATGCAAAAGCGTCTGCGCTCCCCCGCCGATTTTACCGCCGTGTTCGCCATCGCGGACGACATGGCCATCGGCGCGATGCGCGCCCTGCGCGAAAGCGGCCGCTCCATCCCCGAGGACTGCTCCGTCATCGCCATCGACGGCATCAGCGTCTCGGAATACATTCATCCCATGCTCACCACCCTCTGCCAGCCCATGACCGCCATGGGAGAGGCGAGCGTCGAGATTCTGCTCGACATCATCGAGGGACGCGGCGTTCATCGCCATGTCACTCTGCCGACCGCGCTGCGCGAGGGCGCGTCCGTGCGGCAGCTCAAGCACTGATTTTCCCGCGGGAACCGCGTGAAAATAAATTTAAAAAGGAGTATTGATGAAATGAAAAAGTATCTTGCAATGATCCTTGCTCTTGTCATGGCGCTTTCTCTCGTCGCCTGCGGCGATAAGAAGGATGACTCCGCTGACAACAGCGACGGCGATACCGCCTCCGGCCGCGTCTACTGGCTGAACTTCAAGCCCGAAGCCGACGGGACCCTGCAGAAGGTCGCCGCCATGTACACCGAGAAGACCGGCGTGCCCGTCACCGTCGTGACCGCCGCTTCCGGCACCTACAACGAGACCCTGACCGCCGAGATGGACAAGTCCGCTCCTCCGACGCTGTTCGTCGTGGGCAACCAGGCCGCTGTCGGCACCTGGGGCGACTACTGCTATGACCTGAGCGGCACCGCCGTTGCCAACGAGCTCAACACCGACGCCTACAACCTCTATGACGCCGACGGCAAGCTCTGCTCCATCGGCTACTGCTACGAGTGCTACGGCATCATCGTCAACGAAGATCTGCTCGAAAAGGCCGGCTACACGCTTGGCGACATCACGAACTTTGAGACTCTCAAGGCCGTCGCTGAGGACATCCACGCTCGTGCTTCCGAGCTCGGCTTCGACGCCTTCACCTCCTCTTCCATGAGCGACGATTCCAGCTGGCGCTTCACCGGCCACCTCGCGAACCTTGAGTATTACTACGAGTCCGTGGACGATCCCGACGCCTGGAAGGAATGCCCGTCTTCCATCAAGGGTACCTACATGCAGAACTACAAGAACCTGTGGGATCTGTACATCAACAACAGCGCCGTGAATCCTGCTGATCTCGCTGCCGGCGGCTTTGACGCGGCGGACGAGTTCGGCAAGGAGCAGGCCGTGTTCTATCAGAACGGCTCCTGGGAGTGGGCCAAGCTCACCGGTACCGGCGACGGTCAGTACGGTCTTGACAACCTGTCCATGATCCCGTTCTACTGCGGTGTTGCGGGCGAAGAGAACGCGGGTCTCAACTGCGGCACCGAGAACTGCTGGGCTGTCAACGCCAAGGCTTCCGAGGAAGACATTCAGGCTACGCTCGAATTCATGAACTGGATGGTCACCGATCCCGAGGCCTCCCGTATGCTGGTCGATGAATTCGCCGCCATGCCCTATAAGCAGGCTGCCGAATCCACCAACGGCTTCCTCGCCGACGCCAACGACTACACCACCAACGGCAACTACATCATGCCCTGGGTCACCAACTTCCAGCCGAACGTTGATGCTTACCGCGCTGCGCTCGTCTCCGCGATGAACCAGTACGACGCCGACCAGAGCGATGCCAACTGGGAGCTCGTCAAGACCGCGTTTGTCGACGGCTGGGCCACGCAGTACGCTGCCGCCAACGGCTAAGCCGCTTTAAAAAAAGCAAGCGCATCTGAAAAGCACAAATGAGAGGGGCGGGCGATTTCGCCCGCCCCTCCCTGCATATCACGGCGAGCGCCGCATGAAGCGCCCGCCGTGCAGAAACAAGAGCAATATTCTATCTTTGGCTGGGAGTTGATCGAATTGAAACATAAGCACAGCAACGCTGCGGTCAACAGCTCGATGATCCGCCGCCCGATCCGCCGCTGGTTCCCGCTCTTTATGGGGCCGATGGTCTGCGCGTTCATCATCGGCTTTGTCTATCCGTTCTGCAAGGGCATCTATCTCTCCTTCTGCAAATTCAAGGTCACGAGCGACGCGCATTTTGTCGGCCTTGAAAACTACCGCCGCGCGTTCCAGGATGCGAGCTTTGTGCATTCGTTCTGGTTCACGGCGCTGTTTGCCGTCATATCGCTCGTGCTCATCAACGTGCTGGCCTTTGCGGTGGCTTACGCGCTCACGCAGGGCATCAAGGGCAGCAACCTGTACCGCACGGTGTTCTTCATGCCGAACCTCATCGGCGGCATCGTGCTCGGCTACATCTGGTCGATGATCTTTGACGGCTTCCTCTCGCGCTACGGCACGTCGATCCTGCTCAACACGAAGCTCGGCTTCTGGGGTCTCATCATCCTGATGTGCTGGCAGCAGATCGGCTACATGATGATCATTTACATCGCGGGCCTGCAGGCCGTGCCCGAGGACATGCTCGAGGCCGCGAAGATCGACGGCGCGAGCCGCTGGCAGACGCTTTGGAAAGTCACGATCCCGAATGTGATGCCCTCCATCACCATCTGCACGTTCCTCTCTCTTACGAATGGCTTCAAGCTCTTCGACCAGAACCTCGCCCTCACGGGCGGCCAGCCCTATACCATCCTGTCCGACGGCAGCTCGATCAAAGAGACCGAAATGCTCGCGCTGAACATTCTCAACACGTTCTACGGGCAGAATGCCAACTCGCGCGGCACCGCGCAGGCCAAGGCCGTGCTGTTCTTCATTTTGGTCGCGACCATCGGTCTTCTCCAGCTCAGTGCCAACCGCAAAAAGGAGGTGCAGCAGTAATGAACAAGCACTCTCTTTCCGCAGAAGCCCGCCGCAAGACGATCCTCTCCA
>OHNQ01001154.1_pt1 | contig 11796 bp, 7 predicted proteins | sample 1569621 | NCBI WGS metagenome assembly OHNQ01 (sample SAMEA3879516, study PRJEB24766) | human gut metagenome | biome: human-associated habitat; feature: feces | place: USA | collected 1985/1987
TGACACACCGCCTTTTCTTTCATTTAATTTATCAATAACCCGGATTCTGTTTCATTACTTCCGTACCACAAATATCAATCATAGACTGAGGTATCGGGAAATACTCATGCTTACCTTTTACGAAATGAGCATTTTGCAAGTGGGAACGGAACACTTTCTCTTTGGCGATATAAGCGTTGATAACTTCATCCGCGACACCCCAACGCACCAAATCAAAGAAACGAATTCCCTCATGCGCCATCTCCAAACGTCTCTCCATACGTAACGCTTGCACGGCTTCATTTTTTGATTTAAAAGGCTCATCATAAACCCCTACCTTATAATTAGCAGCATCTTGTGATTGATCCATTGTCTTGACATGCTGAGTATTTTTCGCACGCTCTCTAATCATATTGATATACTTACGCCCAGTCTCTAAATCACCTGTCTCAATAGCAGCCTCAGCTCTCCACAATAACAAATCCGCATAACGAATCACATAGAAATTCAAAGCATTCACATAAGGCCATATCGGCGAATAATAAGTAGAATTCAATGAAACCAAACGCTTCTTCGGGCTATACGGGCCATACACACTAGCCTCTCTAGGAGTCCAATCATACAATTGTACATCCATAAACGGTATATTTGGTCTAGCTAATGTATGATCCAAACGAACATCTACATAGTCATTCTCTGACACATCTTTACCATCATTATAAGGCAAGCCTTTAACATCCGTTTTATAAGCATTTACCAAATTTTGAGTCGGCCGCAAAAAGCCATATACAGGATAAGGACCTCCCGGAGGCAACAAGCGATCGCCATAACTTCCGTTCTCATTATTGGGAGAACCATCATTAATGGACAGCTGGATCGCAAAGATAATCTCCGAGCAATTATCATTTTCAGGCAAGAACACATTCCGGAAATCAGGGAATAGCTCATATTTTCCAGATTGAATCACCTCATCACAAGCTTCCAAACATTCTTTCCACTTGGACTGATATAAATAAACCTTTGCCATATAAGCTCTAGCTGCCATTTTAGTAGGCCGGCCATAATCCGCTTGGCTCTCCGGCAATACTTTATAAGCAGCAGAGAACTCTTCTAAAATCTTCTCCCACAATTGATCGGATGAAAACTCGATATTCGATTTCTTATTGTATTCATTTGGATCCACCAACGTTTCATCGATCCAAGGAATCTGATTATAAATGATTTTTAAGTTGAAATAATAATGCCCCCTCAAAAAGCGCATCTCAGCTAAACGCTGTTCCTTGTTTTTAACCTCACTACCATTCAATAAACGAATCGCTTGGTTACAACGTTTTATTCCCTCATAAAGAGCAGCCCATCGAGCTTCAAAGTCAATCCCTGTGGGATTCGCATTAAAGATCTCCATCAAATGGATTTGGTTCTGGTCACCGGTACCGCCGCCACCTTTATACGCATCGTCAGAGACAACATCCCCGAACTGCCAGTTTGAGCAACCGGAATTAATCGCATCAGAGGCATAATACCCATCCAACACAGCATATGCACCGGTCACGATACCCTCTATATTTTCCTCACTCTCTACCTGTCCGGGCAAGAACTCACCCACAGGCTCCTCAGAAAGGAATGAGTCCGCACAAGAACACATCATCAACACTGATGCCGCAAAATAAAATATCTTTTTCATTGTATATATCTCTTTTTATGTTAAAAACTAACGTTAACCCCTAAAGTAAATGTTCTTGGTAATGGATACACTCCACGATCCACCCCCATATCCAAACTACGGTTCTCAGAAGAATAACTCTGCAAACCAACCTCCGGATCAATACCTTCATATCCCGTTATGGTAAACAAGTTCTGTCCTTGCAAATAAATATACGTACGTTTCAACTTCAACTTAGATGCCACTTTATCCGGTAGTGTATACCCCACCTTTAAGTTCTTTAAACGGACAAAAGAGGCATTATGGATATAATAGGTAGAAGGACGAATATTATTATTCGGATCATCCAATGTGACACGAGGTATATCCGTATCCGTATTATCCGGACGCCAAGCATCCAAGATCGTAGAATTTTTATTATATTGAGCCTGGTTATAAAACTCACCCAAATAATTCGTCAAATTATAGACCTCATTACCAAATACACCTTGGAAGAAGGCACTAACATCAAAGTTTTTATAATTGAAACCCAACGTCAACCCCATGCTACAATCAGGCAACGGATTTCCCTTGAAATCGCGGTCATCACTATTGATAACGCCATCTCCATTCAAATCCTTGAAGCGAATATCACCCGGTTTCGCATTCGGTTGTAATAACTCACCTCTATCATTCTTATAGTTTTGGATCTCCGCATCGCTTTGGAACAGACCATCAGCCTCATACACGAAGAAGGATCCGATCGGTTGTCCTACCGCTGAACGAGAAGTCTCTTGATCGAAATTACGTCCGTGAAGTTCACTACTGGAAAGACCTATATAATCCACCCCATTCAGTTCGGTCATTTTATTCTTGATAACAGAGAAGTTATATGCGACAGAGAAACCAAAATCCTGATTGATTTGCTTTTGATAATTTATCTCCATCTCAAAACCTTTGTTGTTCATCTTACCTACATTATCCCAAACAGTCATATTTGTTCCCCCGATCGAGGCAGGTAAGGCTCTACGCCACAATAAGTCCTTGGTATCTTTATTAAAATAGTCCAAAGTCAAATTCAAGTCACCATTCAAAAAACCCAAATCCACACCGACATTCGTTTGTGTGGTTGTCTCCCATTTCAAATTAACGTTTCCGTTTCGAGTCTGCACCAATCCTAGATCTACACCACTTTGATTTCCATCAATCGGGTAATTCGAGTTCGTAGAATTACTCTTATATGAGTCAATCGTCGCATACGACGGAACATCCGAGTTTCCATTCTGTCCCCAACCAACGCGTACTTTCAAATTACTAATTGCCTCAACATCAAAAAACGGCTCATTACTAATGCGCCATCCAACTGATGCCGCAGGGAAATTACCCCATTTGTTATTACCTAAACGAGATGAACCATCCCGACGCAAAGTAAACGCCACCAAATACCGATCATGATAATTATAATCGAGCTTACCGAAATAAGAGACCATACTATACTCCGTAGCAGCACCCGAGTTCTTCTGGGTTCCTACATCTCCCGCATCTAAAAAACGGAAGTTAGGATCGTCTGACGGAAAACCGTCTCTTGAAGCTGTAAAATACTCATATCTATTTCTCAAAGACTCCATACCTAATAAGGCATTGATCGTATGGTCGCCAAATGTCTTATTATAAGTCAAGGTATTCGTGAATACCCAGTTAAAATTCCAAGCATTTCGGTTGGATAAACTACTTAATTTCTCCGAGGCATTCAACTCATCATATTTTGGACTGAAAGAACGTCTATACAGATTATTGTAATCAACACCAAAAGAGGTCTTAAACATAAGCCCATCAAACAAATGTAACTCGGCATACAAATTACCTACCAAACGACTCTTCTTATCCTGATTATCCTTGTTCCTATACAATTTACCCATGGGATTCGGTATATCCGAGAATACATTTCCGGCATACTCATCTTCCAGATTCTTCACAGGCGTGATAGACTGGAATTTATAAGCCTCATACAAAGTTCCTCCCAAGGCGGCATTGTTAGAGACACTTGTTCCCCAAGAATGAGAAAGAGAGATATTTTCTCCTATACGGAGATGATCATCAAACAATTTATACTCGGAATTAAAACGACCGCTCACACGCTTGAAATCACTAAACTTAACCAGTCCCTGCTGATCATAGTATCCTAACGAGAATAATTGATTAGATTTTTTATCTGCTTTCGTAAAAGAGAGGTTATAAGACTGTACCACGGCCGCACGTAAAATCTCATCGACCCAATCCACATCATCGGAAGGAATTAAATGATTACTATCCAAATATTCAGGAACAACTGCCTGATCACCATTTCCGTAGACATCATGCGAAGGAGTTTTTCCATCATTTTTCATAGCCTGCCACAACATATCACCAAACTGTTGCGCATTCAACATCCTCAATTGCTTCGCTGCTTTTTGTACACCAAAGTAAGCATCTAAATTGACATTAAACTCACCCTCTTTCCCTCTTTTTGTATTGATAATAACGACACCATTAGCCGCACGTGCTCCATAGATAGAGGCTGAGGAAGCATCTTTCAATACCTGCATAGACTCGATATCGTTTGGATTCAAAAAATTAATACCACCATCCACAGGAATACCATCAATGATATAAAGCGGATCATTGTTACGGATCGTACTGAAACCGCGAATACGCACCGCAACTCCTCCACCCGGCATATTATCCGGCATCACGTTCACTCCGGAGAGCTTACCCTACATCATTTGATCTACGCTAGAAACCGGTGTATCTTTCAAGTCATCGATCTTCAAGACCGAAACCGCACCCGTAAGATCTTTTTTACGCGATACACCATAACCTACGACCACAATCTCGTCCAAGTTTTGTGAGTCCTCTTTCAACGAAATGGTCAAATCCGTCTTTGAACCGGGTACCAGCTCTGTAGATAAATAACCAATATAAGAAACAACCAATACAGCATTATTCGGAACTTCCAACGTGAAACGCCCCTCAATATCTGTAATCGTACCGACAGTCGTTCCCTTCACCAATACATTAGCGCCGATTACTGGTTCTTGGTTCGAATCCAACACGACTCCTTGTACCATGCGTCCTTGTTGCTGTGCCAAAGGAATAGACTCTAATTTACGAGATAAGATAATCTGCTTATCTACAATCTTATAATCGACATTCATATTATCGAAAACCCGGGATAAAACCAAATTAATATCCTTATTATTGGCCTCTAAATTGACAATACGACTCACATCCAAAACATGATCCGCATACAAGAATGAATAACCCGTTTCCTCCTCTATCCGATCGATCGCTTGCTCCAACGTAGCGTTTTTCAACGACAAGGAAAGTGTTGTTGTCTGTGAATAAGAGGTACCTGCATATAACTGGAAGGCAGTCAAGAATGTAAATGCCGTACCAAGATTTAAGATACGATTCGATTGAGGTAAATACCGAGTAAGATTCCTCTTACGTAAATGAAATGCACTCATAAGCATGTAGATTTAGTGATTACACAAAATTTATTTTGAAATGATTTTTTATCGTTGATAAACATCTATCCTCTGCCGGACAAACGTGGAATCCGAATGAGAGGAAAGTTGTCGGGCAGACCATTCAATAGGGGCAGTCTGTTTTAGATAATCCAATATTTGCTCCAAGGTCTCATTTGTGAAAGTCGCACGGTATTTATACTCCGCATTCGAGTTCTTATGCAGTACGATCTCCACATTATATCGTTTTTCCAGTCGCTTTAGTACCTTCTCTAAAGGAGTATTTCGAAATACCATCCGCCCCTTTCTCCAATCCATCTTCTCATCCAAATTGACAGCAGAAACACGGAACACACCGCTTTCCTTATTAAGCACGACCTGTTTGTTCGGTTCCAAGCGGATCCGTTCATCGTTCCGGATAACATCGATCTTTCCTTTTTCCAGCACAGCCTCGATAAAAGGTTCATCGTCATAGGCATTCACATTGAACTTCGTTCCATACGCTATTACCCGCAATCCCTCAGAGGTAGACACACTAAAAGGATGTTCCGGATCGGCTTCAACTTCAAAATAGCCCTCACCAAAGAGCTGAACTTTACGTTCTTTCTCATCAAAGACCGATGGATAAACCAAGCGGCTGCCGGCATTCAACCAAACAACAGATTGATCAGGTAACACCAAACGGGTAATTGTACCAGGCATGGAACTAATCTCCGCAAAAACCACAGATGCCCCCGTCTTAACATTCCTACCTGTGGTATAATATAAATAAGAAAAAAATAACGAGGATATGAGCAACGGTACTACAAGAATAGCTGCGGCACGGGTAAAAAACAACGAAAACATCCTCATAGAGGCTTTCCGCTTAGCACGACGTTCCATGCTTTGCCAAGCCTTATGCACATCTATCGCTTGGTATTCTAGCATATCCTCAGACAGAGCTTTAATCTTCTCAATCTGCCGTAATGTACTTTTTTCGTCTCCGCTTTCTCGCATATATGATTGTCTTTTTCTATATAGACACAGTCAAAACAAAAACACGACAGCAAAACGACTTTTTTTATATTTTTCTTCCTCTTGTACCCCACAATAAAGCAAGGAAATCACCTAAGCAGGTATTGCCCAACACGTATATATGTGTGGGCCCTCCTCACCAATTGCACAAAAAGCAAGGATTTTAGCTTGTGAAACAAAGGGGAATATATTCTAAAAATATATACATTTGTCCCATTATGGAAAGAAATCCAACAAAGACTGATACCGATTTCCTTTTACGGCAAATCACGACCGAGGACAATAAGCTCTCCTTCCAACGTTTATTTGAGCTATATTATCCTGCTCTTTGCATATATACCAAACGTTTTATCCCTGATCGGGAAACGAGAGAAGATATCGTACAGGAAGTTTTTTCCTCCATTTGGGAAAATCGTAAACGCATCGTAATAAGAACTTCCGCACGCAATTATCTCATCACAGCTACCAAAAACCACTGTCTCAACTATCTGCAACGCAATCATGAAGAATATGTAGACAAACTTCCTCAAGAGCAAATCCCTATCTATGCGGATAGTGGCGAGGAACTTTATACTTGGGAAGAATTACAAACCCTACTTCGAGAGGCACTTGCTAAATTACCCGAAAACTATCGATATGTATTTGAGAAGAATCGCTTTGAGAATAAGAGTTACGGCGAGATCGCAGAGGATATGCAAATATCCATACGGACAGTAGAAAGATATAAAAATAAGGCAATTGAAATATTAAAGACAGAGTTGAAAGACTACTTACCCCTGTTCATTGGTTGGCTATTTTAACAAAAACTTCCGGAAATACCCACATACCTCCGGAAGTTTCTCGTGTTCAATTCATTGTTGCTCCAACCAAACCTTCACCCCTTCAAGTAAGATCTGGTTCTCATCAGACTTCTGGGTAGAGAGCCGTAGATAAGTCTCATCCAAGCCCCGGAAATTCGAAGCGTCACGGATCAAGATTCCGTAATTATCTAAAAGGAATTGCTTTAAATCAGCAGCCGTGCCCTTCTTCAAACGGACAAGGAAGAAAGTCGTAGAGGTCGGGATTACCTCCAAGCCATCCAATTTACTTAATTGATAAATAAAATCCGCGGTCTCACGCTGCCATTTACGGATCGGCAACGTAAATTGCGCCGGATGGATCAAGATATATTTACTTGCCTCGATAGCGATAGCATTTACCGACCAAGGTATGATATACTTGTTCACTTTCTCCGTGATCTCCGGAGAAGCGACCAGATAGCCGATACGCAAGCCGGGGATATTATAAGCCTTCGAGATAGACTGTACAAGGATTAAGTTCTTATGCGTTTTCACGTCACTCGGCTTTAGCATGTCTTCCGTCGTGAAAGCCACGTATGCCTGATCAATAATGAAGGTAGTCTGCGGATTCGCCGAGATCAAACGGAGAAGCTCCGTACGGTGGATCAACTTCCCATCCGGATTATTCGGATTACAAATCCAACAGAAGTCCTGTCCCTCCAAGGATAGCTCTGATAAATCGTCCGATGTCGGGAAGAAGGAGATCTCATGCTCATGCAAACGGCAAGCATCCTCATATTCAGAGAAAGAAGGAATAGCGATCATGGATTTCGCGCCTCGCCAAGCTTGCGCTAACAAATAAAAAGCCGTGATCGAACCATTCGTCACTACGATATTCTCCTCCTTGATCTCATACCGGCGGGCCAACAATCTTTTCAAGGTAGCGGCATCCGGCTCCGGATAACGAGTCAGCTTATCAAAATGCTCGATCAAATGTTCCTTCAGTTTATCTAAATTAGCTCCGTGCCACACATTCGAGCTAAAGTTTATCTTTACCTCGTTCTTTGCGTTATAAAAATCATCACCGTGTCCGTATAACATATACCTGCTTTTTAATTAATACCTATCTGTTAAAACTGTCACAAAATTACGAATCTTTTTGGCTTTTCCTATCAATCGCCTTATAGATCGCATCCTGTATGCGAGTACGTATATCAAGCGATCCCAGTTTATTATTTGCCCGGCTAGGATTCACCCGGTTACTCAAAAATATATAAATAAGCTGGTTATCCGGATCTACCCAAAAACAAGTACCCGTAAATCCTGTATGTCCATAGACCGAGGCGGGAGCCAAAGCCCCACAAGGCGAGGCTTTCGGATTACCAATCACCGGCTTATCAAAGCCTAACCCTCTACGGCAAGTCGGGCTCTTGCTTTGTGTAAACAAACGGCTGGTTTCCAAAGAAAGATAGCGCTCGCCGCCATAAGTCCCTTGGTTTAGCATCAATTGGAGCACCTTCGCCAAATCATTCGCATTCGAAAATAATCCGGCGTTTCCAGAAACACCCCCTTGAAAAGCGGCTGCCTCATCATGTACATATCCGCGAAGCAATTGGCGGCGGACAAATCCATCTTGTTCCGTAGGTACAATTTGCAAGGTATCCATTCGCTTCAACGGATTATAAGTGGTATGCCAAGCCCCTAACCCGCTGTAGAAATCATCCCGGAGAAGCTGGTCCATCGGAGATCTCATCAGATTTTCCACCATCATTTTCAGCATAATGAAATTCACGCAACTATATACGTACCTACCTCTCGTACCCAAACGGGATTTCTTGATATCTTGAAGGATCGTATCTTTAAAGGAATCACTCACATAGAAATTACGGGCTACCTCAGTCGTAAATCCGGGTTTCCGTGTATCTGATACTATATCCGGAAGATATTTAAAATCATTCCGGACATACGTTTTAGCGTCAAAACGAACCGGGTGCGTGGCGTTCTTCGCCGAACTATATAAACTGCCTTTATAACTATCCTTATCAATAGCATCCAGATAGAAATTAATAGTTGGAGTCACTCCCGATTGATGATATAGTAACTCTTTTATCGATAAATCCTTTTTATTAGACTCTTTCAACTCCGGTATAAAATCGGAGATCTTATTGTTCAAGGTGAATTTCTTCTCATCATACGCTTTCATGACTGCCAATAAAGTCCCCGCCGCCTTCGATGCCGAAGCCAAGTCATAAACTGACGCCTCCGTGACCGGCTGCCTACTTTCGTAATCAAAATAACCAAACGATTTATTATAGATAATCATGCCGTCCTTCGCAACCAACACTTGGCATCCGGGATAAGCCTTCTCATCCAATCCCTCTTTAACGATCGACTCAATTACATCCAAACGGTCCGGATTCGCTCCCACCTCTTCTGGCTGGTGATACCCCAAACGAGTCTTTTCCGTAAAAATACCAGTACCCGCATAATACAATCCCGGAATTGAAACCGGAAGTTTCCCTTTCGCCGCAATACCACCGAATATCACTTGGGCCGCATATTCCTGCGCTAAGGGAGTACCCTCGTAAGCCAACACGACCGCCTTCGCCTTCTCGATCGACTTCTTATATTCCTTACAAGCATATGGTAAGGTAAAGAAAGCATAGACCAACTCTTTCTTCGCAGCCAACTGCCTCAACGCTAAACTCTCGGGAATGCGAATCGTATGTATGCCACAAATGATCACGTCGTATTTTTGCAATTTATTATAAACCTGTTGGACTTGGGTAGCCGTAGAACGCCGTCCGATACTAAAGCAAGCGATCGAATCATATTCGCCCAGCATTTTCTGGAACTCATTACCAACCCCGTCTCCAATCGAGAGCGCCGCGATCTTTTTCTTATTCAACTGTTTAAGAGGTAAGATCGTATCCTCATTCTTCAAAACAGTAATAGCCTCCGAATTCAACTTCGCCGCCATCCATGCCGCATGCGGAGAGTTCAAACGTTTCGATAAGCCTTTTGTTTCGACCGGCTTATAGGCATTCAATCCAGCGATATATTTGTACCTTAATATTTTCAAGCACTTGGCCTCGATCGCTTCCAGATCCAATACCCCTTCTTCAATAGCCTCTTTCACGGCCGTAAAATCATTGATTGGAGCGGCCGGAGCGAGCAAGATATCATTCCCCGCAAGCAAAGCCTTCACCGAAGGATTATCCGTTTTCTTTGTGGAAGCCCCTTTCATCGCTAAAGCATCCGTAAAGCACAGACCTTGAAAACCGAGTTCTTTCTGTAATAGATCCGTCACTACCGCCTTGGAGAAAGAAGCCGGCTTATGACTTTTATCCAAAGCTGGAACGTAAAGATGTCCCGTCATTATCCCGCCGAACCCATCATATATATAACGTTTAAAAGGAAGAAGTTCCACGCTATCCAAGCGGGCCCGGTTATGGCGCACGACGGGTAATGTCTCGTGCGAGTCCTCGGAAGTATCTCCATGTCCGGGGAAATGTTTGGAGACAGACAAGATGCCCGTATTTTCCAATCCTCTTGCGTCCGACACAGCCTCCGGATTCTCGCCAAACGAACGCAGGCCGATCACGGGATTATCCACATTGCTATTCACGTCCATATCCGGAGCGAAATTTATATGAATTCCCATTTCCCGGCACTGCCGTCCCACCTCTTTTCCATATTCCTCGATCAAGGCATTGTCCTCGATAGCGCCTAGCATCATGTTTTTCGGGAAACGGGTGGTTCCACTTAATCGCATGGAAAGTCCCCACTCCCCATCCAAAGAGACCAACATCGGAATCCGGGAAGCCTTTTGCAAACGATTGGTCACCTCCGCCTGCGTCACCGGATCCCCTTTATGGAATAAGATGCCCCCGATCTTGATATCGTTCACGTAACGCATAAGCCGTTGCATATTCCGGTTATCGGATTTAGGATTCGCTATAACCATAAATAACTGCCCGATCCGTTCATCATAACTCATAGCGTCAAACACGGAATCAACCCAATGATTCATCTTTTCCTGATCCACCGCACGATAAAGGTTCGGGACTGTTTGCGCCCCACTCGATAAAAGGGAAATACAACACAAAAGCAAGATACCAATCTGTCTCATCACAACATTATCATTATTACTCTCCAAAAATAAGAAAATATCGCAATAGTAACGTGAATTGTGATAGGGGTTTTTACTATCTTTCCTGTCTCGTAATAAAAAAGGAAGTACTTCATGAAGCTAATACTACTCATAATCTTGATTATCTTCGGCTTTCAATCAAGCGCTTGGGGACAGGCGCCGACTCTCAGTATCGAGGCTAAACAAGAACCGATCCAAGAAATCATGAAAAAAATAGAGCATCAAACAGGCATGACATTCTCCTACGATCCTTCTATTCTCAAAGGTATTTCCCGGATTACATTCAAATCTGATAACCAATCCATATCGGAATGCCTTACCCGGCTATTCCAAAAGCTCCCTCTGTCTTATCAGATAAACGGTACCCACATCATCTTGAAGAAACTCCCCCGCTCAGTAACCATCAGCGGATTCGTACGGGATAAAGCGACTACAGAATATCTAATCGGGGCCTCCGTTTATGACTCTCGCACACAAAGGGGCACAGCTACCAATAACCACGGTTTCTTCAGTCTAACCTTACCGGTCGGGGTAGTCCGTCTGGAGACTTCCTACATCGGATACGGACGTTTCTCACATACATTCCAACCGCTCGAACGGGATACCGTGATGGAAATTCTGCTGGAAAGCGGTGAGGCATTGGCCGAAGTTGTCGTTACCGGTAGTAATGACACACAAAACCCGATACAAGCCCCTCAGATGGGAACGATTAAAATAACCCGG
>OHNQ01001170.1_pt1 | contig 11659 bp, 9 predicted proteins | sample 1569621 | NCBI WGS metagenome assembly OHNQ01 (sample SAMEA3879516, study PRJEB24766) | human gut metagenome | biome: human-associated habitat; feature: feces | place: USA | collected 1985/1987
CGTTTATTCCACCTTTGCTCCTTCACAAAGGTATTTTCCAAGTTCCGGAAGAACTCTTTCTTAAAATCCATCGCTTCTTTCCCTCTACAAAGGTGTTGTGTCAAAGAAATCTTTTATCGTATTTGACATTTTTAGCGGGTAGAAAAATTGGTAGTTGAATCAATTAGTACAAGGGTTAAATCCTTTCTTGTTAGTGCCAAACGGTAAATGTATGTTTGCTGAAAAATAACTGAAAGTATGAAAGTTGTTAGGAATAAGGTTATTCCCTTTAAAGGGTTTAAAGCAATAAATATATGCGGAGTATTATTTGTGCGCACAAGCGTCCATGTCAGCAAAGAAACGCTGAATCACGAGCGTATACATACAGCCCAAATGAAAGAACTTATATATGTGCTGTTTTATATGCTATATTTGATAGAATGGCTGTTGCGAATGTTATGGTACCGGGATTTCAAGAAAGCATATAGGAATATCAGTTTTGAAAAAGAGGCATATGCAAACGAGCATGACGAAACATATCTGAATGCCCGTAGTCGGTTTGCATGGATGTTTTAAAAGAATAAAAGCCTTTCGGGGGAGGTGTATGAAAGCCCCCGGTTTGTTAGTAGTTATCTCACCCACATACTAACACAAAGATGCGCCAGAACGCACAACCGGGGGCTAAATGCCTTATTCGGTTGCGTTCTGGCGCATCTTTAGCTTTTAGTATGTAGGTGAGGTTGCAAAGATAAGTATAATAATTAAAAAACAAGTGAGAACATGGATGAGATTGTGAGAAAGACTTCCTCTTTGGGAGAATTAGTGATTAAGCAGGTTAGTAAAGAGTTGGCAAAAGAAATGATCATCAGGAACCACTACTCCCACAAGTGGAACGACGGAGGTTTTGGAAAATATAATTTTGGGATATTCCGAAAAGGAGATGAAAGGTGTTTGGGGGTGGCGGTATACGGATATATGAAAAATCCAAAGGCTGGTATTTTCACGCATCCAAATCCTAAATCATGGATGTGTGAACTCAATAGGATGTGGATAGATGACGAACTGGGCAAAAATGCGGAAACTGTACTTATAGGAGCTTCTATCAAGTTATTACGTAAACTTGATCCGGATTGTGTCGCTATACAAAGCTTTGCTGACGGACGTTTAGGGTGTGGAACCATATATAAGGCTGCAAATTTTAGGTATTATGGGTTTCACTACACACGCTTCTTGGTTAATCAGCGTACCGGGGAAGTGGTACACGAGCAACTCTTTACTGACACTACCAGCCCGGCAGGGTATATCCGTAATAATGTAGGGTATTTATTGAAAGAATTTAAAATATACACGGTTCGCACATATCGGTATATCTACCCTCTGGATAAAAAATTTATATTCCGAAAGGCAGAAAAACCATATCCCGAATATAATAAAGGCATGGATGAAGTGAAATGGGAACGGGATATTCAAAAAATAAAAGAGAGGCTTAAACGTCTGATTGATATTATACCTGAATAGCTCTTTGTATTTCTGTTTGTACCATATTAGTCAGTTGATAAGCCAGATGTTGAGATTGCCCGATAAATTTACGTTGTGTAAACGTACGTTTAAATCTGCGCTTGTGGCTTTTGACAATATGGGCGCGGATGACTCCCGCTTTAACGCGTTTGCCTGCCCGGGTATAAGCTTTGCGCTTATGGGCGCGTCGTCCGTGGGAACGAACTTGTTCAGTACCCTCCGTGTCCCCTCCTTCGTTGTGTATGCGGGCATAAGGAACATCGGTGCCAATTACTGCATAATCAGCTCCTATACGTATTTTGCGGATGCTTCGTTTGAGGCGTCCGCTTTTTATAAGGGTGGAACCTTTCCGTTTTATAGTTTTCTTCCAAGGCTGCTCAGTAGAATCCAGCCAGTTCTTTTTGATAAAACGTTCTTTGGAGAAATTGACCGCTATAACGGCAGCCTTCTGTGGGATGGTGCGAATAGCACGATTTATGTTATCGCACATACGGACGAGTTCTTTAAAATCTGTTTCCATTCGTTTAGCTACAGTTTAAACGTTATTTAATAGGTTGTTTCAATGCTACGTACAATCCGCATACACATCTCAGTAAACCATTCTTCAATCTGTGCAGGCTCCATATGTTTGAGGGTAGTGTTAGCGGTATTAATGCCTCCTTTATTGAATGAATCGATATTTACGGTTAAATTGCGAACTTGTCGGGCTGATCCTGTGATGGAGTCAACACTGTCACTTACCGAAGAGTTGTTATTTGATCCCGTCTTGTTGGTTTTATTATTACTTTGTTCCACGGGATCAAGTACATTCTTCCCGAAATTGGTCTTAGTCTGCCATTCATTTTGAAAGTTGTGCAATAAGGTTTTGGCAAATTCATATTTTCCGCGTGTGTATTCGTTTATGTAGCCACTTTGCTCCTCTCTGTATTGCTGCTGTTTTTCTTTGCTCCATAATACTCCGGCACCCCACGGTAATGTAATGTTGTCTACATTGTCCACAGACTGCCAAAAAGCAGTTTTAGCGGCGTTCATTGCGGTCATCAATTCGCCCATTTTCTTGGCATATTGCTCCTTTGTAAGATAAGTGACGTTTTGCATCGCATCGCCAAATTCTTCGCTTTGCTTCGTCCAGCCTTCACTGTACATTTTTTGTTTATTGCCTTGCTCTCCTCTGAACATTGAAGCAGCTTTGGATACAATATTTAACTTCTGTTCTGTAAACCACCGTTTTATCGGTAGCATGTCTTCTCCGATCTGTATCTCCATAACATTAATCTTGTTCTTTAATTGCTGATTAATGTAATTGACATCATTCTTAGCTTGCTCCAAAGCCTTATTTAAACCTAATTTAGTTGAATCGAAGCTATTCAGGGTGTTTTGAAGTTGGCCACTTTTATCGGTTGCGGCCTGTATCATGGCAATAAGCCCTTCCGAACCTGTGAATTGGTTTTTTAGTGCAACTACCTTTTTATCCCCATCCAACGCATTGAACTTTTTATTAAGTTCAAGTAACAGGGTGTCACCTTGTTTGATTGCTCCGTTATTATCATAGATGCTAATACCAACCTTTTTAAAGGCTTTGATGGTGGCATCTTTCGTCAGATCATTAAACATTGATTTGGTAAGGGTTGCAGCTTCATCGACTGATTTGGTCTTTGCCGTAAAAAGGGCTAAAAGCTTATTCGCGGTATCAAAAGTTTGGTTGTTGGAAGCTGCGGCACCGGCATAAACGGACTGTACCTTTGCAAGCTGATCAAAAGTCGTGACGCCTACTTTTACAGTCGCATATGCGGAGCGGTTGAATTCATCCAACTTATCTACACCAAAACCAAAGTTAGCCATGCCTTTTGCAGTTCCGGCAATATATTCGCCAAAATCGGCTTGCATAAGGTTTGCAAATTCTCCTTGCTTTTCTACGATACGCTTTACTTCTCCCCCAAATTTGCCTGTAGTACTTTGTACGTCAAAGTACCCCATAATGGTCTTGTTTGTGTCAAACCCCTTGTTGAAAGCTGTATCTAACACCATGTGTTTTAATGACTCTATATCGCGCTTGCTTTTGTCAAGGTTAAGATTGGACAGCGCACGAAATTGCGTATTAAAATCCGCTGCTTTCTGAGTAGTATAATCTATGCCTTTACCAATGGCAAGTACGCCTGCCGCAGTTAATGCTATCGGATTTGAAGCCAATCTGAAAGCGTTTCCTATCATGGGAACTTCATCTGCCATTGCCTTGGAATTTTTGGCAAAGTTGAATTTGAGAGAATCCATCTTTGTCTGCATGGCATTGACACCCTTAAAAGTTTCCTGTTTTGCTTGATTTAGTCCTGTCCGAATCTTATTCTTCAAAGAGAGTAACAATTCGATTTTAGCCTGTCCATTCATCATATCATCAGCACATTATATTCCTAATATGGCAAATGTACAGAATGTTTCTGAAAGCAACAATACAAAGAGAGCAGATGTCTCAAACTGGCAAACGTGAAATTTATACGATTTGTTTTTTATGTTAGTACGATTTGTTTTGCCGATTATATAAAAGCCTTCCTTTGTACTTCTAAATGTAAGATATTGGTACATTTTTGTTTTTTTATAATATACATCAACCTATGAAAACCTTAATTGAAAATTTGACTTCTGATTTGCTACCCAATCAGATTTTTCAAACCGGATTTAGCTTTTTAATCATCTTAAAAGGGAACTCCTTATTGAAGTTGGATAGCAATGTTTTGATTTTTATTATGAGTGGTACTATGAAAGTTTCCTCTGCTCAGCAAGAGTTGGCTACCGTCAGAGAGCGGCATATCTTTTTCTGGGATAAAGAAGATGACTATACCTGCGAGATGCTTTCGGACTCACAGGTCATCTTATTTGCATTTGGTGATTTAATAGTACATGATTTATTGACATTCCGTCCTTTCGGAGCCATTTCGGATAGTTCTGTTTCAAAAGATGTGGGACTTAAATTTGCCGAGCCTTTGAATTCTTTTTTACAGCTTCTTGCACAGTACATGGAGATGAATTTATATGATCTCTCCTTGTATATAGCGAAGCAGCGGGAACTGTTCTATATCCTGAATTCTGTTTATAATGAGCAGGAACTCGCCATTTTGTTCAGTTCCTTGACGGAACAGTCGTCCAGGTTTAAAGAACAGATACTGGAGAACTATCTCAGTGCAAAAAATGTGGGTGAGTTGGCCAGCCTGTTAGGCTATGGCGTCACTAATTTTCGGGCAAAGTTTAAAGAACAGTTCGGAGTGTCGGTCTACCGTTGGCTTCTCAATCGGAAATCGCAACATATCATTTACCGTATTACCGTATATGGTGATGAGTTTAGCCAGATTATCGATGACTTCGGATTTTCATCTCCTTCACACTTTAATAAATTTTGCAGGTCACAATATGGACTGACACCTTGCGAACTTCGCAAGAAATTGAAAACAAACAATAATTCTTAAATTGAAGCTTATGTTAAAAAATCATTGTTGTATGGGGACAGGATGCAGAAGAGCCATCCTTTTCCTTCTTTTTTCTCCGCTGTTTGGTACCGGGTTTGCCCAGACGGAAACGCCGGTTAAGGTCGATAAACCTCTTAAATCGTATTCACATTGGTATTTTGGAGCAGAATATGGTGTCCCTTTCCTGTTTGGCGATTTTACTTCATTCTCGGCAGATAAAAACTATGTCGGATCTCAGTTTGGAGGGTTTGCCGGTTATCAGGTTAATTCGTGGATAGGCATAGAGGCATCTGCGCGAACCGGATATACCAGAATGGGGGCGAAATCTTACGCGGGTGATTACCTTATGAATGCCGATGGGATGACTTATTATACGAATCAGGATTTTAATACCTGGAAGTACAAGGATGTGTTTTCGAAAGTACACTTTACGAATATTGGTTTGCAGATGAATCTGAATGTGAATAATTTCTTTGGCCCTAACCGGGGAAATCGTCGCTGGACGGTATTACTGAGTCCTGCCGTCTATGCACAACATTTCTCTACAGAGTTAATAAATAAGGCAGATAAAAGCCCATTATCAGGAAAAAAGACGGATAAGTGGAACATCGGGATAGGGGGAGATGTGTCTTTGCGTTATAAGATTTCCCGGGCTTTTGATGTACAGTTGCGTACGGGAATTATATGGGTCAATAACAATAAGATGGATGGTATATCTACGCTGATTAAGTCGAAAGACCACTTTATGACCAGTGCCGGACTCTCTTTGATATGGAAGGTGGGTAAAAAGAAAGAAGACAATGTTCTCTATGCCTCAAGACGAGCGGCGGATGTGGAGATCAGATATATAGAGGAGCGTGCGGTCAGCTTGCCTGCCCCTGCTTGTTGCGTTGAAGATTCGATAGAGAAGGAGCGGATGAAACGGGAGATTGCTTCCTTGAATATGCAGTTGCAACAGGCGCACACGGTAGTGAAGGAGAAGACCGGTTCTGATCCGGTACTGGGATTCAACGAATTGCCTCCGGTCTATTTTAAGAGAGGATCGGCTTATCTGAATGTAGCCTTGTACAAAAATGAATTATGCCGCATTGTGCAAACCCTGAAAAAGTATCCTGAGCTGAAAGTTATTCTTTCAGGGCATGCCGACCATACCGGGAATCCGGATATTAATCAAAAAATCTCTTTACAGCGTGCCGAAGCACTGGCAGCCTATCTTGAAAAGAAGGGGATAGATGGCAAACGTATCGCCGTGAAAGGAGAGTGCATAGATATGCTTACTTCCGATCCGAATAATTACAGCGTACTTGCCAGGCGAGTTATTGTTGAAATCCAAAAATGAAAACTATGATTAGAAAGAAAATATATCTGTTGTTGTTATTGATACCTTTGCTGCATGGCTGTAAAGAGTCCGATTTCAACGATTTACTTGACAGACAGGGTGATCAGAGGAAAGAATTGCAGGAGTTGACAGATCTATGTAAGAAACTGAATGAGGATATTTATAATCTTCAGGTGATTGTCAATACCGACAGGATAGGAGATAACATTACTCATATCGAGGAACTGGCGGATGGTGCGGGGTATACTATCTCCTTCTCCCAAAGTGCTCCGATTACTATCCGTAACGGGAAGAAAGGAGATACCGGTCCGGATGGAGATGCCGGGAAAGACGGCATAGACGGTACAGACGGTAAGGATGGCGTAGATGGTACGGATGGTAAAGACGGTGTGGACGGTACCGACGGTACGGACGGAAAAGATGGTGAGAACGGTACCGATGGTAAAGATGGTGCAAATGGTACGAATGGTACGGACGGTAAGGATGGCGTGGATGGTACCGATGGCAAAGATGGTGTCGACGGTACCAACGGGAATAAGGGGGAGCAAGGTGACCCCGGACAGAATCCGGTGGTTGGCATTATGCAGGATCCCGCTGATTCGGAATATTATTGGACTATAAAAATAGGTTCCGTTGAACCTTATTATCTGGCCGACAATGATGGAAACAGAATAAAGGCAACCTCTACGGTACACGATGGACAAACCCCTCAACTGGGAGTGAAGCAATGGGAAACGTCCGCCGGGGGCGACGATAACTATTACTGGACGCAAAAGATTGGAACCGGTCCCGAGACATGGATTGAAGCGGATGGAAAGAAAATAGTTGCCAATGCAAAAAATGCTGTGTCCGTGTTTGAGAAGGTGGACTTGAAGGAGCCGGATTATGTGGAATTTACCTTAAGCGGTGGGGCAACCCGGTTCAGATTACCTATAGGAAGACCGGTTATTGAGGTTCCGGAGGGACGTAAACTGTTTTTTTTCAACCGGGGCGGGTCTCAGGCGATTGCTTTCAGTTGTAAGGGTATCTCAAAAGAGCAATTGTCGGTAGATGTTCCGAAGGGGTGGAAAGCGACAGTCGATTTTGAAGCGGGAGCTTTGACTCTTGAGGCCCCTTCGGCGGGAACAGCGGACGTAGCATTATCAGGAGATGTGGTATTGCGAAGTACGAATACCGCAGAAGAAACGGCGCGGACTTCTTTCACCGTGAGTATGCTTTATAAGATAATGCTTCCGGATTTTAGAGGTTCTTATGTGTACAACATCCGTCTTTGGGGCAAAAAGATAGGAGAACTTTGTCGTGAATACCAGCGGGAATTGGGATTGTCTGCAACGGTTGTCTATCCTTATTTGACAGGAGGAGTTTATGGATCGGGACTTATCACGAATACCGGTGCTTCGGTGAAGCACGACGGTACGGGTTATCATGCATCAGTTTCTGACAGGCCGGCAGTTATGTATATCTATACTGAAAATGGATCGGAATTCTATACCGACAGTTCGTTGAAAGGGCGGGAACCGGATTTCGGAGACGGCCTGCAGGCGGAAAGGCTGACTGATGCGGATGGCAATGCCTACCGCATTGTGAAAATAGGTAAACAGTACTGGACAGCGGAGAATTTACGGACACTTACTTATCCTGACGGAACTCCTGTTGCCACCGGCTTGTCGGGGCGTGCCTGGAGAGAGAGTGGATTTGATGATAGCGGTTCGGGTGCCTGTGCCGTGTACGATTATGAGAATGCTGCTGCAGCAGGGGCATTTGCCAATAAGGTATCTTATGGAGTTTTGTACAATAGAGTTGCTGCCAGAAAAGTGGTGCCTGCCGGATGGAAGCTTCCAACGGAATCGGATATCGTATCCACATTACGGGCTTTTCTGGGTTCTAATGCCGGTACATTATTGAAAGAGTCCGGAACAGAGCATTGGCTGGCAGGGGGTGGAACCGATCTCACAGGTTTTTCCGGTGTCGGAGGAGGATACAGAGGTGCTGACGGTCTTTCGTTCAACGATTTTCAGCAAGTCGGTATCTGGTGGAGCAGTGCCAGTCTGGAGAGTGTCGGTGCTGTGTTCAGATTGTCCGCAAACTCATCCGTACTCGAGTTTAACAGCGGAGACAATAATTCGACAGGCTACAGTGTACGGCTTTTGAAAGAAGATTAATCTTTAAAACAGGAAATCATGAAGAGATATAAAAAATATATGTTTATCATTTTGTCGGTTCTGTTGGCGGGAGGCTGTGTTCAGGAGGACATTAACGAGGCCCTGCGCCGGGAAGCCGAACTGAATGTACGGATGGGAAAACTCCGGGAATGGATATCCGATACCAATAATGAAGTGAGGCTGCTTGCCACGATAGTGAATACGATACCGACTCATGATTACATTGAGAGTGTGACCGAATTGCCTGATGGAAGTGGTACACTGATTGTTTTTCATAAAGGAGGAGATATTCTTATAAAGAATGGCCTGACGGGGAATAAAGGAGAAAATGGCAATGACGGTGCCAATGGTGAGAATGGCAGTGATGGAGCAAACGGCGCGGATGGTACGGACGGTAAAGACGGCGTTGACGGTCAGAACGGAGCCGACGGTCAAAACGGGTCGAACGGAACTGATGGTACCGATGGGCATAATGGCAGTGACGGACAGGACGGTGCCAATGGTGAGGATGGCAAAGACGGAGTTGACGGTAACGACGGTAAAGACGGCGTGAAAGGTCCTGCAGGAGATACTCCGTTGCTGGGTGCCAAACGGGATACGGATGGCAATTATTATTGGACTGTACAAATAGGTGGCGGAGCGGTAGAGTGGCTGACGGATGGAGAAGGTAACAAGGTGATCATGACTCCTGTGAATGGTGTCACTCCATCTGTCGACATAGCTAAAGATACCGATGGTGAATACTATTGGCAGGTTACTGTCGGAGGTGTAACGAAATGGATCACAGGAGGAAGCGGAGAGAAGATAGTGGCTACGGTGACAGATGGCAGCCCGTCCATCTTTGCTTCTGTGAATACCGGAAATCCTGAATATGTCGTGTTTACCATGACTGACGGGAGCATCTATAAAGTGGCTAAAACCGGAGACAGTAAATTGATATTCAATGAAACGGGGCCACTTTTCTTCCGTCGTGGAGTAACGCAGGACGTTACGTTTGATTGCAGCAGTTTCCGACAGATAGTAAAGGTGGCAGGAACATGGGATGCTACGATTAATTATCAGCCGAAAGCTTTGCAAGGGACGCTGACTGTGAAAGCACCTGCTGCCGGTTCGACTCTGCCGGCTTCGGAAAGAATAACGATAGAAGGCACAGATGCTTTGGGAAATACTGTCCGGGCAGACATCTTGGTAACGTTGTATTATCGTATTGAACTTCCGAAGTTCAATAGTTCTCTGGTTTATGACGTATTGATGGAGGGAGTTAAAGTAGGAGAAATATGCCGGGAGTATGTGCCGGCGTATTCCACGACGGACCGGGCTACAGTAGTCTATTCTTATAATGCTGCTTCGCGTACTTTTGGTTCCGGACTGATCTTGGAAAACGGAGCATCGATACAGCATGACGGAACAGGATATACGCCGGTCGCCGGCAATCCGTCGTCCACTGCCATACTTACGGAAGACGGTAGCCGGTATGTGATGGCGGCAGATGGGGCAGACGGACTGGTGAACGGGACTGTTTGCGGGCTGAAAGCTTCCTTGGCTGTCGATGTGCAGGGATATGCTTACAGGGTTGTAAAAATAGGTAGCCTCTACTGGATGGGAGAAAATCTGAAGACAACCCAATTTAATGATGGTACTCCTATTCCTACCGGTTTTGCCACATCTATGGATTGGGGAATTCAGTGCGGGAAAGGTCTTCCGGCCTGTCAAGTCGACCGGGCGGTTAATGCCAATGCTCCGGGAGCTATGCAATATCGTAACCTGTACGGTGTACTTTACAATCAGTTTGCAATGAAAGGAAATATAGCTCCCCAAGGATGGCATGTTCCTTCTAAAGCAGAACTGCAAGCATTGGTAGACTTTGTGGGGGCAGATGCACGTAAACTGAAGTCGACAGCTGTTGGGAAAGGAATTGGAAATTGGTTGGAGGATACGGGAATAGAGGCGAACAATCTGACCGGTTTTACGGCTTTGCCTGCTAATACGGTTAATGGCGGTAATGGCAGTACCGGAGCCCAGGAAACAACAGGGCAATGGTGGTCGACGGAAACGAGTTATCGCATCCGGATGTCCTACAAATCTAATTCTGTAGAACTGTTGACTTCTGGCAATGCGTTGGCGGGTGAAGGTAACAGCATTCGTTGTGTCCGGGATGCAAATTATTAATTTAACTCTAATGAATATGAATCATATAATCAAACTATTGTTTCTCTGTCTGTTCTTCGCAACCGCCTGTAGCCAGGAGGAGATGAACGAGGTGTTGAAGAATCACGCGGAAATGGAGGGGCAGGCAAACTCTGTCGAGGAGTTGTGCAAAAATATGAATAGGGATATCGTTGCTTTGAAGCTGATCATTAATTCGTCTGAATCAGGTGATTATATTACCGGTTTCAAGGAACTTGCAGATGGAAGCGGCTATACCATCAGTTTTTTCAAAAGTGGTACGATTGTCATCAAGAATGGCGAGAAAGGAGACGATGGTAAAAAAGGAGAAGATGGTCAGGATGGTCAGAATGGTCAGAACGGTACCGATGGCAAAGACGGTCAGGATGGTACCGACGGTAAAGACGGTCAAGACGGTATCGATGGGCAAGACGGACAGGATGGTACTGACGGTAAAGACGGTCAGGACGGTACCGATGGCAAAGATGGTCAGGACGGTACCGATGGTAAAGATGGCCAGGATGGAACAGACGGTACGGACGGTCCGGAAGGAGACAAAGGACAGAATGGGACAGCTCCTGTCGTCACTATGAAAATGGATACGGACGGACATCTGTATTGGGCTATCAAGAATGCCGATGGAACATCTTCTTTTCTTTTGGACAACAACGGGCAAAAGGTCAGAGCTTCGGGAACCGATGGTATTGTTCCGGTCATTGGGGTCAATGCGGCAGGATACTGGACGCTTGATTATGGGAGCGGTCCTGTCGAATTGAAAGATGCTGCGGGCAATCCGATGAAAGCGAAAGGTGCGTCCGGTGATCCTATGTTCCGGAAGGTGGTCAGTGAAGACGGTTATATTGTATTTTATCTGACTGATGGAACCATATTTAAAGTGCCGGAGTGGGGAGGGGCACAGGTAGAATTGGCGGCTTCGGGAGTGACGTATTTTCATCGGAGTGAGTCTCTGACCTTTACGTTTACTTGCAGTGGCGTAAATAAAAGTATTGCTCCGGTATGTACGGCTCCGGTCGGTT
>OHNQ01001177.1_pt1 | contig 11607 bp, 8 predicted proteins | sample 1569621 | NCBI WGS metagenome assembly OHNQ01 (sample SAMEA3879516, study PRJEB24766) | human gut metagenome | biome: human-associated habitat; feature: feces | place: USA | collected 1985/1987
GGATCGACCTCGCCCTGCCCTACGAGACCGCCCCCCTACTCAATGAAATTGTTTCACTCGCAGCCAATCGCTGGATGCCGGACTTTGCAATTTCTATTCTTTATACAAAAGCCGGGCACACGAAGGCACGGATACCTGTTTTGGAAAAACACGGATTTACTGCGTCCGATACATTCCGCCCAGGGATGGGCTACTATGAAAAACAGCAAATATAAATTCTTATTGACAGAAATACATTTTTTCTTCAGAGGACTAAAAAACATGCGCGAGCTGATTTGCACCGCTCGCGCATGTTTTTTGATTTGCGATTTGTCTTACAACACCTTGGAAAGAAAATCCTGCAAACGGGCGCTTTGAGGGTGCTGGAAGATGTCTTCCGGCGTGCCCTGCTCCACGATGCGCCCCTCGTCCATGAATACGACGCGGTTGCCGACCTCGCGGGCAAAGCCCATTTCGTGCGTCACGACGACCATCGTCATGCCGTCGCGGGCGAGCTGCTTCATAACGTCGAGCACCTCGCCGACCATTTCGGGGTCAAGCGCGCTCGTCGGTTCGTCAAAGAGCATCACGTCCGGCTCTATGGCGAGCGCGCGCACGATGGCGACGCGCTGCTTCTGCCCGCCGGAGAGGCGGCGGGAGTCGGCGTGGATGAAGTCGGCGAGGCCAACGGTCGTTAAGTGCTTGATGGCCGTGGCCTCGGCCTGCGTCTTGGGGATGTGCTTGACGTCCATGGGAGCGAGGGTGCAGTTGTCAAGCACGGACTTGTTGTTGAAGAGGTTAAAGCCCTGAAACACCATGCCGATCTTCTGGCGCAGGGCGTTCAGGTTGACCTTTAAGTCCATTAAATCCTGCCCGTCGAACCAGATGTGGCCCGAGTCGGCCTCTTCCAGTAAGTTGATGCAGCGCAGCAGCGTCGATTTGCCGGAGCCGGATGCGCCGATGATGCACACGACCTCGCCGCGGTTGACCTCAAGGTCAATGCCCTTGAGCACGTGCAGGTCGCCGAAGGACTTTTCGAGCTGTTCGATTTTGATGATGGGATCGTTCGTCATAGCGCCCTCCTGTCAGTTCGAGCTGGGAAGCCCCAGATCGACGGTTTGGTTGCCCTGGTGCCGCTTGGTGTTGTCCGGCGCGGTCATTTTTCCCGTGATGGCCTTGAGCAGGAGCGAAGAAAGATACGTCAGGAACAGGTAAACGATGGCGGCGATGAGGTAGCACTCGGTACCTTTATAATAAATACCGGCGACCGAGCGGGTCATGAACATCAGATCGGACACGCCGACGACGCAGAGAACGGACGAATCCTTGATGTTGATGATGAATTCGTTGCCGATGGCGGGAAGCGAGTTCTTGATGGCCTGCGGGAAGACGACCTTGCGCATGGCCTGCCAGTGCGTCATGCCGAGCGAGCGCGCGGCTTCCATCTGGCCTGCGTCCACGGCGAGAATGCCGCCGCGCAGCACCTCGGCAAGATATGCCGTCGAGTTGAGCGAGATCGTGACAAGGCCTGCTAAAAAGAGCGGCCAGACACGGTTGATGTCCGAAACGCTCATGCCCGTGCGCTTGAAGAGGCCGAACACCGCGTTGTAGAGGATCAGCGACTGCACCATCATCGGCGTGCCGCGGATGACGAAGATATAGAAGCGGGAGAATTTGTTGGCAACGATCTTGAGGAACTTCACAAAGTCGTTGTCGCGTTTGTCGGGCTCCTGAATGCGGAGGAAGACCATGAGAAGCGCCAGCACGAACGCGATCGCCGTGCCGAAGAGCGCGAGGCGCACCGTGTACGAAATGCCGATGGCGAAGAGCGAGCGCTGGTTGTACGCCATGTAGGCCATCATGGAGAGCGTGTCGGTCGGGTTGCTGTCGGCATGGATGGCGGCGTTGATGATGTAGGCGAGCTTTAAAATGAAGCGGTCGAGCACCAGCAGCGCGCAGGCCGCGGCGTCGAGATACGAGAGGTAACGGCTGACGCGCACGATGAGGGGGCGCTTCATAATAGTGGAGCTGTAATTGTTCCAATAGGCCCACTTGACGAGCAGCGCCATGGCGCTCACGCCGAGGAAGAACCAGCAGATCGCCGCGAGCGCCGTGCCGAACACGGACTGCGCGGGGATGAAGCTGTACGGGCTGGGGGCGGAGTAGAACATGCCGAGACCCAGCAGGGCGATGAAACTTCCGCCTAAATAAACATAACGGTGATCCCGGGTGATGAAGTTCTTCCGGGGCGCGGTGGGTGCTGCCATGGTGTTTCCTCCTTTATGGTGCGAAGCGCGTTGTCTCTAGAGTGCTTCGCGTACCCGCCGCCGCGTGAAAAACGCGGCGGCGGTGCGTGGGATATTACTGGGGCTGGCCGTCGACGGCTGCCTGCCACATGGCGGCGCGGGCGTCGTCGTCGATGCCGGAAAGGATGGTGTTGATCTGATCAAGGAGTTCATTGTCGCTCTTGCGCAGACCCACGCAGGAGCCCTTGGCCGGCAGCGTGAAGCCGCTGCCCTCATCGAAGGTGACCAGGCGGAAGTTCGGGTTGGAAGCGAGGTAGCCCTGCGCGTTCTCAACGTTGATGACGATGGCGTCGCAGGTGCCCTGCTGCAGGCGGGAGATCATGTCGGGCACGCTGCCGACGGGGCTTAAGTGGTCGACGCCTTCGATCTGCTCGATGACATCGTCAAGCGCCGTGCCCTGCTGGCCGAGGACGGCTGCGCCGGAGAAGTCCTGAATGGAGGTGGCATTTAAGTACGGGGAATCGGCGAGCACCATCAGGCCGTAGGTGGTCTCACGGTAGGGCTCGGAGAAGTTGATGGATTCGCGGCGCTCGGCGGTGTCCATCATACCGGCGATGATGGCGTCGATCTGGCCCTGATTGAGCGCGTCGATCAGGCCGTCCCAGCTGAGCTTGACGATGACGAGCTCCTTGCCGAGGCCCTCTGCGATGGCCTTGGCGATCTGCACGTCGTAACCCTCGGCATACGTGCCGGCGACGTTTTCAACGGGGACGTTCGAGTCCGTCGCTTCGCTTTCCTGCCAGTTGTTGGGGGCGTAAGCGCACTCCATGCCGACGCGAAATTCGTTGCTTTCGTTCGTGGCGGTGTCCTGCTGTTCCTGCTGCCGATCGCTGCTGGAATCGTCGGCGGCCTGACTGCCGCAGGCGGTGAGTGCGAAGAGCATGATGGCCGCCAGCAGGAGGGCGGTAAAGGTTCTGAGCTTCATGGCGGTGGTTTCCTTTCTTGCGATGAGTTTCATTTTTCAAAAACAGGGGAGTCCTGCTTTTTTCGGGTTTTCGCACTCCCGATGCAGACAAAAAACAAAGCCGTAAATGCTTTGTGAAGCATTTACGGCTGCAACTGTACTGCAATCCGGCAAACCGGTCATCACCTTTTGGGGGGACAAACAGCTTGCCGACCTCGATAGCGCTCCACATACGTGACAGTCCGGCGGATATTCTCCGACGAACCAGCGGCAAACGGCACAGGAACCGTTTCCACTTCGGCGGCATCCCCTTTCGCGCGCTCCGGCTTCCTGTGCCGGTGCGAACGCGCTACTTTTGTCAGCCGCGCCTCTATCTTCCCGACCTCGCGATCGGGCGTTTGAAATTGTTGGCGTTACCATACTCCCATGCTGGGGAAATGTCAATCCCTAATTTTCCACTTCTCCAAATTCTGAGAATCTTTTTACACGGAAGAATGGGTTCTTGTGAAATATTACCACAGCTTTCCTGCATGAATATCGGATATGACACGGCGAAATGTAAAGAAGGGGCCGGAGCATGATACCCCAGCCCGCTGAAAATTCATCTCAAAACTCGGCGACGACATCGTACCCGCTGCCCGTCCGGATGGCGGGACGCGTTTCCAGCGTGTGCAGCGCGGTGACAAAATCGGGCAGCGTTGTGACCGTTTCGGGCAGCCATGTCACGTATTTTCCCACCTGCTCCGGCACGTGCGCGTCGCTCGCGCCGATGGCCTTGAGCCCCAGCTCGCGGCAGAAGCGCAGTGCCGTCCGGTTCTCCTCAAGCGGCGTGCTGCCGTTGAGGACCTCCACGCCGTCAAGACTGTGCACATCGCGCAGGTGCTCGCGCAGCCCGCGATTGTTGCTGCGAAAGGGGTGGCAGGAGACGCAGAAACCGTCCTTTTCGCGCACCAGGTCGATAAAGTCCTGTGCGCCGACGCGCTGGTCGGGGATGCCGTCGATCCCCCAGGCGGTGATATCGCCCCAGAGCGAAAAAAATTCCACGCCGACGAAGATGGGATAGCCGATCTCGCGGGAATAGGCCTCCGCGCGCTCGCGCAGGCCCATGCTGTCGTGGTCCGTGATGCAGATCGCGTCCAGCCCCTTTTGCCTGGCGATAGAGACGATCTCCTCCAGGTGGAGAAAGCTGTCGGTCGAGTAGGTGCATTCGTGCAGGTGCATATCAACAAGCATGGTAAGTTTACTCCTTTTCTCCGTGGCGGATGACCTTCAGTACGCTGCCGTCGTCCTTCCACACAATGTCGTTGAGGCCCAGAAATGACGCGATATAGTCGTTTGCAGGATGGCGGAAGACCTCCTCTGCCGAGCCGAGCTGCAAGAGCTCGCCCTCGCTCATCACGGCGATGGAGTCGGCCAGAATGAGCGCCTCCTCCTGATCGTGCGTGACGAAGACCATCGTGGTGCCGAGCTCGCGCTGCAAGCGCTTGAGCTCGCCGCGCATCCGCACACGCAGCGCCGCGTCGAGGTTCGAGAGCGGCTCGTCAAGCAGGCAGAGCTTTGGCTCGACGATGAGCGCGCGGGCGAGTGCCACGCGCTGCTGCTGGCCGCCCGAGAGCTCGCCGATGCGCGCGTTCTCGCGCTCGGCAAGGCCAACGAGAGTCAAGTACCAGCGGCCCTTTTCCTTTGCCTCCGCGCGGGAATAGCCGCGGAATTTGAGCCCGTAGGTCACGTTTTGCAGCACGTTCATGTGCGGGAACAGGCCGTAGGACTGGAAGACGGTCGAAACCGGCCGCCGCTCGGGCGGGAGCGCGGTGATATCCTGCCGGTCGAGGAGCACTCTGCCGCCGTTGGGCTTGAGAAAGCCGCCGATCATGTTGAGCGTAGTTGTCTTGCCGCAGCCCGACGAGCCGAGAATGCACAAAAGTCCGCCCTCTTCCAGGCCGAGGGAGAGGTCATGCACGGCGTATTTGCCGTCAAATTGCTTGCTCAAGCGGTCAAGTTCGAGATACACGGCGATTTTCTCCTTTCCGGGTGATGAGGAAGGCGAGGCCTTCAACAAGAAGCACAATGACGGTGATGACGCTCGCAATCAGCGAGGCAAGGGCGTAATCGCCCTGATATACCGCGTCAAAGAGCTTGAAAACGGCCAGCTGACGCTTGGCGTCGATGAGAAAGATGATGGAGCCCGCCGTCGTCATGCTGCTCGTGAAGTTATAGACAAAGCAGCTCAAAAACGCGGGCCGCAGCGCGGGAAAGACCACATCGCGCAGCACAGCGAGCCGTCCCGCGCCAAGGTCGCGCGCCGAGCGCTCCTGCACTTCGGGTAGGAGCGCGAGCGACGCGGTGCAGATCTTCGTGGAGGTCGGCAGCTGCTTGAAGAGCATGTTGGCCAGCACGATAAGGGCTGTGCCCGTCAGCTTGAGCGGCGCGTGGTTGAACGCGAGAATGTAGCCGATGCCGAAGCACGTGCCCGGCAGCATATAGGGCAGCGTCGCAAGGCAGTCGAAAAGGCTGCGGCCAAGGATGCGCCGGCGGTCCATGTAGTAGGCGAAGAGCATCGCAAAAACCGTGCCGGCGATGGAGACGATGAGCGCGTATTCAACGCTTCGCAGCATCGTCGACGAACCGATGCGCCAGAGCTGATCCCAGTATTGCAGCGTGAAGGAGCAGACACCTTTCGTGCTCTTCAAAAAGCCCGAGAGGAACACACAGCCGTATTGCAGCACGATCATCACGAAGAAAACGGTGCTCAGCGCGATCATGCCCCAGCCCATTGCGCCGCAATGCGGCAGCGTGAGCCCGAGCCCGCCCTGCGAAGCGCGGCTGCCCTCGGTCAGCTTGTCCGAGCGGCGCATCAGCGCGCGGTAGACGAAAAAGAACACAATGGACGGGATGAGCAGGAACATGTTCATCGCCGAGGACTTTTCAAGGTCCGAGTATCCAACGACTTGCAAATAGATGTCCGCGGCCAGCGTGCTGAAGCGCCCGCCGATGATGATGGGCGTGCCGAAGTCCGCGAGCGAGCGGACGAACGAGAGCAGCAGGCACACGAGCGTCGCGGGCCGAATGAGCGGCAGGACAATATCGCGCAGGATGGCGCCGCCCGATGCGCCGAGGTCGCGCGCCGAGCGAAGGCTGCCCTCGTCCAGCTTTTCGAGGATGCCGGAGAGAAACATTGCGTTGAGCGGCACGAACGAGATCGACTGCATCAGGATGACGCCCCAGCGATTGTAGGGGTTCAGGCTCAGGTGCAGCAGGCGGTAGGTGATCCACCCGCGCCGCCCGTAGAGCTGGATATAGGCGAGCGACGAGACGAACGGCGGCGACACCATGGCGACGAGCATGATGACCATGCAGAGCGTCTTCTTCCACCCGTGCGCCGTGGTGCATACGAGCGCCGCTGAGAGCGAGAGGATAGTGGACAGCACTGCCGTAAAAACACCGACAAATACGCTGTTGCGCAGACTCTCGCCGTATTGGCGCAGAACAGTGCCGAACATTGCAAAGCTCACGCCGCCGTCCGCGCCGCGCAGGCTCCGCAGCGCGATGCACGCGATGGGCCAGAGAATGAACAGCAGCACGCTCCCGAGCAGGAAAAGTAAGATCAGTTTGTCGGCCGTGTTTTCACATAGGGAAAAAAGGACATCGTGAGATGCCCTTTTTTCTGTATTTTTTTGGATAGCGCCGGCGGACTTCATTTATTCCGTGGCGGCCTTGTCGCCCATCAGGGGCTCAAAGCGATCGAGGATCTCGGTGCGCTGGGAACCGAACAGGGACAGGTCCTCCGTCATGAGGAGCGTAGGATCATAGGACAGCTCAATGCCTTCGATGGAGGGCTTGATGACCTTGATGCCGTTCTTCTGCTCGATCTCGGCGAGCTGACGGAGATGATCGTCGCTGCTGAAGAGCCACTCGACGAAGTACTTGGCGGCGTCGACGTTTTCAGCGTTCTTGAACACGGCCACACCCTCGGGGACCCAAGGCATCCCGTCAGAGGGGTAAACGATGGTCAGGTCGTTCTCCTCGGCGGCCTGCTCGATGCTGGCGTCGATGTAGGAGATGCCGACAGCGAACTCACCGGAAGAGACCTTGTTCTTCGGGTCGGATCCGCGCTTGCCGTAGTAGGCAATGTTGCTGTTCAGGGCATCGAAGTAGTCCCAGCCCTGATCGCCCTTGGCCTGCAGCAGCGCGTTGACCACGGCGTAGTTGGTGCCGGAAACGGCAGGGTTGGACATGACGATCTCGCCGGCATACTGGCTGTCAGTCAGGTCATCCCAGCTCTCGGGAGCGGTCAGACCCAGCTCCTCCATGAGAGAGTTGTTGAGCAGGAAGCCGACAATGGTGATGCCCTTGGAATACCAGTAACCCTCGGTATCCTTGTACTCGTCGCCGAGCTCGGCGGCCGCGTCAAAGATGACGGGCTCAAGCAGGCCGTCGTCCTTGGCACTCATGAACGCGTCGATGCCGCCGCCGAACCACAGGTCAGCGGACGGGGTGCCGCCCTCGGCGCGGAGCTTGGAGAGCACCTCGCCGGAGGACATGGACAGGCATTCGACCTCCACGCCGGTGTCGGCGGTGAACGCGTCGAACAGGGGACCGTAGACGTCGCCGGTGGCGACGACCTTCATCGTGCCGGAGAGCTCGGGAGCGGTGTCCTGAGGCTCGTCGGACGTCTGCGCGTCATCAGTCTTCGAGCCGCAGGCGACCAGAGAGAGCACCATCACGACGCAAAGCAGCAGAGAAAACAGCTTTTTCATAATTGACCTCTTTTCCAAATTTGCTAAAGAAATCCCCGCCGCTGTGCTGACAGTGGCGAGGATTATATTTTAGATAGAATAACGCAAAAAGTAAAATCGAAATTTGCACACGACTAAGGAGATCTCATCGAAAAAAACAATTATTTGGCAAACTGCGGATCAAGGACGGACAGCGCGTATGCCGCGTAGAGCGCCGCGCCGAGGGGGAGCGTTTCCTCGTCGATGTCGAAATCGCCGCGGTGGTTGGAGATGCAGGTGTGCGGCTTTTTGAGGTTTGCCGTGCCGAGGTAGGCGTAAGCGCCCTTCGTTTGCAGCAGATACTCGGCGAAATCGTCCCCGCTGAGCGACAGCGCGCGGTTTGCCGTCGTGGGGATGCCGAGCGCGTCGGCGACGCGCTCGACCTCCCCGCACACACCGGCGTCGTTCGTGAGCGGCGTGGCGAAGTCGTCCCATTCGACCTCTGCCGTGCCGCCGTAAAGGGCGGAGATGTGTGCGGCCGCGGCGTTGATCGTTTCGCGAAGGTGCGCGCGGCTCTCGGGCGAGAACATGCGCGTCGTGCCCTCGAGCACGGCGGTCTCGGCCACGGCGTTGTAGGCCGTGCCGGCGTTCAGCTTGCCCACGCCGATGAGCACCGGCTCGACCGGCGAGGTCATGCGCGTGACGATGGACTGGAGCGCGACGACGAGCTCGCTTGCGATATAGAGCGCGTCCACGCCGAGCTGCGGCGTGGAGACGTGCGCGCTTTTGCCGTGGATGCGGATGATAAAGTGGTCGACGCCCGCGTTGTTGGCCCCCGGCTTGACGCCGACGGTCCCCGCGGGAAGGTCGGACGCCGTGTGCAGCCCGAAGACGCGCTGTGCGCCATCCAGCATGCCCGCGGCGATGAGCGGCCTTGCGCCCTGACCGATCTCCTCGGCGGGCTGGAAGAGGAAGCGCACCTCGCCGCCAAAGTCCGCGCGGTGTGCGCTCAAAACCTTTGCCGCGCCGAGAAGACACGTCGTGTGCGCGTCGTGGCCGCAGGCGTGCATCATGCCCGGCGTTTGCGAGCGGTAGGGCACGTCGTTCGTCTCCTGAATGGGTAAGGCGTCGATATCCGCGCGCAGCACGACAAGGCCGCTTCCATTGCCGCTGCCGGTCAAATGGCCGACAACGGCGGTCTCGCCGACGCGCTCGTGCGGGATGCCGCACCTGTCAAGCTCGCGCTCGATGCGCGCGGCAGTGTGGTATTCGTGCAGGCCGAGCTCTGGGGCGCGGTGAAATTCCCGCCGCAGTGCGATGAGCTCGTCGCGAAGCTGCTGGCACTCTTCTCTCAGGGCGTTCATGGCGAATTTCCTTTCTTATCCCTTGGCAGGGATCTTTTCGCGCAGGGATTCGAGACGGTTCAGCGCGTCGGTGAGCGTTTCGTCCTTCTTGGCGAAGTGCAGGCGGATGAGGTGGTTGACCGGCTCGCGGAAAAAGCTCGAGCCCGGCACCGCGCCCACGCCGACCTTGCTTGCAAGGTCCTCGCAGAATTGAAGATCGCTCTCGTAGCCGAACTCCGAGATGTCGAGCATCACGTAGTAAGCGCCCTCGGGGTCATTGTGGACGATCTTGAGGTCGTCAAGGCCCTTTAAGAACAGGTCCTTTTTGTGCGTGTACTCGGCCTGCAGCGCGTCGTAGTAGTCCTGACCGAAGTTGAGACCGGGGATGATGGCCTCCTGTAGGGGCGCCGCCGCGCCGACGGTGAGAAAGTCGTGGACCTTCTTCGCACGGTCGATGATCTCCGGCGGGGCGATGATGTAGCCAAGGCGCCAGCCGGTGATGGAATAGGTCTTGGAAAGCGACGAGCAGGACAGCGTGCGCTCCCACATGTCGGGCAGCGTCGCGAAATAGGTGTGCTGGTGCGGGGCGTAAATGATGTGCTCGTAGACCTCGTCGGTGATGACGTAGACGTCATATTTCTTGGCAAGACCCGCGATGATCTCAAGCTCCTCGCGCGTGAAGACCTTGCCGCAGGGGTTCGAGGGGTTGCACAGCACGAGCGCCTTGGGGTGCTGGCGGAACGCGTCCTCGAGCACTTCGGGGTCAAACGTGAACGACGGCGGCGTGAGCGGCACATAGATGGGCACCGCGCCGGAGAGGATCGTGTCGGCACTGTAATTTTCGTAGAACGGGGAGAAGATGACGACCTTGTCGCCGGGATTGGCGACGGTCATCATTGCGGCCATCATGGCCTCGGTGCTGCCGCAGGTGACGACGATCTCGCCGTTGGGGTCGATGTCGCGGCCCATGAAGTGGGACTGCTTCTTCGCCAGCGCCTCGCGGAAGTCCTGCGCGCCCCAGGTGATGGAGTATTGATGATAGTCCTCGTAGGCGACCTGAGAGAGGCGGTCGAGGATGGGCTTGGGCGGGTCGAAGTCGGGGAAGCCCTGGGAAAGATTCACCGCGCCGTACTGGTTGGAGATACGGGTCATGCGGCGGATGACGGAATCGGTAAAGCTCGCGGTGCGGTCAGAAAGTGCCTGCATTATTGTTTCCTCCTGTGAGATAAGATTTTCCGTTGTTCAAGATATGCTGCGGGTCGAGCGCCGTTTTGATGGCGTTCATGGCCTGTAAATTTTCCTTCGCCGTCTGGCGCAGGAAGTAGGGACGCTTCGATAGCCCAATGCCGTGCTCGCCGGAGGCGACGCCGCCGAGGCGATAGGCTTCGGCATAGGCCCTGTCCATGTTTTCGTGCAGCTCGCGCTGCCACGTTTCTTCATCCCGCTCGCCGCGCACGACGCACAGGTGCACATTGCCGTCGCCCGCGTGGCCGAAGCTGACCATCTGCATGCCGCTCTGGACTTCCAAGTCGTTGATGAAGCGGATGAAGTCCGCCGTGCGGCTGATGGGCACGACGATATCGACCGGCTCCTGCTCGGAAACGGCCTCCACGGCCTTGACAAGCGCGCCGCGCACGCGCCAGATGTCAGCGCACTGCCGCGCGTCGGAGAGCTCGATAAAGTCGAGCGCGCCGTTTTGCAGCGCCAGAGAGCGCACGCGCGCGGCATTGGCCGTGACCTCTTCGCTTCTGCCGTCAAAGGTCAAGAGAATATAAGAGCCGGCGTCGGGGCGGGGATAAGAGGCGCCACAGAAGCGTTCGCCAAGCGCGACGACTTTGCGCTCCATGAATTCGACCGCCGTGGGGTTCGCGTTCGCGCGCAGGATGGTCAAAACGCTCTGGATGCCGGTTTTCAGGTCGGCATACGGCACAAGCACGCTGAGCGAGGCCTCGGGCTTGGGAACAAGGCGCAGCAGGCACTTTGTGATGACGGCGAGCGTACCCTCCGAGCCGATGAGAAGGTGCTTGAGCGAGAGCCCGCTCGCGTCCTTGACCTGCTTGCCGCCGACTTGCATCACCGTGCCGTCAGCGAGCACGACCTCGAGTCCGCGCACGTAGTCGCGCGTGACGCCGTACTTCACCGCGCGCATGCCGCCGGCGTTCGTGCTGATGTTGCCGCCGATGCTCGAGGCCTTTTCGCCGGGATCGGGCGGGTAGAACAGCCCGCGCGCTTCGACATAGGCCTGCAGGTCCTGCAAGAGCATACCGGGCTCGACCGTGACGGTCATCGTGTCCTCGTCGAGCTCGAGCACGCGGTCCATGCGGGAAAGGTCGAGGATGACGCCGCCCTCGAGCGGCACG
>OHNQ01001181.1_pt1 | contig 11597 bp, 8 predicted proteins | sample 1569621 | NCBI WGS metagenome assembly OHNQ01 (sample SAMEA3879516, study PRJEB24766) | human gut metagenome | biome: human-associated habitat; feature: feces | place: USA | collected 1985/1987
TTGTAGTATATTTATTAATAATTATGTGTTAGCATTCTCTCAAAATTAGATAAGTTTTATTGTTACAGAGGTAAAAATGGCTAGAGATATTAATTCAGAGCAGGAAGGCAGATACGATATCTTACAAAATAACGAAGGTGCGATTTTGATTATGATAAAGCAGCGCCGCGGTGGTCCTGAAAATCCCCGTTTTGTTTATGATGGCGGAGATACTGCTTTGCTGTATCGGAGTCGTGAAAGTGCCGTATTTTTGGGCGGAATTAATGCTGATGCCCGCAATCCTTTAAAATCCGTGGATGAGGTTTTGGTTGCGGAACTTGATGGTGCCGAAGTTGCCCGTGAATATATGGTTCCGGTTCGCATCGTCCGCAGTTTGGATGCCATAAAGTAATTTTATGCACATATACGCTGTTCTTCTAATAAGGGCTTTAAAAGCCCTTATTTTTTGTTATATTGAGCAGCAAAGGTATAAGTGTAGGTATTGATTTTATGATTTTACAGCTTTTTTTAAGCCTGGTTGTAATGGCTTTGTTTGCCTTTATCGTTGCTCCCGGGCAGGGGCGGCGGGCATGGTCTGCGATAATGTTCGTGATTTGTGCTGTTTTGATGTATCATCTGTGGAGCGCGTTTCAGCAGCATGACACCAGCCATTTTGTATACCCTTGGATACCTTATCCCGCTCTGCAGGCAAACTTTAACCTTTCGGCGAACCTCAAGCTGGAGCAAATGCTTTTGCCGTTGCTGGGAACGGCTTTGCTGCTTATTTACCTGAACTGTATTCATAAGCCGGAAGAACATAAGCTCAGACTTAACGGATTGGTACTGCTTTCGGTTGCTGCCGTTATCGTGCTGGCCTCTTCGCGTGATTTCATTCAGTTGATGTCAGGCAGCTGCTGTTTTACCATATTGGGTTTTTACCTGATTGATAATATTGAAGCCAAAAAAAAGTTTATTTTTTATAATTTTATTGCCGAAATGGCACTGTTCACGGCTTTGTCCGTTGTTTACAGCCAGTTGGGAAACATCGCGCTTCCGGTAGCGTCAAACTATGCGCAGGTGGGCGAACATAAGGATTTGGTGGCTGCGCTTTTGCTCTTGGTTATCTTTATCAAGGCCGGTTTGTTTATGTTTCAGAATCAAATGCTGGATTTGCAAGTCTTGACTTTTAACCGGGTAATCTGCTTGTCTGCATTGTCAACGCCGTTATCCGCGCTGATTTTGTTTAACCGGCTTCGCCCGTTGCTGATGGAGGGCGATTTTACGGTTCTGCTGCTGCAGCTTTTTTGCGGATTGTCCCTTCTCTGGGGATTTTTCGGCAGTTTGATTATCGATAACATTAAGGCCAAGGCGCTTTATCTCAACTTGATGTTTTATAGTTTTGCCCTCGGGGTTGTTTTTCGGAACGCGGATTCACTGTATTATTCGATAGCGTTTTTACTGCCGGCGGCTATTCTCCTGAATGTTTTGCTGATGATTAATGTGATTTCCGCGTCAAATGAAGTCTATGTCTCTCAAATGGGCGGCTTTTTCCGACATCTGAAGCTTAATTTCTTTTTGGTTCTGCTGGGGGTTTTTGCTTTCATCGCCGTTTTGGGCAGCCAGTACAGTGTTGAGTTAAAATATTATTACGGCGTTTACGGCTTGCTGGTGCTTGTGGCGTTGGCTCATATTTTTCGAGATATCTTTTGGGGAGAAGAAAATGCCGACGAACGTGTCGCCGCCTTGCTTCAGAACGTCGGAGCCTTTTATTGGCTGCCGCTGGGCTGCGGCTGCATTGCCGTGGCATATCTGCTCCGGAATGGTCAAACGATTGTAGAAATCGCCGCTTTCGGCTGCTTTGTCCTCCTTATGCTCCTCGGCATAACGCGTGTTTTCAATCGTTGGGCCGACAATGAAACCGTACAGGATATGGATGTCTGGGAGCTTTTGTATCATTACCTGTTGTTGACGCCGCTGCGCCTGTTGGGTCGAATTCTCTGGATTGCCGTTGATTTTGTGGTCATTGAGCGCACCATAATAGGTTCAATATCTCAGACAACCCGCTTTTTTGTCGGAGGACTGCACCGTATTCAATCAGCCCTCTGGCTGAATTATTTGCTGATGGTAATGCTGGGGTTGGCCATTGTCATTTTAACGATAGGATATTACTGGTATGAATAGTCCTTTTGCTCTTTTGTCTCTGATTGTTGCCATTCCGTTTTTTGGGCTTTTGTTTGTGCTGACGGCCAAAGATGATGAAGAAAACGTCGGGCGCAACGCTTTTAATGTCTGTGTCTTTTCAATTTTGGCCAATATCATTTTGATTTGGCGAATATTTATGATTATTGACGAAGACAGCCCCGTGCTCCAGCTACAGGAACATTTCCAATGGCTGGCAACGCCACGCATTGATATTCTTTTGGGAATAGACACCTTTTCCCTGCTTTTGATTTTGGCGGTGCATCTTGCGGTTCTGATTGGCTTGTCCGGAGTACGGCGCGATACCTATAAACAAAAGTCGTTAATGGTCTTTACCCTGTTGTTTTTAAGTATGTCGACCGGCTTTTTTGTTGCTGCCGACATCTTCTCCTTCTATATCTTTTTTGAAGGTATGTTGCTGCCTTTGTTTATGATTACGGGTATGTTCGGTGCGGTAAAAAAGCAGGGGCTGATTTATCGTTTTTTCCTGTATAACTTTTTGGGGGCGATGCTGTTGTTCAGCGCCATTATGCTGATTTACCATTATCATGGCGCGCTCACTCTCGAACAGCTGCGTCATTTGAAAATAGCTCCTCAGGTTGCTTATTATATCTGGGCGGCGGTATTTCTGTCGTTTCTTTCGCGGATACCGATTTGGCCGTTTCATTATTGGATATCTTCGATTAATGCCGGTATCCGTAATCCGCTGGCTTTCATTATTACGGTTTTGATGCCGCTGACCGGAATTTACGGTTTCCTCCGTTTTCTTCCGGATTCAATTCCTCAGCCGGTAGAATATTATCTGACCTGGATTAACGTCATCGGCGTGGTCACAATGCTCTTTATCGCTTTGATAGGTTTTATCAATAAGGATTCCCAATATAAGGTTTTTTCATATATCACGGTATATTATATTATGTATCTGCTGGGTGTCTTTATGCACGATAAATTAATTTTGTTGAATATTGGCTTCTCGTTGTTCAGCTTTATCCTTATTGTCGCCACGCTGGAGGTGCTGGCAAACCATATTGCCCGCAAAGAAGAAGCCTACGACGTTTCCTCCACCGGCGCATTATGTAGAGTCCGCAGACTGTCTTTTGCCTATTCCTATCTGACCATAGCGGCTATCGGTATGCCGTTGTCAGCCGTTTTCCTGAATAATTTTTTGATACTGTCCCGGTTGCTGGCATCAAATATAAAGATGGGTATGGTTTTGATTGCTTCGCTGGCTCTGGTCGGCGGAACGCTGTTGCAGGAACTCTACAAGCACAAAACCGAAAATCCGTCCTGCCCGATAAATCAGGATGATGACATTTCCAAACCGATGTTCGCTTTTATGCTGTTTATAATTTTTATTCTGTTAATGTCGTTTATCAAACCTCTGTGGTTTGTGGTTGATGCCTAAAGGAGCCTGACAATGCTGCAAAATTGGTTTATTTTAATGCCGGAAATCAGCCTGCTGTCATACCTTGCGGTGGCCGCCCTGGTTAACCGTTATCGCGCCGGCAAAACCGCAAAAACTTTTTTTACGCTCAGCAAGTATTTTTTGCTGGCCGCATTGCTCGGCACCGTCGTGTTTTACAATCTCAGCGTTTTTCCCTGCTGGATGAAAAATACGCCGTATACGACGTTGTTTAAGGTTGTGATTTATCTGGTAGCTTTTGCCTGGTTTTACTTGTCGTCCAAATGGTTTCTGAACAAAAACCGCTCGTCTTATCGGTTTTATTCTTTGGGGATGACGGCGTTGCTGCTGTTGGGAATTTTAATTTCCGCTCAAAATTTTCTGCTTATTGCCGGCGTTGTTCCTTTGTTGTGCCTCATAAATTATGCTTTGCTGCGTCTTCATTGGGATGAAGACCGGATTATCGAGATGTCGCGCCTGTATCTCTTTTTCGCTTCGCTGTTTTGCCTGCTTTTGTGGGGGGGAGCCGTTTTGCTGTGGACGGAAGTACAAAGCTTTGCTTTTGCCGATATTTACGATTACTATAACGCCGGCCGGCCGATGACCCTGGTTTCCTATGCGGCGGTAGGTATGATTATGTGCAGCTTGTTTTTTATGCTGGCCGTGGCTCCGTTTCATTCTTGGTTTGTCGGAATTGTCAGTGTGGCGATTTTGCCTGTGTGCGGGTTTATAACTCTGGTGCCGCCGTTTGCCTATTTGGCCTGTCTGATAAATTCTATGGTAAACATTTTCTGGACGGCGGGAGAATTTATCAAACCGGCTTTGTTGATTTTTGCCTCGATTTCGCTGTTTATCGGCGCCCTCTCGGCTAACGGGGAAAAAAATCTGCGTGAACTTTTTGCGTTCAGCAGCATTTATCATATCGGCTTTCTTTTGTTTACGATAGTCAGTTTCAATGACAACAGCGTTTTGAGCGCCTTTGCTTATATGATGGTTTATATTTTGGCAATGGCCGGAGTTTATACCGTATTTCTGGGGTTGAAGAGCCGGGGCGACTATCTGACCGGCCTCTCAGACATTGACGGATTGTCGGTTTCCAAACCGTATCTTTCTGCCGCACTGCTCGTTTTTATGGTATCGCTGGCAGGCATTCCGCCGATGCTCGGTTTTTTGGGAAGACTTTCTGTCATCAACAATCTGGTGGTGGAAGAACGCTGGGGAGACGTGGTTGTTTTGCTGGTGTCGATGCTGTTTATGGCAAATGCCTACCTTCAGGTTATTCGAACCGCTTACTTTGAGCCGCTTAAAAAGTCGTTTGACCGTACCGATAAGGCGATTTATATCTGCCTGTTTGTCAATTTGGTGCTGGTAATCATCTCAACGCTCAATCCTGGCTACCTGCTGCATGATGCCGAACTGATATTGAACGGGATTTTCTGAAATGACGGATATTTTAGGATGGGAATGGATTGACTTTGACGAACTGGGTTCCACCAATGACAAGGCGCGCGAGCTCACCGCAGAGCCTCCGGCAAAACGTTTTGTGGTGACGGCCGAAACCCAGAACAAGGGCAGGGGGCGCCGCGGCCGCAATTGGGTAGGCTTGAAGGGAAACTTGTTTTCGACTTATGCTCTCCCGTTGGATATAAGATTGTTGGGGCAGTTTGTCTTCGTCATATCTTTAAGTTTGCAACAGACGATTAAGGAGATGGCGCCGCAGGCTGATGTAAAGTTGAAGTGGCCTAACGATGTTTTGGTAAACGGCGCGAAAATTTCCGGGATTTTACTTGAAAAAGGCGAAGGAGAGTATATAATCGCCGGCATCGGAGTAAATATTATTGCAGCTCCCGGCGCCGCTTCCGGTTTGCTTTATCAGGCAACGAGCCTCAAGGAGGCCGGCATCGAAACCGATCGTGTTTCTTTTTTGAAAGCTTATCTTAAACGGTTAAACGGTTTTCTTGAACTATGGGAGCATCAGGGCTTTGTTGCCGTCAGGGACTTATGGCTGCAAAACGCCAGGGGGCTCGGAACCGAAATTACGGTGACGACGGAAAAAGAAGTAAAACGCGGCATTTTCAGGGGTGTTGACGACGACGGCTTGCTGCTGTTGGAGGAAGCCGGCCATCTGACGAAAATTTATGCCGGAGACGTATTTTATAAAGAGGAAAAGTAAAAATTTATGAGTGAAAACACCGAAACCCAGTTGGAATTGTTTGCCTTGCCGGAAATCAGCCGGCCCCGGGAAGCGGCGCCGATGCAAAAAGAATTTAAACCCGTTCCCGGTTTTGACCGGCCCGGTATCCATTTTGTCGCTCTCGGCGGTGCGGAAAAAGTCGGTATGAATATGTATGCCTATATTGTAGACAACCGCATTATTGTGGTCGACGCCGGCTACGATTTTCTGAATGACGATTTTCCCGGTATGGAATTGGGGCTTGCCGACGCTTCGTTTCTTGAAAATTATCGGGAAAACATAGAGGCTTTGTTCATTACCCATTCGCATGAAGATCATTTTGGTGCCATTGCCCATATCTGGCCCCGGCTGCAGTGCCCCGTTTATGCTACGGACTTTACGCTCGGCCATATCAAACCCCGGCTGAGGGAATATAATCTTGAGGGCGTTGTGCCGTTAAATTCGGTAAATGACAGCCCGGTGGTAAAATTGGACAGTTTTGACGTTGAATATGTGCCTGTTGTCCATTCATTGCCCGAAAACGCCGCATTGTTTATCAAAACCCGCTACGGCAATATTTTTCACGCAACCGATTGGCGCTTTGACAATTGCGGCATCGGGTTTATGAAGACGGACTATCCCCGTCTGGATGAAATCGGCAATCAGGGCGTTGAACTTTATGTCGGCGATTCAATTCATATGGCGCATGACCACGCGGAACCTTCGGAAAGTGAAATCCGCGAAAGCCTGATGCAGTTGGTGCCCAAGTTCAAAAACACCTTGGTGGCAACTTGTTTCGCTTCCAACATTGCCCGGATGGAAAGTTTGATTTTGGCGGCACACGCTGCCGGCCGTACCCCGGTAATTGCAGGAATGAGCCTGATAGAAAATATGCGCATTGCCAAGGAATGCGGTTTTCTGCCGGATTTGCCGCCGGTAGTCGAGGCCAAACAGGCTAAAGACATTCCGCTGGACAAGATGTTGTATATCTGTGCCGGTTCGCAGGGAAATTACCGCAGCGGCCTTACGCGTATCGTCAATGGCGAAAACAAGGATATCCGTTTAGGACAGGGGGATGCCATCATCTTTTCCTCACAGATTATTCCCGGCAATGAACAGAAAATAGAACGAATGCAGGAAAAGCTGCGGGATGCCGGCGTTGACGTTATTTCTTCTGAAGAATATCTGGTTCACACTTCAGGACACGGCTGCAAGGAAGACATCAAACGTATGCTGGAACTGGTGCGTCCTCGCGTTATGATTCCGGTTCATGGCGACAAGCGCGACATTCGCAAGCAAAAACGCTACGCTTTGGAACTGGGCGGAAGCGTTCGTCAGGTTGTTGTCGCCAGGGACGGTGATGTGGTCAATATCCTGAACGGCGCTGCCGAAATTATCGGCGAAGTTCCGACGGATGAACTCGGCGTTGACCGCAAACAGGTTATCAGCCTGAACTCTCAGGTCGTCAAAAACCGTAAACGCATAGCTTTTAACTGCAGTTTGTATATCAGTGTCGTCCTTGGCGAAAATTGGGAGGTTGAAGATTTGCAGATTTCTTCAATCGACATTCTGGATGAAAAGGATTTTGCCGCGCTCGCTTCGGAAATCAAGGCGGAAATGCTAAAGTCTATTCCTTCGGAAGTTGTAAAGCTCAATTATCGGGCACCGCAGATTAAAGAGTACATTCAGGCCAAAATCCGTAAAATGGTATACAAGGCGACAGACATCAAACCCGTGACTTTTATGCATTTTTACAAAAAAGGCCTGATTGATGCTTCCGTGTGCGGAGAAACGGATATCTGACAAACTGCCCGGCAATGCGTACACAAGACTGAACCGCAAGACTTTGTCATTGGGGGATTAGGTTTCGTGATAATGTCAGACGACGCGTTATTTAAAGTTTTCGATTTTTAAGTTGCGCAAAGCCGCAACGGAAACGTTTGAAGTCCTTTTTTCAAAAGCTTCTTGGGTTTCGGTTGTTTTTTCGCCTTTCTCGTTAACGGTTTCTCTCGGCTTGTTTTTGTCTTCCATAATTTTCTTCAAGCGGGAAAGGCGTTCTTCTTTCGTACTGCTTTTCTCAGCATCTATCGACCCGTGTTCAATATTATGCTGAAGGGCTTTTTCCATTGCGGATTGAAAAGAGATTTCCGCTTCGATGATTTTTTGCTGTTCTCCCGAATTTTGAGCCTGCAACAGCGCTTTTCTGGCAGCGGAGACTTCAGCGGCCATTTCGCGTTTTTCTCTCAGCAGTTTTATTTTCGGATTCACGTCTTCAAGCAGTTTCAAGTCCGGCGCGTCTCGCAGCGGAACTCCTTCTACTGCCGCCGCCAGCACCATATTGGCGGCGAATTTGCGGTCTTCTGCATTGTTTAAGTCCAGCGGACCGATGCTCAAAGCTTTGTAGCCGGCTGCTCTGGCGCTTTTGGCAACCAAAACGAAATGTTTAAATTCTTCGCTGTCGACATCGACGCTGTTAGCGCCTGAAATGGTTACTTTGCCGTTTACGATATTGTTGTCCGCATTCTGTTGACTGTCATACAAATTGTATTGTTTGGGCTCGGTTTCATCAGCTTTGCAGATAATGTTATGTTTTTCGCAGCAGTTGCCCAGTTCAATAGCCAGTTTCTCGGCACGGGTAAGCTCGCGTTGGCTGATTGTAACCGGCTCGTTTTCTGTCGTTGTTTGATTGTCTTCCCGCATCGGCTGCGTGTCAATATGCTCATCGGAACCGGAACTTGTGTCGGCTGCCTCTTGCTGTTGGCGGTTCCCGTCGTGTTGTTCGGCAAAACGGGCAGCTTCTTCTTCCGTCATATTTTCAAAAACTATGTTTTCTGCCGGCGTTTCCGTTTCTGCCGCAGTCTGATTATTTTCTTCCCGTTCGGCGGAAGCTTGAGACTGCTGCATCAAGTTCAAAGCCGTTCGTCCGGCGGCAATTGCATTATGCTGGTCTGCCGTCAGCGAGTTTTTCGGTAGTCTTTCCAACATTTCGCAAATGTTGTTTATGCTGTTCAGCTCTTCCGGCGTTTTTGCATCGTTGACTTTGGCCAGACGTCCGAGACATTCGGCTAAAAGCTGATTGCGCTGAGTGTCATAGAGATTGTGATTCATCTCCGGAGGTTCAATTCCCGGAGCAGAGGACCATGCCCGGCCGAGGCCGAAATTGTTTCCCAGTTTCAGCAGGTCACTGTTGTCAATTTGATTAAGCCGAAAACCCGGGTGCTTCAACATTGCCGAAGCATGAGCACGTTTCAGGCCGTTAACGGCAAGCTCTTTTTCTTCGCGTTTCCAGTCGTCCCGTTGCATCAGGGCGTCAAGCTTATTGTCTAAACTTTCGGTAACATAAGATGTTATTATTCGATTGACGGTAATAACCTCTTCTGCCTGAGCAGGATGCGTTGTCTCGTTTGCCTTTGGCGTTTCTTGCTTTTCGGGTCTGTTCAACACTTCTTGCTTGAAAGCGCGGCGCTCATGTTTCTTTTCTGTTTTGGTTTGCAAATCTTGCGCTTCTTCTTTCTTGGTACGTTCTTCCGCCCATGCTTTTGCCTGAGGAAGCAAGTCTTTCAAAATTGAAAAATCATATTTGATTTTGTTGGCTTTTGCATATTCCTGCACCAGCCTGATGTCCTCCAAACCGATTTCATCCTGAGGATTTTTCGCTTCTTCTTTCTTGGTGCTTTCTAAGGTCGTGTCTTTCTGTTTCTTTTGGGTTTCAGCTTCTAAAGCGGCAATGTCGCGTTCCAGACTTGTTACAATTCCCGTCAGCTGTTGGATGTCTTTTTTGTTTCCGCCGCTGTTTTCATGTATCTGCCTTGCAATTTTGACAATTTTTTTCAGGGCTTTGATTTCTTCAACTCCGTAGCCGGAGGCTTTTTTGTTTTGCAAATAAGCGGCAACCTTTTGAATACCGTCATTCACCAGGCGCAGGGTTTCCTTGTTGGCATCAGTGTCGGTAAAATGAGGAACGCTCACATTTTTATTAATGTCTTCAATAAAAATGTGAAGGTCAGAGGGCAGGCATTCATTCAGGTCAACTTTGCCAATGTGTTTGAGGGTGTATTCTTTAACCGCCTTTTCATAGGCGAGAATACCTGCGGTAATGCGGAATGCTTCGCTGTCACCCCGCTCAAGCGCGTCCTGCTCGGCTTGGTTGCTCTTTTGTTCCGCTTTTTGTATCTTTTCTTCGTAACTGTAATTTTTCATTGCCAAACTCTGTCCGGATGTTCTCTCTAGCTAAAGTATAGCTTAAATGTCTCTTTTCTGCAATACAAATTTGGACAAAATTAAAGATTTTGTTTGAGGTTTTTGATTCTCACCAGCAAATCATCAATTTTTAACCTGAGTCTGGCGTCTTTGGCATTAATTTTTGCTTGTTCGGCTTGTCGTTCGGCAATATCCTGTGCGCCGATGCGCAAAGAGTGCTCTGCCGCCGCATAATTTGCCGCAGCCTCGTTGCCGGCCATTCCGTATGCCCGCGACAGCAACAGCCAGCTGAATCCCAGCGGGCGGGAGATGTTAGCTTTGTTTAACAGATTGATCGCTTCCTGAATTTCATTTTTATCGGGCGAGTCTTCCAGAATGGCCTGCGCCGTACTGATTTGGAGCAGCGCGGAAGTCGGCATCAGTGACAGAGCCTTGCGGTAGGCGGCGACAGCCGGTTTGATTTTGCCGGTTTCCAAATAAATTTGCCCTTTTAGTTCATAAAAATAGGGATTGTCCGGTTCGCTCTGGCTCAGTTTTTCCAAACCGCTCAAAGCCTGATTGAACTTTAGAGCTTTAAAATCGGCAATTGCCCGCGCATATTGTCCTGAAATGCTTTTGTCCGTTGCCGGATATTTTTTATAAGTGTCAGCCGGCGTGTTCAAATAAGCGTAGAGTTTAGCCTTTACCCGCTCAAATTCATTTTGCAGGAGATCCGCGGCCGTCAGCGGAAACCTTTTTGCCGCTTCTTCAAAAAAGCTTATTCTTTCCCTGGTTATCGGGTGGGTTCGAAAATAGGGGATTTCTTCAATGCCGCTCATTGTGTTGCGGGTAGAAATCCTTTTCATAAAAGTCAGCATTCCTGCCGGGCTTTGCCCTGTTTTATTGAGCAGTTTCATTGCCGCTTCGTCGGCGGAGCGTTCCTCTTGCGTACGATAACGGCTGTAATGGGTGAGGGCGGAGCTCTGGGTTCCGAGCATAACGGCCATGGCTGCGTCTCCGCGGCCGCTGAGCGCGGCGGCGGTTCCTGCCAAAATTGCCGATGCCAGAGTAACTCCCTGAAGTTCCTGATTCTTAAGTTTTTGGCGCAAAATGTGGCCGCCTTCGATATGTCCGGTCTCGTGGGCGATAACGCCGGCCAGTTCGTTGGGGCTGTCTGCGGCAATAATTGTTCCTGTGTGTACAAACAACGCGTTGCCGTCAGCAACAAAGGCATTCAGTGTCGGATCGTCAACAATATAAATGTCATTGCGGTTAAAGCGTACTTTTGCTGCCGTAAACAACGGTCGGGCGATTTTTCCCAGCAGCTGCTCGGTTTCCTCGTCGGAGATTAAACTGATGCCTTGTGCGGCAGTCGGTTTTGCAGCCATAAACGCCAAAAAGGCTAATGACAGCATTATGCTGCCGATTAGCCTTCTCCAAGTTGTATGGCGGTTAGCGTCTAACCTTTGATAAGTTTTTTCCACCAAGTTGATTTTTCCTTCACCGGTTCCCCGTCATTTTGAGGCTCTGATTTAGAATTAATATCTTCATGGCTGTTATACAAGATAACGGCTTCCTGTTTCTCGTGCGGCGGGTTCTTTTCTCCGCTGTTGCCGTTATTGTTGTTCCGGCGGTCAAAACGGTTGCGCCCGCGTCTGCGGTTGT
>OHNQ01001193.1_pt1 | contig 11487 bp, 9 predicted proteins | sample 1569621 | NCBI WGS metagenome assembly OHNQ01 (sample SAMEA3879516, study PRJEB24766) | human gut metagenome | biome: human-associated habitat; feature: feces | place: USA | collected 1985/1987
GCGCGGCCGGCGCAGGATGGTCGCTGAGCTGCGACTTGCAGGTCTCGCGCATCATCAACGGCCGTGATGATTTTCACGCCTCGGGTTATCTGTCTACGGGCACATCCTACACCAATATCGACAAGAATACTCCCGAAATCGTTCCTTCGGATCAACATCTCTTTTCGATGTGGATTAAGAATATAGACGAAGAGCCCGACAAGTTTTACTATAAGCTTCTCGGTAGCAGCGGTGCATTCTACATCGAGAAAGAGCTGGGGCCGACGACCGTACCGATGAACGGCGATAGGATCGATTATGCGAACCGCAACGGGAATACAGATTTTAGTATCGTGGGTAGTGACGGAACAAAATACAGTTTCTCATCGCAGTACGTCGATTGGGTGCGAGATTTCAACGCGATGGAGGCTCCGGCACCGACTGCATGGAAATGCACTCGTATCGAGAGTGCCGACGGCAGCGATGCGATCACCTTCTCGTACCTACCTTATGAATCCAATCTGGTTCGACAATTGGAGGGATCGCACGATTTGTACGACGATGCCGAGATTTCAGGTTCCGGCTCTTCAATGTTTGAATCGCTGGCTCGAGCGCCCCGACAGGAGCTGCATTACGGAATGAATACTTCGTGCGATTATTTTCTGAGAGGAGACAATGAAATTGCCGACGGTTGGGAGATGGAAACTGCGCCCGAACAGGATGAAAGCGCACAATTTGCCCGCAAAGTCCTCAATACGATACACACCCATTACATCGACAGAATCGAATTCCGCGGCGGTTCCCTGCAATTCGTCTACGAACAATACAACTCCAATCGCACAGCGATTCGCAGGCCCATTCTGACACGTATCGAGGTTTACGATCTGCAAGGCGTGCTGCGCAAGACGATCCTGCTGACACAATCCATCGATACGGGGTATTACCTCGACGAAAATTTGGCCATGATGTACGGCCGTTACCTGAACGCACTGACGATCGACGCTCAACGTTATCGATTCGAGTATGGAGCGATGCACTACGGAGATTCTTTCTCGGATTTCTGGGGACATGCGCGTATGGGCAGCTACGACCGCGGAATTCCTGCTATTGCACGCCATTATACGACGATCGAGAAAGGCAGCTCACCCCGAGACCGTCACGGTAACAGATTGATCGATACGCCTCTTTCGGAATATGAGAAATATATTCCGTCGTACTATACATCCGAGATTTATCTCTATACGGCATCCCCTAAAAAACTGCTTACGATTACCTATCCCACAGGCGGCTATACGGAGTTCCACTGCGACCACAACCAGTTCTGCGATCGTTCAGGCACAAACCGTTATATCTCGAGTTACCGCATTCGGGACATCCGTGCGTTCGATCGTGACAGTATGTTGCTCAAACAGACACACTACGAATACGGAGCCAATGAAAGCGGCAACGGCATCATTCGTCATGAACCCGATACGAGCGAGGAACAGGGTAATTGCCATACCTTACAGACGATCGTCTATTATGAGACGTACAATGGAGCGACAACGAACACCCTGCGGTTACGTTGCAGGACATATTATCCTCATACGACGTATCGCACCAACTACAACGACGGGAGCCATGTCCAGTACGACGAGGTGGCCGAATACCAAAGCGAAGGTGGAGTTCTGTCCGGAAAAACCGTCTACAAATATACGCTCGATCCGCCGCTCGAGGGCTCGCTGAATCGCCCCGCAATAGCACTCCCCGGAAGTCCCTATCCCATGGAAATGGAATCTTGGCATCAAGGAAGTCTCGATTCCGTCATCCAATACAAGTATGTCGACGGTCGTTTCGAATGGCTCGTCCGCAGAGATTATACCTATATGCCGTATCTCTCGGCTAAGAAAATTTTCAGAGGACGTGTCTGGCCAACTACCCGGCATGTACAGATCGAAGCGAATGGCTCCTTACGGGAACAACCTCGGTTGACAACTTCACCCTACGACGACAATAAAAATACATATAGTTACTCCTACAATGCCATCGACGTGGGTTGTATGCAGCTTTCGGAGGAGGTTATCGAGCAGCGCGAAGACGACGGACGCATCCTGCGCCGACGGACGAACTATTATTACGACACGAATCCCTATACCGCCAGCCGCAAGGAGACGACCTACGCCGACGGACGAACCGTCACCGAGCGGACGCTCTACGCCGAAGACTACCTGCCGTCGAGCGTGCAGACGATGCTCGATCGCAACCTCCTCTCGCTCCCGCTCGAACGGGTCGTCTACACCGACGAGACCGTCACGCACGGCGATACGTTCCGCTACGATCTCTACGGGCGTCCCGACAGCCTCTCGACGCTGGCTTCGCTCGACCTCTCGCCCGCATCGTTCCGCTTCTCGAACCGCAGCTCTACGGGCGGGAAAGGCGCCTATACGCCCGACACGCATTACATCGGACGGGCGTCGCTGCGCTACGACGCCGACGGCAACATCTGCGAGGTGCAGGCCGTGGGACAGCCTCCGATCTGTTATCTGTGGGGCTACAAGGGTCAGTACCTCGTGGCCGAAATCCGCAACGCCGCATACGACGAGGTGACGACCGCCTTGGGTGCGGCGACCGTCGAGCGTATCCGGACCTCGGTCGTGCTGTCGGAGGGCGATCTTGCGGCGCTCGACGGCCTGCGAACCAGCCGCAAGGAGTGGCACGTCACCACGGCGACATACATCCCGCTGGTGGGGATGGCCTCGATGACCGATCCTTCGGGACGTGAAACCACCTACGAGTACGATGCGTTCGGCCGCCTGATCTCGGTCAAAGACGGTAAGGGCGAACAAGTCCAATCTTATGATTATCATTTTGCTACGGAAAACCGGTAAATCTGAATCACTCATGAAAAAGCTATATCTGTTGCTTGCTCTCGCAGTAGCGGGCATGCACGTATCCTTCGCCCAGTTGATCTGGCATCCGAATCTCGGGACATCGCCCTCGGAGCAGGTCTCGCTGTCCTGGAACGATACGTCCTATACGATCGTTGCCGAAGACGGCGACGAGTTCTCGCCGGGCAACGCCGTCGAGGAGATGAACCGCCAACTTCTGGATAATGGGATCCGCTGGGTTCGCGTCCTGTATATCGACAACGCCGAAACAGGAACCTATCTGGTCGAACTTCAACTCGATCCCAATACCACGAGCGGCGAACGCACGGTGGCTTTCGGCACTTATGCCAGTCACGTCTATATCAAGCAAAAACCCCAGTATTCGTATCCGTCCGTCGACTGGCCGGCCGACCGCTGTTTCTACATCTGTCCGGGGCAGTCCGCAGAAATTCATCTGCACGACACGGAGTTCGACAAGAGCTATTTCCTATGGCGGACCTACGAGGACGATTCCGAGGAGGAGACTGACTTCTTCCTCGGTACGGGCGGCGACTATACCTATCGCATCTCTACTCCGGGCACGTACCGGTTCGACTTCCCAGATTCGGATTTTACGGTCAAATACTACGAAGCCTTTTCTTATGAATATCCCGCCAGCGAGGAGGCCGCTTTGATCGATGCCAACGGCGGCATCTATCGAATCTTCATGGAGGCATACCTCGACGCCGCAGGCCAGCGGCATCCGATCAATAGTATCAGCGATCTGGCATTCCTCGAAGAACCGTTCGCGGTCTACAACTCCGGCGGTTCAATAAACTGGAATCCTCATATCCGCATCTCCTACGGATTCGCTGCCGAAGGTATCGACCAGGGATACATCCAGATTACCTGTCCGCCCAATCTCTCTTCGACGAGTATCTACAACCACAGCGAGCTACGCATCAGCGACAGCATTGTTTTCTCGGTCGATCAATCCGGCGGAGGTTCGGTAGTGGCATGCCCCGTCTCCTATCGTTACAATAAATCGTCCTCCAACGTCGAAGCATGGATCAGCACGTCGCAACCCGACGTGGTCTATACGCTCTATCGCGACGGAATCGAACAGGAGACCGTGCTCGGCAACGGAGAGACCATCACGCTGTACGCTCCGAAAGCCACCGGGTATTACCACGTCACGGCGGCCTACGAAGAAAACGGACTCCGCGACGAAAAGGAACTCGACGGCGCCCGGTATGACGACGGCATACTGGCTCTCGACAAAGACGAGAACTGGATTCTGACCAGAACCTTCAACGGCGACAAGCCGGCGGCGTCCGATGTCGCCTATTACAATGGGCTGGGATTGCCCGAACAGTCGATTCAGATCGCGGCATCGCCTGACGGTCGGGATCTGGTAACGCCGATCGGTTATGACGCGCTGCTGCGTGAAGACGCCAAAAGTTACCTCTCTTATGCGGCTCGGTCGAGTGGCGGACGGAAACAGGCGTCGGCCCTGACGAACCAGCAGGCATTTTACGGCACATTGTATGGACAGGCCGATGCGCAGCGCTCCTTCACGGAGAAGGTCTACGAGGCGTCGCCGCTCGGGCGCGTACGCAAGCAGGCGTTGCCCGGTTACATGAAAGACTTCGAGGTCGTCTACACCGAGTTCGATTACCGGACAAACGACACCGACGAGGTGCGATGGCTCGCAGTGGGCGTCGACGGCGAACTGGTCTGCGAGGGGTGCCACGACGCCGGAACGCTCTCATGCACCGTGACGACCGATCCCGACGGCCATGTCGTGCAGAGCTTCACCGACGGACTGGGGCGGACGCTACTGAGCCGCACGTTCGATGACGACGAACCGATCGACACCTACTCCGTCTACGACGACTACGGCCGGCTGCGGTGGGTCGTCACGCCCGAAGGCAGTTACCTGCTCAGCGATTCGCAGACATTCCCCGTCGACGACGATTTCGCCGAAAAGTATTGCTACGTCTACACCTACAACGATCGCGGCCTCATGGTCGAGAAACGGATGCCCGGACGCGAGGCGGAGTATATGCGCTACGACGAAGGAGACCGTCTTCGAGTGTCGCAGGACGGCAATCTACGCGCGAAGAAGCAGTGGATAAGCTATTCGTACGATGCATTGGGACGGGTGCAGGAGCAGAGCCTTGCCACCGAAATCGAATGGACGCCCGTACGCCCGCTCGTCGAAATAATCGGTGAGCCGATCGAATTTCTCGAACCTCCCTATTTGGGCGCTTCGGTACCGTTGCGGAAATATGTTTACGACACCTATCCATCGGAGGTGCAGGCGGCGGGGATCGGGTTTCAGCCGATCGAAGGTCTGACGGCCACGGACGGTGAATCGCTGCGCTACGACAATGCCACGGGTTCGCTGACCTACGAGAAACTTGCTGTGCTGGCCAACGATACGATCACGGGCTATCACCAGCGCGCCTACTATTACGACTACAAAGGACGTTTGATCCAGACCGTCGAGCGCGACACCGAGGATGGCATCCTCTGCACCTCGCAGCGCTACGATTTCGTGGGAAACCTCATCGCACAACGCGAAAGCTATACCCGCGCGGGCAAGACCGACGACATCGACCGCACCTTCACCTACGACGATCGCAGCCGCTTGTTGCGCGAAACAACTCAGGTGAACGGCGGCGAATTGGCCGTGGTCGATTATGAGTACGATGAGTTAGGACGATTGTCTGGGCGTATGTTGGGCACAGTTGAAGAACAGTCGGATTACGACATCCGAAGCTGGCTGACCGAGAAAAGCAGCGAGTTGTTCTCTATGTCGCTCGGACACTCCTATACGGGAAATATCACCTCGTGGCAGTGGCAGCACAAGGGCGATCCGTCCGGCGACGGCCCGCAGAACCGGTATGAATTCACCTACGACGGCCTCTCGCGGCTGGCGAACACCGACCAGTATGTAAACAACGAAAAGACACGGCAGAATGTCGAACGCTGTCTATCCTATGACCGTAATGGAAACCTTCAAACTTTTATTCGTTATGAGAATGGCGCCTGTGTATCGAACAGCACCTATAATTATTCGGGGAATCGCCTTGTTTCGTATCGTCCGGGAACTGTCTTTGAACGGGAGGACGGAGATGCCGGAGAGATTATTCTCCCAAAGAAAGGGATCGTTTTTCCCCTAACCGTTCAATTGCATGAGTACGATGCGAACGGGAATGTAACAAAAGACTGGGAGCGAGGACTGGATATGTCATATAATTGTCTGAATTTGCTCGAATATGCCTCGGACAACGATGCGAATGCCATAAATTATTGTTATCTTGCAGACGGTACGAAACTTTCAGCGACGACTGCCGACGACTGCGGTTTCTCGTATCGAGGTTCTTTTACATATCGTACGGATGAAAGTTCCCAACCGGATCGAGTATTCGAGAGTACGCCGTTCGGCGGCGGCAGGATCGTAGCAACAAGCGGCAACGACACCGAGATTCGTTATTTCCTGACCGATCATCTGGGAAGCGTGCGTGTCGTGGCGACAGACCAGAACAACGTCCTCGAACGTAACGACTACTATCCTTTCGGTAAGCGTTGGGACACCGCTTCGCTACCTGTGTCGGACAACCGCGACCACTTCAACGGTAAGGAGGATCAAGTATTCATCGGAGACGATCTCGCAGACTACGGCGCTCGTTGTTACAACAAACTTAACGGGCGGTGGCTCTCGCAGGATCCGCTGGCGGATGAATACATTAACCATTCCCAATATTGTTTCTGCGGGAATAATCCGATTTCTATGATCGATCGGGATGGAAGAGATTGGATCCGTAATTTGGAAACCGACGAATATGAGTGGAATGACAATGTAAAATCAAGGGAAGATACGCCGGCAGGTTATGAGTATATTGGAGCATTCGATAGCGATATTTTATATGACATAGGTGTGTCAACCAATTTATATTATGAGGCATCTTCTTGGAGTCCCTATCTATCATTTGGTACAGAAGTTCCCCAACACAATCTTTCGGGCAGAGGAGGACTTTTGTCATTACTTCTTCCGGCACTTGAGGGAGCAGTAGGATTAATCGGAGAAGGATATATAAGGTTTCAGGTCTCTATCGGATATGATAGCAAAAAGGTTTCAGAAACAAATTCTTTAGGTAAAGTATTTAATGGTGTAATAATACATGCTATTATTAATCAAATGATTACACCGAGGACTGCCTATAACGGAGATATTGAAGTGTATATGACTAATGGAGAAATGTATTCTATTGCGTTAAAGGAACCTCCCTATCCTATATTGACGAATCCCTTCACTTATAGTATGGGAATTGATGCGATATTATCATCCGAATCAGTATCTCATAATAATCCTATATCAAAGATAGTCTTAAATGCAAGTTTGAATAATGCACAGAAAAATATTATGCAAGGAGGCAATATGGGTATTAAATTTAATTTTAACTCTAAAAGATAATGTATAAAGTTTTCTTTCAAATCGTAGCAATATTATTGCCTTTAACATTAAGCGGTTGCCTTAACAAGGAGCAATATAAGCAAAAGCAGCTTGATAAGATACAAACTTGTGTGAATCAATTCCGTGCTACACACAGAGTTGATTATTTGGATTCCGCACTACTCGTTATGAATCAGGTCGTAGAACAATTCCCTGAATATAGAGGTGTTGCATCTTATAAGATCGCTGAGATTTATTATCTGAAGAAAGATTATGAGCAAGCCTTAGCAGAACTTGAGAATGCGGAAGAAGGAGTATACAGTAAAATTAAACCAATTTGGAAAAACAAAATAAAAGTTAAAATTGCCGAAAAGGCAGGAGATTCACTTGAAATTCGATCTTTATACAAGCAATTATATGATGATTATTTATCTGGTTATCGCGAAATAGACAGTATAGTTAAGGTCGTTCTCAAAAAACAGAACGATAATGAGATCTATTTCTCTGAAATTAATTTATTGCATGTAGAAATGTACCATTATCGTCGACTGTTAACCGATACTGAAACTATTTTAGCTTCCATAGATTCTCTTCAAGCGGCAACACAAGGAAACGAACGCTATTTCGAAAGGTTGAAAAACCTATTTATCGATGATAACTACGAGATTTTTCTGGAATAAGGATTATTACATGTTGTCTGAATCACACACAATGGGAGGGGTTTTTCGCCCCTCCCATTTATCTTAAAAAACGAATTATACCCACCTTATAAGCGGTTCATCGGGATGTAAGCTGTTATAATTACTGATAAGGCTATCCCATAATGTAGGGTCAGAGGTGTATCCGATCCGCTTTTCGAAATCCGGCGAGGGTAATATGTCCGCGCTGCAAACTCGTAGTTCACCATCTTCTTTTTCGTTGATTATGCAAACATCCCGGTGGATTAAATCGACCATCTCCGGCCGTTGGGATACCCAATGTTGACAGGGATGCTTCTTCCCGTCTATAAGATAAAGATATTCTAAATTCATACTCGTTTATTTTTGTTTTGCCTCACATATTACTACGGTATGGTGAGGCGATGAACTTCAACCCTGTTTAGAATTTCGTCCTGAGCGGTCAAACGGTCCGTTTTACGGGCGATTTTCGTCTTTCTTCATGCCCAGAACGGCTCTGACGTGCCATCCGTCGGGATCGTCTTCCGGGCCTCTATATTTGCCGCTGTCGAAGTACAAATCACACATTATTAACTAAAAGACAGTATTATGGCAACAGAAGAAAATGTAAATCCGACCGAGGGTCAGGAACAGGAAAACGACTACCGAGAAACGCTTCTCGTGCGCAATCCGGACAGCGGCCAGGTAGAGGCCGTTTCCAAGCTGGTGACCAAAGGGGATCGCCGAGAGGTGCATACCGTGCAGCCTCTTGCGAAGAACCGTCCGGCGTTCTATTCGTTCCGGAGCAGCAATGCCGTGGCGGCTTTCATCCGAGGTTTCAAATCCCAGAAGGACAATCCGATCCAGTTTCAGTTTTTGAAAGTGCCCGTCCTTTCCGTCGGCAAGATCGTCACATCGCTGGGCAAGCTCGTCAGCAATCCGAAGAGCGAGGAGGGCTGGTAGACGTATAACAAGTACGTCGTGAACACGGCCGAACTGGAACAGGTGAAATACGACAAGGTTGAGATTCCACGCGCGGAGTTGCAAGAATTGGGTATCGACTTCGATGCGCTGCCGCAGCGCACGCAGCGGAGCCTGATGCTGGGGCTCCCGACCAGAGAGCTGTTTCCTGCGACGGTCCAGCTTTCGGACCACGGCACGACGACGGGTCTTTTCAACCTGAGTTTCTACCGGAACCATAACGATGAGTTGAAGTTCCGCCTCGATACGCCGCTTGTGCAGCCCGAATACGAACGTGAGGAGTATGCCTCGGAGATCACGCCCGACGACAAGGTACTTCTGATGTGCCTCGCAGCCATACACCACCGTACCGCCGCACAGTTTTTCGGCGTCAGGGCAAACGCCTCGGCGGCCCTGACGGGCACGGTCGCCGTGGGTGCCGAGGCGGCGCTGACGGACAACTGGACCGTCGAAACCTCCGCCTACTGGAATCCGATCCGCACGAAGCGCATTACGACGCAGGTCGGGGCCTACAGCTCGGCGTCCGACACTGGTTCTACGAAGATTTCGTCGGGCACTTTCTGGTGCTGCACGCCTCCTGAGCCGATTACCGCATCGGCAACCGTCACCGCACTTATGACGGGCGGGCCTACGGCATCGGCATAAGCTACGGCTATGCGTGGATTCTCTCGAAGCGCTGAAACCTCGTCGTGGAGGCCAGTGCGGGCCGTAAAACTCCGCTGCCATCTGCGCCGCGTGGGTATGGTCAAAGACACGATCCACACGACCGAACTGGATACGGCCTACCTGCGGGGCCGGCAGCTGCTCGAAAAACGCAAATACGCACAGGCGCTCTACGTCCTTCATGACTACCGGGATCGCAATACGGCCATCGCACTGCTCTCGCTGGGACAAGACAGGGAGGCGCTGCGCATCCTCGAAGCACTTCCCGCGACAGCCACGAGTGAGTATCTTCGAGCGATCGCCTGCTCGCGGCTGGGCCGCAAGGCCGAGGGACGGAGACACTTCCTCGAAGCCTGCCGCCGCGATGAGCGCATGGAGTATCGTGCGGCGCTCGACCCCGAAATCGATGAACTCTTAAAAAATTGATACTATGACGACAAATCATCTGCGCCGCATCTTCGCGGCGATGCTTCTTCTGCTTGCACTTTGCGGCCTCGGCGCCTGCACGTTCCACGAGGTCGAAGAGATCGAGGTGATCCGCGCACCCGAAGGCGACGGCACGATCGTCGTACCCGACTGGGACGACACAAAACGATAGCGGATGGGAAGTTCCGATATTACGAACGTCTATGCCGCCCTCGATCGTACTCATACGGTCGTCGCATTGGAGAGATCCCGACGGGGCGACGAGGGTTTCAGAACCTTCTTCGACGAGTTTGCGGATTATGCGGCCAACAAGGGATATATCCCGTATCTTCTGCTGTTGAACTTTCACGTCGACGACGGCTCGCGGCTGCCGCCGATCGAAGCCAAAGAACGCGGCTACCGGCTGGCGCATCTGGCACCGCTGGAAGTGAAGGACATTCGTCAAGCCCTGATGTTGTACGACCTGCTCTATTGCCGCAAGCACGGCCTCGACCCGCTGGCTGCGCAGAACACCGCCCGGAACCTCTGCTACAAGGACGCTTACGCGGGCTTCCGCAACGAATCGATTCCCGCGCTGTCGCAGCCCGGAGCACCTTACGGGGCTGTGGAAACGGAGGGCGGCGTAGCTCTTTTCCGCCGCGGAGAACAACCTGCCGATTCTGCTCAAAGAGGGTCCGACGCTACAACACATCGTGCGCCTGCACGATGCTGCTTTTTGTTGGCAAATGAATATTTTCCACCTCTCATCCGAGGTGAAGTTGGAACAGCTCCGGCACCACGACGGCTACGAGCATGCGATGTTCTACCTCGGTAAAGGAATGAAGCAGCTGTCAAAATTCGGCACCCTGACAGCCGCAAAGACCCGGTGGGAATTGCTGTTGTCTACGGACACGCCTCTGGGGACAGGATGCTATGAAGAGATGTAGGACTACTATCTGCTGCACTTCTCCCACCCTCAATTACAGGATACGCAGTTACGGATGTATCGGCTCCCGCAGTTCGATATCGGCTGGCAGAAGTACGCCGATCTGTTCCGGCTCGAACGCAACGATAAAGATAGGGAGAGGGATGCCTTCGACAATATCCCGCCCGAAATATTCGCCTCGAAAGCATTGCTGGCGTACGGCATACGGACCGATACGTTCGATCTGGTGCCGACGGTGCGGAATTATGAGAAACTGATCGATAATGTTTCGCACACCTCGTATCACAACAACAACTACTACTACAACTTCGACATCGCCGTTTTACAGACGATGCAGCATAGAGGTGCGCTACGCGCAACCATGATTAGTTATTTTCCATGAATGGCCCCACGCAAATTGGCTGTGTTGCAGATTCTGCGGGTCGGAGCCTGCGGAACACACCCACAGTAGCGGGCCTCCGCGGGCGGAGGCTTCGGCTCGCGCGGCGCCTCGGCAAATCCCAAATAAATTTGGTTCTGCGCCCGGCTTGCACGCTTTGCGGAGGACAA
>OHNQ01001206.1_pt1 | contig 11388 bp, 11 predicted proteins | sample 1569621 | NCBI WGS metagenome assembly OHNQ01 (sample SAMEA3879516, study PRJEB24766) | human gut metagenome | biome: human-associated habitat; feature: feces | place: USA | collected 1985/1987
CAATAGTGCATAGGCAATTGCTTTTCCCGACTCATTATACCCCTCTCTCGTCAGGTGCACTCTATCTTTTGAGAGCATCCCAGCCACAAGCAGTTCATCCACCCGATCTATTCCACCAAAAGCACTATATACATCAATATAGCCACACCTTAAATGGGCGGCCTCTTGCTCCAATACCTTAGCCACCTCAGCAGCATAAGGAGAAGGAGTCCAGTGGTAAACTCCCCGACGTACCCTTTTGGACGTATAGGCCGAGATAGGTGACGTAAGAATAATAGCAGTAGTGGGCAACGCTCTCTGCAAAGCTCCTACAAAACTCCTCACATTACTAGCAAACTGTGTGGAGGAAAATCTGTGAACCAACATATCATTTGTTCCCAATGAAATGATTAATAGTCGAGGACGTAGTAGCTCCAAATGATCTACAAAACCACGTTGATTCATTGAACTATAAAAAGCCCCATTATAGCCAATGGTATGTAGGAGCGGACCAGGATAGCCATTTTCCAGACTAGCACCATACCACCTTGCCCCTTTCGGGGCTACTAGGGTCAGTGACGAGGCGGGTAGATACAGCCTCAGCGTATCAGCAATCGGTTCTTCCGATGTAGTTAATAAACGTTGCGATGGGCTATCCCCTTTGAGATACAATGGGGGTGTAGAGGCGTCTCGAAACACCACCACTTTTTTTATCGGATAGAAGTCAGTCGCTGTTATCTCTACATCACTTATCCCATTTGTAGTAAGGGTAATACCTGTAGGGCTAGAAGAGCCGACATATTTTCGTGATGTGATAAAACTCCCTGACCACCCACTCTTATTGCCTGATATCTTAGCTGGTTGGGGCTGATTGCTACGCAGAAAACGATAGGGAGCTACCCACCCTAAGCCACCAATTCCAAAGTAATCATCGAAAAACTGACGGATAGGCATACTAAAGTAGCCCCCTTGTACGTGCGAATCGCCAAGATGAATAATCGGAATCGTCTCACCATTCATAGGCGAGGCACAGAGTTGCCAGAATTCGTCCAAATAGCCATCGGGGGCTTTTAAGGTACAGAGTTCCACCTTCAAGAGATCAAGCTTAGAGGGCTTTGGGGCTGCAACATTTGGACAAAATGGAAGCAACAACAGCAGAAAAGCCATATGAAATCTACTAATTCTCATCTTCTTCTACTCCTCCACCAACGAGAGATAAAGACGCTTAGCCAGTTGTCTTCCACCAGCTCCACTGAGATGGGTATAATCCTTCGCCATCCACCCTTTCTCTACTAAATTCTTCACACCGCCAAGTTCCTGTATTACCTTGTAGGTATCCCAGTACAAACAGCCCTCCTCTTTAGCCAACTTCTTTTGAATCGCGCGCACTTTATAGACCCCCTTAAGCGTGGTGACATTACCCTCTTCAATAGTTGCTCTATCCGAAACGGAAAGCAATAACACAAATGCATCAGGATAGAGTGCCTTGATATGCTCCAGACTCTTCTTCATCTTCCTATAATACCAGTAGTAATCATCGCCATTTTCCTCGGTAGAAAGTGCATTTAGCCCAAACGAAAGAATAATGAATCGGTAATCCCTCACCCCGCTCATCTCACTGCAGAGAGCGTCACTCAGGCGAGTCAACTCACCACCAGAAGCACCTCTTCGACTCATATTATCTACAGAGACTCCCGAAGCTCCGTCCAAGTAAATGCCGTGAATATCTATATCATCGCTCTGCACACTGAGCTTGAGAGAAGAGATATTTTGCCCTCGTTCTTCCCATAGAGCTAAAGCACCATCAGCTGTAGCACTCAAATCGTGTGAAGAGACAATGGTATCATTAATAGTGGTAGACAACACTGAGGCCGATTTGCTTTGGTAAAGCAATGCAACCCGATCTACTGGAGAACGCATCTTAAAAGTTACTTCTCCACTGCCTGAGAGGTGGTCATACTGACCTGATGCAGTATACACCCCCTTCTCCAATAGAGTATGAGCTTTCCATTGTCCACTAAAGCGATGCTTGATTGAGGTCCGGAAACGTGCCGTAGGAGAAGTCAAAGGAAGGTACCCCACCCCCTTTCCGCCGTACTTCTGCTGGAGCATACGCCGAAGGTCGGCTACCAATATATCGCCCTCAGTAAAAGAATCGGAAAAGAAAGCAATGTGTAAAGGAGTCGTCCCAGAATCCTCAAGCCACTCGCGAAGGCGAGTAATACCATCACAATTTGGAGTGTAATCCACCAGTATAGAAAGACTATCACCTGGCTCCTCTACCAAAGGGCTTATCTCCTCACTATCGTTAGGCGAAGGAATAGAATCACTCATAAAGGAAGTCTCATCAAAATGATCTTCACTATCCGGACTAGGAATAGACAAGTCGATATCCGCATTTGAGCCGATGGCTTCTTCTGCCCCCTTCGACTTAGAAAACAAATCGCCCAATGGATTAAATACCTTAACCTCTCCATTCACCTTATTCAAAGCGAAAGAGATCAAGTAGGCCAATCCAATTGCCAGCAAACAGACTAAAAAGCTCCGAAAGAGCCACCCCCCTTTAGACCAATTACTCATCCTCAAATACTGCTACCAAAACCATTGCCAAAGGTACCACTTTTTCACCAAAGAAGCCCCTCCGCACCACCAATTACCATAAGGCTGATACACAAGTAGACAATAGAATAAAAACCATCTACATAGAGCAACACTCTCATCTAAGTTGGTGGAACTCGAGGATATCGAGTAACTTGAAGAAGGTGCCGTTAATGTTTTGATGCCAGCTCTGGTGGAAGTGACCATAGCACCAGTGGGAGATGGGGTGATTGGCCTCTTTAAGATATTGATATAATTGATCCATAGTGGCTCTCTCAACATTCACATCTTCCATTAGTTTTTCGTCCTCTAAGCACCACGACGCAAGGCATAGCTTGCTTTGTAGCTCACAAAATGAGGGAGCTGTATGGGTAATGACGGCATCTACTTTAAATTGTTCTCCTATTACCGCGAGCTTTTCAGTATCTAGGATCGGAGGTTCATTTTCCCAATAATAGTTAGGCTCTAAAGGGTCTTGATCACTTGGTGCGGGGAAACGCCCCTTATTTTGCTGCCATGCCTTTATTCTGTACTGTCTATCTATAGAGATGGCACCTCCTACACATAGGATCGTAAGTCCAGCCGCCTGAATAATAGAGTAGTCTGGCACAGCGATAAATCGCTTGTGGTTGATGGCCTTTCCATCAAAGTAAGCTGGATTGTCGTGATTACCTCGTACAAAAACGACCCAATTATTGCTATCATTCAGTCGCTTACGATGACGCCTAGCCACTTCCTTATAGTAGCCTATTTCATTAAACCCAAAGCCACAGTCTCCAGCAACAATTAAAAGCGTGTTCTCCAATTGATACTGCAAACATAGCTTGCCTATCATCCCATTAAAGTCTCCATGAATATCCCCACAAACCACGACGCTCTTGGCTTCAGGAAAACTCAAATAATAGATATCTTTTTGCCCTATTGTCTCTAAATTGTTACTCATCTGGCTTTATTCTTTTGGCGACACTCTGATCTCCTCATTGCCCTAAATTCACCTAATAATTGGACATGTGACCTTCTCTTTGAGAAGTCGCTGACACTTCCGAAACTGCGTTACCCTTTTGCTTCTCACTCGAAAGCCTATAGCCAATATCATATCAAGGGCATAGAAAGTCACCTGATAATTCTTGCCATCCGAGGCAGTTGTCAAATAATCTTTGACAACTGAATTTACATCTAACTCACTCTCCTCCAATATGTTTGCCATGTGATAACTAATGGTCTGTTTAGAGGTGGCAAAAAGTTCTGCCATCTGATTTTGGTTCATCCAGATGTTTCCGTCCTTTGCATAGAGGATTACACTCGCTTTGCCATCATCAGTATTGTATATGATAATCTGCTTATCTTTCGCTTGCTCCATAGTGTTGATTGCTACCCATCTCACATAATAATTGCTCTTTCTCTCTTTACAAATATAATCATTTTACTGCATTCATCAGCAGTTAATGGGATGGTGATGTGGTGGGAATGGGGCAAAACAAAAGGGTTCCGATTGGATAATCGGAACCCTTTTCATTATGTATGTGTGGAGGAAGTTACTCAGCAAGAAGTATCTTCATCAATTCAATAGCTGCCTTGGACACAGAAGTACCTGGCCCGAAGATAGCTGCCACACCAGCCTTGTAGAGGAAGTCGTAATCCTGTGCTGGGATCACACCACCAGCGATGACGATGATATCCTCACGGCCTAGCTTCTTGAGCTCCTCGATCACTTGTGGTACAAGTGTCTTGTGACCAGCTGCAAGTGAAGAGACACCTAGGATATTGACGTCGTTCTCCACAGCCTGCCTTGCAGACTCTGCTGGGGTCTGGAATAGAGGACCCATATCTACGTCGAAGCCCACATCGGCATATCCAGTAGCCACCACCTTAGCACCACGATCGTGACCATCCTGGCCCATCTTGGCAATCATAATACGTGGCTGACGTCCTTCTTTCTTTGCAAACTGCTCCACAAGGCGAGTTGCCTCCTGGAAGTCTGGATCATTATTTGTTTCTGATGAGTACACGCCTGAAATAGTACGAATAATTGCTTTATAACGCCCTACGACCTCCTCGCAAGCGTCGGAAATCTCTCCTAGTGAAGCCCTTGCCTGAGCTGCTTTCACAGCTAGTTCAAGTAGGTTACCACTCTTAGTACGAACCGCCTCTGTGATATCGGCCAGTGCCTTCTTCACAGCCTCTTCGTCGCGCTCACCACGAAGCTCCTGCAGACGCTCTACCTGCTGTGTACGAACTGCGGTATTATCTACCTCGAGAATATCGATAGGATCTTCCTTCTCAAGGCGATACTTATTCACTCCGATAATCACCTGATTGCGAGAGTCGATACGTGCCTGAGTACGAGCAGCGGCCTCCTCAATACGCATCTTTGGCAAACCAATAGCCTTAGCCATACCACCCAAGCCCTCAATCTCCTGGATATGCTCCCAAGCTTTGTGTACCAACTCATCGGTAAGACTCTCAACATAGTATGAGCCTGCCCATGGGTCTACCTCACGACATACCTCAGTCTCATTTTGGATATAGATCTGAGTATTACGTGCGATACGAGCTGAGAAATCGGTTGGAAGTGCAATTGCCTCGTCAAGAGCGTTGGTATGTAGTGACTGAGTATGTCCAAGTGCAGCACCCATCGCTTCAATACAAGTACGACCAACGTTGTTGAATGGGTCTTGCTCTGTCAAGCTCCAACCAGAGGTCTGGCAGTGAGTACGAAGAGCCATAGACTTAGGATTCTTTGCTCCAAGGCTCTTGGTGATTTTAGCCCAAAGCATACGAGCCGCCCTCATCTTGGCAATCTCCATAAAGTGATTCATACCAATCGCCCAGAAGAATGACAGACGTGGAGCAAACTTATCAATATCCATACCCGCCTTGATACCAGCTCTCACATACTCAAGTCCATCGGCTAGAGTATATGCCATCTCGATATCTGCCGTTGCACCGGCCTCCTGCATGTGGTAACCAGAGATAGAGATAGAGTTGAACTTAGGCATATTCTGAGAGGTGTACTCGAAGATATCGGCAATGATACGCATACTAAACTCTGGTGGATAGATGTAGGTATTACGCACCATGAACTCCTTCAGGATATCATTCTGAATAGTACCGGCCATCTCCTCCTGCTTAGCGCCTTGCTCTAGACCAGCAACGATATAAAAAGCTAGGATAGGAAGCACGGCTCCATTCATCGTCATAGATACCGACATCTTATTCAATGGAATACCATCGAAAAGCACCTTCATATCCTCAATAGAGCAAATAGAAACTCCAGCCTTACCTACATCGCCCTCTACACGCTCGTTATCGGCATTATAGCCACGGTGAGTAGGGAGGTCAAAGGCTACAGAAAGGCCCTTCTGACCAGATGCAAGGTTGCGACGATAAAAAGCATTGGACTCCTCAGCAGTAGAGAATCCCGCATACTGACGAATTGTCCAAGGACGCATCGCGTACATCGTGCTATAAGGGCCACGAAGATTAGGTACTACACCAGCAGCATAGTGCAGGTGCTCCATTCCTTCCAAGTCTTCCTTTGTATAGGCTCCCTTTACATTGATCAGCTCAGGAGTAGTCCAGTCGTAATCAATATGATTGGCTTTATTAAACTCTGCGACACTGGGCTGTGACCATCCTCCTTTGAGGATATCTATATCTTTATAATTTGGTTTCATATCTTTTATTTCCCTTTCCTCTTACTTGCTACTTCTTGGTTTGATGCCCATCAGTTCGTTGAACTTCTGCATCGTCTCCAGCACATTGGCCTTGACGTGTACAAAATGCTCAATACCCTTTGCCTGAAGCTCTTCCATGCAGGCAGGAGCTCCAGCAATCACTAGAGGCATCTCGCCCTTCAAAGCCTCAAGAGCTTGAGGTCCATACTCTGCATACTCATCATCACTTGAGCAGAGTACCACGATGTCAGCCCCTGCCTTACGAGCTGCATCCACACCCTCTTGTACTGTCTCGAACCCTAGATTGTCGATCAGCTTGTACCCAGCTACGCCAAAGAAGTTGGAGCTAAATTGAGAGCGAGCCAACCTCATTGCTAGATTACCGATGGTAAGCATAAATACCTTTGGAGTCTTGCCACTTGCTTCGGTAGCAAGTCTTAACTCCTCAAAGTCGGAAGCACCACGGCGCTTATCAAGGGCTGTAATCTCTTTACCCTCTACCTTGCTATTGTCAATAGCTCTTGTCTCCTCGGTAGCAGTCTCGGTAAAGTTAGGGAATATATTGGTACCCAAGAGGTTCTCTCTACGAGTTGCCACAGCCTTGTGGCGTGCCTCGTTAGAAGCATTCACCGCCTCTTGTACCTTACCCTCATTGGCAAGCTTAGCAAAACCACCTTGCTCCTCAACCTCCAAGAATAGCTTCCATCCTTGCTCTGCAATAGCTTGAGTGAGGTGCTCAATATAATAGGAACCTCCAGCAGGGTCTACCACCTTATCAAAGTGGCTCTCCTCCTTAAGTAGCAATTGCTGATTACGAGCAATACGACGTGAGAAGTCACTACCCTTAGGATTGTAGTGCTTATCAAAAGGATTCACCGTTACAGAGTGAACACCTGCAATGGTGGCACTCATCGTCTCAGTCATTGAACGAAGGAGGTTAACGTAAGCATCGTAAATCGTCTTATTCCACCTACTGGTCTCAGCATGAACCACCGCCTTAGTTGCTCTTTCCGAAGCCTTTTCGTCATTACTACGAACAATCAAAGCCCAGAGCCAGCGAATAGCTCTAAACTTAGCTATCTCCATAAAGTAGTTAGAGCCAATACCCATCTCAAAGCGGATACGCTCAGCTACTTCGCTAATGCTCTTACCACTCTTTTCACTCACCTTAGCAAGCATATCTGCACCAGCTGCCAGAGCATAGCCAATCTCTTGGTGGATATAGGCTCCAGCATTCACGAGGTCAACACTCTGGAAAGAAAGACATGTAAACTGTTTCAATGGCTCTGCTGCCTTCAGAACCTCCACAGATGTCTCTACCCACTCCGACCAACGTACGCCAGCACCCAAAGTATGCCTAAATGGATTGAAGCCAAATGAACCTCTTACCTTACCAAGATCTGCCCCAAGAGCTTTAAGTGCCTCCTTAGTTGCTTCAATAAGTTGCACAGTCAGGTCACGACGAGCATAGAGGTTAATCTCCAGCTTATCAAGGTCGATCCCCGCAAGCATCTCTTGGATAGTAGCTGCATTGACGCACTCATCAACGAAGTGGAGGCCAAGACTATTCGCACCACGCTCCATCACACACTTGATATTGGTATTCAGCTGCTTGATATCTCCTTGTACAGCGATATCCTGCCTTACGAGCCAATTATTATCGGCCTTAGTACCCCTTACATAAGGGAACTGACCAGGCAATACATCCTTGGTAGGAAGATGCTCAATATCCTCAGCCCTATAAAATGGCTGAACGTTAAAGCCCTCCTTCGTACGCCAAACTAGCTTCTTCTCGAAGGGAGCTCCCTTAAGGTCTCTAGTGACCACCTCCATCCACTCTTCATTTGAGACTGGAGGAAATTCGCTAAATAGCTTCTCTCTCTTTTCTTTCATAATCATCGAACGATGTGCATTTTGTAGGCTTTTAGTCGTCTACCAATATTATAACTACTAGGGTTTACGCCATTTGGGTTGACGCTCAAGGATAGCAATAACTCTCCCAAGAGCAAATGGGTATTATTATCCCTAATTTTTCAATTACAAAGTAACATAAAATAAACCGAAAAAGCAAGTAATTCAATATTTTCTTCCATAAACTTCCCGATTCGCAATACTTCAATGGCACAGCAAGCGGAATATACCACGGATATTAAGCAGACATCGCCAAGCACCGAACGACTGTCCTCTCCTGAAATAGTAGACACCAATGTATATGCATCCCTATTTTGATGAGCACCAATTAGTGTGGTATTTCTAGAAGGGGATAGGAGCATGAAAAAGCTCGCCCGTTGCCTAAGCAACAGACGAGCTACCCACAAAATGAATACACTTGAGATTATACTAGCTCCTGCAAGAGGAGGTTACTTCTTGCCTAAATTATCGGTGTAAATCTTGGTGTTGATCACTCCGTTGGTGAAATTAAGCTCACCATCCTTACCCTTGGAAGTAGTTTTCAATTGATAGGAAGCAGTGCAGGTGCCCTTTTTGGCATCAAAAGCGGTAAAAGTAATACTTCCCTCAGCTGTGATCCCATTAATGGCTTTATCATTACGGCTATATACTACCGCTAATCCTTGAGATCCATCTGTAAGCAATCTGGACTTCTGTTTCTTGAAGAGGTCAAATAGGTCCTCTTTTGCCGATAAGGAATTCACTAGATCATTTGGCTTCAGCTGATAAGGCTTATTGAGCTCTGGTATCCCTTTAGTGATATCTAGAAATAAGTATATTGCATACTGGTTAGGGGTATTTTGGTTGCTCCCTTTAGGAGAAAGATAGATAGGGAAATAGGCCATCTGATACTTCTCACTGTAGTAAAGGTATGGATTTCTCTGATATGGGACATTGGCAAGATAGACCGTGTGCTCAAAGTCTTTACCATTTACCTTGACTGATCCTAAATTCTCACGCTTAAAGGTCAGCTTTGGGGTGTCGGAATGTTTCCAACAACTACTCAACCCTAGCCCTAATAGAAGAGCCGCACTTACAAGGAAAATACTTTTTTTGTTCATGATTAAATGATTGTTTAATGGTTACACATCTTGAGACTGTTGCACGAAGGCGATCTGCTGCATTGCTATCGGAATTCGGTCTCATTCACGTACGTGAGTACGCTCCTTTCGACCTCATCCTCAGCGCCTTGCATCTCATCCTTTGTGCAAAGTCTCAGCACATTTGAAGCAAATGTGCGAGAATGCACTTCGTGCAACATTCTCATATTATATGTTAATACTTACTTGATTTCAAATCGTACTCCGGCATTCATCTTGAGATGCCAGCGGGAATCAGCTGTACTGAAAAGCTCTTTATTCATCCGAACCAGATCATATCCACCGCCTATCGCACCATAAAGGGACATCGAATTGGTGATGCTATACTCCGCTCCTACTGAGAGGTGGGTATCGAGATAAAAACTCTGCTTGAGCTTCTTAATTCCGTCGCCTTTGTATGCTACCGAGACTGGGAACATTCCACTTGCTCCAGCACTTCCGTAGCACTTCCATCGACCTAAATCAGCAAAATAATATTGCAGATTCAGAGGGATACCTACTGCATGAATCTTTGCAATAAATTCGGAACCCAAGTTGGAGGTCACATTAAGTTGCCTATATGCATACTGCACGCCACTCTCTAGGCTCCATCTTTTTGAGAGAGGAAGGATGGCCGTCACCGCCAACTCTATTGGGGCCAGTTCTTTAGTAAAGAATTGCTCTTTGATGGGCTCAAAATAGCGACTGTCTGTGACACTCACTAAGCTGTACCGTGTAGAAGTATCCCCCACTCCACCGCCACTAGTCGAGGCTCCACTTAGATTCACTGAGAGTTTGATGGGTCGCTGCTCCTTAGGTGCTACAGTTATCGACTTTTCATAAGGTCTCAGTTCTTCCAAAGGTGATTGCTGCTCACTATTCACCTCTTTCTCCACCACCACAGGCTCCTCGTGAACCTCCTTCTCAGGTAGGTCAGAAGCCACCTCTTCGATTATACTCTCTTGACTCATTATCTCGTGGGTGGGCTCTAGCTTTTTCGCCCTGTGATTTGCCACGAATTGATCTACTTGAGTAATACCCTTCTCGTGGTCAATATGTTTGATAGGCTCTACAATCTTAGCAATCTCGCCATCTGTACTCTGTAACAACTGATCAATAGGTTCATTATCCTGGTGTAGCAGTAGCAATAAGAGAATGACCGCTGCTGCTACCGCCCCGCCCCATACTAGCCAAAGGAGAGGTCTCCGTTGTCGCTCTACTGGTAGCTGCAATGGGGGTAATTGGTCGATAGGAGCTTGATAATCCATCAACTTCTCACGCAGCTTCTTTTCCCACTGATCTTTTGGTTCTATTCTTGCTCTTTGATCCATTGCTCAATCCTCCTTTTAAGTTCCAACTTAGCACGATGATACTGAGATGATGAGCTTCGCTCCTTAATTCCTAATCGTGCTGCTATCTCTTTATGACTAAACCCCTCTATCACATACATATTAAGGACCACTCGGTAGCCATCAGGCAACCCCGCGATCATCTCCATCAAGAGGTCATTATCTAGCTGGGCTAGCCACCCCACCTCTTCATCTTGAGGCACCTCCTCGGCTCTCTGCTGCTCCTCGTCATATCTATCCACCATGCGTACATAGAAGCTTTTGAGGTGATTGATGCACTCATTAATCATAATACGCTTCAGCCACGCTATTAGCGATCCTTCCCTTTGATACTTAAAGGTATTCCTAGCGTTATAGGCCTTGCAGATAGCCTCTTGAAATAGATCCTTAGCCACCTCTCTATCCCCCACATACCGAAAGGCAACGCCCAAAAGCCTACGTGCATAAAGCTCGTAGATCTGCTGAAATGCCTTCTCTGGGTCACTACCGAGTAGTGAGGCTATTATTTGTTCGCTATTTACTGGATCCATACATTCTATCTTGGTCTCTCTATAGTGATAACAAGGAGATCACTAAAATACTGCATCAATTACCAAATTTATTTGAGACTTTGCACGAAAGCGATCTGCTGCGTTGCTTTCGGGATTCGGGGTCGGTCACGTACATGAGTACGCTCCCAGCACCCTCACCCTCAGCGCCTGGCATCTCATCCTTCGTGCAAAGTCTCAGCACATTTGAAGCAAATGTGCGAGAATG
>OHNQ01001207.1_pt1 | contig 11387 bp, 8 predicted proteins | sample 1569621 | NCBI WGS metagenome assembly OHNQ01 (sample SAMEA3879516, study PRJEB24766) | human gut metagenome | biome: human-associated habitat; feature: feces | place: USA | collected 1985/1987
TTTTGCAAGTCCCGCAGGATTTGTTAAATTTGCGCGATTGTATGTCGAAAATCCGTTTCCATATTTTGCTTGCTGCGCTGTTGGTTGTCACCGGCTGCGGCGAGGATGACAAGGTTCTTCCCGAACAGCAGCAGCAGTTCGAGAGTTTCCTTTCCGGTAGCCACCAGCCTCGTCTGGTGACCGAGCAGGAGGCTATGAGTTCGGATGAAGATCTCGATTTTTACTCCACGTTCGGGCGCTGGTCGTATCGATATATTTACCATTATTACGATTCGGAACGTCAGACGCGTCCTGAAGCGGAGATCGGCGATGAGGTGGATCTTGTTTTCTGGGTCTATCTGTTCGAGAATCGGGCAATCACTGCGAGTACGATGCCGATCTACACCAATGACAGAAAGTGGGCCGAAAAACTTCAGGAGCAGGGACTCGATACGAAATACTGGAGTTTCGAACCCCGTCCCGTCCGTGTCGGCGGCGGCTCTTTCGTCGAAGGGGTCGAATTGTCGCTGCCGGGCTGCCGCGAGAAAGATACGGTCGAAGTATATATGACATACAATATGGCTTACGGCGATGCGCTGATCAATTTCATTCCGGAGCAGAGTCCGATCGCCGTTTTTTATACGATTGATTCGGTTCGTAAATAAGAAAACAATGAATAGTATGGGACGTTGGTTGCCTGCGATACTCCTTTTCGGTCTGACGACGCTCTGCTCCTGCGCTGAGGAGCCTGACAATGCTTATCCGGGGAATACCCAGAACAAAGCTCTGAAAGCCTGGATGACGCAGAATCGTCCCGATCTGCTGGAGAATTACCAGGAGGAAGGGGAGTATTACGTGGATGTCGTTTCGCTGGGCGATCTGGCGGACAGTGCGATTCTGGAGACGGAGAGCTGGGTGTGGTACGATATCACGGGGCGGGATTTGCAGGGGAATATCAGTGTGGCCCGGGATTCCGTTTATGCGCTTCAGCAGGGAACTTTTACTCCTTATACACATTACGTTCCTTACTATCAGTTCTACGGTGAGCTGGCGAGCGGAACTTTTAAGGAGGGGACTTATCTGGCTATGCGGAACCCGTTGAAGCTGGGTGAAACGTATGCCGCGCAGAAGGGATTTCCCCGTGAGGTCGAATTGCGCGTGGGGGCCGAGGTCGTGCTGTATATGCCTGCGACGATCATATCCACCGAAGCCAATGGCGACGGAGGTTACGAGGGGCAGTATGCATTGAGTGCCAACCACCCGATGATCGCCCGGATCAAGCTGGTCGGAAGATCGAGTCAGCCGATTGAAACGGAGAGCGTCGCGGTCGATGATTTTGCGGCGGCGAACGGCGGACTGGACCCGACGGTTCCTCCGCAGGACGACGATTCCGAAACGGCTTCGGTCAAAGCCGGAGAGCCGGCCCCGTCGTATCGTTGGAAAATCGCCACGTCGGAGGCGCCTCAAATCTATGTGAACGAGAGTTTCAATCCTGCGGACGATGCGACCGGACTTTTCACCTATTCGAATGTTTATGTGGGATCGCAGCAAAAGGCGGACGAGATCGATCGTAAGATTAACAAAGCTTTGGTCGAGCGCTTCGGTACGGACGAACCGGGCGAACTGATCGATCCCGAGAAGAATGTCCGGGTCTGGTACATCGCCCGATTCCTGGACGGGTTCGTACAGAGTACCAATATCGACGAGGTGAAACGAATCGTTTACGGCGAGGTGGAATCCACCGGTACGTACATGAGCTACACCCCTTCGCTGAATAAGGACAAACAGATTCTGGCCTGGTATTACGCCTTGCCGCACTTCCGCTACGGAAGCTGGGGCGCTTTGCTGACCGTTTCGAGCAATGCGTACGGTGTGGTCGGCATTACCGGGACAACCCAGACCAGTTCTTCTACGAATTACGCCGCTACGTACGCTATGATGAATTATTACGGCATGATGAACAATTACTACGGTAATAATTACATGGGCAACTATTACGACGATTATTATGGCAGCTATATGAACGGTCTTTACGGCGGTTCGGTCTATAATCCTTACTATGTAGACAACTCCACATCGACCAGTACGACGATCACCGAGGTTTTGCCCTATACGCCGCTGTTGATCGAATTTTATATCGAGCCGGCTCAATAGTCCGTTGCCGGTTTTGTTTTCTGGCCGTCTGCAGGATTCCTGCGGGCGGCTTCGGTTTTTATTCTTTGGGCTGCGGGGCTTTTCATTCCCGACTCATTCCCGGCATTGGATTTGGAACATTTCGATTGTAAGACGGATTCTGTCGGTAAATTGGGTGTAATTGACGATTTTTTCAACTTTTTGTTCCGGAAAATTTTGAAATTATCGGAAAAGGATTTAATTTAGAGGAAAGAAAAAGAGGCCATCTCCGGTCTGCCGACAAATGGGTGCCGAACAGGGTCGGACTTTGTCGGAAGCGGAGAAGACGAAAAATAAATTCAACCTAAATAATTAGCAGTATGATTATCACATTTAATGAGTTGCGTCGTATCAAGGACAGACTGCCCAGCGGCAGCTCGCAACGGATTGCAGACGAATTGGGAATCTCGGTCGATTCGGTTCGTAATTATTTCGGCGGACGGCACCCCGAGGCGAAGGAAGGCGTAGGCATTCATATCGAACAAGGGCCCGACGGCGGCGTTGTGACGTTGGACGATACGACGATCCTGGATGCGGCGATGCGTATTCTGAATGAAAAATAGGATCGGAATCCCCGATTATGGTACCCCGGCTCCAGAGGCCGGGGTTTTCTGTTGCATTCCGTATCGTCGTGCGGATCGGGGGCAGGCAGGCTGCGAAATGACAGCGATGTCCGAAAGGGAGTTTCGGGCTGACATTGTGACAGTCGGAATGTCAGTCCTTCCGGCGGTTTGTCAGATTTTACGCTCCGGAAAAGCAGGATGGTGCGAAAAGAACATTTGGTACAACCTTTGTTCACTAAACGATCGTCCGCACGGCAGCGGCAGGGCTGTGGAGGCGGAGTTGAAAAAGAAATTATTAAACTATAAAGCAACGATATTATGGCAAAGATTATTGGTATTGATTTAGGTACGACGAACTCGTGCGTCGCAGTAATGGAGGGTAACGAACCTATCGTAATCCCCAATTCCGAAGGACACCGGACTACTCCTTCGATCGTCGCGTTCACCGACAACGGCGAGCGTAAGGTCGGCGATCCGGCCAAACGTCAGGCGATTACGAACCCCAAGCGTACGATCTTCTCGATCAAACGTTTTATGGGCGAAACTTACGATCAGGTGGCACAAGAGGTCGAGCGTGCGCCTTATAAGGTGGTTCGCGGCGATAACAATACGCCGCGTGTGGATATCGACGGCCGCCAGTATTCGCCGCAGGAGATTTCGGCGATCATTTTACAGAAAATGAAGAAGACGGCCGAGGATTACCTGGGGCAGGAGGTTTCGGAAGCGGTAATCACCGTTCCGGCCTATTTCTCCGATTCGCAGCGTCAGGCTACGAAGGAGGCCGGTGAGATCGCGGGCCTGAAGGTGCGGCGTATCATCAACGAGCCGACGGCCGCTGCGCTGGCTTACGGTCTGGATAAGAAAGGCAAGGATATGAAGGTCGCCGTCTTCGACTTGGGCGGCGGTACGTTCGATATTTCGATCCTGGAGCTGGGCGACGGCGTGTTCGAAGTGAAATCGACCAACGGCGATACGCACCTGGGCGGCGATGATTTCGACCATGTGCTGATCGATTATATGGCCGAGGCATTCAAAGCCGAGCACAACGTGGATCTGCGCAAGGACCCGATGGCCATGCAGCGTCTGAAGGAAGCTGCCGAGAAGGCGAAGATCGAACTGTCGTCCTCGACTACTACGGAGATCAACCTTCCGTACATCATGCCGATCGACGGCATTCCTCAGCACTTGGTTATGACGCTTACGCGTGCCAAATTCGAACAGTTGTGCGATCACTTGATCCACAAGACCATCGAGCCTTGCAAGGTGGCCCTGCGCGATGCCGGTCTCGATGCCAAGCAGATCGACGAGGTGATCCTCGTGGGCGGTTCGACCCGTATTCCCGCGATCCAGAAGGTCGTCGAGAATTTCTTCGGCAAGGTGCCCAGCAAGGGTGTGAACCCCGATGAGGTCGTTGCCATCGGCGCTGCGATCCAGGGCGGTGTCCTGACCGGTGAGGTGAAGGACGTGCTGCTGCTGGATGTCACTCCGCTGTCGCTGGGTATCGAAACCCTGGGCGGTGTGATGACCAAGCTGATCGAGGCCAATACGACGATCCCGACCCGTAAGAGCGAGGTCTTCTCGACGGCGGCCGACAACCAGCCTTCGGTGGAGATCAACGTCTGCCAAGGCGAGCGTCCGCTGGCCCGCGACAACAAGTCGATCGGCCGCTTCCACCTGGACGGTATTCCGGCCGCTCCGCGCGGTGTGCCGCAGATCGAGGTGGCCTTCGATATCGACGCCAACGGCATCCTGAACGTATCGGCTAAAGATAAGGGTACGGGTAAGGAGCAGAAGATCCGCATCGAGGCTTCGTCGGGTCTTACCGAGCAGGAGATCCAGCGTATGCGCGACGAAGCCAAGGCTAACGAGGCGAAGGACAAAGAGGAGAAGGAGCGTATCGACAAGATCAACGCCGCCGATTCGAACATCTTCGCTACCGAGAAACAGCTCAAAGAGTACGGCGACAAGTTGCCGGCCGACAAGAAGGCTGCCATCGAAACGGCGCTGGGCAAGTTGAAGGAAGCGCATAAGAACGCTGACGTAGCCGCTATCGATACGGCTTTGGCCGAGCTCAATGCAGCATGGCAGGCTGCTTCGCAGGATATCTATGCCGCGCAACAGCAGCAGGGTGCTCCCCATGCCGATGCAGGAGCCGGCGCGAGCGGCCAGCAGCAGGGTGGCTCCAACCAGCCCGAGGATGTAGAGTTCGAAGAGGTTAAATAAAAAGCTGGAAGGAAGGTTCGATGCACGGACTTTCCGGTAGAAGAGCCAGGGTCGGCAGTATGTCGGCCCTGGCTTTTTTGTCTGTAGGGCGGATTGCGGGCTGCGGTTTCGGGGAACAGGTGCTTCGATACCGCTTTTCAGCGACCCTGTTGCCGGTCGGGACGGTCGGACTCCTTCGGTGTTTTCCCGCGCGTCCGGTGTGCGGTCTTTGCTGTCGGGGTGCCGCCCGGAAATGAAATCGCACTCCTTCGATTTTCGGTTTCAACGGTGAAATCGGATGGTTTCCAGCGTTTTTTTGTCTATTCCTTTTTTGTTTCCCGCAATTTTTTCTATTTTTGTGCGTTTATTGGGATTTCTGAAATCCCGTTTCGGGTAACGGAAAAGAAACAAACAAATTATAACAAACTAATTTATACCCAATGCAAAGTAAAGGCGTAATCAAGTTACTTGCAATCCTGCTGGCGATTGCTTGTATCTACCAGCTCTCCTTCTCACTGAAAGCGAGAAGCGTGGAGAAAAAGGCGGCCGAGTATGCCGCGAAAGTTTCGGAGTCGGATTCGCTCCGTCAGGCGGCGGAGATCTATTACCTGGACTCCGTGCAGAACAGGCCCGTTTATGATCTCGGATTCATTTCATTCACCTACAAGGAGGTCAAGGAGAAGGAGATCAACTTGGGTCTCGACCTGAAGGGCGGTATGAATGTCATGCTCGAGGTGCAGGTGGAGGACGTGCTGAAAGCCCTGGCAGGTGACAGCGCACACGATCCGATGTTCGAGGAGGCCATCGCACGTGCCAACAAGGCGCTTAAAGAGGGTACCAACAACTACATCGGCGAGTTTGCCAAGGCTTATCGTGAGGTTTCCGGCGGTGCTCCGCTGGCTGCGCTTTTCGTAAGTCCGGATCGTAAGGATATCACGCCGAACAGCTCGGACAGCGAGGTCGAGAAGATCTTGCAGGAGGAAACCGACGCTGCGATCGACGCTTCGTTCAACATCCTGCGCAGTCGTATCGACCATTTCGGCGTTACGCAGCCCAACATCCAGCGCCTGCCCAATTCGCACCGTATTCTGGTCGAGCTGCCGGGCGTGAAGGAGCCGGAGCGCGTACGCAAGCTGTTGCAGGGTACCGCTTCGCTCGAGTTCTGGACGACTTATAATAACACCGAGTTGGTGCGTGCCCTGGAGCAGGCCGATCAGCTTTTGCGCGACGAATTGGCTGCCGGGGCGACCGATGCGGCCGTGGAGGAAACGCTTACTGAGGAGCAGCCGACTGCTGCCGGTACCGAAGATACGACCGAAAGCCTGATCGCAGAGGTGCAGAACAATGCTCCGGCTGCGGAGGAGGCTGCCTCGGCTTCGGGGGCATCCCGCTATACCCGCGAGGAAAATCCGCTCTTCTCGCTGCTCAATCCCTATGATGGCGGAGGCGCTGTCGTGGGTTCCGTAGCCGTTGCCGATACGGCGACCGTTGCCGGCTACCTGCGTATGGATGCCGTGCGCGAGTTGCTGCCTTCGGACGTTCGTTTCGAGTGGGGTATCAAGGGCGAACCGCAGAACAACGGGCGTTTCTCTCTTTATGCGCTCAAGGTCAGCACGCCCGACGGCAAGGCTCCGCTGGACGGCAGCGTGATCGTGGACGCGCGTGAAACCTATGCCGAGCGCGGTGCCGAAGCCAAGGTTTCGATGTCGATGAACTCGGAAGGTATTCAGGACTGGGCGCGTCTGACGGGCGACAATATCGGCCGCTGCATCGCCATCGTGCTCGACGGTTATGTCTATTCCGCTCCGGTCGTTCGCCAGAAGATCGAAGGCGGAAGTTCGGAAATCTCGGGTAACTTCACCATTCAGGAGGCGAAAGATCTCGCCAACGTGCTCAAGTCGGGTAAGGTGCCCGCTCCGGCACGTATTATTCAGGATACCGTCGTAGGTCCGTCGCTGGGTCAGGAGTCGATCAATGCGGGTATTCTTTCGTTTGTACTCGCGTTCGTGCTGGTGCTTCTCTATATGGGCCTCTACTATAAGACAGCCGGCTGGTTGTCCGATATCGCCTTGTTGTGCAACGTATTCCTGCTGCTCGGTGTTCTGGTTTCGTTCGGTGCCGTGCTGACGCTGCCCGGTATCGCGGGTATCGTGCTGACGATGGGTATGGCCGTGGATGCCAACGTGATTATTTACGAACGCATCAAGGAGGAGCTTCGCGGCGGTAAGGGTTTGAGTCTGGCTATCAAGGACGGTTTCTCGAAAGCATACTCCGCGATCATCGACGGTAACCTTACCACGATCATCACCGGTATCGTTCTGTTCATCTTCGGAAACGGTCCGGTGCAGGGTTTCGCCACTACGTTGATTATCGGTATTCTGACCTCGCTCTTCTGTTCGATCTTTATTACCCGCCTGCTGATCGAGGGCGTAGTCAATAAATGGGGAAAGATCTCCTTCTCGCGCAAGTGGTCGGAGAATCTTATGGGCAACGCTCATTTCGACTTCCTGGGCAAGAGTAAGATCTCCTACATCGTTATGATCGTCGTTTTGGCCGTTTCGTGCGTTTCGTTCGCGGTACGCGGTCTGAACATGGGTGCTGAGTTCACCGGCGGCCGTGCATACGTGATTCGTTTCGACCGCCCGGTACAGGCAGAGGAGGTACGTATGAAGTTGCAGGATGTCTTCTCCGGTTACGAGGATGCCGCTAATGTCAGCTTCGAGGTGAAGCAGTACGGCAATGAGAACCAGATGCGTATCGTGACGCAGTACAAGTACGACGACACTTCGGACGAGGCTACTTCGGAAGTGGATCGGATTCTGTACGATGCGCTGCACGGTCTGTACGGTTATCCCATCACCTTCGAGAATTTCCGCAATACGCAAAACGATATCAACGGTATTCTTACGGCAGACAAGATCGGTCCTTCGATCGCCAAGGATATGACTTGGGGCGCTATTTGGTCGGTGCTCTTCTCGCTGATCGCTATCGGCCTCTACATTTCGCTCCGCTTCAAGAAATGGCAGTATGCGACCGGCGCTACGACCGCGCTGGCATTCAATGCCCTGGTGGTGATCGGCGTCTTCTCGCTCTGCTACGGCTGGCTGCCCTTCAACCTGGAGGTGAACCAGGCTTTCATCGCGGCGATCCTGACGATCATCGGTTATACGATCAACGATACGGTGGTGGTTTTCGACCGTATCCGTGAATATCTGGTGCTCTATCCCAAGCGCGATCTGCGCGAGAACGTGAACAATGCGCTCAATGCGACCCTGTCGCGTACGATCAATACGTCGGGTACGACATTGGTTACTCTGCTTGCCATCCTTTTCTTCGGCGGCGAGACGATTCGCGGGTTTATCTTCGCATTGGTTTTGGGTGTGGTTGTCGGTACGCTTTCGACCCTGTTCGTGGCGACTCCGATCGCTTACGGTCTGATGAAGCGCGAGGGCCTCGGCAAGAAATAAAGGTCCGCTTTTTGAATAAAATAGGCTGCAACGTATTGTTGCGGCCTATTTTATTTTTAACTTTGCCTAACTTAAAAATTGTCTGTCATGGAGCGTTTCGGTTGGTTGCGTCGTTATATATCTCCGGTCTTTCTGGCCCTGCTCGTCGCGTCGTTCATTCTCTGGTATATCGCCAAGTTGAACTATACCTATACGACCGAGCAGCCTTTCACCGTGAATGTGGACGGCGAGCGTTTCAAAGTTTCCTGTGTGGTGGAAGGAGTCGGTACCAACTTGTTCGGCTATCGAGTCTATATGAGTAAGCGGCTCCGGATTCCCCTGTCGGAGTTGAAATTCCGTTCCGTGAAGGCCGAAGACGGAGAGAAATTCCTGAAGATAGATTCTCTCTCTCTGCACAACGCCATTTCCGTCCGGTTGAGCGATATCAAGGTCATCTCCGTCGGATCGGTTCCCGAAATTCCGGATCCCCGTCAGCAAGAAAAATGATTAAGGTAGGTATAACAGGAGGTATCGGCAGCGGTAAATCGACCGTCTGCCGGCTTTTTGCCGCTTGCGGCGCCCCTGTCTATGATTCCGATACGCAGGCCAAACGCCTTATGGAGGAGGATGGGCCGTTACGGAGGCGGCTCGCCGCACGCTTCGGGGAGGAGATCTATGCGGGCGGACGTCTGAATCGCAAGTTGCTGGCCGGCCGTGTCTTTTCCGATCCTGCGGAGCTTTCGGCGCTCAACGCGCTGGTGCACCCCGCCGTGATGGAGGATTTCGAACGGTGGTGCGGGCGGCAGTCCGGCGCCGACTATGTGGTTTTGGAGAGCGCCATCCTTTTCGAGGCCGGATTGGAGGGGTATGTGGACCGTACGATCGCGGTCACGGCTCCTATCGACGTGCGTATTGCACGCACCTGCCTGCGTGACGGGGCTTCGGCCGAGGAGGTACGACGCCGTATCGCGGTCCAGCTCGACGAAGAGGAGTTGCGCCGGCGGGCCGACTATACCCTTGTCAATATAAATCTCGGGGAGCTCGAATACGAGGTTGCCCGCCTGGATAAATTGTTACGCGATGAAAACCGAAAACATTCTGCCTGATTTGACCACGCCGCGCGTTATGGCGATCGTCAATGTCACGCCCGACTCCTTTTTCGCCGGCAGCCGCACACCGGATGCCGAGGCTATCGAACGGCGTGTCCGCGAAGCGGCCGATGCCGGTTGCGATCTGTTCGACGTCGGAGGCTACTCCTCCCGGCCCGGAGCCGCCGAGGTGACGTCCGAGGAGGAGTGGCGTCGTGTGGAAGCGGGGGTGGCCGCCGTGCGGCGGATCGCTCCCACACTGCCCGTTTCGGTCGATACGTTCCGTGCCGAGGTAGCCCGGCGGGTGCTCGAAACATTCGGCCCGGTGATCGTCAATGACATCTCGGCCGGAGAGATGGATCCGGCCATCGTCGATGTGGTCGCCGAGTACGACGCTCCCTATATCGCTATGCACATGCGGGGTACTCCTGCGACGATGCAGGGGATGACCTCTTACCGCGATGTGGTGGAGGAGGTCGTTTCCTATTTCCGGCTCCGTGCCGAGCAGTTGCGTCGCTGCGGCGTGCGTCGGTTGATTCTCGATCCGGGCTTCGGGTTCGCCAAAACCCTCGAACAGAACTACGATCTGCTTCGGGGGCTGCACAACCTTTGCTCGCTGGGCTATCCCGTACTGGCCGGAGTGTCGCGCAAGTCCATGATCTATAAAGTGCTCGATACGACGCCCGACCGGGCGCTCGCCGGGACGATCGCTCTGGGCTGGGAGTGCCTGCGGCAGGGGGCTGCGATTCTGCGCGTGCACGACGTGCGGGAAGCGGTCGATACGGTACGTATTTTCAAAGCATTCCGCCCATGATAAAAGCTACGGATATCCATAAGAGTTACGGTGCGCTGGAGGTGCTCCGGGGAGTATCGCTCGAGGTGTCGCGCGGCGAGGTGGTTTCGATCGTCGGTGCCAGCGGCGCCGGCAAGACGACCTTGCTTCAGATACTGGGTACGCTTTCCAAAGCGGATCGCGGCAGCGTCGAGATCGACGGACAGGATGTTTCATCGCTCGGTGATCGGGCTTTGTCGCGGTTCCGTAACGAGAAGATCGGATTCGTTTTCCAGTTCCACCACCTGCTGCCCGAATTTACGGCTTTCGAGAATGTCTGTATCCCTGGCCTGATCGGACGGCGTCCGAAAGCCGAAGTGGAGCGGCGTGCCGGAGAGCTGCTGGCGCTCGTGGGGCTGACCCAACGCCGCGATCATAAGCCCGGCGAGCTGTCGGGCGGCGAGCAGCAGCGGCTGGTGATCGCCCGCGCACTGCTGAACGACCCGCAGGTGCTGCTGGCCGACGAGCCTACCGGCAACCTCGATCCCGTGACGGCCGAGGGCATCATGCAGCTTTTCGAGGAGATCGCCTGCCGCGGCTGCGCCGTGGTGATGTCCACGCACAACACCGCCCTCATAGAGAACCATCCGGCCCGCGCCATCCTCTTCTCGCAGGGCAAAATCCGCGAGGTGGACCTCAAGGCGGAGCTGGGCTGATCTTGGGGATTTGGGCTATTGGATTATCCGGAAATATTTCGTATATTTGTACGATATTTTAAAGACAACAGATGAGTACCGAATTAGAAAACGTAAAAAAGCAAGAAGAAGAATATTCCGCGTCGAATATTCAGGTCCTTGAGGGCCTCGAAGCGGTGCGCAAGCGCCCCGCCATGTATATCGGCGACATTGGTGAGAAGGGTCTGCACCATCTGGTCTATGAGGTAGTCGACAACTCGATCGACGAGGCGCTGGCCGGCTACTGTACCGACATCGACGTAACGATCAACGAAGATAATTCCATCACCGTACGCGACAACGGCCGCGGCATCCCGACCGACTACCACGAAAAAGAGGGCAAATCGGCGCTCGAAGTGGTGCTGACCGTGCTCCATGCCGGCGGCAAGTTCGACAAGGGCAGCTACAAGGTTTCGGGCGGTTTGCACGGC
>OHNQ01001215.1_pt1 | contig 11342 bp, 6 predicted proteins | sample 1569621 | NCBI WGS metagenome assembly OHNQ01 (sample SAMEA3879516, study PRJEB24766) | human gut metagenome | biome: human-associated habitat; feature: feces | place: USA | collected 1985/1987
TAAAATCGATGGCATTAGTGATTTGTTGCTTAACTTCTTTTGTATTGGTATCATGTGATAAGGATGATGATAAGCCCAATTTAAAAATCAGTCCTAATAAAGTAGAAGTTGCAGTTGGTAAAACGGTTACTGTGTCTGTTAGTAATGGTACTGCACCATATACGACGAAATCAAGTGATGCAAAAATCGCAGTTGCGAAATCAGATAAAAATGCGATTGTAATTACCGGTGTAAAAGATGGTTCAGCAATGATAACTATTACGGACCGGAAGGGAGTTACAGGAAAAGTTGCTGTAACTGTAAGAACTGTAAAAGAGACCCCAAAAACTCCAAAAGGACTGGATTTTGATAAACAATCTATTACTGTGAGTGTTGGAAAAGATGGTATAGTAACAGTAAAAGGTGGTGCACAGCCATATTCTGCCGTTGCGAAAGATGTCAATATTGCTACGGTATCAGTCAAGGAAAATAAAGTCAACATAAGAGGAGTTAAGGCAGGAAAAACTACTATTACAGTTACAGATAAGGATAAGAAAACGGGAACTATCAATGTGACGGTTAAATAGTTTTCTTTTTTTTCTAATTTTATTGTAATGCATAGCGAGTGAGACGAAGATAATTTCGTTATATACTGCTATGCATTTACAATAAGTCTTTGTATATAATGATCTTGCGAGTTATAATTAACCTCAAATTATATGTTAAATATTTTAAATTATGAAATTGATTAAATTGCATTTATTGGTAGCAGCCATGATAATAGTAACATCAGGCTGTGTTGGATCTGGGAAGAAATATAAACAACAAGAAAATAGTGCTGCCGGAGTAGTGGATAGCAAAAACAAAGATTGTTATGGCACCTATGAAGGCATATTACCTTGTGCCGACTGTGGTGGCATCAAAACGACATTGAAAATTAATAGTGATGCAACTTATGATTTGCGGAGTGAGTATCTGGGTGAGGAGAATGGTATTTTTGAAGAGAGCGGTGTATATAATATGATAGGCGAAAACATCATTGAACTGGTTACTCCTTCATCGGGTGCCAAAACATATTATAAAGTTCTCGACGACGCAGTGGTCTTGTCTGACAGTACGGAAATCTTCAACAATAGCGGGCGGCTCGCAGCACAATATATATTGAAAAGACAGTAATGTTTATGTGTGATAGGACATGTGATTTGTTTAAGGTAGGAAATTTTAACATAAAAAGGTGCCTATTATTTCTTGTCTGTATAATGTTATTAGTTGCTTGTGGTGAGAATGATCCGATTGAATCCCGGAATCGACATCCCAGGCAACAGGAAGAATCTCATAGTGAACAATCCGGATCAGTTCCCGCTGTGGCTAAAGAGGATGTTGCAGCTTATTTTAGATTTGATATGTCTAGAGATATAAATGTTGCGTTAGGACTTGTTGAAGCACAGAAAGAGACGCTGCAGATAAACGGGAAAATGATAAAAATAACTGAGGCTGTAGTGAAAAGGAAAGATTATCAAAAAGGCTCATTTGTGCTATATGTTACAGGCACGGTAAATGGTTCACCTTTTAAGAATGAATTCACTTTTACCGGCTTTGTGAGCAAACCTGACGATTATCAAATGGTTAATGGTGCACAAGCTGAGTGGAAAGCAAATGCTGATTATTATGCAAAGCTTGATTTTGATAGCTTTTACAGATTACATAAAGTGAACATGTTTACAATTGAGAATTTAGGCCGGTTAGTGGACTTTTATTCTATAAATGTAGGGGGAGAAAAATATCTTTTTACTCTGGAAGATCTTGAGAAGACGGTTCTTGAAGATATAAAATATGAGCAAAATCAGCTTTCTTTCTATCTTAGGTACAATAATAGTAGGTCTAAAAAAAGAATATCACTTCTGTTTGACAAGAATAAATATTATGAAGGAAAGGTTACTGTAAATACAGATTTTATAAAACAGAAGTATATGAGAGGGATATATGAAAATCCATCTCTATTTAATGGTCACATTTTTTCATATGATGAAAGTGCGTATGCTGTGGAAATCAGTACAACTCTGAAAGAAAAAAGCGACACAGGCAACATGCTTACACTACATTTAAGCATGTATGCAAAGGGTAATGGTGGCTTGTTGCTTGCAGAATTTGATAAAATATTCACCGGTTTTAAACCCTTAAGTGAATTGAAGAATGAGTTGATAGCCTACTCAACACCGGATTTGCATGAGTTTGTGAAAAATAAACTTAAGAATAGTAATTATGGTGATGTGAAAAATAAGTTTTCCAATTCTATAGATAGATGGATACAGTATGTGGAATTTGTAATTAAGGATCATGATTCATTGCAATGGGAAAAGAATAAATGGAGCAAGAACGTCTTGAATGGTCTCTTTTCTTCTGTAAAGGATATATATTTGGATAATGTAAGATTTGAACTTAACTCCGCCCAATTAAAGGAGATTGGCGGAAAGCGTTTTTTGTATATTGTTTTTCAAATGATTGGTGCTAATGATTTGGTATTGACGAGTGACGCTATTCTTTTTAATATGTCCATACACATACCTTCTTCGTTATAAAATGATTTGTGACAAATTGATCCGGTCCAATATTGTGTTTATATTTAAATTGAAATTCACAATGATATCTAAGACAAAAATATTCCTTTTTTTTCTTGCAAGAGCTTTATTTATTAATGCACAACAATAAGAAAAAAAGAGGAAGTAAAAAATGATTCCGTTTACTAACTTCAGGAGGGTAGTAGTAGCCTCTCTCGACCAATAAATATAAAAAAATCTTTCTATTGGAATGAAGACAAGATAAAAGCTGGCATATCTGTACAAGGAAATTGGCGTAACCAAAACTTTCCAGGTACACTTCCGCAAAGAAAGAATATGGTAACCGGAACATTTGAACGCGATTTCGACATCAATCCTTTCTCTTATGCTTTGGGAATGAGCCGTACTTTGCGTCCTCGAAATATCAACGTGAACTGAAGTATTATCGTAACAATTGGACACCGTTCAATTTTAAACGAATTTAAAAACAATTATATGAGAATCGAAGTACTTGATTTTAAAATAATAATGCTCATCGGTCAAAACTTATCAAGAGATCATTACTGAATATTTTCTGGGAGAAGAATCATTTTGGTTTTAGGGGGCATCTTACACAGGCCCTCCAATATGAACAGGAATAAAAATAGGAAGATTTATTATAGCCTGTTATCATACAGCCGGTAACGATGTGTCGATTTATTTGATTCCCATATCAAAATAATCGGGACAATATATTTAATCGTACTTGATCGTAAAATCATCATTTATAGGTATTGCGTACAATTATGCAATCTGCTATCTTTACAACCTAATGGATAATGCAAGAAAAAAGCGGAAATACAGAGCCATAGTGGCATGCTTATTGTTGCTGACTATGATGCCTTTCTTCTTTGTGAAAGCCTTTCATGTTCACAAAGAAGATTTATGTATATCTCATGATGAGCAACAATCTTCCCATCATGATTCTGCCGATAAATGTGCTATCTGCCTGTTCACTTTATCTTCATTTACCGAAGCCGAGAGCTTTGAGTACAATTGCGTTCAGACAGAGAACCCCGTTGAATATCTTATCCAAAAGGAGAAGGACATTACTGTTACTTTTCCCCTATTGTCTCTCCGCGCTCCTCCTGTCCAACTATTACAATCCCTCTCATGGGTTGCATGCATTATAAGATGACATGTGAAAGAGGGATGCTGTGCCCTTTGGTTATCTTAAACAATTTATAACTTCATTACAATTTTCGTAAAGTATGACATTTCATGCATATTTCCAATATGTGTGTCTATTCATTGTCTGGCTGTGTGCAATATCTCCTACAAGGATGTATGCACAGAAATACCGACAGCAATCAGATACACATAGGACACTGTTGGTTGTAGATAAGGAAACCGGACGTCCGATTGAAGGAGCTTACATCTTATTGGAGAATCAACCCCTTGCCAGTTCAACCGGAGGAAGAATCATTATCCCTTGGAAGACAAATTCCAAGGATACAGTTCTTGTACAGAGTTTGGGCTACAAATCTCAATATATATATTTGAGTGAGGCATTCAAAAAGGTGAATATTCAAACAGTATATCTTTATCCGGAGATAAAAATTCTGGAAGAAGTCATTATTACCGGTGAGTGCTCCGGAGTGACTCGGAATACGGTAAGCAACAACCTTACTTCCTTCGCAATCAATCGCGCATTGGGAACTTCTCTCACCTCTCTGCTTGAACAGGTCAGTGGCGTAAGTTCCATCAGTACGGGGACGACAGTTGCCAAACCTGTCATCCAAGGAATGTATGGCAACCGGATATTAATCATAAACAATGGTTCCCGCCAGACAGGCCAACAATGGGGAGTTGATCATGCTCCTGAAGTGGATATGAACGGAAACGCTTCCATTCGGGTGATAAAAGGTTCTGACGCGGTACGATATGGTTCAGAAGCTTTGGGAGGAATTATTGTCATGGAACAGGCTCCCTTACCCTTCCGGAAGAAGGCCTTGAAAGGAAAGACTTCCATACTTTATGGAAGTAATGGTCACCGTTATGTGCTGACCGGACAGTTGGAAGGCACTTTCCCTTTTCTCCGTGACCTTGCCTGGCGAGTACAGGGGACATATTCAAATTCCGGAGACCGTTCCACCGCAAACTATCTTCTAAATAACACTGGAGCCAGAGAACATCATACCTCCGCTTTACTCGGCTATGACCGTGGACGTTTAAGAATAGAAGGATTCTACAGTCACTTTTACAACCGGACGGGAGTAATGTTCAGTGCCCAGATGGGAAGTGAAGATCTGCTGGCAGAACGTATCCGATTGGGACGTCCCCTGTACACAGATCCTTTCACGCGAAGTATCGCATACCCATATCAAAAAGTTACCCATCAGACAGCCATTGGTAAAATGAAGTTCAGTATGCGGAACGCAGGAAATCTTTACTGGCAAAGTTCCTGGCAGAAGGACGACCGACAGGAAAACCGCATCCGGCGTCTGGGTTCCGACATTCCAGCTGTTTCCCTGCACTTAAACTCATTACAAAACTCTCTCTGCTGGAAATTGAATTATAATTCATGGCAAACAGAGGTTGGGGGACAAATTATGTTCATTGATAATCACAGTCAGGCAGGAACAGGTATTGTTCCCGTTATTCCCAACTATACGGAGACACAGATGGGAATATATGGTATCGGGAAGTATAATTACAGTAAAGGAGGAATTGAAGCAGGTATTCGTTTTGACGGACAGGAAACCCGTGCCAGTGGTTATGACTGGACAGGAAGTCTCTATGGAGGAACAAGAAAGTTCAATAACGTATCATACAGTCTGGGAGGTCATCATCATTTCTCTGACCAATGGAAGCTCACCACTAATTTCGGGCTGGCCTGGAGAGCTCCTCACGTGTATGAATTATATAGCAACGGAAATGAACTCGGATCCGGAATGTTTGTCAAAGGAGATTCTACCATGCACTCCGAAAGGAGCTATAAATGGATATCTTCCATCAGTTACAGCAATAAGGTATTCAGTGCCCGAATGGACGGTTACCTGCAATGGATAAGCGGCTATATCTATGATGAACCGAAGAAAGAAACCATCACTGTTATTTCGGGGGTATACCCTGTATTCCAATACAAACAGACCCCGGCTTTCTTTCGCGGAATGGATTTTGACTTTCACTTCATGCCCATAAATTCATGGGATTATCACCTGATTGCTTCTTTTATACGGGCAAATGAACAGACGACAGGAAATTACCTTCCTTATATCCCCTCTTCCCGTTTCAGCCATGACCTCTCATGGCTTCACGAAACCAAATCGCATTCCAAATTACGTTTGAGTATCAGACATCGATTCGTGGCAAAACAGACCCGGTTTGACTCGAATACGGATCTTATTCCCTATACCCCTCCGGCATACCACCTCTTGGGGTTCGCTGCTAGCTTTGAGTGTCCTGTAAAATACGGATACAAACTACAATTCATGATAGCGGCAGACAATATCTTGAACAAAGAATATAAAGAATACACTAACCGTTCACGCTACTATGCACATGACATGGGATCTGATGTACGTTGTGTAGTGAACTGGAGTTTTTGATTTATAACAATTATTATTAACCAAATAAATAAAAAATGAAAACAAATGTATGTAAAATCGCATTGATGTTCCTGATAGGAACAGCTCTTTCGTTGTTGTTCAATTCATGCAGTAAAGATCCTGTAATTCCTGAAAATGAGACAGATAATAAATTGCATGAAGATCCTTCCAAAATGACTATCCGTCTTGTGGAATGTCACCTGCATGCAGACTGGAATGAAATACAGAAAGTCGGTGGACCTCACCAGAATCCGGAATCTCCGGCCAAGCACATGAAACGTATTCAGGAAATAACTTATGAGCTGAAAGCCGGCAAGGGTTGGAGGCTTGCCGAAGGCAGTCAAAGCAAGTTCTACGTGCAGAAAAATGGAGACTACTATACTTATGGGAAATACACCCCGGCTCCCGTTTATTTGATGTTCATCTATTACTATAACGCCAAAGGAGATTTGATGAACAGCCAGTTTATAGAAAACGGGCAGGATAATATTCATCAACATTTCTTCACGCCTGAAAATGTAAAACCCACATTTGACGGTCAGCCGGAAGCCGATGACAATGAACCGCAGAAATTGGTGGATTATCTTTATGTGGACACTACCCCCTGGGACAAGACCAAACATAGCAAGGAAGCTGAAATAACAGGAGACAGTAACCCGATAGGTTTGAAAGGAGTTATCCGTTTTTTGAAAGACCGTAAGGAATTCGACCTGAAAATTCGTCTTTATCACGGCTACAAATCCAAGGGCAATCCGGAAACAGGTACTTTTGATCCGTTCTATAAACCTTCCGGAATATTGATCCAGCGTGGTACATGGGATATCAACCTAAACATTCCGGTAGTGGTGTTCTGGAGCCGTGAAGAGACTGTGGGGGTAGACGAAGACACGAACCCCGAAGGGGTGGAAGAAGACGGGCTTGATGAAAAAAGTAATCGTGCCATACATTCAATTATGGGAACCTTCAATCTTACATGGAAAGAAGCGCTTGAAGAGTTTATAATTTGCACTTATAAGTCAGGGGATGTGGAAGCCGGAGCGATTTGGCTTTGAAAATCGGTTTGGACTGCCATAAGTAACCATAAAACTGCCTGTTGTGACATTGGTGCCGGTATTGTTTCAACAGGCAGTTGTTCCTGTTAAACCGTTTCATCTTTTTTTGCAAGAATGAAACGGAAACAAGTGCCATTCGGCAGTGTCTCCAATGAGAACTGCCATAGGGCATTGAAAAGAAAATCATCTCGTGTTATAAACGATTAAATTCATGCTGTTTATTAGAATATTCAATATATTGTGAGATAATGAGTCATAATATTGTAAGATTATAAGAGGATTTGATTCTATGAATATCAGGAAATGGTTATTTACAATTCACATTTAAGATAAAATAGAGATTTTACAATGGAAGGCTATAATAAAAAAGTAATAATGAGTTATTGGACAATTTGCAGGATGAAAACAACGAAAAAAATCTACGTAAAGGTTAGCATTATCTTTTTATTGGGAGGAATTTTACTTTTTTCTTCATGCGAGAAGGAGGAAAATCAAAAGATAGAAGCCAACCGGAAAACATTATTCATGTATTTGCCATGGTCCTCAAATTTGACGAACTATTTTTATAATAACATATCTGACCTGGAAAAATGTATAACGAAAATAGGGCTGAACAATGAGAAAGTAATTGTTTTTATTTCTACCGGTAGTACGGAGGCCATGATGTTTGAAATTGTGTCTTCTCACGGGAGATGTAAACGTGAAATACTTAAAAAATATAAGTCTCCGCCTTTTACGACAATCGATGGGATAACAGCAATTTTAAATGATGTAAAGGCATTTGCTCCGGCTTCTGTTTATACCATGATTATAGGATGTCACGGTATGGGATGGCTTCCTGTTTATGAGATGAAAGTGCGTTCCGCACCTCACATGAAAATGCATTGGGAATATCAGGGTGTTCCATTGACACGTTATTTTGGAGGACTGACCGCCGAATACCAAACAGATATAAAATCTCTAGCCTCCGGTATTGCTAATGCAGGCATGAAAATGGAATATATTCTATTTGATGACTGTTATATGTCATCTATAGAGGTTGCCTATGAATTAAAGGATGTTACAAAATATTTGATTGGTTCTACCAGTGAGATGATGGCATACGGAATGCCTTATGCCGCTATTGGGGAATATTTACTGGGGAATCCCGATTATCAATCGGGATGTGAAGAATTTTACAATTTTTATTCAACCTATGAAATAATGCCTTGTGGGACATTAGCAGTAACGGACTGTTCAGAACTGGAGAATATGGCAGCCATCATAAAAAGTATCAATAGTAAATATTCTTTTGACAAATCCCTGAGGGGAACAATCCAACGTTTAGATGGTTATACTCCTGTAATATTTTATGATTTTGCAGATTATATAACCTCACTCTGTAACGATCCTATATTATTAAACCAATTTAGAGAGCAGCTAAATCATCTTGTTCCATATAAAACCCATACAAAAAATTTCTACACTATGGCCAAAGGTATTATTCCTATCAATACATTTTCCGGTATAACAACATCCGATCCGAGTGACAATCCTATGACTGTGCTGAAAGAAAATACATTATGGTATAAAGCAGCGCATAATTAAAGTTGATAATAAGATGAAGAATACTAAACTCCCAAGCCTGCATATTTTATAACTTTTTGGTTATTGTCTGTTTTTGGAAATGGTATATATAGGAATTGAGAACTATCATGCAGGGAATCATGCAAAAAAAGTATTTATGGTTTCTGTTGAGATACAAAGAATGTAATAATAATTATATTTCTTCTAATAAAAGCTTTCCGCATCGAAATGTGTTTGTTACTCCTAATATTCGCAATATGAAATATAAAATTATAATTGGACTATCAGCTATTCTCTATTTTACAGGTTGTTATAACAGGGAACAGACCCCTCGCCTTAGTGAGGCTGAAAAGCTAATGCAGAACAACCCGGATAGTGCATTAGCAATACTACAAAAACTCAAACCAGAAGGCAACCGGGCTGAACAGGCCAGATATGCATTGCTCTATTCCGAAGCTTTGGAAAAAAAACAAATGAAAGTTACTGACGATTCATTGATCCGCCAGGCTTGGCAATATTATAAACATTACCCCAAAGATTTACGTCACCAGTGTAAAACTCTATATTATTGGGGAAGAATTAAATTACGCACAGGTGATAAACCGGGAGCATTACGTCTTTTTCTCAAAATAGAAGAGAAACTGACAGATACCGATGAATCTTATTACAAAGGGCTTTTATACAGACAGATCGGTGAAGTATATTATAAACAAATGAACTACAGCCGGGCATATCATTATTTCCACGAAGCCAGAAATAATTTCCGCCAATCGGGTGATATCCAGGAGGAGACAAAGGCAACCCTTGACATGGCAGCCGCTACTTTTCACTCAAAAGATATAGAAAAAGCAATAAGGCTGTATTCGGCGGCTCTTGACTTGGCCGATGAACATAATAACAGTAATCTGATAGAAGTCAGCCTTACTAATCTTGCATCACTATATGTGATATCCAAACGGCATATATCCAATGACCTGTTACAGCGAATCGAACTTTCCGCCCGACAGGATACGGTATATGGATATCACACATTGACAGATGTAAGTCTTTTGAAGAATCATATAGACAGTGCACGGTATTATCTGGAGCTTGCAAAGGCGCACACTACTGATATTTGCGACATGGCAGAACTACAATACACTGCATACCATATCGAAGTGCAGGCTAAAAATTTTGAAAAAGCAACGGACAATGTACATCGCTATATCTACTTGAACGATTCAATAATGCGCTCAAACATGCAATTCTCCGCCGGTATGGTCGAGCGGGACTATTTTAAAGAGCGAACAAAATTCGCCCAATACAGAATGAAAAACCGGACTGTCTGGGAAATAGCTATAGCAGCCGCTACCTTTTTTATTATTGGAATTGCCTGGTATATCGTCCGCCAACGTTTACGCATGCAACGTGATCGTACCAACCATTATTTGTTATTGACAGAGAAAGCCAATTCCGAGTACAAGGCTCTTACTGAACGCGTGAAAGAACAGCAGACTACGGAAAGTTATTTAAGAGGATTGGCTGCTTCACGCTTTGACATTGTCGATAAACTTGGAAAGACCTACTATGAACGTGAAAATACAACATCGCAACAGTCAGTCATATTTAATGAAGTAAAGCAGATAATTACAGATTTTGCAGAAAGCAATGAAATACTGCAAGAATTGGAAAAAATCGTAAACACTTGTCATGACAATGCCATGTACAAGCTCAAGGAAGATTTTCCGACCATGAAAACTTCTGACACCAGGCTGTTATGCTATATTTTTGTAGGATTCTCACCACAAGTAATTAGCTTATTCATGAAGGATACGGTGGCTAACGTATATGCTCGAAAATCACGGCTCAAATCACGTATCAAATCTGCAAAAATAGTAAATAAAGAACTGTTTTTAAATCTTTTGGGATAAAACGGTACATTATTTACGGTAATATATTTTTGACAGGTAAAGGCGCATTTCAGTAATTATATGGATAAAACAAGGAATATGCTTGGCGAGATGAAATAACTATACACAATCCATCTTATAAGTTGTGATCAAGAAAAACAATATCAAAACAGATTTGAACAGTCTTCTTAAAAAGGCAAACAATCTACTTTTGCTTATATATTTGGAGAAGTAGCTAATTTGAAACATAATGCTTTAAATATATCTGACGGATACAATTCAGGAACAGATAACAGTTTATTTTTTTATTATATAAGAACATGCAAAAAAAGAATTTATTCGGAATACTTATTTTAATTGCTTATTTCGCTTCCTGTAATCAAATACATAAAACCCACTATGAGAATGGATGGTATCACATCCTATCACAGCAAAAAGACAGTATTGCTAAAGAGTCTATTGTAACAGTAAAAGATTTTGTTTCGTTACGAATGGATTCTGATGAAAATGGGACATGCGTAATTGTGGGGCAAATAAGCAAGCATAAACTAAAAAAATGGGCAAAAGAAACAGAAAAGGCAATTGGCAAACATATAGCTTTTGTACTTGACGATACGGTAATCACAAATCCAAAGGTGAATGCAAGAATTGAAAACGGTGTTTTTCAAATATCGTTACCTCATGGCTACGATTTAAAAAACATATATA